>Ga0187894_10001885_pt1 | contig 26122 bp, 21 predicted proteins | sample GBC1701081metaG_FD_136650 | JGI IMG/M metagenome (GOLD analysis project Ga0187894, IMG submission 136650) | White microbial mat communities from a lava cave in the Kipuka Kanohina Cave System on the Island of Hawaii, USA - GBC170108-1 metaG ... | reverse complement strand
GATCTCCCGTTCAGGGATCAGACAACAGGCATCGGGGCTCAGACAGTGCGTTCATGAGCGCCTCTGATCCCTGATGCCTGATCCCTGTCTTCTGAAAAAGCGAAACGCCCGGATCTTGCGGTCCGGGCGTCGCGGAAGTCGCGTCTCGCTGTGGCGCTATTCGCGGTCGCCGAGCAGCGCCAGCAGCATCTGGAACATGTTGACGAAGTCCAGGTACAGGTTGAGCGCGCCGAAGATCGCCATCTTCTCCTGCACGTCCGTCCCGTAGTGCTCGGCATACTGCTCCTTGATCTGCTGTGTGTCGTAGGCCGTGAAGCCCGCGAAGATCAGCACGCCCGCCGACGCGATGATGAAGTGCAGCATCGGAGACTGAACGAAGATGTTCACCACACCCGCGATCAGGATGCCGATCAGGCCCATGAACAGGAACGTCCCCAGCCCCGACAGGCTGCGCTTGGTGGTGTAGCCGTAGAGGCTCAGCGCACCGAAGGCGGCCGCGGTGATGAAGAACGTGCGCGCGATGCTGACGCCGGTATAGCGGTAGAGCAGGATCGTGAAGCCGACGCCATTGAGCGCCACGATACCCCAGTAGATGCCCTTCATCGTGCCGACGCTCATGGCGTGAGCCCGGAAGCTCGCCCACAGGATCAGCCCGATCGGGGCGAGGATGGCAACCCAACCCAGGACGGTGAGACCCATCTGCGGCCCGCGGGCCGTCTGGGTCACCGCGAAGAACAGCGCATTCAACGCCGGCACCTGGTGGACCGCGATCGCGACGATGCCCGACAGTACCAGGCCCGACGCCATGTAGTTGTAGACGCGCAGCATGTGCGCGCGCAGACCGGCGTCGAATGTCGCCTGGTCGACGGTTGTCGCGCCATAGGCCGGACGGCCATAGGCATTCGCATTGTTGTCCCACTGCGCCATACGTCGCCTCCTAAGGCACGGTTCTAAGCCGCGTCCCAATATCGCCGACACATATTGGCAAGAAGGCCAGATTTATCAATACCCGTGTTGCAAACCGGGAAACAGCGCGGGAATTGCGCAGATCGTCCATGCATCGGCGGAAAACCAAGCAGAATCATGAGATTGTCCGCCACTCCGCCGCCGTTGAGCGCCCCTTGAACGGCGTCGGCGATGGCCTCGCGGCCTCGTTACCAGCCGAAATAGAGCCAGGCGATCCCCATCCCGACGATGGCGCCCGCCAGGGAGATCGCCAGCACGTAGCGCATGACCCCGAGCTTGACCGCGGAGCGCGCCTCGTCCGGCTTTACAACGGCGGCTGGCCGATGTTCGCCGTCGCTGGTGTGGGAGTGGGTCGCCATGTCCATCAAGCCTCATGCAAAATAGCGGCTTGCGGGCGCTCTTCACGCCTTGCCGCGACCAGAACGGAACGAGAGGCTTGCTGGAAGGTTCCTGTATCATCCGGGGCCTGCCGAACGAGGCACGAACATTGACGCGATACCTGCTGGCCGATATCGGCGGAACCAATGCCCGCTTCGCCCTGTTCGACGGCGGCGTCGTGGGACCGGTCGAGGTGCGCGCGGTGGCGGACTATCCGCGTGCCGCAGATGCCGTCGCCGACTTCCTGGAGCGGCACCGCCCGGCCGGGCCGGTCGTGGCGGCGGCCATCGGCGTGGCCGGGCCGGCGGAGGACGGGCGCTGCGATTTCACCAACAGCGACTGGGTGGTGGACGCCGCCGAGCTGCGGGCGGAATTCGGCTTCCGCCTGGTCCGTGTCGTCAACGACTTCGAGGCCACGGCGTGGTCGCTGCCGCGCCTGGCGCCGTCCGACCTGTTCAGCCTCGGCGGCGGCGCCGGGCGCCAGGGCGCGCCCCTGGTCGTGCTCGGACCCGGGACCGGGCTGGGCGTCGCCTGCCTGGTGCCGGGCCAGCCGATCGTGATCGCGACAGAAGGCGGCCACGCGACCCTGCCGACGACCGACTTGCGGCAGGACGCCATCGTCCAGCAGCTGCGCACCCGTTTCCCGCATGTCTCGGCCGAACGGGCGCTCTCCGGTGATGGGCTGGTGAACCTCCACGATGCCATCGCCGTCATCGACGGACGCGCCGTCCCCGACCGCGATGCGCGGCAGATCACCCGGGCGGCGCTCGACGGCACCTGTCCGGTCTGCCGCGAGGCGCTCGATACGTTTTGCGCCCTGCTCGGCGCCGTCGCGGGCGATCTGGCGCTGATGTTCGGCGCCCGCGGCGGCGTCTACATCGCGGGTGGCATCGTGCCGCGCTTCACCGATCCTCTGGCCCGGTCTGCCTTTCGGGCGCAGTTCGAGGCCAAGGGAAGGTTCCGGGACTATCTGGCCGCGATTCCCGTGCATGTGATCCTGCGGCCGGACGCCGCCTTCATCGGGCTGGCGTCCCTGCTGGAGGACGCCTCCGCATAGCCGCGGCGCACGGTGGCTCGACCGGACCGCGCGACTCCCGCCGGGCTCATGGCATGCCCCGACACCTGAAGAGCGCGGCAAGAGCCGCGCGGTCCGTTCGCGCCAATGTGCGGTTCTATTTGCCGTTGTTGAACACGCAGCGGGGCGCGTCGGCGCCGGAGACCGCCGTCCGCCGCGACCAGGTCCACAGCGGCGTCCAGTAGGTGCGCAGGATCTCGGCCGCCGCCGCGCGCTGGTCGACGATGTAGCCGAACTCCTGCAGGTCGACCGGATAGAGGTTGTCCGACCCGATGTAGAAGACCCGGTCGTCCACCATCCAGAACTTGCTGTGGTTGGCGATCGGTTTCCCGGAGGGCCACGTGTCATCCGGCCCGAACCGGAAATGGGCCAGGTGCAGGCGCCGGCACAGCAGGGCATCCAGCGCCGCGTCCGGCATGGCAGTGCGGCTGCGCGCCACCTGCCGGAACTTGCGTGCCAGCGTTTCGAGACCGACGCCGTTGCCGTAGCTCGAACCGGTGTTGCCGATCGACTTCGGGTCGGACAGCACGATGTGCAAGTCACCCTTGTCGGACACCAGGAAATCGGCCAGCCGCTCCAAGGTGCTTTCAGGATAGAGCGGATCGACACGGCCCAGGGTGAAGGCAAAATCCTGGTGCGCGATGCGGACGCTCTGTCGCGCCGCACCCAGCAGCAGGTCGCGCGCCAGATCGCTCTGGTTGGCGAAATCAGGGGTGATGCCGGAGGCCAGGCGGCCCACCGCCAGGATCGGGACGCCACCCGCCGGTGCCGCCGGCGGCGGCGGCTCGGCCGACGGCAGGCAGCCGGTGTTGGCTTCGCGGCCGCCCGCCGGCAGGTTCGCCACGGCGACGCTGCCGGACTTGCCCACGTTGTCGCAGGCGAACCGCCAGAGCGCATCGATGAAGCGCACGGCATCGGACGCCGCCGGCCCGCGCACCTGCATCGACAGGTCGTGCACGGGCCTGTCGAGCAGGTAATCCTTGGTCCACATGTTGTGGCCGCCCACCAGCGCGGCGCGGCGGTCGACGGCGACGATCTTGGCATGGCTCCAGGAATAGCTGTCGCAGCCTGAATCGCCGGCGCAGGAGCGCACGGCCGCCACCTGCAGGGTCACGCCGGAGGCCGGCAACTTTTTCAGGTCGCGGGCCAGCTCCATCAGCAGCAGCCTGGGCTCGACATCGACTACCGGATAGTGGCCGACCACGACCCGGATCTGCACGACGCGGCCGCTCGTCGCCAGCACCGTGACGGCGTTGCGCAACGCCGCGAGGAAGCGCGCATCCGGCGGCGACTGCAGCACCGAGATGTCGACCGTCTGCCGCGCCTGGGCAACCAGGCCGTAGATGCGGTCGACCAGCGCGTCGGAATGGCCGACACAGACCCGCCGCTCGGCCGTTTCCGTCGACGCGGCCAGGCTCGCCAGCGCGCGGCAGGTGCCGCCGCCCTTGCAGTCGGCGTCACTGAGACACGGCGGCAAACTCATGTCCGGATCGCAACCCGCGCACTTCAAGCGGTAGAAGGGCAGGTTGCCTGCGGGCAGGCCCCAGCGTACCGGCGTCTGCACCAGCCAGTCCGGGTCCAGCGCGTTGCGCTTGGAGAGGCTGTACGTGACCCCGGCATAACGGCCGTCGGGGTCGCTCTTGCGCAGCTCGCGCACGGCCTGGCCGAGCAGCGGCCGGCTCGGATCGAGCGGCCGGATGTCGCGTTGCCGGATCAGCGCGGCGATCGGCGTCGCGGCGTTGACGGCGCCGTAGTAGCGCTCGGCCTGGCTCTCGGGCACGGCCGTATTGGGCAGGCGGCCGCCACAGGCGGCGAGCAGTGCGAGCAGCACGATGCCCGCGTAGCGCACCGCCGCAGCCATGTTGTCCTCCTTCTTGCAGTCACATGCTGGAAAGCATACCAGCGTGATCTGAGTGATGGCGACAACCATCGGCCGCGCCGGGGTGGCCCGATGGCAAAATGTAACTGCGGCGGAAGGTGTTGGTTGCCCGAGACAGGCTTCCAACCACTGGCGTCGCCGGTGTTCCCCAATCCGGGTACACAGGTGTCTGCATGGGCTATGCAATAGCAGGAAGTCCGTTACGATCGCCGATTCGGAACGGAGATCACCCATGCGTATCCATGTCGCCCTGCTGATCGTGGCGCTGTCGATCATCACTGCCGCCACGGCGTCGGCCCAGGAAGCCGGCCTCAGCCACCCCGACTATCGTGCCCTGCACGAGGCCGGGACGAAGCTCAACGGCGATGTCAATCGCGCCGTGGATGCCTTCGCTTCGCGGCAGGAGAAACCCTCCGCCGACCTGCTGGCAGCGTACGAAGGGTTGCTGAAACGCGGTGAGCAGGCAGCCGAGGCCATCGGCCGGACGGACCGGGCGCTCGTCGGCCGCATTCAGCGCGGCCTGGTGCGACAAGGCGGCGAGGCGCTCGCCGAGCTGCGCCAGGGGCTCGCGGAAAATGATCCCGACAAGATTCGCCGCGGCCTCAATCGCATGAGCAACGCGTGGTCGATTGCGCTCGGCAGTGTCGCACCCAGGTGACCGCGCCCGGGCGTTCACGCTTCACCGCCGCGATGCCGGTATGGATGGTGCGGGCGTTCGCTTGTGCCGGTGGGAGGCCCGTGCTACCGACCGCCGCCCCCTGAAAGACAGGATCTTGCATGAGCGACATCCCGCCCGCCGACGCCCCGCAGCCGCCGCTGACGGTGCATGCGCAGTACGTCAAGGACCTGTCGTTCGAGAACCCGCGCTCGCCGCACAGCCTGATGGAGCAGGGCCAGCCGCAGCTCAGCCTCAACGTGCTGGTCAAGACGCGGCAGCTGGAGGGCAGCACGTATGAAGTGGCCCTGGTCGTCGAGGCCGACGCCAAGACTGAGAAAAGCGAGGTCGTGTTCGTGCTCGAGCTGGTCTATGGCGGCGTCTTCACGCTGGGCGAAGTGCCGCAGGAAGCGGTCGGGCCGATGCTGCTGATCGAATGCCCGCGGTTGCTGTTTCCCTTCGCGCGCGCCGTCGTGGCCAACACCACGCGCGAGGCCGGCTTCCCGCCGCTGCAGATCGCGCCGGTCGATTTCGCCACCCTCTACCGCCAGCAGCTCGCCGCCGGCAGCCAGCAGATCGGCACGGCGTAATTCACCTCTCCCGCTGCGCGGGAGAGGTCGGCGCGTCTGCGCGCCGGGTGAGGGCTGCACGCACAGCGCCTCGCGTGAAGCCCTCACGCTCCCATCGCTGGCGCGATGGGCCCCTCCCTCTCCCGCATGCGGGAGAGGGGTTTTAACTCTACGCCGCCCGGGCCGTCAGCCACACCGGGTCCTTCAGCTTGGCCAGGAACGCGGCGTGCGCCAGCAGCTCGGCATCGCTGGGCGCGTGCGGCCGCGGCGCCCGGATCTCCACGCGCACGCCCGTCGTGAGGACGACGGCCTGGGTCTCGATGCCGGCGCCCATCAGGTCCAGCCCGCGCTGCCGGCCGCCGGTCAGCTCGACGTAGACGTCGGCCAGCAGCTCGGCGTCGAGCAGCGCCCCGTGCTTGGTGCGGCGCGCGTTGTCGATGCCCATGCGCTCGCACAGCGCGTCCAGGCTCACGCGCTGGCCGGGGAACTTGCGCCGCGCCAGCGTGACGGTATCGACCACCTCGTTCTTCAGCGGCGGCCGCCCCAGCCGGTCCAGCTCGGCATTGATGAAGCCCATGTCGAACTGGGCATTGTGGATGACCAGCTGGGCTTCGCCGACGAAGGCTACGAAGCGCTCGACGATGTCGGCGAACAGCGGCTTGTTGCCCAGGAAGTCGGTCGACAGCCCGTGGATCTGGAACGCCTCGTCGGGCATCTCGCGTTCGGGATTCAGGTAGGTGTGGAAGGTCTCGCCCGACGGCAGTCCGTGCACCAGCTCGACGCATCCGATCTCGACCAGCCGGTGGCCGACGCGCGGATCGAGCCCGGTCGTCTCGGTGTCGAACACGATCTCGCGCATCACCCCTCCTGGCGCTTGCGTTGCCGCGCGAGCTGCGCCGTCCAGCGCTCGCGCCACGGTTTGGGCGGCCACGCCGCGCCGCGCCGCCGCGCCAGCTCGTGCAACGCCGCTTCGAGCGCGCGCCGCGTCGGCGCGATGCCGCCGTTGCTGGGGATCACCACGTCGGCGAGCCGGCGCTTGACGTGATCGGGCACCTGCCGCCGGACGATGTCGAGGAACTTCGCCTCGCTCATGCCCGGCCGCGCCAGCACGCGGCGCTTCTGCAGGAAGGCCGGCGCGCTGACCGCCAGCGTTGCATCGACGCGGCGATGGCCGTTGCCTTCGAACAGCAGCGGGATGTCGAGCACCACGATCGGCGTGCGCCGCGCCGCGTGCCGCTTGAGGAACGCCCGCTGGCGCGCCTGCACCAGGGGGTGGACGATCGCCTCGAGCCGGCGCAACGCCGCCGGGTCGGCGAAGACCTTGGCGCCCAGCGCCGCCCGGTCGAGCACGCCGTCCTTGACGCTGCCGGGGAAGGCCGCCGCGATGGCCGGCAGCGCCTCGCCGCCGCGCCCCTGCACCGCGTGCACGGCTGCGTCGGCGTCGTACACCGGCACCCCCATCTGCCGCAGCAGCTTCGTTGCCGTCGACTTGCCCATGCCGATCGAACCGGTCAGTCCCACGATCAGCATGTCGCTCAATCGTCCTCGCCCAGTGCTTCGCGCAAGGCGCGGCGCACCGCCTTGGCGTCCTTCTTCAGCAAGGTGCCCAGGCGCGCCAGCGGCACCCCGTTGTCGAGGGTGAACAGCTTGAGGCGGACCACCGAGGGCGCCGGCAGGCCCGCTTCCTCCAGGTCGGCGATGGTGATGTCCGTCGCCCAGCCGGCCGTCTCCGCCGACGTGATCATCGCGAACACGGTGTGGCCCTGCGCCAGGTTCAGCGTGCGGGTGGTCAGCACCAGCGCCGGCCGCCGCCCGGTCGGGGCCGACGAGCCCAGCGGATAGGGCACCGCGACGACGTCGAAGCGGTCACAGATCACGGTAGGCGTCCGCGTCGGCCGCGCCGCTCCACTCGTCGAGCTGCGCGTTGGCCGAATCCCGGTCCCCGACCTCCACGCGCATGGCGATCTTGCGCATGGTCGCGAGGCCGTCCGCCACGGCAAAGGCCACCAGGTCGCCTTCACCCAACGACAGCGCCTCGCGCACCGCCTTCGGAATGGTGATCTGGCCCTTGGATGTCAGGCGACTGATTTCCCGCATTCCTTACTTCCTGCGTAAGGAAGTCCCATTATAAGCAAAGATTGACGCTTTTCAAGTGGGAGGTTTCAACTCGGCGAGCTCGCTCAGGAATTTCATTGCGGAGCGGCTAGGCAGGAAGAAATAGCCGCCTCCGCGCACCGTGACGAAATTCTTCATGTCCTTCAGCACCAGGGCACCCGGCGGCGTCGGGATCGTGAACACCCGAGGTGCTCCTGATGTGGCCGCGATCGGGTCGGGCTCGTCGTTCAGGCCGTGGAACGACGGCGACCCGATCCAGGTTTGCTGCATGAACTCGAATTGGCGTTCCACGTCGGCGCAGATGGCGACGAACAGCATGCCTTTTTCCGCGTCGCTGCCGTAGCTTCTGCCGCGCCGCAGGATGCGGTGGCGGTTGGTCACCTGCTGCTGGATCGGATTTCCCGGCTGGAGGCTGTCGCGCGGATTGGCGCGGCGGATATGGGCGCCGAAGGGGCATTGCAGGCCCTGCGGGTCCTCGGTCCCGAAATTGAAATCGTTGTCGGGCTCAGGGTTCTTCTTCTCACGAGCGCTGGCGGTGTCTGCGGAGCTCGGAGATGCAGGTTCTGCCTTCTTGCTCGACGCGTCAGTTTCCGTTGGGCGGGCGATCAGCGAAACACCGTCGCGCCACCGCCCCATCATCTTCGCCGCGACCCATTCCGCCGTGATCGGCCCACCGACGACCCTCGCCAGGTCTTTCGGGAACTTCCCCGCCTGCTCCTCGGTGAACCTCCTGAATTCATCGACGTCCTGCTTCAACTGCCGGATGGCGAGGAAGGTGCCGTTGCGCCCGAAGTCTCGCAGGTCGGATGTCTGGGGGATTCGGAACCGCGGGAAGCGGGTCGTGAAATCAGGCGCCTCGACCGGCAGCCAGTTGCCGGGGTCGGCTTCGCCGCGCACCGTCGGGCTGGGCGGGAAATATCCCAGGTTGTTGCGGTAGCCGATGATGAACTCGCCAGGCTCGACGATGTCGCGCGGCAACACCTCGTTCGCGGTCCTGGCGAATCTCTGTGTGCCCCGGATGACCGGCTGGGAGATGCCGTCGCGGAAGCCGAAGTGCTCGTAGGTCTCCTTGCGGTTGGAGCGGGGGGCCGGTTCGGTATTGACCACATGCAGCAGGGAGGAAACGCCGAGGGCAGACTTGTGGGCATTAAGCAAGGCCTCGCATTCTCGTGCCGTCGTCCCGTAGATGAAGATGATGGCATCCGCGGCCGGCTGTGGTCCGCGGTCCTCGGAAGCCGGCCGGGCCGCATCTGCCCAGCTCCATTTCAGGGGATTGGAGTCATCGACGTCGCCGAGCACGTGATGTCGATTGCTCATGCCGACCGCGAACGCGCCGGGGAATGTCGCGAGCTCCGCCGGTTCCTTCCGGTCGCTTGCAGGGGGCGCCGCGCTCGGCTCAGCGGCCGACACGCCCAGCTTGGCCAGCCCCGCCGCCGAGAAGGCAACGAAAGTCGCGGTCTTCTGCGTTTCTCCGCCGCTGCTCACCGGCTGGTCGCCGAAGGTGATCGGGCGAACGTCCCCCGCCGGCTCTTCGTCAGGCGGCTTTTTGTCACGGCGTCGGCCGGGTGGCACTTCCGTCAGTCTTTCGAGCCACCGCCTCCGCCGCTCACCGTCTTGCGGCAGCTGTACGATGGCGCAGGCGGTGTGTTCCAACGCGCTCAGGCCGCCAAACACCAGGGACTGCACCTCCTCGGTTTCGATGGCGTTGTCCGGGCGCGGTATCGTGCCCAGGCAATCCAGCCACGCCCGGGCGGCGGTGTCGGTCCTGGCGCGCATCAACCCGTCGTGGATGATCGCGTTGTTGCGGATCTGGTCGGTCGTCAGCCCGGGAAAACGGCTGTACCAGAATTGTGTCACGACCTGCTGCCGGCGCACCCAGCGCTTGAACCGGTCGCCGTCCCGGGCGCCGTCGAGGATCAGGAACCGCGAGCGCGGGAAGCCGGCCCCGTTACCCCACGCCGCCGTCTGGCCCTTGTGGGCCTTGATGATGAAATCCTCGAGATAGCTTTCCCAGCTTCCGTCGTAGTTGGCGAGGAAGATCAGCTTCTCGCTGCGTGGCAGACGGAACCACTTCGCATAGTGGATCGTGCCCATGCTGAGAACGAACCCCGGGCGATACCAGTAGGCCACCAGCCTGCCGATCCCCCACAGCGCGATCGCCAGGGTGAGCTTGCGGAACCAGCCTGCCTTCAGGGGCGTGACGGCCGTGATGTGGTTGTTCGCATAGCCGGGTTGGTCCTCCTTGGCCAGCAGTGTCCGCACATGGTCCAGCGGCGGGTTCCGGTCATCCGGCGCCTCCTGCATTTCGTGGTAGCGCAGCGTCACGAGGAACGTCCCGGCGACGATCGCGAGGATCAGGATTGTCGCCACGACGCCTCCCGTCGCGGCTACGAGAAGCCAGCCGACGAGCGACACGTGCTCGATCAACCCGTAGACCACCACACCAAGGGCCACGACGGCACCAAGCCACCGCGGCATGCTCGCGAGCCGCCGCATCAGCGCCATGGCGCCGGCAAGAACGACACCAAGCAGGGCCGTCGCGACGATCGCGCCGGCCGCCGCCAGAAGCAGCCTCAGAACGATGAACAGGTCATCGAGCACCCAATAGATCCCGACGCCAGATGCAAGAACAACCAGGCAGAGAAACAGCACCGCGAGATGCGGCAGCGCGCGCCCGACCCGCGCCAACCAGACTTCCAGCCAGTCGATAGAATTGCGGGTCACGCCGACAAGAAGGATCGCCAACAGGGACGCGCCTGTCGCGCCGAGGATCCACCTGGCAACGTCAGAAAAGGGATCCAGCGCGCAATAGATGGCGGTGGCCAGGACCGAGCTTATCGCGGCCAGCAACGTCACGAAATAGACCACCGGCGGCGATTTCAGGAATTGGTTCAGCGCTTCGTTGTCCGTGCGCTCGATCCACTCCGATATCAGCAACCGGCGCCGGCTCGGGCGCACGAGGAAATTCTCGAATCCTTCGCCCCGCTCTGCCAGCTGCTTTCGCTCCGGCGGGGTATCGGGGTCCGTCAGGTGCCCCTGCCGCTGGTCCTTGAGGATGAAGCTGCGGACATGCTGCAGCGCCGCCAGGGGACGGCTGCCGAGACGGATGTTGTCCTTCAGGTAATCGGCCAGCGCGTCTCTCGTGAAGACGGCCAGGTCCTTTTGTCGGGCGATGTCTCCCACTGGGCAATCAGGCGTGCCGTTGAAGTCCAGTCCGATCGCGCCCCATGGGTATCTATGCAGATCGAGTGCGTGCCGCTTCAGCAGGTCGAGCAGCACCATCCGGTCGCCGTCCTCGACCCGCTCGAAGATCGGCTTCAGCCATTTTCCGGAGTGCTCCGCCAGCTTTCCGAGCGCCTCGTCCCGCTGGCCATCGACATTCAGTTCCAGAAGCAGACACGGCGACGGTTTCCCGTCGTCGCCGGCATCGATCACGGACATGGACGCGAAATGGACAATACGGGTCTGGTCGAGAGCCTGGCGGATGTCGTCGCCGGCCGGATTGCGCAGTTCGCCGATGTCTTTCGCCAGCTGCGCCGCGTCGACGCCGCTTCGCACCGGCGCCTGGATCACCACCATGGTCTGCGTGGCCGGCGTGGGCGCCGATCCGAACACCATGTCCAGGCGCCGCGGGAAGGGGCCGAGCGAGGTCAGCCAGCCGACGGGCCGGCTGGAGACGGCCACGTTCTTGCGCGACAGCAGCACCAGGAAGATCTCGGTGATCATGTCCTGGGCGAGATGCATGCCCAGGCACTTGTGCGTGCCGTCGCCGAACATCAGGTCGGGCACCGCCGCCCGGTCGGTGCGGAAGCGGCCCGGTGTCTCGAACTTCCGCCGGTCGCGCAGCGCCGACATGGTCGCGACCAGCACTACCGACCCCTTCGGCACCTTCCGTTGACGCGAGGTACCGGCGGCGATCACGCCATCCGTCCTGGCATAGCGCCACTGTCCCCCCAGCAGCGCCGGGTTGAGGCGGCCGGCCTCGAGCAGGATTTTCTTCAGGCTTTCCGCTTCCGCCTTCGCCTTCTGCGGTTCCTGCCTGCTGCGCGCCTCTTCCGAGGCCTTGGCGTGGGCAATGGCGTCTTGCCACGCCTCGCGATGTCGCAGCAGCTCCTCCAGCATCTTGCCGGCCCCGAGGGCAGTCGTCGGCACGAAGCCTGTCGCCAGCCCGATGATGATGGCGCGGATTTTCTTGTTGGTCAGCATCGGGTCCGTCTTCTGCTGCTCTACCAGCCGGTCGATGACGGTGTTCGGCCGCGGCTTGTCACGTGCCCGCTTGATGGCGCGGTCGATCAGGTAGTGCAGCCGCGCCGCGCCGTTCAGCGCCAGGCGGCGGGTCTTGGGGTCGCCGAACGGATCGGCGAACAACAGGGCCGATACGACCATCATCCGGTCGAGGAATCCGTTGGGCTCCTCGATGTCGAGGCCGAAATACCGGCTGCATGCTTCCGCCAGGACACGCCCGGTCAGATCCCGCATCACGTCGATCCGGCCGCCGGACTCGTCGATCAGCGTCGTCGCCAGGTGCCGGACGTGTTCCACGATCGCCCCGGCGTCGTCCTTCAGCACGGCCTTCCGGATGGCGATCATCTGGTCGCTGTGAGCGGGCGGATCGAGGCCGAGGGCGAAGTCCTCGCCGCCGGTCAGCGCCCGCATCTCGCGGCCGAACGGCACCTCGAAACACTCGTGGTTCGCCAGCACCTCGCGCACGTCCTGCTCGCGGGTCACGATGACGAAACGCCCGATCCTCGGGTTCGGGCACACCGCGCGCAGGACCCGGAACACGACCAGCAGCGTCCAGGTGAGGAGCCTGGACATGGCGCGTTTGAGCGGCCCGTCGGCGCCCAGCTCGTTGACGTTGAAAGGGGTGAAAGGGACGGTGTCCGCTTTCGCCGCGGCGTCGATCTTGTCGTAATACTTGAAGGTGATCATGGTTGCGCGTCCGCGACGGAGTGTTCCGCCTCAACAGTACCCCGACAACCATGGTTTGCAAGGAACTCGGATTCGCACTCAAAGCCTGACAGAGAATGCGCTGTTTCAGCAGCCTTCATGGTGAGCACAGGCAGACGCTTCGCGTCTTGCCGGGTCGAACCATGAAGGCGGCCACACGCAAGCTCACCATGAAGCGATTCTCCGTTCTCACTCACGCACACAGATGCGCGCGCCGCTGGCGTTCTCCTCGAGCCAGGCCGGCCGCTTGCTCGCCGCCATCGCCAGGCCATCGATCAGGTACTGGCGCCGGCTCGGGTCCACGAACGGAATCCAGTCGAGGTGCCTGGTGGAAAAATCCGGCGTCATCGTCAGCAGCTCGTCGAAAGCGAAGATGGCCGCCGGCACGTCCCCGCTCCTGGCCAGTGCGTTGACCTTGACCACGTGGGCGTACCAGTAGGCGGGGCGCCGGATCAGCGACTGCTCGGCATAGTCGACAGCCTCGGCCCACTGGCCGAGCATGCCGTGGGCCATCGCCAGCTCGCCCAGCATGAAGAAGATGTGGATGTCGTTCGGGCTGAGCCGCACCGCCATCTTCAGCGGCCCGATCGCGGTCGCCGGCTCGCCGATCAGGTTGTAGTGGCAGCCCAGCTGGGCGTGCGCCTGGGCAAGGCTCGGGTTGAGCGCGATCGCCCGTTCCAGCAGGGTCCGGGCCCGCAGCGGCTGGCGCAGCCACATTTCCGCAATGCCGGCCAGCATGTGGCCCCGGCCGTCGTCCGGATCGGCGACGATCGCGCGTTGCGCCAGCCGCCGCATCTCGACGGTCTGCGCCTCCGACCCGCGGCGCGCCCAGATCGTCCAGCCGAGGCAAAACGTGGCCTGGATCAGCGCTTCGGGCGAATTCGGCTCGAGCTCGAGCGCCTGCGCGAACAGGCTGCGCGCCGTCTCGGAGTCCGTCCGGCTGAGGCGGTTGAGGTGCCAGCGGCCGCGCCAGATCAGATCGTTGAACTCCAGGCGGTTTTGCCGCTTGCCGCGGGCGCGTGTCTGTTCGGCATAGTCGATCCGGGCGTCGAGCACGCCGACCAGCTCGGCGACCAGGGGATCGAGCGCGTCCTGCGACTGACGCGGCGGCAGCGGCAGTCGCTGCGACCACAAGGTGTAACCGCTGCCCGCATCCGACAGGCTGACCGCGATGGAGAGGCCGTCCCCGGAGGGGCGCAGCCGGCCCTCCAGCACGTATTTGGCGCCCAGGGACTGGCCGACGACCCTTGGATCGACCGTGTCGCCGGCAAGGGCGAAGCTGGAATTGCGGGCGATCACCGGCAGCCAGCGCAGGCGCGAGAGGCGATCGATCAGATCCTCGCTGAGACCTTCGGACAGGTAGTCGTACGCGGGATCGTCGGTACGGTTCGCAAAGGGAAGAATGGCAAGCGCGGGGCGGTCGCCGAAACTCGGCGCCGGCCGTGAGCCATGGACAATGGCGGCGGCTGGCGGCACGGCTGTTCGGGGCATGTCGGGTGCCGTGGGCACGTCCAACAGGAATGACGTGGCAGGCGTTGCACCGCCCTCGATGGGCGGGTGGTCCACCGCAGCGACGGGCAACTCGGCCGGCTCGGCCGACGCGCTGCGCGCAGGCCCGGAGATCGCGGCAATCCCGGTGGGTGATGTCTGCGGTGGCGCGGCAGCCACCGTCGCTGCCTCACTCCGCCGGGTGCCGCGATCCTCCAGGACGCTCCGCTGCTCGCGAAGCCATTCCTCGAACCCGTCTTCGCCGGCGATGTCGAAGCCTTCCAGGAACTCGCCGCCGGTCTCGCGGCCGCGCCGGATGGACGGCGCATCGCCGGCGTTCGAAGCACGCGCGTCGACGTCGAAGTACCTCAGGTCCAGCTTGATCCAGTGATGCTCGCAAATCAGCACCGGCTCCGGCAGCTGGTTGAGGCATTTGCGCAGGATCGAAAGCTCGCGCCTCAGGCTGCTTTGCGCCTGCGGCCGCTGGCGGCTTCCCCAAAGCCGGTCCTGCAGCCACGTGCGGGTGCGCTCGCCGTCGTTGGCCATGGCGAGCATGGCGATCAGCGCCATGCCTTTCATGCTGGTTATTTCGATGCGCTCGCCGTCTGGTCTCGAAAGCCGGAACGACCCCAGGAGATTGAGCGCGAAAATCCGGACCGGGCCCCTCATGACTGCTTCCGCCCTCCGTCGTGAGGCAAGAATACCCGCAGACGGCGAGCGAAAGCATCAACTATCACGCATTTCTCACGCGCGCCGGACTCTGCGATTGCGCCCTGCGAACCGCGCGGCGGGAAACTGATCGCCGATACAACGCCAGGAACCGCTGCATCGCCCCGGGAAGCGGGCGATGGGGCCGACGATCCGGCAGGCGCACGGCGGTCGGACGCGCCGCGCAAGTGCAGGGGGCAGCAATGCAGTTCGGCAAGGCCTATGCCGTCGACGATGTCGAGACGGTGCTCATCAAGACCAATCCCCCGGCGCTGCAGGTGACGGCGGTCGGCCGCACCGTCAGCAGCGGCTGGTCCGATCCACAGCTGTCCCGCTATTTCTATCTCACGCCGCCCGAGGACGGAGTGCAGGACTTCGACCTGATCGCCCGGGAGCCGGAGGTCGGTTGCCCGATCCTGCCCGTGCTGACGCCGATCCGCGCCGCGCGCGGGCTCAGGGACGTCGACATCGCCAATTTCTGGGGACCCGGCCTGCCGCTCCGCGGCGTGCGCGTCATCGCCGTCGCCAACGAGAAGACGGCGTTGTTCGACGATCCTTTCCGGATGCACGCGATGGTCACCGCCGAGGGCGTGGCCGCCGGCGCGTCGCGGCCGCCGCCCGCCGCCGTCGTCCTCGGCTTCGAAGCCGACATCAAGCCGCTCTTCCGGCGCCGGGACGTGACGGTGATGGCCGGGATCGCCGGCTGGCGGCTCGACAATTACGAGGACGTGAAGCGCAACGCGGCCCTGATCCTGGAACGGCTCAAGGACGAATCGATGCCCTGCGACGGCGCCTGGCCGGCGGAAGACATCGAGCGGTTCGCGTCCTGGCAAGCCGCCGGCATGGCGCCGTGACGCCCAGGAGGTCGATTTCAAGAGCGTCTCGCCGGTCCCGGTCGGGCATGTCGGACCGCCCGACCCAGTCTTGTTCAATGACCCCGGTGATGGCGGCCTTCGCTACACGCAGCTCGATTTCGTGTGGTCGTTGGCCCGCGCGCGTCCGAAGCAGTGAAGCATGCAACCCAGGGAGAAGGAGACCCGCACATGTCCATGAAGCTCGACGCCGACGCCAAGCAGAATGGCACCCGCTTCAAGTTGTTTCCACAGCCGCGATTCCTGGACGGCTTCGCCGAGCCGGAGATCGTGCACATCAACGTGCCGACGAACCGCATCGCGGCGGGGCCGGCGGATGACCGCATGTTCGTCATCGACCCGCTCAACAAGCTGCCGTACGAGTTCGATCTGCCGCCCTTCCGGGGCCCGGTGAATGTCAAGGTCGAGGCGAAGAACGGTCACTTCGATCACCTCGAGCCCGGCACGCGGGCATTCTCCTGCGCCACGATGTACGCCACCGTGCGGCGCGTGCTCGACATCATGGAGGACTACTTCGGTCATCGCATCGAGTGGCACTTCCGCGCCGATTTCGCGCGCATGGAGCTGATCCCGCTGATCGACTGGGACAATGCCCAGTCCGGCTACGGGTTCCTCGAGTTCGGCTTCGGCCGCACGCCGGGCGGCGCCAGGGACTTCGCCCGGCCGTACTGCGAGAACTTCGATGTCCTGGCACACGAGCTCGGCCACAGCATCATCTTCTCCCAGGTCGGCACACCGGGCTCGAACGCCACCGCCACCGCCGACTACGGCGGCTTCCACGAGTCGGCCGGCGACCTGGTCGCCCTCATCGCCTCGCTGCACTTCGACACGATGATCGACAAGCTGCTGGCCAGGACCAGGGGCAACCTGTTCACCGCCAACGAGCTGACCCGCGTCGGCGAGCTGTCGGCCAGCCGGCAGATCCGTGTCGCCTTCAACGATACGCGCATGTCCGACGTCGGCGACGAGCCGCACGATCGTTCCCTGCCGCTGACCGGCGCCATCTTCGACGTCATGGTCGAGGTGTTCCAGAAGGGTCTCGTCGCCAAGGGGTTGATCACGCAGGACCTTGCCGATCGTGCGAACAACGGCCCGGGGCAGGGTGTCTCCACCGAGGCTCTGCAGGCGGAGTTCAGCCAGGCTCATGGCGACAACGCGGCGGGCTTCCGTGCCACCCTGCTCGAAGCCCGCGACTACCTGGGTCGCTTGCTGGCCCGGGCCTGGTCGTCGATCGGGCCCGACAACCTGAGCTACCACGACGTGCTGGTGGCGCTGCTTGACGCCGACCGGGAGCAGACCGGCGGCGCGCACCAGGAGACCATCCGCAGCTGTTTCCAGTGGCGGCAGATCACCCTGCCGCCGCACCGGGCGTCGCAGCTGATGCACCGGTATCGGGTCAGCGATTGCGCCGGCCAGGCGCATCGGACCGCCGACCTCGTTGAGCCGGCGCACACATAGGCCGGCTGACAACTGCCTGCGTCTCGTCAAGGCATCGTGGATGCGCACCGATCCGGCTTCGACTCCTGCCGCGCAAGTCGAAGCCGGCGTCGCGATCACAGGGTGCGTCGCGCGGCCGGAGGAATGCGACATGGGCGACTTCGACGGATTCACCTGGCGTCCGACCAAGGCGCCGACCGCCAGTTCCCGGACGGACGACATCTGGTTCCTCGACGAGAAGGTCGGCTGGGCGGTCAACAGCAACGGCCAGATCCTCAAGACCGAGGACGGCGGCGAGCGCTGGGTCCAGCAGGTCCTGCTGCGAAGAACGTATCTGCGGTGCATCGCGTTCGCCAACCCGCAGGTCGGCTGGGCCGGTGCGCTGAGCGGCGAGCACCGGCTCTACAGGACAGGCAATGGCGGCGCGACCTGGGACCCGGTTACCAATCTCCCGGCCGACCATCCGCGTCGCATCTGCGGCCTCAGTGTCGTCGACGAGCGCACGGTTTACGCCTCCGGCACCAACCACCCGAACGAGCACGCGGCCGTCCTGAAGACCGTGGACGGCGGCGCGAGCTGGACCGCCATCGACATGCGCCCGCACGCCGCCTTGCTCGTGGATGTGTTCTTCAAGGATCGCGACGAGGGCTGGGTGGTTGGCGGCGAGGACGTGGTCAAGCATCCCGATCGCCAGCCGCAGCGCGACGACGTCATCCCGACGGTGCTGCATACCACCGACGGCGGCCGCACCTGGACGAACGTGGCCGCCGACCCGGATCTGGTGCCGCACTTCCCGCGCGGCGAGTGGGGCTGGAAGATCCAGGTGCTGGACGAGTCGACCATGTTCGTGTCGTTGGAGAACTTCCGCGACGGCGCCATCCTTCGGTCCGACGACGGCGGCCGCACCTGGCGCAGGTTGCGCATCAACGACCGCCAGCGGAACTCCAATCTCGAAGGCATCGGCTTCCTCGACCGGGATCGCGGATGGGTCGGCGGCTGGGGCGATCTCGACCTCCAGGGCGGCTTCACCAGCGTGACGAACGACGGCGCGGCCAACTGGCTCGATGCCAACGAGGTCGGCTTTCGCCTGAACAGGTTCCGTTTCATCGGCCGGCCGGTGCGGGTCGCCTATGCGTCCGGCGACACGGTCTACAAGTTTTCAGGCGAGCCGGCGCCCGCGCCGCAGGCGCTGAGCATGTCAGGCCTGGGACCGCGTCACATCGAGTGCGCCGGGCCGAAAGCCACCCTGGACGTGAATGTGCCGCAAGGCGCGCGGCAGCTCTCGGTCGATGTCTGGGAGCGCTTCGGCCGTCACATGCGGTCGCTCGCCGACGAGCGCGATCCGACTCCGGGGCCGCGCACGATCGACTGGGATTTCACGGACGCGGACGGAGGAAAGCTTCCCGCCGGCCCCTACATCGTGCGGATCACGATTGACGACCACGCCGAGAGCCGCATCCTGCACCGCACAAGGGTCGCCGTGCCCAATCCATCCCGGATCGAGCGGCGCGGGTGACGGTGATGAGGGGGATCGAACGCATCAATCCGGATGCCCTGCGACGGCGGCGGTCGTCCCGTCTCGCGCGTCGCGCCCGGGCGATCACCGGGGCGCCGGGTCCGTCCCTTGGGCTCGATGCCTCCTCACCGCCGCGTGACGAGGCTGTCTTCTGGCTGACCGTGGCGGCTGAGATCGAGCATGCGCTGATGGTGCAGTATCTCTATGCCGCCTATTCGCTGAATCCCGCCATGGCCGGTGCCAGGGCCGGCGATGTCGAGAAGGCGAAGCAGGAGCTGCTTCAGATCGCGCGCGAGGAGATGGGGCACCTGGTCACGGTGGAAAATCTCCTCCTGCTGGTCGGTGCTCCGCTGCATCTGGGGCGCGAGCATTCGCCCTATGGCAGCCAGGTCTATCCCTTCCGCTTCAGGCTGGAGAGGCTGACGCTCGACAGCCTCGCAAAGTACGTCGTGGCGGAGAGTCCCGACGTGCCGCCCGACGAGATCCCCGGCCTCACGGACGAGGATCGCAGGCTGCTGGCGACCGAGATCGAGCAGCGGGCGCGCCGCGGCAACGACGATGTCGAGATCAGGAATGTCGGGCCGATCTATCACCGCCTGCGCCATATCTTCTCTCAGCGTCTGGATGATGCCGACTTCAGGCTCGACCGTGCGGCGTATCAGGCACGCTGGTCCGACTGGGGCTTCGAGGCTTCCCGCGGCACGAGCGGGCTGGAAGTGCTGGTCCATTCCTTCGGCCACGACGATGCGCCATCGGCGCGCGCCGCCGCGGTGACCGCCATCGAGGCCATCGGCATGCAAGGCGAAGCCTCCGACATGGCCGTCGACACGACGGAGTCCCACTTCGAGCGTTTCCTGGCGATCTTCAAGCTCATGAAGGGCCTGGAAGCGGAGCTGGGGCGGGAGCCGGTCTGGCCGGTCGCGCGCGATCCGAACACGTCGCGCGCGCCAGCGGAGGAAACCCCGGCACCGCAGAACGTGGTCGAAGCCGCCATGGAACGCCGGGTGGAGGAGGGCCGGATCACGGTGCCTCGCACGCGGGCGTGGGCGGAACTTCTCAATCTGCGCTATCGCCTGCTGCTCCAGTGCCTTCTGCATGCATTTCATCGTGCCGACGCGCCGTACGCGGCCGATGGCGACCGCTCGCCGAAGGGATTGCTGCAGTGGTGGGCCTTCTCCGAGATGCGCCACATCAAGAAGATCGCCGAAAAACTGGTGCAGATGCGCAAGGATGCGGCGGATGGCAGTCTCAACGCCGGGCCGCCGTTCGAGCTTCCGGTCACGCTTGGCCTGTCGCAGTTCGAGGCGGATCGGTGGCGCATGCACGCCGACGCGCTGGCGGCCAGCATGGCCGTTGTCGTCGGTCTCAGAGCCGGGCCTGATGCGTCGGATCCGTTCCTCGCCGCGCTGGCCGACAGCGACGGCCAGGCATTGCGGGCCGCGTTGGCGATTGCCGCCGGCGAGCCGGCCGCGCCCGCTCTCACCGGTGGCTACGGCAAGACCCTCGCTGCGTTGGACGAAGCCGTTCGTGGCTTTGACATCGGCCGCCATGGCGCTTTCTGGCGCGGTCTCGACCGGGATCAGCTGGTGGCAAGCGAAGTTGCCGGGGGTCCCGTGATCGTTCCAGGCGATCCGGGACATTCACCTCTGCTCGAGCGCATCGGACTACCCGATAGCGATCGCCGGCGGATGCCACGCTACCGGCCGCGAATGCCACAGGAGCGGATCGACCACGTCCGCGCATGGATTGCAGCGGGTGCGCCGGACGACGTGCCGGCCGGGTTTCGGTTGGCGGGAGAACCATCGCCCCTGCCGGAGCCGGCCGGGCCGGTGACCGCTGCGCCGGGCTTCGCAAGCGACATCCGGGTGCTGTTCAGGGCCTCCGACAGGAACGCGATGCTGGCGTACAGCCTCGACCTGCACGACTACCAGCAGGTGAAGGAAAAAGCCGACCTCATCCTGGAATATCTTGAGGACGGCTCCATGCCCTGCGACGGCGCATGGCCTGCGGAGCGGATCGCATTGTTCCGAGCCTGGCGGGATCGCGGCTGTCAGCCCTGAGCGCCTGACTGAAAATGGGAGAAACGCTTCATGGTGAGCCTGTCGAACCATGAAGCGCCGCACCACTGCCCGTGCGACGCCTTCATGGTTCGACAGGCTCACCATGAAGGGTGATGAAGCACCTCTCGCTGAACGCTTTTTCAGTCAGGCTTTGGGGTCGGCGGTTGACGGATGTGCGCCGGGTTCCGGCGACGGACGCGGCGCGCGATGGCCCGCTATCCCGCCTTTCCCTTTGTGTCGCTGCCGAGCAGGGCGCGCCAGCGGGCTGCCAGCGCATCGGCCTCCGCCACCGGCATGGGCGTCGGGTCGGCCAGCTGGAGCGCAAGGTCCGGCCGGCTTGCCGGTGGCGGCGCGATGAGGCGGCCGTTGATCATGCGCTTCACCGACTTCGCCTCGGCGCCGGTCCACATCACCGCGCGACCCCAGCCATGTGCGAACAGGCCGCCGGCCGCGCCCAGGTCGAGGCACGTGACGTACATGGGCTGGGTGTAGGCGATCGGCTCGGCACCGGCGAGATGGCGCACGGCGTTGTGGCCGGCGACGCGTCCGGTCGGCATGGCGTGTTGGCACGACATCAAGGTGTCATGGCCTGGCGCCGCGCCGGCGCGCGCCATGTCGCCGGCGGCGAACACGTCGGCGTGGCCGTTGACGCGCAGCGCCGTGTCGACCTTCAGCCTGCCGTCCGGCTCGACCGCGCCTGCCGCGCGGCCCAAGGGATGAGCCTGCATCCCGGCGGCCCAGATCACCGTCGCCGCGTCGATCCGGGTGCCATCCGCCAGCGCCACGGCCGCGTCGCCGGCACCAGCCGGGGAGCCGATGGTCCGCACCTCGGCCGCCGGTTGGAACACCACGCCTGTCTGGGTCAGCGCCGCGGCGATGGCGGCCTGCGGGCCCTCGCCCAGGGTGGCGCCGGCCGTGGCGGTGCGGTCCAGCAGCACCGTGCGCGCCGTGTCGCCCGACTCCATCGCCAGGTCGCGCAACCAGCCGGCCAGCTCGGTCGCGATCTCCAGCCCCGTGAAGCCGGCCCCGACCACGACGGCGGTGTAGCGGCCCGCCGATCGCGGCCGTTGCGGCAAGGCCGCGAGGTGCCGGCGCAGCCGCGATGCATCGGCCGCGCTGTCCAGCACATGCACATGGGGCAGCCAGGCCTGCGGCGGGGGCACGGTACGGCTGCCGGTCGCCAGCACCAGTGCGTCGTAGGGTTCGCGCCCGGTTCCGCCGTCGGGCGTGCGCATGACCGCCGCCCGCGCCGTGACATCCAGCGCCTCGACCGAGCTGGCGGTGAATCCGACATCGACGGCCGCCAGCAGTGGCGCGATATCGACCTCCAGGACCGGTTCGTCGCGCTCGTACAAGCGCGGCTTGAGGCAAAGCATCGATGTCGGCGCCACGACGTCGATTCGCAGGTCGCGTGCCGTTTCGCCGAGATCCCGCCGCGCCCGGGCCGCGCCCAGCGCCGCCCACATGCCGGCGAAGCCGGCGCCGACGATCAGTACCCGTGCCATCCTGCCTCCGCCGAGTTACTCTCTGATGCCAGACGCGTGACGGTCGCTCTGTGTGACATCTCCGGTCGGGCCGATACCTGATTCCATATCGGTGCGAATCTTCTAAGCCGTTGTTTTATTTCCTGGATTTGACTGAATTCTGTATTCTGTATACAGAATACGGACAACATTGACTCATAGTGACGCAATAGGCGCGGGCCGTTCGACCCGCGTCCGTGGGTGCAGCGCCAGGCGGTCTTGCTACGGCAGCAGCACCGTCTGTCCCGTGGTCTTGCGGCCTTCCAGGTCGCGATGGGCTTGGGCTGCGTCCTGCAGCGGATAGGTCTGGTCGATCGTGATCTTGACCTTGCCGCTCTTGACCACCTTGAACAGTTGCTTGGCGCAGTCCTCCAGCTCCTTGCGCGTGGCGGTGTAGGCGCCCAGCGACGGCCGCGTCAGGAACAGCGAGCCCTTGGCGGTCAGCACGACGGGCGCGAACGGTGGCACGGCCCCCGAGGCATTGCCGAACGACACCATCATGCCGCGCGGTGCCAGGCAGTTCAGCGACGTCTCCCACGTATCCTTGCCGACACCGTCGTAGACCACCGGCAGGAGCTTGCCCTTGGTGATCTCCTTCACCTTGGCGGCGACGTCTTCCTTGCTGTAGTCGATGACCCAGGTGTAGCCGTTCTTCTTGGCCAGCGCCGCCTTCTCCGGCGACGACACGGTGCCGATCGCCTTGACGCCCAGCGCCTTGGCCCACTGGCCGAAGATCAGGCCGACGCCGCCGGCGGCGGCATGGAACAGCACGATGTCGCCCTTCTTGCATTTGAACGTGCGGCGGATCAGGTACTCGGCGGTCATGCCCTTCAGCATCATCGCCGCGGCCTCGCGATCGGAGATGCCCTTGGGCACCGGCACCAGGATCTCGGCCGGCAGGTTGCGCTCCTCGCAATAGGCGCCCGGCGCGCTGCCGGCATAGGCGACACGGTCGCCCTTCTTCAGGCCCTTGACCTTCTTGCCGACCGCGACCACGACGCCGGCGCCCTCGCGGCCGATGGCGTTGGGCATCGGCACGGGATAGAGGCCGCTGCGGGTGTAGACGTCGATGTAGTTCAGCCCGACGGCGGTGTGCTTGACCTTCACCTCGCCCGGGCCCGGGTCGCCGACCTCGACGTCCTCGTACACCATCTTTTCAGGACCGCCGGTCTCGTGCATGCGGACGGCTTTCACCATGACGTTCTCCTTGGTCTGGTCTTGCAGAGGCACCGACGCGCCCCTCGCGCGCAGGACGATCGCTACAGCGGATCTGACGGCTGGCGACGAAGAGCGCCGGGCATACGGAGGAAAGTTGAAGGACACGGCCCGCGCCGGGAACGGGACAGGCTGATAATGTGAGACACCCGACGCGCGCTTGCTGTCCGTGCGCTCCACGCTCTGCGTGGCTTCCTTCATCCTTTGCCCTGTGCCCTCGATCGTTTCCCCCTTCGGTCGGCCAACCAGACTCGAACACGACAAGCTCCTTTGACGCGCGGGCGGCAGCCTAGAGCAGATCGCGACCGCGTGGAATTGCTCAGTGCGTGATTCCATTCAACCCCACGCACGACGAGGGCATGTGCCTCGGTCGGGGCGCGCCACTAAGAAGAAACGACGGCGCCGGGGGCGGGCTATCGTACCCACTCCGGCTGGCCTTCCGGCCTCCCCACCGTTTCATCCATGAGGGTCGGCCTCGCCGGGGGCAAACTCCAGTGGCGCACGACGCCGGGCGGCCTCGATGGCCGTCCGGTGTCGATTTTCTGTGACGCCAAGCTCGCCTGCCGCTTGCGCTCCGGGCGATGCGCCACTGGAGTTTCCACCGGCGCGGCCGACCCTCGGGCACGAAACCGCGGAGGCGGTCTGAGCTGCCGTTGATCGCTCTTTCGCGAAGCCCCGGAGCGCGGGCCTCTGGCCCGCATCGGCGCGCAGCGCCGCGGTTTTCGCTCTCCGCTTCGCTGCGCGCGAATGTGCGGGCGGGACGCCCGCGCTCCGGGCGCTTCGCGCAAGAGGGGCGGTGTTGTTTCTTGCTCGTGGCGCGCCCCGACCCAAACGCCAAGAATGCGATCACCTGCGCCCTTGCCGCGATCGTGTCGCTGGACTAAGCCTGCCGCCCCATGCGCCGCCTTCTGTCCGCGCCGACTGCCCGCCCGCCGGCCACCGCCGCGCGGGCGCATGTCGTCGGGCTGGTCTTGCTCGCCCTGCTCCTGCAGGCGTTCTCGCCGATGCTGCATGCGCGTCTGGCGGTGCATGCGGCATCGACCGGCCAGCGCATCGATGTCGCGGCGTTTTGCCTGCCCGGTCATGCGCTGCCGGTGCCCGCGGCAAACCCGGATGACGCACCGCCGCTGCCGGACGCTGACACGTGCCAGCTCTGCCAGGGTAGCGCGCCGCCGGCGGCTGACGTGCCGGCGGCGTCCGCCGCGGCGGCTCCGCAGGTGCCCGTTGTCGCCGCCCTCGTCATGCCGGCGACCGCCGGCATCCGCACAAGTGCCGTCCCGCCGGCCCACCGCCCGCGCGGTCCGCCGCCGGTCTGAAGCCACGACGTTCGCACGCGATTCGCGCCCGGCCGTTCGGCGCAAAGCGCGCATTGGCCTTCAGACGAGAGGTTTCATCATGTCTATCGCTTCCCGCTTCGGCGCACTCGCCCTGGTGCTGGCCACGCTGCTGGTCGCGCTGTCCGCGCTGGCGCACGACTACACGCACGGCAACCTGAGGATCGACCACCCGTGGGCACGCGAGACCGCCAGCAAGGCCCGTGCCGGCGGCGCCTTCATGAATATCGAGAACACCGGCGACACCGCCGACAAGCTGCTGCGGGCCGCCACGCCCATGGCGGCGCGCGTCGAGGTGCACACCGTCATCCGCGAGGGCGACGTGATGCGCATGCGCGAGGTGCCGGCGCTGGAGCTGGCGCCCAGGTCCCGCGTCGAGCTCAAGCCCGGCGGCTACCACATCATGCTGATGGAGCTGAAGGCGCCGCTGAAGCTCGGCGATCGCTTCCCGCTGACCCTGACCTTCGAGAAGGCCGGCCCGGTCACCATCGACATCGTGGTCGAAAAGATGTCCGGCCCTGCCCCCGACCACGGCAAGATGAAGCATTGATACGGTGAATGCTCGATCCGACCCAGCCTGGGGAGCCTTCATGGTGAGCCTGTCGAACCATGAAGGCGTCGCACCGCCTCTTGGTCAGGGTTGCTTCATGGTTCGACAGGCTCGCCATGAAGCAGGAGCGCGTTCTGGGCTGACGAACGGCCCGCTCACGGCCGCGGCGGCAGGCGCGTCGCCTGGCTGGCGGCGAGGTGCCATTTGCCGTGCGCCTTCACGTAGACCGCGATCCAGCGGAAGTCGTGCATGCGGTTCTCGGCCTTGTTGAGGATCGGGCTCTTGCCCGTGACGACGGCGGTGTCGCTGTTGAACGTGCGGATGCTGAGATCCTCGACCGGCGCGTTCTCGATCACCGGATCGCCGGCCAGCAGCGACACGATGCGCGCGTCCCTGCCGTCGACCTTGCCCGAGCCATGGGTGTGCGTGTAGGAGCCGACATACATCTCGCGCAGCTGGACGACATCCTTGGCCGCCATGGCCTCGATCAGCTCCTTGCGGAAGGCCAGAACCTCCTGTTCGAGCGCTTCGATCTCCGGCGTCCGCGGGCCTTCCAGCGGGTGCGCGACGGTGGCCGTCAACGGCGCGGCCAGCAGGGCGAGGATGAGCGCCGCGACCACAATCAGCCGGGTCATGGAACGTCCCCCTGTCGACCGGGTTGAGATGGGGTGGCGACTATAGCTGGTCCGGCGAGGGCGTCACCGGGTTGTGTCTGGCTGTTTCGGCGCACATATCCATGATCGGCGCCGGGATTCAGGAGGCTGGCAATGAGACGTCGCGCTTTCGTGTCCGCTGGCATCGCAGGTGCCACGGTGCTTGCATCCCCCGCCGT
>Ga0187894_10001884_pt1 | contig 26133 bp, 24 predicted proteins | sample GBC1701081metaG_FD_136650 | JGI IMG/M metagenome (GOLD analysis project Ga0187894, IMG submission 136650) | White microbial mat communities from a lava cave in the Kipuka Kanohina Cave System on the Island of Hawaii, USA - GBC170108-1 metaG ... | reverse complement strand
GACGTGCCGCCGCCGGCCGCCGATGGCTTCGCCGCGATCTCCGGGGACCTGCGCGAACCCGCCGCCCTCGACGTGGCGCGACTCGCCGCGCTCCTGTTCTTCTCGGCTGGCGTCACCAGGACGCTCACGTATCCGGGCGGGGTCCGGCACGACTATCGCGCCGCGCCGTCGACCGGCGCGCTGTATCAGACGGAGGTCTATGTGGTGGCCGGCGCCATCGGCGAGCTCGCGCCCGGCGTCTATCATTTCAACCCGGGCGACTTCGCGCTGCGGCGGCTCCGCGACGGTGATTGTCGCGGCGCCGTGGCCCGCGCCGCAGCCGATCCGGACGTCGCCGCGCGCCCGGCGACCGTGATCCTGAGCGGCCTCTATTGGCGCAACACGTGGAAGTACGAGGCGCGAGCCTACCGGCACCTGTTCTGGGATTCGGGAACGATGCTCGCGAACCTGCTCGCGACGGCGACGGCGCTCGGCGTGCCCGCGCGCGTGGTCGAAGGATTCGTGGAGCGCGAGGTCAATCGGCTACTCGGACTCGACGCGGCGCGCGAGGGCGCGCTCGCCCTCGTTCCGGTCGGCGCGTCCGGCACGCCCGCGGCGCCACCGCCGTCGATCGAACCGATCGCGCCCGCGGTGATTCCGCTGTCCTCGTCCGAGGTGAGCTATCCGCTGCTCGTCGAGGCCTACGAGGACTCGAGCCTCGAGACGGAGGCCGAGGTGCGCAGCTGGCGCGACCGGGCCGATGCGCTCGAGATCGGCTCACGTGCCAGTCACGCGCCCGCTTCCGACGTGCCGCTCTTCCGCCTGCCCCCGCCGCGGATGGAGGCCGGACGCTCGTTGGGCGAGACCATCCAGGCTCGCGGATCGACGCGGGCGTTCTCACGGGCGACGATCAGCGCCGAGGCGCTGTCGAGCGCGCTGTACCACGCGACGCGCGGCATCGGCGCCGACGTCCCGTCCGGGCTCGTCGACCTCTACCTGGTCGTGCACGCGGTGGACGGTGTCGACGCGGGCGCCTACGCCTATCGTCCGGAGCCGCACGCGCTCGAGCGGCTCGCGTCAGGCGACTTCCGGGAGGAGTCGGCGTTCCTCTGCCTCGAGCAGTCGCTGGGCGGCGCCTCGAGCGTCACCGTGTTCTTCCTCGCCGATCTGGGCCGCGTGCTCGGCGCCCTCGGCAATCGCGGCTATCGCGCGGCGAACCTCGAGGCGGGCATCGTCGGCGGCCGGCTGTATCTCGCGGCCTACGCCCAGCGATTCGGCGCGAGCGGCCTCACGTTCTACGACGCGGACGTGGTCCAGTTCTTCTCGCCGCACGCTCGAGCGAAGGACGCCATCTTCGTGACGGCGCTGGGCCGCTCCGCGCGTCGGGCCGCGCGGTAGCTGAGGCCCCCTCCGACTACAGATAGGCCAGGAGCCGGCCGCAGGAGATCGCGCCCGTCCAGAGGACGAGTGACAGCAGGGCGGCGACCTTGGCCGATGCGGGGGTGACGGCGCCTGCGTCCCATCCGCTCACGGAGCGGAACGGCCATCGATGGAACACGCCGGCGTTGACGAGGGCGGCGGCGATGAGGACCATCTTCAACCGGAACGCCGGATTGGCGGCCATCTCGGTCGCGTGCGCGGTGAACATCATGAGGCCCGAGCCGAGGATGATGGCGAAGCTCGCGCGCGCCCACGTGAGCAAGTGGCGCGCGAGACCCGTCACCGGCAGCGCGCGCCCGATCCCGAACAGGCGCAGGTCGAAGAAGAACGCGGCCCCGACCAGCACGACGAAACCCAGGATGTGGATGATCTCCACGATGGGATAGAGCCACGTCCACTGGCGCATGGCCACGGCCAGGGCCGACGTCTCGAGCCACACGAGCCACGCAGCCCCTTCCGGCGGGTGCATGGCGCTAGCGCAGCTCGGTCGTCTTGTCGGCGATCGTGATGCGCTCGGCGCGCATCTCCTTGGGATCGGTCCGGTTCGGATAGCCGACGATCGTGGCCGTCGTTCCCGCCGTGAGCGCCGTCCGCGGCAGTCCGCGGTTCTCCATCCGCGACGGCGGGGCCAGCACGACGGTCCACGTCTTGTCCTTCGTCTCGAGGACCACGTACCCGTGGGGGTGCTCGTACCCGGCCTCGCGAATCACGCCGGTCACCGTGAGCACCTGGCCGGCGTCGTAGCCGCTCCAGCCATGATGGGCGGCGGCGGAGTTCACGAGGGCCAGTACCGCTGCCGCTGTCGCGAGGGCGAAGCGCGTGCGCATGATCCGACCCTCCTCGTCGATGCCAGTGAACGTCGCCCTCATCGTACACGCGGTCGGCTCCCGCGGCGCGATTGCCAGGCCTGACCGGTGTCTGCTACCGTACATGCGTTAAACGACCGACAAGGAGCGTGCGTCTGATGAAGAAGTACTACTTGATGGCGCCCGGGCCGACGCCCGTGCCGTCCAACGTCCTGCTCGCGATGGCCCAGCCGATGATCCACCACCGGACGCCGGAGTACGAGGCGCTCTTCATCGAGGTCCGGGCCGGGCTCAAGCGACTGTTCCAGACCACGCGGGACGTGGTGCCGTTCACGGCCTCGGGCACGGGCAGCATGGAGGCGGCCGTCGTCAGCACGCTGTCGCCCGGCGACACGGTGCTCGTGGTGCGCGCGGGCAAGTTCGGCGACCGGTGGGAGGAGATCGCGTCTGCGTACGGCCTCACGGTGGTGACCGTCGCGGCGCCGTTCGGCGCGACCGTGCCCGCAGAGCAGGTCGCCCACGCGCTCCGCGAGCACCGAGAGGCCCGCGCCGTCCTGATGCAGCACAGCGAGTCGTCGACCGGCGTCCTGCACGACGTCAAGGGCATCGCGGCGGTGACGCGCCCCACGGACGCGATCCTGATCGTGGACGCCGTGTCGAGCCTCGGCATCGCCGACCTGTCCATGGACGCATGGGGGGTGGACGTCGTGATCGCCGGCTCGCAGAAGGGGTTGATGCTGCCGCCGGGACTTTCGTTCTGCGCGCTCTCCGACAAGGCGTGGGGCCACGTCAAGACGTCGCGTCTGCCCAAGTACTACTTCGACATCGCGGCGGAGCACCGGGCGGTGGTGAAGAACGAGGCGCACTTCACGCCCGCGGTCGGGATCGTGCTCGGCCTGCGCGAGGTGCTGCGCATGATCGAGGCCGAGGGGCTGGCCAACGTGTTCAAGCGCCACGAGCGGCTAGCGCGGGCCACCCGCTCCGGCGTCGAGGCGCTCGGACTCGAGCTGTTCGCGAAGGCCAACCCGAGCCCTGCGCTCACGGCCGTCGTCGCGCCGAGAGGCATGGACAGCGAGGCGGTGCTGGCCGCATACTCCTCCTCGCACAACATCACGATCGCGGGCGGTCAGGGGGAGATGAAGGGGAAGGTCTTCCGCCTGGGCCACATGGGGCACGTGGGCGACTTCGACGTGGTGACGGCGCTCGCCGCCCTCGAGCAGGTTCTCCACGAGATGGGATATCCGGTGGATTTCGGCGCGGCGGTCCGGGCCGCCCAGAAAGTCTTCGCCGAGCGCTAGGCGCGCGTGAGCTCGTCGGGATGTCCGAGACGTAGACGTCGATGATGCGGCTCTTGCTCGTCCGCCACGCCGAGACGGAATGGAACCGGGAGCGCCGGTACCAGGGCTGGACGGACACACCGCTCTCCGAAGGCGGACATGCGCAGGCGGCTGCGGCCGGGCGGCTCCTCGCGCGCGAGCGTCTGGGCGCGGTCTGGTCGAGTCCGCTTCGCCGGGCGCGGGACACCGCAGCGGCGATTGCGAAAGCGCACAGCCTCACGGTGCGGGAGAGCGCGGCCTTCAGGGAGATGGGGTTCGGCGACTGGGAGGGGCTCACGGTGGAGGATATCGGCTCGCGGTTTCCGGATCTGCACCGAGTCTGGCGAGAGAGCCCGCATCTCTCGGTGCGCGAGGGGGCCGAGAGCCTGGAGGACGTCCGCCGTCGTGCGCTCGAAGGCCTCGCGGACCTGCGCCAGGCGCATGACGGGGAGACGGTGTGCCTCGTCACGCACGGCGTGACCGCGCGCGTCCTGATCCTCGAGGCCCTCGGCCTCGGGCTCGACCGCCTCTGGTCGTTTCACATGTCGCATACCGGAATCTCCGAGCTGGAGTTTCGCGACGACTGGACGGCCGTGCACCGCATGAACACGCTGGCGCATCTCGAGCACGGTCCCCCGGCCGGGTGAGGACGGAGCGGTGAGCCGCCGTATCCACCACACCCAGCTGCCGAAGGGCGCCAAGATCTATCTGCCGGACGAGGCCGTGCAGAAGCGCGCCGTCGAGGAGCGCCTGCTCGGCGTGTTCCGGCGCTGGGGGTATCGCGAGCTGGTCACGCCGGCCTACGAGTACTTCGACGTGCTCAGCAAGGGCACCGACCACGATCTCCAGGAGCGGATGTTCAAGATGGTCGACCGCGAGAGCGGGCGCCTGCTCGCGCTCCGGGCCGACATCACGCCCCAGATCGCGCGCATCGTCGCCACGCGCATGCGGGACGACCCGAAGCCGCTCCGGCTGTCCTACGTGACCAACGTCTTTCGCTACGACGATCCCCACGTCGGCCGCTATCGCGAGTTCTACCAGGCGGGCGTCGAGCTGGTCGGGTTGCCCCATCCCGAAGCGGACGCCGAGATGATCGCGATGACGGTCGAGGGCCTGGGCGCGCTCGGCCTCCAGGGCTTCCAGATCGACGTGGGCCAGGCCGACTTCTTCCGCGGGATTCTCGAGGACCTGGACGCTGACGAGACGACGGCGCACGATCTGCGCCTGGCGCTCGGCCGGAAGGACCAGGGGGCGCTCGAGCGCCTCGTGGCCGGCCTCGCCGCGCCGTCGGCCGTGACCGAGCTGCTCCTCGCCCTGCCCGGGCTCTATGGACGCGGAGACGTGATCGATCGCGCGGAGCGCCTCGTGAAGAACCCGCGCACCGAGGCGGCCCTCGCCAATCTCGCGGAGGTGTACCGGCTGCTGCACGCCTACGGCCTGGCCGAGTCCGCGCTGCTCGACCTGGGCGAGGTGCGCGGGTTCGACTACTACTCGGGGGTGCACTTCGAGGCCTACGTCCCGGGACTGGGCGCGGCGCTGGTCGGCGGCGGGCGCTACGATCACATGCTCGGGCGCTTCGGCTACGAGTGCCCGGCGACGGGCTTCGCCTTCGAGGTGGGCCGGGCGCTGCTCGCCATGGAATCGCAGGGCGTGTCGGCGCGCGTGCCGGGACCGGACTTCTTCATCATCGACTTCACGCCGGAAAAGACGCGGGCGCTCATGCTCTCTCGCCGGTTCCGCGACCTCGGCGGCGCGGTCGCGCGCGACATCATCGGGCGGCCGCTCGCGGAATCGCTCGCCTACGCGCGGCAGCAGCGCGCGCGCTGGGCGCTCGTCATCGGCGGTCCGGACGACGGCGCGGATCCGGAGACGATTCGGGTCCTCGACCTCGAGCAGGGGGGCGAGCGGGCGGTGGCGGTGGCGGCCCTCCTCGCGGACCCCGGCGGCCATTTCTCCGGTTTCGGAGGTGTGCGAGATGCCTAACATCGTGGTGGTGGGCGCGCAGTGGGGCGACGAGGGCAAGGGCAAGATCGTGGACATCCTCGCGCCGTGCTTCGAGGTCGTCGTGCGGTATCAGGGCGGCAACAATGCCGGCCACACCGTCGTGGTGGGCAAGGAGAAGTTCGTGCTGCAGACGATTCCGTCGGGCATCCTGCACTCGGGGTGCCGGTGCGTCATCGGCTGCGGCGTCGTCATCGATCCCGCCTCGCTCATCCGCGAGATGGAGTCGCTCACCCAGCGCGGCGTCTCGTTCGACGGACTGTACATCTCGAAGAATGCTCACCTGATCATGCCGTATCACCCCGTGCTCGAGCAGGCGAGCGAGTCGCAGGCCGGCAGTCGCCGAATCGGGACCACGGGCAAGGGGGTCGGTCCCGCCTACACGGACAAGGCGGCGCGCGTGGGCATCCGGATGGCCGATCTGCTCGACGAGCGCCTCCTGCGCGAGAAGCTCGAGGCGAACGTCGCCGAGAAGAACCGGCTGCTCCGCGAGATCTACGACGCGGAGTCGTTCACCGTCGACGGCATCCTTGCGCCGTACCTCCGATACGCGGGGTGGCTCGCGCCGTACATCACCGACACGGCGCTGATCCTGTCGCGCTGGATCGACGCCGGCGCCAACGTGATGTTCGAGGGCGCCCAGGGCACGATGCTCGACCTGGATCACGGCACGTATCCGTTCATCACGTCGTCCAGCACGACGGCCGGCGGCGCCTGCACCGGCACGGGCGTGCCGCCCACGAAGATCCACGGCGCGCTCGGCATCTCGAAGGCCTACGCCACCCGCGTGGGCGGCGGGCCGTTTCCCACGGAGCTCAGCGGGAACCTCGCCGACCTCCTGGCGCGGCGGGGCAACGAGTTCGGCTCGGTGACAGGGCGTCCGCGGCGATGCGGCTGGGTCGACGCCGTGGCGCTGCGCTACGCGGCGCGCATCAACGGCTTCGACACGATCGCCCTCACCAAGCTCGATGTCCTCGACGCGTGCGAGACCGTGAAGATCTGCGTGGGCTATCGCTACCAGGGGGACATCCTGACCGACTTCCCGGAGGAGGAGCGCCTGTGGGAGGAAGCGGAGCCCGTCTACGAGGAGTGGTCGGGCTGGCAGACGAGCACGCATGGACTGCGCGACTACGCGGAGCTGCCCGCGAAGGCCCGCGAGTACCTGGATCGCCTGTCCGAGCTGATCGGCGTTCCGTTCTCGCTCGTGTCGACGGGCGCCCCTCGCGACGACACCATCCTGATCGGCGACTCCGTGCTCGCGCGCTGGTTCCCGGCGCTCCGGGGAATGCTGCCGGCCCAATGACCGTCCCACCAGCATGACGCGCAAGGTCCTGATCGCCGACGACGACGCCAACACCCGCGAGGGCCTCGCCGGGCTCTTGTCCGGGTGGGGGTACGCCGTCGAGCAGGCGGGCGCTGGAGACGAGGCGCTCGATCGAGCCCGCGCGGCGCAGCCCGCCGTGGTGATCAGCGATCTGGTGATGCCCGGGATGGGCGGGCTCGATCTCCTGCGCGCGCTCGCCGAGGAGCTGCCCTTCGCGACCGTCATCCTGCTGACCGGCCAGGGCACCATCGATGACGCCGTGGCGGCGATGAAGGAAGGCGCCTACGACTTCCTCACGAAGCCGGTCGAGGTGTCGAGGCTCAAGCTGCTCATCCCGAAGGCCGCCGAGAAGGCCGAGGCGTTGCGCGAGGTCGCCCTGCTGCGCCGGCGCGTCAAGCAGATCTGGGGGCTCGGACGTCTCGTCGGGACCAGCGCGGCCATGCAGGCGGTGCACCGGCTCATCGAGCTGGCCGCGCCCACGCCCGCCGCCGTGCTGATCACGGGCGAGAGCGGCACCGGCAAGGAGCTGGCGGCGCGCACGCTTCACGAGCTGTCTCCAAGGAGCCGCGGTCCGTTCGTCGCCGTCAACTGCGCGGCCATCCCGGAGACGCTGCTCGAGAGCGAGATCTTCGGCCACGAGAAGGGCGCGTTCACGGGCGCCCTCGAGCGGCGACCAGGCTGCTTCGAGCTCGCCCACGAGGGCACGATCTTCCTCGATGAGATCGCCGAGATGAGCGCGGCGCTCCAGGCCAAGTTCCTGCGCATCCTCGAGGACGGCATGGTGCGCCGCCTCGGCAGCAAGGCCGAGATCAAGGTCGACGTGCGCGTCCTCGCCGCCACCAACAAGGACCCCGAGCAGGCGATGAAGGCCGGCACGTTCCGGGAGGATCTCTACTACCGGCTCAACGTGGTGAGCCTCACCATGCCGCCGCTCCGGGACCGGCGCGAGGACATCCCGCTGCTCGTCCAGGCCTTCATCGAGGAGTTCAACGGCAAGTACGACAAGCGCATCAGCTCCGTGGGCGACGGGGCGCTGGACGCGCTCATGGCGCATGCCTGGCCCGGAAACGTCCGGGAGCTGCGCAACAGCATGGAGCGCGCCGCCATCGTCTGCGAAGGCAGCCTCATCGAGGCGGCGCATTTGCCGTCGAGTCCCGCCGCCAGGCCGCCGATGCCCGCCGCGCCCGGCGCGGCCAGCGTCGCCTTCACGGTGGGCACCAACCTGGAGGAGGCCGAGCGCGTCCTCATCCTGAAGACGCTCGCGGCGGCCGGCAACAACAAGACGCAGGCCGCCCACACGCTCGGCATCAGCTTGAAGACCCTGCACAACAAGCTCCGCCGCTACGCGGCGGGCGGAGACGGCAAGGCCGCCGAGGACGACTAGATGCGGCTGGGCACCCGGGCCAAAGAAGCGGTCGCGGTGACCCTCCTCACGTGTCTCCCTGTCGCCGGGGACGACTGATGCGCCTCGGCACCAGGGCGAAGGAAGCGGTCGTCGTGACCCTCCTCACGTTTCTCGTCGTCGCCACGACCTCGCTCATCCACCTGTCCCACCTGTCGCGCGTCGTCGCGCAGGAAGCCCTGCGCCAGGCCGAGCTGATCGCGCGACAGATCTACTCGCAGAGCCGCTCGGCGATCGCGGCCGCGCCTCGGGAGGATCCCGTCGCGGCGCTGTCACAGGACCGCGAGCTGCGCAACCTCCTCGACTCGAGCGTCGGATACTCCCCCCATCTGCTCTACGCCCTGATCGCCGACCGCTCGGGCCGCATCATCCTGCACACCGAGAGCGACAAGCAGGGCAATCCGGCGCCCGCGCATCCGAGCCTGGCCGCGCTCGTCGACCTCGATCCCGTGAGCCGCTTCCGCGAGCTGTACGGCGGCGCGCGGACCTACGAGGCCACGCTGCCGCTCACGCTCAACGGGGCGCCGTTCGGGAGCATCCGTCTCGGCGTGTCGGCGACCCTCTTGCGACGAGAGCTGGGCGCATCGCTCCGGCAGAGCCTCACGCTGGTGGGCATCGCGCTGCCTCTCGCCTGGCTCGCCGCCATGGGGCTCGCGCATCTGACGCTCAGACCGGTGCGCGCGCTCGCGGGCGAGGTCGACCGGATCCGCCGGGGAGAGTTCAGCTTGGCCGAGCCCGCCGCGACGGGGGGCGACGAGTTCCAGGAGCTGTCCTCGCAGCTCCAGCGTCTCGGCCGGGAGCTGCACGCCGATCGGCTCGCCACGCTTTCCGAGAAGGCGCACCTCCAGCACGTCGTCGATCAGCTCGAGGACGGCATCATCTTCCTGAGCCGCGAGATGCGCATCCTGTTCTTCAACAAGGCCGCGGAGGAGGTCGTCGGCCGGCCGCTCGAGCAGGCGGTCGGCGAGCCGCTGGCCGATCTCCTGCCCGCGTCGCATCCCGTGCGCCCTCTCGTGGAGCACGCGCTCGAGGGTGGCTCGGGCTTCCGCAACGCGAGCGTGACCATCGCGGTCGGCGAGCGGCGCCGGGAGTGCCTCGTCTCGGCGTTCCCGGTCGAGGACGCGCGGGAGCTGATGGGCGCCGTCGTCCTCCTGAAGGATCTCGAATCGATCAAGACGGTGCAGTCCCTCGTGCGCTACTCCGCCAAGCTCGCCGCGCTCGGCCGGCTCACGTCGGGCGTCGCCCACGAGGTGAAGAACCCGCTCAACGCGATGATGATCCACCTCGAGCTGTTGAAGGAGCGCCTGGACGGCGCGCCCCGGGAGGTGCAGCGCAGCCTCGAGGTGATGGGCAGCGAGATCCGGCGGCTCGACCGCGTGGTCCAGGGCTTCCTCCGGTTCATGCGCCCGCAGGAGATGGTGTTCAAGCCCTGCGACGTCAACGCGCTCCTGGCGAGCGTGGTCGCCCTCGTCGAGGCGGAATGGCGCGCGCGGGGGATCCGATTCTTGTCCGAGCACGATCCGAGCCTGCCGACGATCAACGCCGACGAGGAGTTGCTGCGGCAGGCCCTCCTGAACATCCTCCAGAACGCCTGCCAGGCCATGCCCGACGGCGGCGACCTCACCGTGCAGACCGGACGCCTCGGCCGCGACGAGGTCCGGATCTCGGTGCGAGACCAGGGGGTGGGGATTCGCGCCGAGGATCTCGACAAGATCTACAAGCTCTACTACACGACGAAACCCGACGGCAACGGCATCGGCCTGTCCATCGTCTACCGCATCGTGCAGCTCCACGACGGCGCGATCGAGGTGGAGTCGGAGGTGGGCTACGGCACCGTGATGACGGTCCGCCTGCCGGCGAGATCGGCGGCATGAGAGTCGCCGCGCTGGCGCTGATGGGCGCTCTGGTGGCAGGACTTCCCGGCTGCGCGACGATGACCCGGGTCGCGCTGCCCGCTCCGTCGCCTCCGCCGATCCGGCCCGCGGAGGTCGTCGTGGCGGTGGTGCCGCCGCCGCCCCCGCCCGCGAACGTGACGCCGTCCCCGCCGCTCGATTTGCCGCCGGCTCCCCCGGCGCCGCCGGCGCCTCCGCCGGTCAAGCCCCCGCCGCCCGTCGCTGTTGCGCCGACTCCGGCGCCGCCGCCTCCCTCGCCTCCGGTCGCGCCGGCGCCAGTGCCGGCGCCGGTCGCTCCAGCCCCGCCGCCTCCTCAGCTGGCGGCGCAGGTCAGCACGGAGGACGAACGCCGCATCCAGGGGGAGGCCCAGAAGCGCATCGACAAGGCGGAGCACCTGGTCAAGCAAATCGACCAGCGGCGACTTGCGAACGAGCAGCAGGACAACCTGCTCACGGTCCAGAGCTTCCTCGCGAAGGCGCGGGAGGCATTGACGGAGCGGGACGTTCAGCGCGCGATGACGCTCGCCGACAAGGCGCTGCTCCTCGTCAACGAGCTCTTTCGCACGATCAGGTGAGGGCACGGGCCATGTAAGGCTTACATTCGTCCGGTAAGAGTTACATCGACGGGGCGGCCGGCGGTGCGCTGCCCGGCCGATGTTCGCGGTCGAACACGCTGGAATCTCTGGTCTTTCGAGCTTTGAGCCCACCTCGCCGATGGCATGGACGTTGCCCCGCTTCTCCTCTTCAGATCAGAGGCCGCGTGGCGTGGCCGAACACGCATGCGGCGAGGAGGATTGCGATGCGGCACCGACGACGTTGGCCTTGCGGACTGCTCGGATTTCTCGCGGTCGTCGTCCTCGGGTGCGTGACGCCACCTGGTCCGGGCGTGCCTCGCACGCCGGCCGCCGGCGTGGTCCCTGCCGACGCGCGCGCGCTGCGCTACGGCGCGTCGGCGCCGGCGGTGTTCGACAATCCGGAGATGCGGGACAAGATCCGCGCGCTGTTCGGCAGCGATTGGAGCCCCGCCGCCCAGGGCGGAGGTCGGCTCCAGTTCGGGGCCGTGAGCTACTTTCCCCCGGACTCGTCGATCCGGATGATCCGCCTCGACGGCCAGGAGTACATTGCGATCACCGGATGCGTGCCGGAGGCGTGCGGGACCCATCGCGGTCTCGTCCTGATCCGATCCGAAGGAGATCAGCTCTGGGCGCGGCTCGACGAGGGCGGGTTCTCCCGATACTATGGACACGGCCCCGCGATGACCGGGGCGCTCGTGTCGCCCGCGTTCATCGACGGCGCATGGCGTGCGCTCGAGCGCCTCGAGCAGACCGCGGCAGGGCGGCCGGCGGAGTCGGGATCATGAGTGACGGCGACCGGATTCTCGCCTGGGTGCGTGAGTGGCTCGCAGAGGGCGGCCGCGTTCTCCTCATGTCCGATTACGACGGCACGCTCGCCCCGCTCGTGGGCGAGCCGTCGCAGGCGTGGCTCGCGCCCGGCGTTCGCGATCACCTTCGGGCCATCGCCGATGCCCCGGGTGTCCGGCTCACGATCATCTCGGGTCGCGACCTCGTCGACCTGCGCGCCCGCGTGGGCGTCACCGACGCGATCTACGCGGGTTGCCACGGCCTCGAGGTCGACGGGCCCGACATGGCCTGGAGCCATCCCGAGGCCGAGGCCCAGCTCGACTCGCTGCGCATGATCAGCCTCGCCCTGAACCAGCGGAAGTGCGCGGTCGAGGGCATGCGCGTCGAGACGAAGCGGCTGGCCCTGTCCGTGCACTATCGCGACGTCGCGCCGGAGCGGATGCAGGCCGTCGAGGTGGAGCTGGCGCGCGCCATCCAGCGCAAGGGCCATCGGCTGAAGATCTTCCACGGCAGCAAGGTCATCGAGATCCTCCCGCAGGTCGGCTGGAACAAGGGCGAGTGCGCGCTCTGGATCCGCGAGACGGTCGAGCGCCAGTCGCCGCGGCCGCTGATGACGCTCTACATGGGTGACGACTGGATGGATGAATACGCCTTCGAGGCGCTCGCGGAGCCCGCGGTCACGATCAAGATCGGCGACCGGGCTCCGGCGTCGCGGGCCCGCTATCGGCTGCCGGACGTGGACGCCGCGCAGCACCTCGTCGGCGAGCTGGCCGGCCTCGTGGGGGTGAGGGGCGCCGCGTGAAGCTCACCGTCCGGCTGGTCGCCGCGCTGTGGGTGGCGGCCCTTGCCGTGATGGGCGGGACGACCTACTACCAGATCGTCCAGGAGCGCAGCCGCTACACGCAGGAGCTCGAGCGCCGCGCCGGGCTCCTGGGCGAGGGGCTCAAGGAGGCCGTCGAGCCCGCGGCGGCGCGTGGGTCCCGCGTCGCGATCGAGCGGCTGCTGAAGAAGTTCGGCCGACCCGACCAGGGCATCGCCGTCTACGACCGGGTGGCGAACCTCGTCGCGGCGACGCCCGAAATCAGCCTCGCGCTGCCGCCGTCGTTGCCGGAGGTGACCGAGGCGATGACGTCGGGCACGCCCCAGAAGGGATTGCGCAGCCTGAACGGGCGCCAGGTCTACGTCTACGCCACGCCGCTCCTCCGCGACGACGACAAGCCCGCCGGAGGGCTCGCCGTCTTTCTCGACGCGGGCGACCTGAGCCGCGCCGAATGGGAGCGGTGGCGGTTCAACGCGGCGCGGTTCGTCGTGCTGGCGCTCGCGCTGGGCCTCATCGCGTGGCTGATCGTCCGGCTCACCATCGCGCGGCCGCTCGCCAAGATGGCGCGCTGGACGCGGGCGCTGCGCCGCGGTCACGCCATCGATCCGATCGAGTTCGGGGATGCCGATCTGTTCGGTCCCGTCGCCATCGAGGTGTCCGGGCTCGCCAAGAGCCTGCATCGCGCGCGAGCGGCGGCCGAGGAGGAGGCCACGCTGCGCCTGATCGGCGAGACGCAATGGACCGAGGAGCGCCTGAAGCAGTTCGCCAAGCTGCGCCTCGGCGAGTCGCCGCTCGTGGTCGTGTCGAACCGCGAGCCCGTGCGCCACGTCTGGCGCGATGGCCGCATCGTCGCGGAGACGCCCGCGAGCGGTCTCGTGACGGCGATGGACCCTGTCATGCGCGCGTGCGGTGGGGTCTGGGTGGCCCAGGGCAACGGCGACGCGGACCGCGACGCGGCCGACGAGCGCGGGCGGCTGCGCGTCCCGCCCGACGATCCCCGCTACACGCTGCGCCGGGTCTGGCTCACGGCCGAGGAGGAGGCCGGCTACTACTCGGGCTTCGCCAACGAGGGTTTATGGCCGCTGTGCCACATCGTGCACACGCGCCCGCAGTTCCGCCCGGACGACTGGGGGCACTACCGAGCGGTGAACGAGAAGTTCGCGGCCGCCGTCCTCGAGGAGATCGCCGGGACGGAGTCGCCGATGGTGCTCATCCAGGACTATCACTTCGCGCTCCTGCCCGTCCTGCTCAAGCGGGAGCGGCCGGATGCCCGGACGGCCATCTTCTGGCACATCCCGTGGCCGAACTTCGAGAGCTTCAGCATCTGTCCCTGGCAGGACGACCTCCTGCTCGGGATGCTCGGCGCCGATCTCATCGGCTTTCACACCCAGTACTACTGCAACAACTTCCTCGACACGGTGGAGCGGGCCATCGAGGGACGCACGGACTGGGAGCACTTCTCGGTGACGCGCGGGCGGCACACGACGTACGTCAAGCCGTTTCCGATCAGCGTCGCCCCCGCCTTCGTGGACGACCCGCCCGCGCTGTCGCGGGAGCGCCTCCTGGCGACCCTGGACGTGTCCGCCGAGTTCCTGGGCGTCGGCGTCGAGCGCCTCGACTACACCAAGGGCCTGCCCGAGCGCTTCCGGGCCCTCGGACGATTCTTCGAGCGGTTCCCGGCCTATCGCGAGCGGGTGACGTTCGTGCAGCTCGCTGCCCCGAGCCGGAGCAGCATTCCCCGGTACCAGGAGATCGAGGCGGAGGTTGACGAGGTGGTCCGCTCGGTGAACGCCGCGTGGCAGACCAAGCGCTGGCGGCCGATCGTGTACCTGAAGCGCCACCACGACCACCGGGACATCTGGCCGTTCTACCGCCACGGGGACTTCTGCATGGTGACGTCGCTGCACGACGGCATGAATCTCGTCGCCAAGGAGTTCATCTCGGTGCGCGACGACGACGACGGCGTCCTCATCCTGAGCCAGTTCACGGGCGCGTCGTCGGAGCTGCGCGACGCCCTGCTCGTGAACCCCTACGACGTCGACGGGATGGCCGACGCGATCCGCTCGGCCGTCGAGATGCCGGCGGAGGAGCGGCGGGGGCGGATGGCGCGGATGCGGCTGTCCGTCCGCGAGCAGAACATTTATCGGTGGGCTGGCCTCCTCCTCACCGAGCTCCGCCACATCCCGGAGGAGGCGGCCGATAAGGGACCAGCTGCTTCGTTGGCGCCCTCGGCCGCCCCCTCAACGTAGAACAACTACGCCTCGGGGGCGGACCGTCGGGCGCCGCCTCGCATCTGGGCCCTTCTCGGCCGCCTCCTCCGCCTTGGCGGCCGGTTTCTACTGCCTTCGAACCCCTCTCGTCCCAGTTCTATCGCGCGTGGTACCCGGTCGACCGCGCGCGTGGCTCGCGGCTCGCTTCGCTTGCCGCTTCCCTACTACGAGTTGCCGCTTCCCTACTACGAGTTGCTGCTTCCTCTACGAGTTGCTGCTTGCTGCTTCTGCTGCGTACCTTTGTAGCTTGTTGTGCAGTGTTTTCGGGGTTACACCCAGGACTTCGGCTGCTCTTGTCTTGTTGCGGTTGTTGGCTTCTAGCGTTCTTAGGATCAGTTCTCGTTCCGCTCGCTCTAGCTTTGTGCCTACTGGGAGTACCACTGCGTCTGGGCGGTCGGCTGGGGCCGGGGCTGGTGCTGGGGCGGTCCAGGGGAGCATCGCCGACGTCAGGCGGTCGCCGTCGCACTGGACCACCGCGCGCTCGATCGTGTTCCGGAGCTCGCGCACGTTGCCGGGCCACTCGTGCTGCATGAGGAGCTTGAGCCCGTCGTCGTCGAGCGTTTTCACGGTCTTGCTGTACTTGTCGTTGAACTCCTTGATGAAGGCCTCGACGAGCAGGGGAATGTCCTCGCGGCGTCGCCGGAGGGGCGGCAGCGCGATGTTCAGGACGTTCAACCGGTAGTAGAGGTCCTCCCGGAAGCTGTTGTCCTTCACCGCTTGCAGCGGGTCCTTGTTGGTCGCAGCGATGATCCGCACGTCGACCCGCAGCTCGGTCTTCCCGCCCAGGCGGCGCACGGCGCCGTCCTGGAGCGCGCGCAGGTACTTGGCCTGCAGGCTCGGGCTCATCTCCGTGATCTCGTCGAGGAAGATCGTCCCCTCGTCGGCCAGCTCGAAGTAGCCGGCGCGCCGGTCCATGGCGCCCGTGAACGCGCCCTTCTCGTGTCCGAAAAGCTCGCTCTCGAGCAGGGTCTCGGGAATCGCCGAGCAGTTCACGGCCACGAACTGCTGCTTGCTCCGCGGCGACAGATCGTGGATCGTCCGCGCCACCAGCTCCTTGCCGGTGCCCGTCTCGCCCGTGATCAGCACGGGAGCCGGGGTCGGAGCCGCCTGGTCGATGAGCCGGTACACGTCGCGCATGGGTGGGCTCGTTCCCAGCAGGAGCCCGACGCCGCGCACCTCCTGCAGCTGCCGCCGCAGCACCGTCACCTCGCGCGCGACCTCGACCTTCTCCACGGCCTTGTCCAGCAGCGCGCGAAGGCGCCGGGGCTCGATGGGCTTGGTCAGATAGTCGTACGCGCCCTCTTTCATGGCCGCGACCGCCGTCTCGACGCTCGCATGACCCGTGAGGAGGATGACGGCCGTGTGGGCGAGCTCGTTGCGCACGGCCTTCAGGACGGCGAGCCCGTCCATCCCGGGCATCACGAGATCGGCGATGATCACCGCGGGCCGGAACGCGCGCGCGCGATCCACGGCTTCCTCGCCGTCGCCCGCGCTCTCGACCTCGTAGCCGAGGGTCGTCAGCAGGAGCACCAATCCGCTCCGGGAGCTCTCCTCGTCATCCACGACCAACACGCGAGTCTTCATGGTCGGCCTCCCTCCTAGACGTGATGTCGCCGCGCCGCTGCCAGGAGCATCGACAGGCGGTCGCGATCGAAGGGTTTCACGAGATAGGCGTTGAACCCGGCCTCGAGCGCCTGATGGCGGTCCTTCGGCTGCCCATAGCCGCTCAAGGCGACGAGGAACATGTCCTTGCCCTCCGGCACCGCGCGGATCCGGCCGGCGACCTGGAACCCGTCCAGTCCCGGCAGGCCGATGTCGATGAGCGCGACGTCCGGCGCGATGCGCTCGGCCGCGTCGACCGCCGACCACCCATCCGCCGCCTCGTACACGTGGTGCCCCAGCTCGGCCAGGTAGATTCGCAGCATGTCGCGCGCGTCCTGACTGTCCTCGACGAGGAGGATACGACAGGGCGGCGCCGACGCCGGCTCGGCGGGCGGAGGCGCCTTGTCCGCGGCCGGCACGCCGCGCGGCAGCCGCACCGTGAACGTGCTGCCGTGGCCGGTGCCCTCGCTCCTGGCCTCGATCGTGCCGCCGTGAGCCTCGACGAGCCGCCGGGCGAGCGTGAGCCCGATCCCGAGCCCGCCCGGCCGGCGGTCGAGCGCTCGGTCGCCCTGGGCGAACAGGTCGAACACGCGCGGCAACATCTCCGGCGCGATGCCGATGCCGCTGTCCTCGACGTTCACGGTCGCGTGGTCCCCGTCGGCCGCGACCCGCACGTGGATCCTTCCGTCCGCGGGCGTGTACTGGATGGCGTTGGCGATGAGGTTCGTCACGACCTGCTGGAGCCGGACGGGGTCCGCGTCGACCCACACGGGCTCGACGTCCACAGTGATCTGATGCCGCGCGGTCCGTGCCCCCGCGCTCAGCGCGCTGAGCGACATCGTGACGCTGTCGGCGAGGTTCACGGGTTGCCGATCGAGGATGACCTTGCCTCGGGTCACGCGCGCCACGTCGAGCAGATCGTCGACCATGCGCGTCAGCTGCTCGACCCCGCGCGAGATGACCTGCCGCGCCTGGACCGAGGGCGGGGTCTGCGCGCCGATCAGGTCCAGCACGTAGAGCGCGTTGCTGATGGCGCCGAGCGGATTGCGGAGCTCGTGCCCGAGCATCGCGATGAACTCGTCCTTGGCCCGATTCGCGGCCTCCGCCTCGTCCCGCGCCGCGTGGGCGCGCTCGAGGATCTCCGCTCGCTCGCGCTCGGCCCGCCGCCGCTCCGACGCGTCGCGGCACACCAGGACGGCGCCGGCCGTGCGCCCGTCCGCGTCCCGGCGGGGCGCGCCGCGGCACTCGATGGGCAGCTCGATCCCGGCGCGCGAGCGGAGCAGGGTGCGCTGGCCCGCGGGCGCCACCGTCCCGTCCCGCATGACCTGGGCGAAGGGGTTGTCGATCCGGTTCCGCGTCTCCTCGTCGAGGAGGGCCAGCACCGCGTCCAGCGGCTGGCCGATGGCCGGCTCGTGGGTCCACCCGGTGAGCTCCAGGGCCACGTCGTTCATGAACGTCACGTGGCCGGACACGTCGGTGGCGATCACTGCGTCCCCGATGCTGGCCAGCGTCACGCGAAACTGCTCCCGTTGATCCGCCAGCTCGGCCTCGGCCCGCTCCCACCCGAGGGCGCGTTCCCGGAGGAGCCGGTCGGCATGGGCGATGCTTCGCGCGAGCGACTCGATCTCGACGATGGACGTCGGCGGCAGGGGCTGGACGGGCCCGCCTCGGGCCAGGGCCTCCGCCGCGCCCGAGAGATCGACGATCGGCCCTCGGATCCGCCGTTCGAACCACCAGGCGCCGGTCACGCCGAGCCCGATGAGGCCGAGCCCCACGAGCAGCAGGAGGGCGAGGCGCCGCCAGAGCGGCCCGTTCACCACCGCGGTGGGCACACCGGTGGCCACCGCCCAGCCGGTCAGCTGGGAGCGGTGAAAGCCCAGATACAACGGAACGCCCTCGGGGCTCACGTCGTTCAAGGAACCGTTCATCGCCGCGCTGATCTCCACCGCGAGCGCGGGGGTCGCGGACTGGCCGATGGCGGGGCCGCCACTGGCGGAGCTCGCAACGACCATCTTGCGGCGGTCGATGATCGCCGCAATCCGATCGCCCGGCAACTGACCGCTCACGAGCAGCCGCTCCATGCTCGGCGGCTCGATGCCCGCGACGAGCACGTAGCGCACCCGGTGGGTCCGGACGACCGGTACCGCGACATAGACGCTCGTGTTTCCCGACCGGTCGTCGATCAGATCGGAGACGGCTGGCGAGCGCGACGTCAGGGCATCGCGGAAGTACGGCATGCCCCGGCCCACGGCGACCGGCGGTACCCCGGGCTTGGTCAGATCGACGATCCGCTGACCCGCCGGGTCGGCGACCGCCACGGCCGACCAGGACTCCTGTGCCCTCAGCACGCGGTCGAGCTGCGCGCCGAACTTGTCCAGGTCGCCCGTGTCGAGGTGATCCGAGCTGGCGAGCGCCTGGAGCGTCTCGATCGACGCCATCATCTTGCGATCCACGGCCAGCGAGATCGCGCGCGACGTGTCCACGAGTCCTTCCTTCACGCCCGCGAGGTGCTCGAAGAAGATCGAGACGATCATGACGCCCGAGAAGGCGAGCAGCGGCAAGACGGCGACCAAGGCGAGGAAGAAGAGGTACGAGCGGAGTTTCATAGTCGCGTGGTCGGTCTCCCGGTGTTGCCCCTCGATGGGGCCGCGGCGCTCGTTCGCGAGGGCTGCAAGGCCCATGCCCCTGTCGTGCGCGAAAACTGCGCCCGGACGGGCCGGGAACGCGCGAGTTCTCGGGACATCCGCCCCCTTCCCTCGGTGGCCGCGGCGCCGGCGAACTATTTACCCTGTACTTTTGACTCGACGAGGGGAGCCACGGTCAGGCGTCCGGGCTCGTCGCGCCGTTGCAAAACTTACATCTGGGTTCGTGTAAGCGTTACACAACCTCTGCGACGTGCGAGGGCGGTCCGACGCATCGTCGATCCAAAGCGTCGATGAAGCCTCGAGAATCCTCGCTTTCTGTGCGCGGCTCGCACGAAGTGGCCGTGGCATCCGCCTTGCGTTCTGCCCCGGGGAAGGCGGACGCGGCAATGAGTGATGGTTCGCGAAGCGTGGTGAGTTCGGGGCCGACGGTGGATCCGGCGGCTATTCTGATCGTCGAGGGCTACGGTCATAGCCGGGAGGGGCTCACCGCGTCTCTTCGCACTGAGGGCCTGGCGGTCGAGAACGCCGCGGAGTATCTCGAGGCGATTCGCAAGATCCGGGACGGCCGCTTCGCCGTGGCGATCATCGACGTCGACCTGGCGCCCTCGCCGAGTAGCGAGCTGACCGGATTCGATCTCGCGCGGGTCTTTCGAGCGCTCCACCCGGCCAGCGCGCTGATCCTCGTGACGGCGGAATGCCGCCCCGAGCTCCGCGTCGAGGCGCGCCGTCTCCACGGCTGTCAACTCCTCGAGAAACCCATCAATCCAGCGGAGCTGCGCGCGATGCTGCGCGCGCGAGAGACCGGCGTCAAGTGACGTTCGGCATCGAGCGGGCGCGAGCAGGACAAGCACCCCGATCACCGATCGGCCGAGGCGCTTCGAGCCACCGAAGCTAAAGGAAGGGGCGCGACCCCAGTCGTGGGTCGCGACCCGGGCGCGTCAGGTGGGGTGCGGGGCAGCGCCCCACCTGGCGTCCCAGCACACCCGCCCGTGGTACCCTGTCGCGATGAATCTCGACGAGTTCACGCTGCTCGTCGCCCTGGGATCGCTCGTGGCGGGATTCCTCGGCTCGCTCACCGGACTGGGGGGCGGCGTCGTGATCGTCCCGCTCTTGACGCTCGGCTTTGGCGTCGACATCCGCTACGCCATCGGCGCGTCCCTCGTGTCGGTCATTGCGACTTCCTCGGCCGCGGCCGCCGCCTACGTTCGCGACGGATACTCGAACCTGCGCATCGGGATGTTTCTCGAGGTGGCGACGACGCTCGGGGCGGTGGGCGGCGCGATGGTGGCGAGCCGCATCCCGGTGTCGGCCGTCGCCATCGTCTTCGGCCTCGTGCTCCTGTGGTCGGCCTTCCTGTCCCTTCGCCGCCCGGCCGAAGCGGCTCCGAACACCGCGCCGGACCGGCTGGCCACGTGGCTCCGCATGGATTCGACGTGCCCGGCCCCCGGCGGGCCCGTGGCGTATCACGTCGCCCACGTCCCGTTCGGCTGGGCGATCATGGCCGTGGCGGGAGGCCTGTCCGGCCTGCTCGGCATCGGCTCGGGCGCGCTCAAGGTGCTGGCGATGGACCAGGTGATGCGGCTGCCGTTCAAGGTGTCGACCACGACCAGCAACTTCATGATCGGCGTCACGGCGGCTGCCAGCGCGGGCCTCTACCTGCACCGCGGCTACATCGATCCCGCGCTCGCGGCGCCCGTGATCCTGGGCGTGGTGATCGGCGCCTCCCTCGGGACTCGCGCGCTGGTCGGCGCGCGCCCCGCCGCGCTGCGCCGCGTGTTCGTCGTCGTGTTGATCGCGCTCGGGGGCCAGATGATCTACCACGGCGTCACCGGCGGCTTCGCGCGTGGCTGATCCCGATGGGCAGCTCCGGCGCGACCAGCGGATCGAGCGCGTGATCGGCATCCTGCTGCAGACCGGCGTGGCCCTGTCCATCCTGGTGGCGCTGGCCGGCGCCATCCTCTACCTGGGCCGCGAGGGGCGACACGCGGCCGACTTCCGGACCTTTCGCGGCGAGCCGTTCGACCTGCGCAATGCGCCGGCGATCATGGTCGCCGCCTTCGGGGGTCACCGCGAGGCGGTGATCCAGTTCGGCGTCCTCATCCTGATCGCGACGCCGATCGCCCGCGTCGCGCTCTCGCTGGTCGCGTTCGCCGCGGAGCGCGACCGCACGTACGTGGTGGTGACCGTGATCGTGCTCGTGGTGCTGCTCACCGGCTTGCTCGGCATCGGCCCGTGATCTTCGGCGGGAGGCCGGGGAAGCTCTAGCAGGAGGCGCGCATGGCGACGAGTCCCGTGGTGTTCCTGATGGACGTGGACAACACGCTGCTCGACAACGACCGCATCATCGCCGACGTGCTGCGCTTCCTCGGCCGCGAGGCCGGGGCCGAGCGGCAGGCGCGCTACGCGGCCATCCTCGAGGAGAATCACGAGGAGATCGGCTTCACGGATTTCCTGGCCGCCCTCGAGCAATTGCATCTCGAGCACCCGCGGGACCCGAGCCTCTACGTGCTCGCGTCGTACCTCGCCGATTACCCCTACGCGACCCGCCTCTATCCGGGATCCTTCGACGTCCTCGAGCGCTTCCGTCGCTGGGGACCGGTCGTGATCTTCTCCGACGGCGACGTGGCGTTTCAGCCGCGCAAGATCGACCGCGCCGGGCTCCGCGAGGCCGTGGACGGCGTGCTGATCTACGTGCACAAGGACCTCGAGCTGGACGCCGTCGAAGAGTACTACCCCGCGCAGCGCTACGTGCTGGTCGACGATCAGCTCCGCACGCTGGCCGCGGTCAAGATGCAGTGGGACCGGAAGGTGACGACGGTGTGCCCGAGGCAGGGCCGGCACGGGCGAGACGTCAAGGCGCTCGCGAGCTATCAGCCCGCCGACCTGAGCATCCAGCGGATCGGCGATCTGGTCGGCTACGAGCTGTCCGCCATCCTGAGCGCCGGGCCGGCGCCCCGGCCCGATCCGCTCCCCCGACGCCCGATCATCTAGGCAGAGCGGCGATAGGGGGCCATCTGCAACGTTCTGTCGGAGGGGGCCCAGACGGCCCCCTCCGAAGCCTCCCCCGTCGAAGCGCGGGCGAAGCCCGTGTCCGGGCGATAGCGGCGGCGAACAGCTTTCACCGGCACGGCGGGCGCGAGCAGCCATCGGCCGTGCTCCGGCGTCCCGAGGAGCGCGGCGAAGCAGGCGCCCGAATCGAAACGCGGAACACAGAGCCAGTCGATCGAGCCGTCTCGCGCGACGAGCGCCGCCGTCTGGCAATCTCCGATCAGCGCGTAGTCCTCGATGCGTGAGGCCACGATGGACGAGGATACCGGGGCGGGACGCCCGGGGCTGCGGAGATGTTGCTCCGATGATCGGCGGCCTCGCGGAGGAGATCGCGCGCCGTCGGCTCGCCGCGGCGGGCGGGTGGAGGCTACAGCCGTCGTCAGGCCGCGGCGCGCGCGTGAGGCTACACGTACACGTCGAGCAGACGGCCTCCCAGTTCGATCACGCGCTCTCCGTAGGCGGCAGTCATGTGTCGAGGCACGCGCAGCGCGCGAGGGTGAGTCACCATGGTGGCTGCGGGCGACCGACGATCGGAACCGGCGGCAGTCCGCTCCTGGGAGACGCGAATCGGGCGAGCTTGCAGTGGCCTGGACGAACGCGGGTCCTGGTCGGTGATCCGCTGTCCGGCCACGGGACGCGCGCGTGCGGCCGCGTCCACCTCAGCCGGGTGACCCGGGGACCAGACCGCCAACATGACTCCGACTCCAGCCGACACGTTCGTCGTCTCCGATGAAGTCAGGATAGCCTACGTCGATCGAGCGTCAATTGGACCGAGGTCCGTTGAACGAAGGTCGTTGGCCAAAAGTCGCCCTGGACGAAGGTCGCTCGACAAAGGTCGGGCCTCGACGCCGGTCGCCGCGGCACCTGGTGGCCCACTGTGGGCCCCGGTCGACCCGCGCCGAGCAGAGTCCCGGGCACACCGTGCCTACCCTTGGCGGCAAAAACTGCCCGGCGTCCGGACGGTGTGGACGCTCCTCGCCTCGCCACGGAGGCGAACCTTCCGGGGACCCAGATCCCGGCGCCCCCTCGTGTGACATCGCCAGATGTGAGCGGTCGCGCCATCGAGGGAATCGCGTGGACTCGTGCATCCGCGCCGTCGCCCTCGAGATTCTCGACGCGTCGCTCGCCCGCGCCGCCGCGGTGATAAGCTTGTGTCGCTCGCCCTGGAAGGAGGTCGCGGCGGCTCGACCCCGGCGTCGAAGCCGCTGCGCCCGTTTCCCGCTGTGCTATACGCGCCGAATCGGGTGCAGATCCGACGGCACTACTTGGGCCCGAAGACGTCGATGGCGACGCGGCCGGCGTTGACCGCACAGGGCCAGCCGGCGTAGAACGCCACGTGAGTGATCAACCCCTTCAGCTCGGTCTCCGTCACCCCGTTGTCCAGCGCCCGCTGCATGTGCCCCTTCATCTCGTCGGTGCGGTAGAGCGCGGCGAGGATCGCCACCGTGACCAGGCTGCGGTCCCGCTTGCTGAGGTCGGGATGCTCCCAGACGTCGCCGAACAGGACGTCGTCGCGCAGCTGGCCGAGCTTGGGGATGAACTCGTAGACCGTCGGTCTCGCCTGAGCCATGTGTCGATCTCCTCGGTTGGGGTTCGCGATGGCGGCGGGCCGATCTCCGGGAGCGCGCGAGACCGCCAGCCGCAGCTGTTGTCAGGCGCCCCAGCTTACGCCTTCCCGCCTTCACGCGCGCCAGCTCGTCGGCGAAGTTGATTTGGAGGAATGATCGCTGCTGGTCGTCTTGCTCGACAGCGGCACGACCGCGGAGCCCGCTGCGTGCTTCAATGGAGCCGCGGCGACGACGCCGCGGAAACCCGCGAAGATGGCGACGCCGGAGACGCGCGAGCCCAGCCGCCCAAGTCCCGCCGCGCGTAGTGCCAGCGCGGGACCCGATCGCGTCGGACGGCTCCACCTCTGAGTCTGGCGTCGCGGGGCGCCCGTACTTGGCAGGCGATCCTCGGCGATCGAGGCAAGGCGCTCGAGGACGAGTTCTTCCGCCGCGAAGACCAGCGACTCATGAATCGGCTGCGCGAGCTGAAGCAGAAGGAGATCACGCGGGAAGCCCTGGCCAAGGCGTCGGGAATCTCGAACCAGGTGATTCTCGACAAGCTCCTCGACCTCGACATCAGGCCCGAGATCGTCGGAGCGCTGGCCATTATCCCGCTCGTGGAGGTCGCCTGGGCCGATGGGTCGATCGACGCCGGCCGGAGCCGAAGCTCCTGACGTCCTGGATGCACATGGTGCAGGGCATTTGCGAATCGCTGGGCCGCGACGAGGTGGCCGCCCTGCGCGCCGGCCTTGTCGAGCGCACGCGCGCGGTGGCCAAGGCCAGCGGCGGGCTCCTGGGCGTGGGCTCCGTCTCCTCCGCGGAGGCCGGAGATCATCAAGCAGCTGGAGTCGGCTTTCCCCTCGTCTTGAGCGCGCGGCCCGTCGGCGGTCGTTCGAGCGGCGCGAAGGGATACCAGGCCGCTGCGATTGCGCGCCGCGCCGGCCCTCACGCCCTGCCCACGGTCGCGGGCGCCGCGGCGGTCCGCGAGTGCCCGTCCGGGCCGTTCACGCGGTAGTTCGCCACGTGCGAGACCATGTGCAGCAACAGCTCGCTGACCGTGAGCGCCGTGATCTGGCCCGGGGTATCGAGAGGCGGACAGAAGCACGCGATGTCCGCCCCGACAATGTCGAGACCGTGCAGCCGGTTCAGCAGTCCGAAGAACTCGCGCGTGGTCATCCCGTCCACCTCGGGATCGGCCACCGCCGGCGCATAGGCAAGGTCGAGGACATCGAGGTCGACGCTCAGATACGTCGGCCCGCTGCCGATGATCCGGCAGACCTCCGCGGCGACCCGATCCACCCCCATGGCCAGGAAGTCGGCCAGGGTGATGACGGTGTAGTGCGCCTTCGACCAATCATCCTGCCCCAGGTACCCCACAGGCCCGTGAAAGCCGATCTGCAGCGTGCGCGACGGGTCGATCAGACCCTCCTCGGCGCCGATGAAGAAGGCCGCTCCGGCGTGATGCTTCGTGCCGCCGGCCTCCGGAAGGGCATCGCAATGGGCGTCGAAGTGGATCATGCCGATGGGCCCCGCGTGGCGTGACCGCTCCCCGGCGATGGCCCTCAGGATGGGCGTCGTGATGCTGTGGTCGCCGCCCACGGTGATCGGCACGATGCCCAGTTCGTGGAACGCGCCAGATCTTCACGGTGACGCGGGAATCCTGGAGCGGATCGGTCGTGTACTTGTAGACGACCTCGCCGGCATCGGGCGGGCTCCGGCGATCCGGTCGAGCGCCATCCTGATCGGCCGAACTGGCGCCGGGGACGGCCACGATCAGGGCCATGACCAGGAAGACCTTGAGGGCGTCGGCGAGCATCGTCATTCCCTTCCTCCTTGTCTGCACGCGAGATCTCGAAGCGATCGGCACGCGGAGGACTCTAGTCGCCTTCGGGCGGAGAAGCCTGCGGACCAGGTGCGGTTTCGCGTCGGGCCGGCCGGGGCCCGGAGACGTCGGGGCCCCGTCTTCGCCGGCCGGACCAGGGAAAATCGCTCCCCCGAACGCAGCGAGCACGGCAACCGGGCCACTGGCGACGGGGAGGCGGGGCTCGGAATCCGCGGACGGGGAGCGAAGATAGGATGAAGCCGGCTGGCCTCCCCGCGTATTGAGGTTCGCATAAATGACGCCGCGCAGGTCGCCACGAAGATCACCGGCCACCGAACCGAGAGCGCCTACAAGCGGTACGCGATCGTGAGTGATGGAGACCTTCAGGAGGCCACCCGCAAGCTCGCGGGCACAATTGCGGGCACAGCGACCACCACTCGGCTTGACTCGCCTGCTTCAACCGCGCAGAATTCCTGAACACGAGCCGTTAGCTCAGATGGTAGAGCACCTGCCTTTTAAGCAGGGAGTCCCGGGTTCGAGTCCCGGACGGCTCACACCCACCATTGCACTCGGCAACGTCTTGATATTCCGTCACTTCGTCGTCGGGGACGTCCGCAATGATGAGGTCTTCCCCGGGCGGCAGGCGCCACTCGGCAAAACCACCGCTGAAGAGTTTGCCGAGCGTGCCGGTGTAGCGGAACTTCCACGACCGCTCACCGGTCTGCCGGATGAAGATCGGGCTCGTCAACACCCGGCGTAGAACCTGCCGGCCTGCGGCCGGTGAGAGTGCGAGCGCGCCCTGCCAGTCCTTCGCCTCGTCCTTGATCTTCGCCTCGATGCGCTCGCGGTCGGCTGCCT
>Ga0187894_10001883_pt1 | contig 26138 bp, 37 predicted proteins | sample GBC1701081metaG_FD_136650 | JGI IMG/M metagenome (GOLD analysis project Ga0187894, IMG submission 136650) | White microbial mat communities from a lava cave in the Kipuka Kanohina Cave System on the Island of Hawaii, USA - GBC170108-1 metaG ... | reverse complement strand
CAACACTACCCCTTTTGTCAGAAGCTCCAATAATTGCTATAGATTTTGGAGAAAGGAAAACAGATTCTGGCATGTTAATGAATTTGGATCAAATAATTTTCCATAATAAAGGTTTCATAAAATATGGCCATCATTAATGTGTGATTGAAAATATTAACTTCCGAGCATTTTTCCAGCCAAGTTTTCCTTTCTAGGAATCCATTTGATTTTTAGATTAGAAAATTTGGAAATTATAGGCCATGCCTCTCTTGCTAGATCTTTTAGTTGTTCACTGTTTATAGCATATTCATGATTTAGTTGTGAAACAGTATTTTTTGAATCACTAAAAATTGTAACTTCTTCATCAGAATCTACAAATTTTTTTAATGCTGCAATGATTGCTAGGTATTCTGCTTGATTATTTGTGATATTTGGTGTTTTTTCATAAAATGATTCTCCAGTTTCCTTTACAAAAAATCCGTAACCAGGATCTGAGCCACCAGACCCATCAACGTATACATTAATTGCCATCTTTGTATAACCTCGTCATAATAACACTCAGATTTACTACAATCATGTATGCAATGGTGGATATACCTTGTGATGTCATTGATGCAATGTAAGGATCATAATCTATTGTTAGCAGATAAAACTTTAGGTATGCTCGAGGGGTTCAAAACAATTGCCAAGTGGTGGATAGATGGTGAAATTTCTGATATTGATTTTACCAAAAATGTTAATTTTCTTAGAAATGAAGGCCTACGGGGATCAAATAATTGAATTCAAAATACAAAGAATACTTGAAATTAAACAAAAATCTACTCATTGCAGCTGGTATAGATTTTATCATATCAGCTATTATAGCCCAGCAATTATCAGATCTTGAACCATATCTCAATACCACTGTTACACTTGGTGTTGACTTTGTAACTTATTTTTCTGTTTTTATATCACTCTTTTTGTTTGATAATAGAAAAAAATACAAATTAATTTCTGATAAAACTGATTGGTCTTCTATAAAATCTGATTTAAAAAAAATTCTATCTTCAGTAGGAATAGGTGAAGTCGTGTATCTAACTAGTAGATGGTTTTTACAATTCCATTTTCTAAATATAGGATTTGAAGCTTATCAGGCCTCTGTCATAGCACAAATTATTGCCTTTGTGTTATTTATGATTGTGACAAATATTTTCATAAAACTTACAAAACTTTACAAGTAGATACCCTTGAAGAATTTTATGTGGTAAAATAAAACCGCCATCTTCTTTTTCATTTTTTATGAATCGTAAATAAGGAACTGAACTAAATGATAACCTCATTTAATTTTGTTTGACGCCTAACTCTACCCAAAAAAACTTCCACTTGTTACAATATTGTATAAAATGTCAACACCAATTATGATACTTATTGATCCAACTAAATAACATAAAATCTTGTTAATTCGTTCAGAATAAAGTGTAAGTGAGAATGGTAGTCCTATGGCACTGCTTATCAACATCATCCCGACAATTGATCCTATTCCAAAAACTAGGACGAATGATAAAATAGATTGCAAATCATGCAACGTTGAAAGTGCCAAAACCACTAGGCTTCCACTTCCAGCTAGGCCGTGAATACAACCAATAATGTACGATTTATGTCCGTGACTGTGTTCCTTATAATGTACATGAGGGTGTGTGTGAATTTTGCCGTCATGAGTATGAGTATGAATGTGTTTTTCTCCAACTAACTTTCTATTAAGATATGTAAAAAGTCCAAGAATTACAAGCATTATACCTACTCCAAATTCAAACTTGCTAAACATTTCACTTGGAATATTCATTGAGAATACAAAAATTAACAAACTTACAATAATTAGTGAAGAAGTATGTCCAGCTCCCCATAATGCACCTAGAATTGAACTTTTGACAGCACCTGAACCAATTTGGTGAAAAAACGACATGGACTTTTTTTGTGATGATTTTGAAACTTGTGTACTCACAGCAGCTACGTGATCAGGCTCAAAGGCGTGAAAAAGACCTATTGTGAATCCAGCAGCAAGTATAAAGAAAGGAGTCGCGGTTGGAAGTTGTTTGATTAGTTCTTCTATCATAGTTTTGACCTTTAATTCAAGTAGATTTTAGAAAATAATCCAAAATTTGGATTGGGGTGTTTAAAATAATAAGCTTCATAGAATTATCATCAAGCGTGACCTCAAAAGATATTTTTCTCAAGGTCTCAGGAACTCCGATCATTACCTGTTCTGGATTTAAGAGACAAGATGCGTTTTTTTGAATTTGTTCAATTGATTTACCGTTACGAAGTTCAGAAACGATTAACGCAGAGTAAACAACAATAGCTTCATTGATATTGATTTTAAGATTACTATTTAGTCTGTCTTTTATCATAATTGCTGAGTTCATGAAAATTTCTTCATCCGTTTTTGTGGAATATTGAAAAATACTTGTAAAGGGAGAAACATCAGGTTCCCCTTGTACAGTTATCTTGATGTGGATCAATCTCGCTTTGGAATTTGTGCACGGGGACCGTTACTAAAGTGATATGTGTTTCCAGTTCCACGGTAATTGTGTGGTCGTACTGGATCACCATTTTGTAAACCTCTTTTTGTAAGTGACAAACCAGCTAATAGTTCTATAATGAGTCTTTGTCCAAGTCCAGAGGTGATACCTCCATTGTATGAACTACTATCACTTACATCATAAGCTGGAGCTACCTCTACAAGATCCATTGCAAATCTATCAGGATCGAACGATTTTGATAACAGTCTTACCATTCTCATTCCTTCTCTTGATGTAAGGCCATTTGGTTCTGGCTCTCCCGTGCCTGGGGCATAAGATGGGTCAAAAGAGTCTATATCCCAACTAAGGTAAACTGCGTCTGTTCCGTCATTTGCTCTATCCGCTATCTCTTTAGCAATCATATCAATTCCCAATTCTTCAACATCGAGCATTGTAAACCATTGGAAATCTTGATCTGACATCCATTTGTATAAATCTCGTCCTGGCCAATAACCCCGAGGTCCTACCAAAGTATAATTTTTCCCTTTTAAACAACCCATTTCCATTATTCTTCTAATATGTGCACCATGATCATACTTGTAACCTGTAAGACCTTGGGGTGCACAGTCTGCATGAGTATCAAAATGAATCATACCAATATTTTTATATTTTTTAGCAAAAGCACGAACATTTGCAAATGTAATTGAATGATCCCCTCCTAACATGACTGGAATTCCTTCTGCATCAAGAACTTCCTTGACTTTTTTTGTCATCCTTTTGTGCGATTCAATTACATCTCCAGGTGAAACTTGTACATCACCATAATCAACAGTTCTAAAAGTTCCAAAGGGATCTGCTCCTGTCTCAATATTAAATCGCTCATATGGTGGTGATGGGATAGTAGAAGCCGCACGAATCGCACGTGGACCATAACGTGCACCAGGACGAATCGTGGTACCAAAATCAAAAGGTTCACCAATAATGGCAACGTCGGGTTTCGCATTAATTAATTCTTGATGCGATCTTATCCAAGGTAAATGTAAGAATGTGTTAATGCCAACAAACGGTGCAACATCAGCTCCATTGTAATCATCACCATAAAATTCCATTCCCATCTTGTATCCACTTAATTATCAAAATTGAATTATTAAACATTTTACGTAAACTACGTATTTTATCTGCTCATGTGATAAAATTTACATTGAAACATATAGATAAATCAAAAACAACTATGTGTACTTTACTTCTTCCTAATTCCATTTTATTTATGTCAAAAAAATTTCTCGTTAAAAAGAAATACTGTCCATATAGGAATGTAATTACACAACTTCAATATTAAAAATAAAATTGATTTATGTTAAAAATAATTTTATAAAATTTTTATACCTGTTAAGTTCCCTACAAAGGTATGACGAAGGTCAGTTCAAAAGAAGATATCGAAAGAGAATCTAAAAGAGTGATTTCTGCCCTGTATGGAAATGTGAGTGATTTTCGAGTCAATGAAACCTTTGCAGTGCCTGAAAAAGGACAAAGAGAAGCATGGGATGTTCAAGTTAATTTCATGTTAAATGATCTTAAGTATACAGTTGATCTAGAAATACAAGAAAAAGATGGCCAAGTCACTAATGCAAGATTACTAGATACAAAGATTCCCCTTTAATTTTTTGTACCTTTAAAAGAAAATCCAATAATTGCCAAAAAATCGATTATCCATAAAAAATGCACTTTCTATCTCTTTTGTACTCCTGAAAGTAGCTCTTGTAACTCCAAAGAAATGACTAGATAATGAAAAAAAGATTATTGTAGAAAATCTTAAGCATTTTAAGAATAGCAAATGAATTGATGCAGAATGACAGGATCAAAAATACATATGATCATGATAAACATCTCTCAAGTAAAACATTATTAAATGAAGATTTTTTTAAAAATTAGTTTTTTGAAAAAATGTTTTCTGGTTCCTAATGTAACATAGACATTAATGTATTTTTTAATTTTTATCAATTTGATTTTTGGCAGATATGCTTTAATATTTTAAGCAATATCTTAATTGGATGAAATATCCTGGTATTCTTAATCATGACGTGGCACGAGTTGGAATAGAAGAGTCTAGAAAATTAAATTTAATTGTGGGCGGAATGATTACAGATGCAATTAAAACATCTCTTGGTCCCTATGGAATGGAAAAAGTTTTCATTGACATTCTTGGGGAAGATACTATCACAAAACATGGTGGTGCATTTTTGAGAAAGATTGATGTTACACATCCAGTTGCAAAAGCTATCATCGAGGGAGTTAATACGGTTGATACTCATGTGGGTGATGGAACTATTTCTGTAGCTATTTTAATTGGGATGTTACTCAAGAAATCACAAGAATTATTAAAAATTGGGATATCACCTACAACAATTATCAGAGGTTATGAAAGAAGTTTAAAATTTGCATTAGACATACTTGATAAAATCAAGAAGGAAGAAAGCATTACCGACAAAAAAATCATGCATCATCTTGCCACTTCATGCATAGCAGGAAAAGTAATGACTAGTTTGGTATATGAGGATATATCTATTCCCAATCTAATTGTAGATGCAGTTTGTAGTGTCGCAAATTTACAAAAAAAAGAGATAGATGTAGACGATATAAAGATTGAAGAAAAAGCAGGAAATGCAAATAGTATTCAATTAGTACGTGGAACAGTAATTGATAAAACAATTGATAATTCTGCTATGCCAAGAAGTATTGAAAATGCAAAAATTCTTCTATTAAATGAGCCTCTTGAAATAATGCGTACCAAAACAGATGACCAAATTGAAATAAATTCACCTGAGCAAATGACACTTTTTCTGAATCAAGAAACGTTAGACATACGTACAAAGATAAAAAAAATTGTTAGTTCTGGAGCTAATGTTGTAATATCCAGAAAAGGAATTAATTCCATTGCACAGGAATATCTCTCAAAAGAAGGAATTATTTCAGTACGAAGAGTAAAAACTAATGATCTTTTGTGGCTTGAAAAATCCACAGGAGCAAGAACATGTAAGAATTTAGAAGATATTTCCAATGATGAATTAGGATTTGCAACAAAAGTATATGAAAAAAATGTCGGAGGTGATAAAATGTTGTTTATAGAAGGATGCAATAATCCTAAATCTGTAACTATTTTACTTAGATGTAATTCCAAGCGTTATCTTGATGAATTTCATAGGGACATATTGAACATAATTTATGTTCTACGAAACTTTATCGAGAATTCGTTCATTGTTCGTGGTGGAGGTTCTACCGAGGCAATTATTGCAAATAAAATCAGAAATCTAAGTACAACTGTTGAAGGGAGGGAACAGATCGTGATTGAGAAATTTGCAGATGCAATAGAAGAGATTCCAATAACTCTAGCAAGAAATGTAGGTATGGATCCAATAGATACGTTAACTCAATTGAGATCAAAATATGCAAATTGCCCCAATGGTGTACTCAAATGGTATGGAATAGATTCTGAAAAAAGAAGAGTTACAGAGATATTTCCAAATGAGGTTATTGAGACACTAGTAGTAAAACAACAAATCATTAAAACTGGAGTTGAAGTAACTAATATGATTATGAAAGTCAATGATATATTTATGAAAGACACTATAGATAATACTCATTGCCATATTGACGGCACTGTTCATGCACATCATGATGGCGGAAAAGCACATAATCACTTTGAACAAGAAGGACTAGAACAGCGACAGATGCATCATTATTACTAGAAAATTAAACAATAATAAAAGAAAAACTACGGGAACATAAGGTTTAAGATTCAAGTCATTATAAGAAATAAGTATGAATGCTGAAAAAAATAATTTGATTAATTATAATGATATTTTTAATTTTATAAGTGAATACAAGCCAGATTGGGAGAAATTAACAGATAACAATAAAGTTAAAATCAAAACTAACGAACACACAGTAAAATTTGAGTTTCTAGAACAACTAAAGAAAAAATACAATTTTAGAATCACCGAAGTATCATTTTCTGATTATTATGGTATTGTATTTTCAATAGAAAGATAGTAAAGAAATTTATATGTATTTCTGATCGCAATTTAATGTACAATTTAATTAAAACCTGAAATAAAAATTATTTATTAATATGATCTTAGATAAATCAAAAAATTCTTGGCATTTTATTAACAAAGGAATTTCATGGATTAATTACAACGATTTGAAAAAAGCATTATCGAGTTTTGATAAGTCACTCCGTCTCGAACCTGATAATCTTGTAGCACAATTTCATAAAGGTACTACATTATACAAACTCGGACGAAACCTACAATCCATAGAATGTTTTGATAAAGTTATTGAAATCGATCCAAAAAATATAGACGCTCTTCTCAACAAAGGTCTTGCCTTAGATAAAGAAAGAAGAAACGAAGAGGCAATAAGATGTTTTAACAAGATTCTTGAAATTGATTCAAAATACGCGGATGCTCTAACCTACAAGGGTTCAAATCTTAGCCAACTAGGAAAACATGAAGAGGCAATAGATCTATTTGATAAAGTTCTAGAAGTTAATCAAAAAAATTCTAATGCACTTTACAATAAAAGCATAGTTTTAGGAAGGTTAGGGAAAAATAAAGATGCAGTATTTTATTTGGATAAAGCCTTAGAAGAGGATTCAAGAATATCTCAGGAACTTTATGTAGAAGGTGCAAAACTAGCAGAACAAAAAAAATATGAAGAGGCGATAAAGTTTTACACTAAAGCACTTGAAATAAATCCTAAAAATCTTAATGCATTAGTAGCAAAAGGATGTACACTTGATTTTGCTGGTTTTTCAAATAAAGACATCTTTGTTTTCCTAGATAAGGCTCTAGAAATTGATCCTAATTATGTAGAAGCATTAATGACAAAAGGACTCATACTTGATCGTACAGGATTATTCAAAAAAGCTATCGAATGTTTTGATAAAATTTTAGAAAAAGACCTAAAAAATGTTAGAGCCACTTATAGCAAAGGAGTTGCCCTCTTTTCGTTAAAAAAGTACGCAGAAGCTAGGTTTTACTGTCAAAATGCTATAGAATTAGAGCCTGAAAATGTAAAGGCATTATGCACTATGGTTTGGGTGCTAGCACATATGAAAAAATACAAAGATGCCCTTCCATATTGTGACGAGGCTATCAAAATCAATCCTAGTTATGTATATGCACTAAGTTACAAAGGAAAATTGTTTCTTGAACTGGGAAGATTTGATGAATCATTAAATTATTATAATAAAGCATTAGAAATTGAACCTTATAATCAAACCACAATTTATCACAGAAGTAAAGTTCTAAGGAAAATTGAGAAAAACAAAAAGAGTTCCTTCTTTAAAAAATTGAAAAAATAGAAAAATTTTTGGGATGTAAACTTTTAAAATTTCTTAGTTTACTTACCCATTGCAGTTCTGCTTGACTCATCGTCACCAGGAGCCTGGAAATGTTTCAAATCTTCACCTGTGACTATATCTTCTTCTGGAGGAACGTAATCATTGATGCCGTGTCTTTGTTTGCCTGGATATTTCTTCTGTGTAGCAAGAGCCACTATTATAAAAAGTGCAAATGATATTGGCGGAGGTATCATCGTATCTAATCCTGCCCACTCTACCGGAATGACAAAGAACATTACTAATCGTAGTGCAGAACCAACGATAAGGGATGTGATAGCAGCAGGCATGTTTGACTTTTTCCAAAACAAACCTAGTGTAAGTGGTGCAAATGCACCAGCAAATACAATATCAAATGCTAAGATCAAATAAATTCCTGGTTGTGGTAAGAAATAGCCAAGAGCTAAAGCAGCTATCATCATCGGGATAGTAAACATTCTTGTAGTCAGAAGCAATTTTTTATCACCCATAGGAGGTTTCTTAAGCCATCTTCGCAAGATATCCCGTTGAATCAGATTTCTTGAAATTACGCTAGATATAGCAAGCAAGCCTCCATTTGCTGTTGACATTGCAGCTCCAAGCACACCCATGAGAAGGGCTGCCCCTATAACAAATGGCATATGATCAATAGCTAGGGTAGGTAAAGCAGTGAATGGATCTTCAAGTCCGGGAAGATAGTATAACGCAACAATCCCTAGCATACTAGTTGGAACTACTGTTAGTAAAGTTAAGCCGCCTCCCCAAAATGCACCTCTTTGTGCAGTTTTTGGATCTTTGGCTGCAAAGACTCTTTCCATAAAGTCTAATGCTACAATATCTCCTAATGCTAATGCCATTATTCCAGCCCAATTAATCAAAGCACCACCTGCCATGTCTGTAAGACCAGAGAGATCCAAGTACCCAGGCGGTGCTGCTCCAAGAATTGTAGCGAAGTCTACTCCAGCATAGCCTCCTACAAAAAAGAGTAATGCAGCCCAAAAAGCTGCAATAGCAAGATAAATCTGGAAAATATCTGTGTACGCAGAAGAAAAAAGACCTCCTGCATATGTATAAGCTAAAACAATTAGAGCTGCAAAAAGTACGCCCCAGAAAAAGTCAATACCAAAAACTGTCTGTATAATAAAACCACTTGCAGCAAAATTTCCTGCAACTAGTACTGTGAAACTTATTATCAATAAAACACTTGAGATTCCTTCTGATGCATTTCCAAATCTTCTGTAGTAATAGTCAGGTAGAGTAAACATTGCTAAATTGTTAAGTCTTTTTGCGTAAAACAATCCTGTAAGAATTAAACATGCTCCAAGTCCAATAGGAATAACTGCTCCTGCCCAAAATCCAAATTGATAAACAAGAGAAACATTGCCAAGTGATGAATTACCGTCAATCGATTGAGCTGCAAGCATTGTTCCTACAAAGAATAAAGGCAAGCTTTTTCCTGCAACCATGTATCTTCTACTGCTTTTTTTAACAAGTCGATTGGTTAGTATTCCTACAGTAAGAGTAAGAGCCAAAAATCCTAGAATTGCAATACCATACCCATCAAGCCCTGCCATCCTGAATTCTTATAATATGAATTTATTTAAGTATTCAATAAAATGTGTATTTTACGCTTTAATGTCTAAAAAGGAATACGTATAATACACTTTTCTGAAATTCTTATTAATTCAAAAAATAACTTTTGCTTATGGATATACAATACGCATTAGCAGTTATTGTGATTCTATTAGGATTAGGATTGACTCAAATTGAAGGTGGAGAAAGTGGATTTTTCTTAGGAGCAGCTTGGGGAACAATTGGAATGGGATGTCTTTGGGTTGCCATAAGGGCTTACAAATCATTCAAAAAACGTTCATAGATGCTCTCATTAAGTATGGAAAATTATAAACATCTAAAATATTCTTGAATATTATGCCGGGGCAAGGATATTCTACTATAGGGTTAAAACCAGTGATTTTAGAAAAATTACATAATATTACAGATGAATATTTTCCTGGAATGTTTCTTCCAAGTACTCTAATTATCATGATGAACGAGATTAAGAGAGACTATTATAATGTAAATGCCCATAATTTGAAGCTAAATTTAGAAGGACGTTATAATTCGATTACTATTCGTTCAGATGTAAAAGAATGGCTTAAAGAAAACTATAATATTTTTAGAGAAGAGTATGAGAAAAAATACCGAATTAAGAGTTTTGCTCAGTTCTTAAGTTATTTTTTAGTGAATATGTTTCAGTCAAAAGCAGAAGCACAAAATTATATCATTAAATTGAAAGCTTCCGATTTTAAATGGTTAATTGGAGAATATAAAAAACAACAACAAACACAAAAAAATACAACAGATAATCAAACATTTGATCAATTTGCAGATGATTTTCTAAAAGAATTGCTAAACAGGGTTAATGAAGCAAAAAAAATTCTAACAACATAATCTATTTTTTTGTAGAATTTACAAACAAAATAGTTAGATTGGATTACCAATCTAAAATAATTGATATAATCTTGCTAATGATACTGTTTTTGCAGGATCTACAGAGACTAGTTCGCCATTAACTTTTACCTTAAAAGTTTCAGGATCAATATCAATTTTTGGAGTCAGATTATTGAAAACCATATCTTTTTTGTTAATTTCTCTACAGTTCTTTACTGGCAACAATTTCTTTTTTATATTTAGCTTTGTTGCTAAACCATTATCTATTGCAGCTTTTGATGTGAATGTAACAGATGTACTTTGTTTTGCAGATCCCATTGCACCAAACATAGGACGGTAATAGACAGGTTCAGGTGTTGGAATAGATGCATTAGGATCTCCCATAAGCGAATATGCAATAAATCCACCTTTGATAATGAGTTTTGGTTTTATTCCAAAAAATTGTGGCGTCCATAAAACAATGTCTGCAATTTTTCCAGGCTCTAAGGAACCAACATACTCTGAAATTCCATGAGTAATAGCAGGATTAATAGTCAACTTGGCTAGATATCGCTTTACTCTAAGATTGTCATTTTCACCGTTTTCCTCTTCTAATCTGCCGACCATCTTTTTCATTTTATCAGCGGTTTGCCATGCTCTTGTAGTAACCTCGCCAACCCTTCCCATTGCCTGGCTATCAGAGGAATACATACTCAAAATGCCCTTATCATGGAATACGTCTTCAGCAGCGATAGTTTCAGCCCGAATTCTTGATTCAGCAAAAGCCACATCCTCAGGAACTGATGAATTAAGATGGTGGCAAACCATCATCATATCCAAATGTTCATCAATTGTGTTAACAGTAAAGGGTCTTGTTGGATTGGTAGATGATGGCAGGACATTTGTTTCTCCAGCTATTTTCATAATGTCAGGTGCATGTCCCCCTCCTGCCCCTTCAGTATGATAGGTATGAATGGTTCTTCCCGCTATCGCATCTATTGTATCATCAACAAATCCACATTCGTTTAATGTATCAGTGTGAATTGCAACTTGAGTATCTGTTTTGTCTGCAACTCGTAAAGCAGAATCAATTGTTGCTGGAGTAGTTCCCCAATCTTCATGTAATTTTAGTCCAAGTGCACCTTCTTGAATTTGTTCCATCAAAGCTGGTTCTTGTGCATCATTTCCTTTTGCAAGAAATCCAAAGTTTAAAGGTAATTCTTCTACTGCTTCAATCATTCTATGTATATTCCAGGGTCCAGGAGTACAGGAAGTAGCTTTTGTACCTTCTGCAGGTCCTGTACCGCCTCCTATCATAGTTGTTGTTCCGTTACAAATTGCTTCCATAGCTTGTTGTGGAGAAACAAAATGAATGTGCGTATCAATTGTTCCTGCAGTACAAATACAATGTTCGCCAGAAATTACTTCAGTATTTGATGAAATTACCATGTCAATGTCATCCATCACGTTTGGATTTCCAGCGTTGCCAACAGCAACAATTAATCCATCTTTAATACCAATGTCAGCTTTGATAATTCCCAAAATTGGATCTAAAACAATTGCATTAGTAATTACAAGATCAAGTGAATCGTTGCTTAATACGCCACTTGCTTGGCCACATCCGTCTCGTGCACTTTTTCCACCTCCAAATACAACTTCATCACCATATTTGAGTAAGTCTTTTTCAATTTCAATTATTAATTCAGTATCTGCAAGTCGAATTTTATCGCCAATTGTGGGGCCAAAAAGTGCTGCGTATCTTTTTCTAGGAATAGTTAATGTCATTCAAGCACCTCGAAATCCATTTTCTTTTGCTTTTTTCATCGCATCTTGTTTTTTAACCACTAATTCACCATTTACAAGGCCACTAAACCCAAAAACAATTTTTTTCCCACCATATTCTGTAATTTCTATCTCCTTAGAATCTCCAGGTTCAAATCTAATTGAAGTACCTGAAGGAATATTGAGATGAAATCCATAAGCCTGTTCTCTTGGAAAATCTAAAGCTTTGTTTACTTCGAAAAAGTGTGTATGGGATCCAACTTGAATTGGTCTATCCCCAGAATTACTTACTTTAATTTTTCTTGTCTCTCGATTTTTGTTAGCTATTATCGGATCATCTGCAAGAATGTATTCACCTGGTATCATTTTTACAACACTATTGGATCATGAATTGTAACAAGCTTTGTTCCATCGTCAAAAGTAGCTTCGACCTGAACTGTATGTATTAATTCTGACACACCAGGTAAAACATCATTTTTTGATAATACTTTTCTTCCCGAACTCATTAGCTCGGAAACAGTTTTTCCATCGCGAGCTCCCTCAATCACAAAATCAGCTATTAATGCCATAGATTCAGGATAATTTAGTTTCAATCCTCGATCTTTTCTTCTGCGTGCAATTTGAGCTGATAAAAAAATGTACATCTTGTCAATTTCACGTGGAGTAAGCATCATTTTGATAATCTAAATAAACTGTCAGAAGTAGCACCTAAAAAGTATTAACCTGATCGTGTTTATGTAATAACATGATAGCGATCTCATCTGTTATTGGTAATATTTTTCAAGATAAAGAATTAGCAACTAAATTTGAGAAGCTACAAAAAGCTATGGCCTGTGAAGTTTTAAGATTTAGCCGATCAGAATTAGATAAAACTAGATTTCGAAAACAAACTGAAAAAGGAACGGACATAGGTTGTATTCTTGATTCGGGACATAAACTGCGTAACGGAGATGTATTGTATTCAAACCCTGAAAAATTCATAGTAATTGAACAGATTCCTGAAAAAGTTATTTCAATTAAAATTAAGAAAATTAAGGCAAATTCTGAGGAAATTCTAGTAAAATTAGGTCATATTATTGGTAATAGGCATAGACCCATTCAAATTGATAAAAATGGCCTGATAATCTTTCCTATACTCTCAGATTCAGAATTAGATACCTTCAAAAAATTGTTTTCAGAAATAATAGACTATTTAGAGATGAAAGTTGAGAAACGAATTTTCGAACCAAAAGATGGAATGGATGTACATGAGCACTGATAAGGAATTTCAAATAATGCAACTTTCTGACTCATTTTTCCCATCAGGAATGTTTAGCATGTCTGGGGGGTTAGAATCTCTATTTCAGCATAATATTGTAACCAATGGGGATCAAATCCATGAATTTATCATTGAACAGATTGAGTTTCAATTGATTCCTTGTGATTGTAGTATTCTTGTAAAAACCATGGATGCAGTTAAAAATAATGATCTATCTCAGATCTTGAGTATTGACAACAAATTCTATTCAATGAAGCTTACAAAGGACGTAAGAAATTCGCTTGTAAGATCTGGTAAACAAGTTTTCAATTGTTTAATGCACATAGTTAATGATACGGACCATAAAAATCATTTATTAAAACAATTGAAAAGAAAAATTGAAAAAAATGAAACTCCTTGTACCTATCCTGTTGCTATGGGGATTTATGCACAATGTTTAGGCATATCGTTGCCAAGTGCAATGAAAATATTGTTATACTCTTTTTGTTCAAGTATAGTTAGTGCTGCAATTCGTTTAGGGATAATTCAGCATTTAGATGCTCAAAAAATTTTAATGTTACTTGCAGAACCAGTTAATATTTTTGTAACAAATAAAATTAAAGAAAAAACTTCAACAGATTTTTGGCAGCTAATTCCTTTCACTGAAATTCATCAAATGTACCATGAACATAATGAATCTAAAATGTTTATTACTTGATTTGATTAGGTTTTTGAATAATGTGCTCATATAAATTAAAAATTCCAAAGTTGGGGATTGGAGGACCAGTGGGATGTGGTAAAACTAAACTCATTGAAATGCTTGTACCAATTTTAAAAAGAAAAAATATCAGATGTTGTATTATTTCTAATGACGTCATATCAAAAGAAGATGCACAACGTATGCAACGAACGCTTTCAACAGAGTTAAAACTAATGCCAGAAGATATGATTATTGGAATTGCTACTGGAGGATGCCCTCACACTGCTATAAGAGAAGATCCCTCAATGAATTTGGCAGTAATTGAAGAAATAGAGAAAAAAGATCCTACTTTAGATCTTATCATTATAGAGAGTGGAGGAGATAATATCATGACCACTTTTAGTCCAGCTTTAGCTGATTATTTCATCTACATAGTTGATGTTTCGGGTGGAGACAAATACCCTCGAAAAGGAGGTTTGGGAATAGAAAATTGCGATCTCTTAGTCATTAACAAGATTGATCTTGCTCCTCATGTTGGAGCAGATCTGGACATTATGGATAATGATGCGAGAAAAATCAGAAAAAATAAACCATTCCTTTTTGTGAATTGTAAAAATGGTAACGGAGTAGAAAAGATAGCAGAACAAGTAGTTAATGATTTGTTATTTGATAAAGAATATCTCAAGAATCAAATTGATCAAGTGATTAAAGAAAAGGTGAAGGTATAATTCAGATCGATAAAGGAATGCAAAAAAAAGTTTTTGGGATGGAAGGATTAGCTCAATTAGAAATTGAAGGAGGAAAAGATTGTAAAACTGTTATCAAAAATTTAATTGTCAAACCCCCTTTATTGATTCAAAAAGCAATGTATCCTGATGCAAACAATCCAAGTACTGCACATATTTACATAATGTCATCGGCATGTGGAATACTTCAGGGAGATAGATTAATGATTGATATTAAAGCATCACAAAATTCTAATGGATATATAACAACTCAATCGGCAACAAAAATTTACAAAACTGAAAACCAGATACCTTTTCAAGTAATCAATATTTTAGTAGAAAAAGGTAGTTATCTAGAATTCATTCCAAAACAAATTATTCCACATAAATCAGCTGAATTTTATCAAAAAGTAAATATCAAAATTGATCAAAGCTCAACATTGGTTTATTCTGAAAATATTTCTTGTGGTAGAATTGCTCATGGAGAAGAATTTGATTTTAATTCATTAATTTTTAGAACCAATGCATTTAATGAAAAAAATGAGATTCTTTTTTCTGATGCAATTAATATAGAACCTAAAAAAAGAAAGACGGTCTTTGAAAATCTTTATGGTAAAAAGAAAATTTTCTCTTCCATCTACATTGTTTCAAAAGTTCTTGATAATGAGGATTTAGATAATGAGATTAATTCACTCCTTCAAAGTATTCAGATTACTGGAGGCGTATCCCAACTACCAAATAAAGCGGGTATTTTGATTAGAATACTTTCAGACTCTATGGATGAGATTGAAAAAACTACTTTTAAGATAACAAATATCATAAAATCGAAAAAATCAAGTATCATTGAAGTTACAAAACAACATGATGGTCCTAATCAAAACACTGTAATGAGATGTAAATAATCATCTATTCTTTACCTAATTTACTCTAAAGTTATCTTCAAAAGTATCAATATACCAACAAACTCTGCAATAGTAACACCTAACATGTATGGGAACACTTCATGAGAAAATATTTGATCCATTGAAAAATATGCAAAAGCTCCAATGATGTTATGCAAAAATAACATGCCTGCAAAAATTATCATTCCTAGTGGAAGCTGTGCTTTTGTTTTAGCAAAGATCTTTCCAAAAGATATCATTAAGATTCCAAGAACAACCATATTTGCAATTGAAAAAATTGATAGAATAGCACTAGTGGATTCCAATTAAAAGTCAGCTCCTATACAATACTTATTTACTTTTTTCCAATTTTTGAGCGATTTCATCAAAAGCCTCCATATTTACTTCTAGAAATGTTGAAACAAAGTAAGTCGCGCCATATTTTTCTCCAACTTTGGTAATTATGTTATTTTTTTCAAGAACTCTTATGTGATGCTGAATTGCTTTATAATCCAGATCTAATTCTTTGGCAAGCTGATTAGCATTAAGTGGATTTTTTTTTAATACAGATACAAGTTTTAATCTATTTAGACCTCCTCGTGACCCGACAAATAAAAACCACAAGAGCCGTTTTGAATGTGGGTCATTTGCCATATGAATACAATTTTGGTGATTTTAGACTACTAAAAGATTTCAGAATTTTTTGATGTGTGGGCTCTATAATTTAAGTGAGCAAAGCTACTAGAAGTTATTGCAAAACGACCGTCTTTCAGAATGGTTTGTTCCAAAATTTGGTAACAGAAAATTTAGAGTGGGAATTGGGATTCTCTTTTTGCCGTATACTGGTATGGTAATATCGTTTGCAGCGTGGGGTTCACTTGTTGTGGATTATTCTTTAGAAAGACTTGTAGCAATTTGCATACTATACTTTTTAGCACTTGGAGTATCAGCTCATTGTCTTGATGCAATAGGAAGTAAAACAAAACCTTGGGGATTTTTATCAACAAAGAAACTTTGGGTCATTTCTTTGATTACCTTAGCTTGTGCATTTCTAATTGGTTTTTACTATGCTTTCTTAGATTCTTATCTACTGATACCTATAGGAATTATTGAAACATTTTTTCTTCTTGCATACAATTTAGAATTATTTAATGGTAAATTTCATAATAATTCATCATTTGTAGTATCATGGGGGGTGCTTCCAGTTCTTGCTGGAACAGTAATTCAAATTAATTCAATTACTATAGAATCAATTGTGTTATCTGTGGCAGCTGGTTTTGTGAGTTATATTTTGATTAAGACATCACAAAGATATAAGAATCTTAAAAGACATTCAGTTGAAATGTCTCTGATATATGGAAAAGAATTGACTCTAAAATTAGTAAGCTCAAGTGTAATTTTTAGTACAATTTTGTTTTTTTTGATAAGACATCTTTAATTTGTTTCATTTGGTAAATATATTATAGTCTTAACTTTGGATCCTTTACTAAAGAAAATTCTAGATGCTCCTGTAGGGGAGGTAGAAAAAACTCTCAGAGATGTTTTAGAGTGTGATATACGTCTAGACATTATAGAGCAAAATCAAATATCAGGAGGTAATTTTGTAAGAAAGATTACAATTACTGCAAATGAGATTCCAGTTATTTGTGCAATAGTAAATTTTGACTCTAAAATTCTTCCTACAAATGTAATTTCAGAGATTTTACAAAAAAAAGATGGAATAGGTACCATACTCTCACGAAATAAAATCAAAGCAAATAGGAAAATTATTTCCATTGATTATTACGATAAATTATCAAAAATAACTAGAAAATATCAAATCATTAAAGATAATATGACCTGGTTTGAAATAATTGAAGAAATAAGATTAGACTATATTATTTCCTGTAAGAATGGCTGAGCAACCACATGTCATTGGTTGTAATTCTACTTTCAATCCATGATTTTTCATTACTTTCTCATATTCCTCAACCCATTTAGTTGACCTTACTAATTTTGGAAGCTCTAAAAAGACTTCTTTCCAGTTTGGGATAAAATATCCTATAAATTTCAATAAAATAAAATAGAGATTCCAAAAAAAATTAATAAATTTATTTTTTGGATAAGTAAAATCATGTAGTATAATTTTTCCACCAACATTCAAATGTTTCATGCATACATCTATCAGAATTTCTGGATTACAGTATTTGGGAATATAAGAGGAGGTAATACAGTCAAACTTTTCTCCTAAATCTAATTTCTCTGCATTTTGTTTTACAAATAAGATGTTTGTTTTCAACGCAAGTTTCTTTTTTGCAATTTCAAGATAACCTTCTGTGATATCTACTGCCACTATTCTTGCTCGAGGAAGTTTGTCAGAAATTTTTTCTGTCAATATTCCTGTTCCGCATGCGAGATCCAATACTGAATTGCATTGGGAAATTTTTTTGATAATTTCTTTTTTCCAATATTTGTCCTTGCCAAAAGTTGTTTGGGTTACAATTTTGTCATAAGTTAATGCGGTTTTATCAAAAAATCTTGGAACGAGATTCTTGTAATACTTATTCATAATTAACATAATGTCAGAAACCATCCTTTAAGGAGTTTTATGATTAGATTCAAGTTATAATAGTAAAACGATAAATTAGATTTAGTTCTATAGAACATTATAATGTTAAACTACGACTATCCATTGTATAGACCTCCCTCTGAAGCCAAATCACTAATATTTCAGGTAACTCTTGGGTGCTCCTTTAACCAATGCTCTTTTTGTGATATGTACAGATCTAAGGAATATTCTGAGCGACCTTGGGAGGAAGTCAAGAATGAAATTGATGTGATGGCAAATAAGCTACCGGATACACCAAGAATTTTTCTTGCAGATGGTGATGCACTTAATATTCAAACAGATAATATGATTAAGATTATAAAGTATATTTATGAAAAATTTCCAAATTTAGAGAGAATATCGTGTTATGCAACTCCAATGAACTTGCTCAAAAAAACTCCTGAAGAATTAAAAAAAATGTATGAAGCTGGCCTTAAAATGATGTACATAGGAATTGAAAGTGGTTCTGATATTATATTAAAAAAAGTTACAAAAGGTGCTACATCTAAGACAATCATAAAAGCTTGTCGTAAAGCAATTGATGCTGGATTTACCATCTCATGTATGGTTATACTTGGATTAGGAGGTAAAACCTACACCAAAGAACACATTAGAGGAACTGCTGAAGTACTTAGTGTTGTATCTCCGCAATACTCTGCTGCTCTTACTTTAATCATGGAACCCGGCGTAAAAGATGAGTTCATGGCAAAGTTTGGAGAGCCATTTGTTCCAGTTTCAGATTCAGAAGCACTAGATGAGCTAGAAGATTTAGTAAGTCATATCAAAACAAAAAATGAGATTATTTTTAGAGCAAATCATGGTTCTAATGCATATACTATCAAAGGAACCTTTCCACAAGACAAACAAGCAATGTTAGAAAAAATATCATGGATGAAGCAACATCCAGAAACAGTAAGACCACAAGGTCTTCGGGGATTTTAAGGAAATAATTTTATAATTGATCAAGAATTGGTTTTAGGCTTTCAGGTAGTTCAGGCAACTCAGTATGACTTTCATTGTTTTCTAAAACTTCAGTTCCAATTCGTCTTAGCTTTTGAGTTCCTATAAGAGTGTCAATAGTCCTTTGAATATCTTTTTGAGAAAAAATGGAAGTTAGTTTTGAAATTAATTTTTCTTCATTTTCATATTTTTTTATAGCATGTTGTATTAGTATCATTTTTTCATCACTAGATAGATCTATCATTTGTAGATTCATAATTTGTGCAGAATAAAAAACATTTCTTATTTCAGATTATTTTTCAAGATTTTGCTATGAAAGAGAATTGATTCTTCCACCATACTTATCTTTGTATAATGTTCGACATGAAGTACAACAAAAGAATCTCTCATACTGACCAAACTTCAAAACTTTCGGTTGGCTATTTATCTCGCCATCACAATAATCACAGCTAACATTTACTGCAAGACCAGTTTGAATATGTGATTCTGGAGTTTTTATTACAGAGTCTTCAGATATTTGTTTGTGAATTTTTTTATCAATCTTTTTCATGTTTAAGATTGGTGATACTGACTTTATCAAACCCAAGTTAACCAGTCTTTGATATCTAGACTTTATTGTTGGGGTACTAATTGACAATTCTCTTGATATTTCTCGAAAGGATTTTCTCCCATCCTTCATCAATGATTTGATTATTGCTACGTCTGTTTCATCTAATTTATGAGGCAATGATTTGGTACACCATATTTGATATTTAATGATTAGACTTCAAATTGCAACTTAGTTATTGTGATAGAGTTTGTTGATCAATTCCTTTTTTGTTGAAACTCCTATGAACTCCAATTTGTCGTCTATTACAATTCCAGGAGCGGTAAAGATTGGATATTTTTGAAGGTATTCTGGTGTTTCTGTAACATCTATAGTTGTATACAAGACATCGAGCTCATCTAACATTTTTTCTACTATATTACAACTTGAACATACAGGAATTGTAAGAATTTCAACTTTCATAATTTCTCAAATTGTTTCGGATTTCTCTCAAAAGCCCCTTTACAGCTTGCACAACAAAAATAGAATTTCTTACCGTTATAGTCTAAAGAATCGTGTTTTTCATCAACTTCCATGCCACAAACAGGATCTTTCATACAGTTACCTTTACCTCCCTTTTATTTACAAAATACCATACTATTGGAAAGACCATAATCCAGAAAATATTATTGGAACAGTCTCGTAAGGTATGGTAAAATCAAACATTTTTTGATGAATGTGTTCTCCATATGAAATTCAACTGGAAGTCCTGTCATCGACACTAGATTATTCCAACCGATATGTACTATTGTGCTCTCATACCAATCATGTACTCCAGGAAGACCATTAACTATCAAAAATGAACCAATGAAAATTAGCATCCATCCTGTAATTTTCTCAATTTTGATTCTGCTAGTGATCAAGCCCTTTGTTGCATTAATTCCTAGGATAGCAAGTAAGGAAAATAAAATTAATGGTATTGCTCTTCCAACTCCATGTACAAAGCCAAGTGAAGAACCAATCTCTAAACTTCCGCTTCCTGCAATGTATATCAAAAGCCAATAAAACATTGGATTGGGACATCCAACACCTGCATTGCCAGGTAAAACCCCCATTAGATAAGATTTTGAATATTCGCCTCTATTCTGGATAAACTTTAGAGTCCTTGAATACGATGGCATCTTTAATGTGATTAATTTTAGTTGTGACAATCCAAAAATGAAGCCAGAAAGACCAGCTATGAGAAATTATCAACCAGGAGGGATAAGAAAAATCACTTCCAGCTTTTACAGAAATATCGTTAGTTAATGAAACGATTATTCCAAGAAATATGAAAGAAAATAAGACAAATGCTATTAAGATCCCTGATTTTTTAGCAAGTACTGATTGTGACATGATTTGAGATCTATTCTCAGATACTTAATGAATAGACTTTACAAATGTAAAAATCCAAGAAGAGTAGATGGGCCCACGGGGATTTGAACCCCGGATCTTCGCCGTGTAAGGGCGACGTCATAACCGATCTGGACTATGAGCCCAAAAAACTACCTCGTTGAAAACCATTTAAACTTTGAGAATATTTTTGAAAAATCTAGAAATTAGATGAAATTTGAATTACAACATGACAGATATTACATTTTTTTCTAGTCCAATTGGTCTAGGTCATGCCACAAGAGATTCAGCTATTATATCACATCTTCAAAAATTAAATACAAAATTTGTCACAGGAAATTATGCGGCTGAGTTTCTAAGACAATCTGGATTTGATGTTGATGACGTGTATAATCCACCACAGTTTATTGTTAAAAATGGTAAGCTACAAAACTCACTAATGTGGCTTTGGAGATATTACAAATATTATAAAGATTGTAAGAATATTTGCTCGCAAATCATAAAAAAAGAAAATCCCCAAGTAATTGTAAGCGATGAAGATTTTGCATCACTTGTAATTGCTCACAAACAGAATTTACCTTCAATTCTAATTACAGATATTCTTGAAACTAGATTTACGAATGGATTTAGCTCAATTATAGAGAAAAAAATGAATCAAACAATGAGAGCTATTATGAAAAAATGTGAAGTTATAATTTTGCCTGAAGAAGGAACTGACCAAGGCAATATTAGACGGGTAGGACCAATTGTGAGAGAAACTAATTTTTCTAGAGAAGAATTAAGGAAAAAATTTTCCTTTAACAAAAAAACAATTGTTGTTAGTGTAGGTGGTACAGATATAGGAAAATTTTTAATTGAAAAAACTTTGAAAACGTCTATTGTAAATAATGACGTTGAACTAGTAATTGTTTCTGGACCATCACTGAAAATAGATTACGGAAAAAATATTCGAAATTTAGGATTTGTAAATAATTTGCATGAAATTATATTTGCAGCAGATCTGATCATATCTCTTGCAGGCAAATCTACTATTGATGAATCAAAAGCATATGGAACACCAAGCATCTTCATACCCATAAAAAATCATTTTGAACAGGAAGATAATGCTAAAGGAGAAGGATTCTCATTTGAAGATGTTAATAGACTAGATTCTTTGATTTGGAAAAAACTTAATGAAAAGCGAAATCCTCAGAATTACAATGGGGCAAAAAAAGCTGCAGAGATAATAAAAAAAGTCATTTCAAAATAGGGATGTCTTTAATTCTAAACCAATAGTTAATACAGGAATGTAATTTTTATTACAAGAGATTGGCCAAATTAGTAATAGCAAAATTCGGTGGAAGTGCAATTGGTGCAGATGGACTTTCAATACCAATAATCATACAAAGAATCAATTCTTTAAAAAAAGATTCAAAGGTAATAGCAGTTTTTTCTGCACCACTTACAATACAAAATGGGAAAATAAGATCTTTAACAGATATTGTACTTGAAATTGGAAAAAATGTAGAAAATGGAGAAACTCCAAAACTTGATGTACTGAGAAACACTTATGAAAAAATTCTTGAATTAGTGAGTTCTGATTATCAAGAAAAATGCAAAGAGGTCATTAATTCATTTTTGGAGAAATCTAGAATGGCTTTAGACGAAACAAGGCATAAAGGAGAATTTGCTGATGAGTTACGTTCTAGAGCTCTTGCACATTCAGGAGAGCTTTTAATGTCTCAGGTAATGAATTACATTTTCAAAAGCCAAGGAATTAGATCAAATGTAGTCGATTTTGAATTATGGCCAATTATAACCGATAATAACATTGAATCAACCAACTTCCTTTATTCAAGATCTGCAGAAAAATTACAATCTCTAGAAAGATTACTAAATGAAAGTGATGTTGTATCAATGGGTGGTTTCATAGGAAAAACAGTAGATGGGATCACTACTACTTATGAGAGAGGGGGTTCAGATAGAACTGCAGCAGATCTTGGAATACTTCTTCACAAAAAATATGAAATAACCATTGACTTTGAAAAGGATAGTGCTGTTGTTTCGGCAGACCCTAAGATTGTGAGTGAAGATCTAGACGAAATAGAAGAGTTATCCTATAACGAGGCCAGGTTAGCTGGCATGTTTGGTATGAAGATTTTAGATCCTATTGCAATAAAGGAAATTGTTGAACATGGAGTAGATATACCAATTATCATAACTAATATGAAAAACCCGACAAAAATCACTATAATTAAGAGAAATCCTGAAAATAAGGATGGTCACCCATTAAAAATAATTACAGGGAAAAAAAATTGTGCAATTCTAAGAATTGAGTCAGAATATGTGAATAAATTATTGGCATCTTTCCAAAATGAAAAACGTTATAGCGAATTTATTATTTTATCACCCTTTACTAAAGACGGAATTGAATTTACTAGAATATTGTTTCTAGATGGAGACTATGTAAAACGAAATGAGAAGTACATCTTAGGATTTGATTCAATTGCAACAATTACATACAATCGAGGAGTAATTACTCTAATTGGTGACGAAATGTGGAGGGTTCAACAGATTGCATCAAAATCAAGTGCAAAGATAGGTGAGGCAGGATTGAACATTTTGAATATGGATGCTCAGGAAGAAACCTCAAGAATAATTATTATAATTGAAGATTCTGGAGATAATATCGTAAAGGCAATTAAAGCGGTTCACCAAGAAAGATCTAAAATAAAGTTTGTTTAAAAATGAAAATCACTTTTTGGCGCTAAAGGTTTGCACCAATAGTGCCAAAGTGGGTTTGTTCTTGGACCATTGTCTAGAATTAGTCCGGCGTTACCCAAAACACGCTTACTTTCTATAATTCTAATCTAGTATTTAGAGCTGATCTATATAGTCTATTAAGGAAGGCCACCAGCAGAATACCAGAGAACTATACCTACGCCTATGAGAATATACCATTTGTAATTTCTTTTATCTGTAAAGATTCTTGCAGAGCTAAGCTCTTCATCATTTTTTATTGAAACACGAATCTTTCTAATCTCAAATCCTTGACCAATTAATCCAAATGTAACTAGTCCAATGGCAAGAGTTGGTATAATCCATTCATCCATACAAGATGTAATTAGATTTGATATTTAGGTTCTGCCAAATTTTTCTATTGAAAAATACCCAGAATAACAAATGATGTGAAGAACGGAAAAACTGGCTAATTCTTTAAATTACTAGAATTAATTCACTTTCTTATGAAGGAAGTAGGAAAAATTTGGATGAATGGAAAACTTGTGGCTTTCAAAAATGCCAAAGTACATGTATTAACTCATGCGTTACATTATTCAACAGCAGTTTTTGAAGGAATTAGATGCTACAATACTCCAAATGGTTCTGCAATTTTTCGCTTACCAGAACATGTTAATAGATTTTTCAATTCTGCAAAAATGTATTCAATGCAGATGCCATATAACAATAAACAGATTACAGACGCCATAATCAAGACAGTAAAAAATAGTACTCTCAAAGAATGTTACATCCGTCCTATAGCATACTATGGTTATGGTGAAATGGGACTAACCCCTACGAACAACAAAGTAGATGTTGCAATAGCTTGCTGGCCATGGAAAATGGGCGAATCAAAGGCTGGAAAATTTTCAGGTGCTAGATGTAAGATTTCCAGTTGGATAAGAATAGATTCTGCAGCTCAACCAATGAAAGCAAAAGCAGCATCCAACTATGCAAATGCTGCTCTAGCTAGAGTAGAAGCCCTAAAGGAAGGATATGATGAAGCAATTATGCTAAACAATCAAGGAAAAATTGCAGAAGGTAGTGCAGAAAATATTTTTGTTGTAAAAGACAATAAAATAATTACTCCTCCTCTAACTTCAGGGGTTTTAGAAGGAATTACCAGAGATAGTGTAATTAAGATTATTGAAGAAAATGGTGGAGAAGTTATAGAATCAGATCTAGATAGAGAGGACCTCTACGTGGCCAATGAAGTTTTTATGACTGGAACGGCAGCAGAGGTAAAATCAGTCACCGAAATCGATCATACAAAAATAGGAGATGGTAAACCAGGAATGGTTACAAAGGCGCTTCAAAAATCATTTATGGATGTAGCTATGGGAAGAGATGAACGATTTTTATCCTGGCTTGAATATGTTTAGAATTAGGTTTTTTACTGAAATAATCCATAACTGCTATTATGGAATCTTGTTCTAGTGGCTCAAACCAAGAAATTTGCTGGTTCTGTAGGAAAGGCAGACATGAGGAATGTATGAAGCAAATGCCAGTGGATGCAAAGTCAGAAGGACCACACGACTGTGCTTTTGATACCAAAATGGTTCCCTGCAAATGTTCTCACTAGTAACAAATACGAGTAAAATTAGATTCCATCATGGATTATGATACCGAATTTTGGAACAAGTATACTGATGAGAATAAATCAAACTATAATGAAGAGTTTGCAAAATTTATCCGAGATCTAGCCGTGTCTCTTAGAACTACTAGTGTTTTAGATGTGGGATGCAATGTTGGTAATGATTTACGAGAGTTTCCTGAAAATTTTGAGGTTTATGGCGTAGATCTGAATGAGTATGCGTTAGATTTTGCTAGGAAAAAGCTTCCCACATTTAAATTCAAAAATGGTTCCATAACGGATCTACCCTTTGGGGATTCCTCAATTGATTTTGTATTCACACATAATGTTATAAATTATATCCCTGAGCAAGAAATGAATAAGGCTATACAAGAATTGTATCGAGTTTCAAAAAAATACATTCTTAATTGTGAATTATTTGATGAAAATGAAAATATTACAAGTGATACAAGTGTCGTTTCCTGTAAAAGAAATGTACACAAGAGATGGTTGAATTTCAAAGTTAAAATAATTAGTAATGTGGATATGCACGAAGACATTGAACCAAAAAAACCACGATTCACTTTGGTTAGAAAAATTCCATAGAGCGGGTCTAGAGGGATTTGAACCCTCGACAGCCGGATTAAGAGTCCGGTGCTCTACCTGGCTGAGCCATAGACCCCAGATTAGCAAACGCTAGAGTCGTTATTAATCTTGAGATGGAATAAAAT
>Ga0187894_10001882_pt1 | contig 26140 bp, 28 predicted proteins | sample GBC1701081metaG_FD_136650 | JGI IMG/M metagenome (GOLD analysis project Ga0187894, IMG submission 136650) | White microbial mat communities from a lava cave in the Kipuka Kanohina Cave System on the Island of Hawaii, USA - GBC170108-1 metaG ... | reverse complement strand
TTGACCGTCGTGGTTGTCGTCTTGGGAGGCTTGGTCCCGTTCTTGGGCGGCTTGGGCGCTACGGTCGTCAGAGTCGTCGGTGGCGTCGGGAAGGGGATTGGCGGAAATACCACCGGCGGCGATGTGACGGTCGGCGAAGGAGGCACCGTCGTGGGAGGCAGGGACGGCGGTGTGATGACAACAGGCGGCAGGGAGATGGGTGGCGCCGGAGGTTCGGGTTCGGCCACGGTCGTCGGCGCCGGCTTGGCAGGCGGCGGGGAGGCGGTGCGAGTGGTTGCTCGAACCGGAGCCCGAGTGATCACCGGAGGGGCCCCGGTGATCACCGGGGGCGCTTCGGTTACCGGTGGCGGGGGCGGAACGGTGACGTCGGGAGGCGGAGCGACGATGTCTTCCACAACGGGCGGTCGACCGGTGGCCAACAGGCGCGTGTCCTTGGAGTCTCCAAGGGTCAGTTCGCCGAGCAGACCCACTAGGGACAGCCCGGCCAGCACGTAGAGAACCAAGTTGACCCGGTGACCCCGGGGCTGCATGGCCCACCACGATGGCATGTCTCGCCACCATCGCGGGCGATCGTAAGCCGGGTGCAAATTTCCCTCTTTTCGCCGTTGGTAAAAGAATTTACGCCGTTCGCACAACCCTGCGGGCTTCGGTGACCGCTGCTGAGTCCTCAATTGAACGCTCACCAAACTTGGGGTATGTGCCAAGGTAGCCGGTGTATCAAGCTGAACCAGTGCAGTATGTGGTGGCGCTTGCGGCAGGCCGACCCTTACCAGGGGCCACGCCGGATGCCGGCGGTACCAACTTTGCGGTAAGCGCGTCGGGAGCCCATGCGGTGGAACTGTGCTTGTTTGACGGTACTGCCGAACGTCGCCTGGAACTGCCGCAGCGCTCCGGGTCGTGGTGGCACGGCTACGTACCGGGCATCGGCCCGGGCCAGTTGTATGGGTTTCGTGCCCACGGGCCCAACCAGGCGGCCGAGGGTCAGCGCTACAACCCCAGCCGCCTGCTCTTGGATCCTTACGCCCGGGCCATTTCAGGTCCAGTGGTGTGGCATCCGAGCCTGTTCGACCACCCCGAGCACGCACCTGCGGGGTGGGAGGCATCGGTGTGCCTCGCCGGAGTATCCACCACGGCCGATCCGGCGGCGGGCAGCGCCCCGTTCGTGCCCCGCTCGGTAGTGGTTGATAACGCCTTCGATTGGGCCGACGACCGACGGCCCGGAACCGCCCTCGCCGACTCGGTCATCTACGAAGTTCACTTGAAGGGTTTCAGTGCCGCGCACCCCGACGTACCGCCGAACCTGCGAGGTACCTATGCCGGGATGGCCCATCCCGCTGTGACCGAATACCTGGTGGCCCTGGGTGTCAGCGCCGTGGAGTTGTTACCGGTACACCAGTTCGTGTCCGAGCCGGCTCTGGCCGCCCGGGGGCTGACCAACTTCTGGGGCTACAACTCCATCGGTTTCTTCGCCCCCCACGGGGCCTATTCATCGGCCGGCGACGCCGGTGCCCAGGTCAACGAGTTCAAGTCAATGGTCAAGGCTCTGCATTCGGCCGGGATCGAAGTGATTCTGGACGTGGTCTACAACCACACGGCCGAAGGGGGAACGGGCGGCCCGACGCTTTGCTTCAAGGGTCTGGACAACGCTGCCTACTACCGGTTGGAGCCAGGAGACCGGAGCCGCTATGTGAGCTACTCGGGCACTGGCAACACTCTCGACGCCTCTAACCCGCTGGCGCTGCGCCTGATCCTCGACAGCCTGAGGTACTGGGTCGGCGAGATGGGCGTGGACGGCTTTCGTTTCGATCTGGCCCCTGCGCTTTCTCGTCACGACCACGGCTACGACCCCCGGTCGGCCTTCTTGAGCGCAATAGCTCAGGACCCGGTATTGCAGGGGGTGAAGCTGATCGCCGAGCCATGGGATGCCACCGGACCGGGTTATCAGTTGGGGAACTTCCCCCATCCCTGGTCGGAGTGGAACGATCGCTACCGCGGTGCGGCCCGGGACTACTGGCAGGGTCATGCCTGGTCGTCGGCCCAGATGGGATCGCTCCTGGCCGGATCCTCGGAACTCTTCGAGTCCAGTCACCGGCCTCCGTCGGCGTCGATCAACTTCGTCACCGCCCACGACGGGTTCACCTTGCGCGACCTGGTCTCCTATGACCGCAAGCACAACCGGGCCAACGGTGAAGACGGTCGCGACGGCTCCGACGACAACCGTTCGTGGAACTGCGGTGCCGAAGGCGAAACGGCCGATCCGGTGGTCTTGGCCATGCGGGCCCGCCAAATCCGCAATCTGCTGACGACGCTGCTTGTGTCCCAGGGGGTGCCCATGGTGTTAGCCGGCGATGAACTCCACCGAACCCAGAGGGGTAACAACAACCCCTACTGCCAGGACGGGCCCTTGACCTGGTTGGATTGGTCACCGAGCGACGAGGCGGCGGCGCTGTACGAATTCACTCGTAACCTCATCGCCCTTCGTGCATCTCATCCTGTGCTGCGTCAAACCCGATTCTTGACCGGGCGGCCGGCTGGTGCGGGCCAACCTCCCGACGTGGTCTGGTTCGCCCCCGACGGACAGGCCATGTCCGAGGCCAACTGGAGTGCTCCGGGTTCGGGAGCCTTCGGGATGCTCCTGAATGGGGGAGTGAAAAGTCTGCTGATCGTTGTGAACGGGTCGGCCGAACCGGTGGCCGTGGTGCTGGGTGATCCCGGGTGGGTGGCCAGCTACGAGGTCGTCGTCGACACCGCCGGGCGGTGGGAGGGGGCATGGCGCCGGCCGGGTGACCAGTTGAAAATGCCGGCTCGGTCGATGGCGGTGGCCAGGGCCAGACCGTTAGCCGGGCCGGCCGATTCCGATCAGGTCGACTGAACGCCAACCCCGAATGCGCACCGGGGTTCCGCTTTGCGACGCCTCGATCATCTGCCCGTTGCCGATGTAAAGGGCGTTGTGATGAATGCCGCGAGGATTGGGGCCGAAGAACAAGAGGTCGCCGGGCTGCACCTGATCAACCGAGACGCGGGCCGTCTCGGTGTATTGGATGTAGGCCGAGTGCGATAGGCGAACGCCGCCGGCGCGCCAGGCCCAACCGGTGAGCCCGGAGCAGTCGTAGTTATTCGGTCCGGCGCCGCCCCAAACGTAGGGCTTGCCGAGCTGGCGGCGGGCCTCCTCGATCACCAGCGCCACGCGACCGGCCACCGGAGCGCCGGCGGCGGGCGGCGGTGAACCCCTTAATGGAGTGGGGGCAGGACGGCTCAGGGTCCCGTCGGCAAGCGGCGCTGGTCGAGGGGCATTTCCGATAGCGGCCTGACGGGCCGCCTCGGCTCGGCGGTTCGCTTCGGCTTCGCGCCGGGTCGACTCCTCGGCCACCAAACGGGTCAGGTCTCCCTTCACCCCGGCAAGCACTCGACGCTGGGAAGATTCCGCGGCCAGCGCCGCCTGTCGTGAGGCTGCGGCTTCGGCCTCGACCACCCGGGCGGCGCGGCGGTCGGCACCCAAGCGGTTCTGGATCGCGGTTAGGTCCTGGCGAGCGGCGAGCAGGTCCCCCATCACCTTGCGCTGGTCGCCGGCGGCGAAGTCCAGATACTGGCGCCGGGTCACCAACTGAGAGCCGCCCTGGGTGAGGCGGGCGACGTCGGAGACGGTTCCCCCCGACACGTAGGCCGTGACCGCAGTTTGAGTGAGGCGCCGGCGGACCTGTGCCATCCGTTCATTAGAGCGAGCCAACTCGCCCGACGTCCGGGCGACGGCGGCCTCGACTCCGGCCACCCTAAGCCGCGACTGGTTGTAGCGCTCGGCCAGGATGCTCACTTGGCGGCCCTGGATGGCCAACTGACGCTCGATCTGGGCGGCTTTGGCGCGGGCGTCGTCGATGGGCGCTGCGGCCCCCGGCCCGCTCAGAGCGACCGATGCCAACAGACAAATCGCGACCCCGGCGGCGCTACGAGAGCCCGGCCAACGGAAAAATGGGCAAGATGAGGCTCTTCGTCGGGTCTGCGAACTGGATGGGAGAGTTCGAGCCATCCGCCTCACTTTTTGCAACTGGCGCCCCGGACTTATGTCCGTGGGTGGCTTCGAGCGGCCCAACGCTAACGTCGGCGCTGGCGGCTATGCAATCACCCGCCGTTGGCGGGATGCAAAATCACCCGCCGTTGGCGGGATGCAAAATCACCCGCCGTTGGCGGGATGCAAAATCACCCGCCGTTGGCGGGATGCAAATCACCCGGTACGGTCCCGCCGGTGAACACTCGGGTCGAGAGCGATTCAATGGGCCCGGTGAAGGTCCCGGCCGACGCCCGATGGGGCGCTCAGACGCAGCGAGCGGTTGAGAACTTCACTATCTCCGGTCTCCGGTTGGACCCGGTGCTCATCGGCGCCTTGGTCCGCATCAAGTCGGCTGCGGCCCGGGCCAACGCGGCCTTGGGCGTGATCTCGAACGACGTGGCCGACGCGGTGGTGGCAGCGGCGGCCGACGTCCTGGGCGGTGGTTTCCACGATCAGTTCCCGGTGGACGTGTTCCAGACCGGGTCGGGGACCTCGTCCAACATGAACGTGAACGAGGTGTTGGCCAACCTGGCCACGGAGCGCCTCGGCCGCAAGGTCCACCCGAACGATCACGTCAACGCCTCACAATCGTCCAACGACGTCTTCCCGTCCGCCATCCACCTGGCGGCAATGGACCGCCTCACCGCGTCGTTGTTGCCCTCGCTCGGCCGGCTCACCGTGGCCTTGCGGCTGCAGGCCGAGACCCAGGCCGACGTTGTCAAGACCGGCCGCACCCACTTGATGGACGCCACGCCGGTGACTCTCGGACAGGAGCTCGGTGGCTGGGCTTCGGCTTTGGAGCGCAGCTACGAGCGCTTGGATGCGAGCCTGGTGGACCTGGGATCGCTGGCCCTGGGCGGCACCGCGGTGGGCACCGGTATCAACGCCCCGCCGGGTTTTGCCAGCGCAGCCATAGAGCTGTTGGCCGCCGAAACCGGATTGGCCGTGGTTGAGGCGCCTGATCATTTCGAGGCTCAGTCCGGGCGGGAGGCTTTGGTGGAGCTGTCCGGGCACTTGCGCACCGTCGCGGTCACCCTGGCCCGGGTGACCACCGATCTGCGGTGGATGGCCAGCGGACCGGCCAGCGGGCTGAGCGAGATCCGCCTGGCCGACCTTCAGCCCGGGAGTTCGATCATGCCCGGCAAGGTGAATCCGGTGGTGCCAGAGGCGGTGTGGCAAGTGGCGGCCCAGGTGATCGGCAACGACGCTGCGGTGGCCTTCGCGGCCACGGCGGGCTCGTTCGAGCTGAGCTTGGCCATGCCGGTGATCGCCCACAACATCGCCTCGTCGCTAGCCCTGCTGGCCGGTGGATGCGAGGCGCTCGCTGTGTGCGTGGCCGGGATAGAGCCCAACGAGGGGCACTGTCGCCGCCGGGCCGAATCGTCGCCGGCCCTCGCTACCGCCCTGAATCCCCTGGTGGGATACGAGGCCGCCGCCGCTATCGTGCACCGCGCACTGGCCGAGGGAATGACCATCCGACAAGCAGCGGTGCAGGCCGGTGCCCTGAGCGAGGCTGACGCAGATGAGGTGCTCGACGTTGTGGTGATGGCCCGAGGCGGCCGGCGGGCCAAGGGCGGGGATCAGGGTCCTTAAATCGTGTGGTGCAGCGAACCGCTTTGGGCGGCCGGCTGCTCCACACTTCAGAGGCGCCGCTTCAGCGGGCGGGGACAGGGGCGCCGGCGAAGGCGCCGGGGTCCTTGGGCCCTGGCACCACAGGGCGGGTCCATCCCACTACCCGGGACAGTTCCTGGGTGAGGATGCGCCACGCCGGCGGGTCCCAGCCCTCGGAGGCGTTCACAACCTGGCAGTCCATGCCGAGGTGGACGATGGCCGGCAGGGTAGTGAGCCCGAAGCCCCGGACTGCGGTCAGTTCGGGGTCGCAGAAGGTCAAAATGTCGTCGGCTTTGCGGCCCAGCAGGCGCTTGGCGTCCACAGCGTCGCCGCCTACCAACCAGGCCACCCGGCAGTCGGCATCGTCGTAGTCGGCCAGGATGCGGGTGGCGGTGGGCACGATCCACTGGCTCCGAGGGTTGAACGGGTCCAGCGCCACCAGCACCAGGTGAAATGTGGTCAGCCATTCCCGTACCGAGCGCGCCTTGCCGGCGAGGGAGGTAAGTACCAGTTCCGGCGGAGGGTTGGTGGCCACGGCGGGGCCAACGTATCGCAGTACGGTCCGGGGATGGCAGGGGCACTGGCGGTGGTGGTTCCCGACGGCGGTTACTACCAGGCGGTCGTGGTGGCCCATGTGATGGCGGTCATCGTCGGGTTCGGCGGGCTTATCGCCACCCGGCGCCTCGCAGTGGCCGGCGCGGGTCGGCTGGAGGCGAAGCTGGAATGGGTGGTTTATGCCGTGCCCGTGCTGGGTGTGGTGGCGGTGATGACCAGCGCCGATGGCTGGCACTTCAGCGAGCCGTGGATCCCGAGCGCGTTTTTGGTCTGGGTCGCAGCCGTCGGGGTCTATCAGGTCCGGTTACGCCCGGAGCGCCTGGCCGGTCGGCCCGCCAGTCGCAATGCCGGCCTGATCTTCGACGCACTGGTGGTGGCTGCCACGGCCCTGATGGTGATGAAGCCGGGCGCCTGAGGGTGCAACAGCCTGCACGGCTACACCGTGGCCCGCTACATCGTGAGCCTGAGCCTCGACACTGTGAGCTTCTGCCGGTCATCGATGCGGTGATCCCGGCCCGCAACGAAGCGCCCACGGTGGCCGCCGTCGTGGCCGCTGTGCGGGGCTGTAGCTATGTACGCAATGTGATCGTCGTCGACGACGGTTCCTGCGACGACACCGCCGCTGTGGCCGAGCGGGCCGGAGGCCGCGTGGTGCGACGACCTCCAGCCGGGCGGGGCTCCAAAGCCCATGCTCTTGAGGTCGGGGTGGAAGCCAGCGACGCGGAGGCCTTGTTGTTCTGTGACGCCGACTGTCTCGGCCTCACGTCGGGACATCTCGACGAGTTGTGCCGGCCGTTCGTCGACGGCCGGGCCACCATGTCCATCGGGTGGTTCGACTACGGACGAATGAACCCGGTCGTGCTGCGCCTCGCGCCTACCACCGGCGAGCGGGTCATTCCCCGCTGGGTCTGGGAGGCGGTCCCGCCCGAAAAGCGCAACGGCTATTCCATCGAGATCATGATCAACGAGGTCATCGCCGAGGGCCACTACACCACGGCGGCCCGAATTCTCCGCGGCGTAACCCATCGCACCAAGCGGGACAAACTGGGTCGGATACGCGGCTTGCGAGAGACGTGGCGGATGTTCTGGCACCTGGTGGGACTGCCGGTCCGGGGCGTTGTGCGGTGGCGCACCTACTGGTTCTACTTGGAGAAACTCACCGTCGAGCGCTGAGCGTGGGCCGTCGCCCGGCCCGGTGCTTTCATTCGCCGCCAGGTTGGCGGGCGATCACCGTTACCAAGGGCGGCAGGACGATGGGGTCGCCGCCGGGGCTGACTCCCGTGAGAGATTCGAGATAGTCGGCCACCGGCCCCGGGCCCACCCCCGCTTGGGACTCGGCCCAGGCATCCACCACCTCCAGACCCGACCGGGTCACCAGTGCCGGCAGCACCGCCCCCACATCGGGATGGCGGGCGTCGGGCATGGACAGCGGGGCACCGCCGATCCGCCCGGCCGAAGTGATCGGTTCTTGGACCACCAGCCACCCGCCCGGGCGGATGACCGAGCGCATCCGGCCTACGACCACGGCCGGATCATGCACATGCATGAGGACGAACCGCCCGAATGCGAGGTCCACCGCTTCGGGCAGCAGGAGATCTTCGCCGGCCTGCGTGAGCGCCACGACCTGAGCGGTCGAAGCCATGGCGGCGGCCACTGCGACGGCCTCGCACGCATGGGGGTCGGGATCGACGGCATATACCCGACCCTGGCGGCCCACCAGTTCGGCCAGGGCAACGCTCACGTCGCCCCCGCCCGCCCCCACGTCAACACAGCGCCAACCGGGCTGCAGCTCCAGCCGGTCCAGGGCAGTGGCGAGGGGACGGCGATAGACGTCGTTGCGCAACCCGAGTTCGCTCACCGTGGCTGACGATAGATCGCCCTGGCGGGGGCCAGGTTGGTTGACATAGTGAGCGGGCTCGAGCCTGGGATACCGTCGCCCGGTGACGACCGTCAACGAGTCCGACCAGATCGCCGGGGTGTTCGTGGTAGAGCCGGCCAGCCACGGAGACGCCCGGGGCCGGTTTGTGGAGACCTATCGCCGTTCATGGTTTCCGGCCGGACGCGAGATGGTCCAGTCCAACCGGTCCGACAAGGCGGCGGGCGCCTTGGTGGGGCTGCATTACCACCTCCATCAAGCGGACTACTGGTACTTCACCCGAGGCCAGGCCCGGGTGGTTCTGCATGACCTGAGGGTGGGTTCGCCCACCGAGGGGCGCACCCAGGTTCTGGATATGGGCGACGCCGACGGCCGGGGGGTCTTCATCCCGCCGGGGGTGGCGCACGGATTTGCCGCCCTTAGCGACCTCACCATCACCTACCTGGTGGACCAGTATTACAACCCAGCCGACGAACTGGGTCTCCTCTGGGACGACCCAGCCGTGGGAGCCGATTGGGGGGTGGCCGATCCGGTGTTGTCGAATCGGGACCGTGCCAACCCGGGCCGATCGGAGTTGCCTGCCGACCGGATTCCCTATGCGGGGCTGAGAACGTAGAGCCCTACTTCAAATCGTGGAGCCGGGCTGAGATCTTAAAGAGAGGTTCTTGCGATGGCGGCTAAGCCATTAGACGGTCGGCTGGTCATCGTGGCCACGCAGGGACTGCCCGAAGCTGTCGCGCTGGCGGTGGAGCTGGCCGGGCAGGGCGCTGTGGTCGTGGCGGCGGGGCCCGACGCGGTCCAGGGCGGCCGGATACTCCGGGCGATCCAGGACGCAAATGAGGGGCGAGGCGCCTACTTCGCACACGATGGGTCGCCCGGGTCCACGGCCGCCTTGATCGAGTTCGTGGCCGAGCAGTTCCGCTCGGTCGGGCCGAAGCCGGAAGTATCCACCGTTGCCAATTTGGCCTACGTCGCCCCGGCGAATGCGCCGGCCGGTTGACCCGCCGCCCGCTGATCGCAATCACCACCCACCCCCGGGTGGTGGAGGTGGCCACCGGACCTACGCGGCTTCACACTCTTTCTCGTCACTACTCCGACAGCGTCGAGCGGGCCGGGGGCCTAGCAGTCGCCCTACCCACGGGCGAACCCGCAACGGCGGAGGCGCTGGTGGCTCGTATCGACGGACTGGTCCTGACCGGCGGGGGCGACGTGTGGCCCGGTCGCTACGGCGAAGAGGCCGACGAGCACACCGGGGCGGCGGATGAGGACCGGGACACCTTTGAGCTGGCAATGGTGGCAGCGGCTCTCGACGCCGGATTGGGGGTGCTTGCCATTTGCCGGGGGTTGCAGGTCCTGAACGTGGCGCTGGGCGGCTCCCTGGTCCAACATGTCGAGACCACGACCGGCTTGGCCCACGACGACACTGAGCGATGGGCCTCGACCGTGCACTCGGTGACCGTTGATCCCATTAGCTGCCTTGGGGTACTGATCGGTGAGGCGCTCGACGTCAATTCCATTCATCACCAGGCCGTGGGACGCCCTGGAAAGGGTGTGAGGCCGGTGGCCTGGGCGAGCGACGGCACCGTCGAGGCGATCGAGGTGGACGGAAGACCCGAAATCGTGGCCGTCCAGTGGCACCCCGAGTTGTTGGGTCACAGACCCGAGCAGCGCCGCCTGTTCGAAAACCTGGTGGCCCACGCCATCAACCGGTGACGACCCCTCACCGGGTGCATACACCATGAAGCTGCGGCGGGGGCAGGGCCCCCCGCGGCACGTGGCGGGCGTGGTCCGAAGGACCCGGGTGCCCGACACCACAGGACATTGTTACTATCTGAGCAGGAGAAATTGGGGGTGCGCTGATGGCCACAACTGAACTGGACCTGGGCCGCTACAAGCTGGGCTGGGCCGATGCCGAGGATTATGTGTTCAAGCCCAAGAAGGGCCTGAACGTCGACATCGTCAACGAAATGTCGTGGATGAAGGGTGAGCCGGACTGGATGCGCCGCTTCCGCCTGCGCTCGCTGGAGATTTTCGAGCGTAAGCCCATGCTGAGCTGGTTCGCCCAGAACATGCCCGGCCTCAATTTCCAGGACATCTACTACTACATCAAGCCCACCGAGAAGCAGGTCAGCAGCTGGGATCAACTGCCGGACTCGGTGAAGGAAACCTACGAGAAGCTGGGTATCCCCGAGGCTGAGCGCAAGTACCTGTCGGGGGTGACCGCCCAGTACGAAAGCGAAGTCGTGTATCACAAGAACCACGACGACCTGGAGGCCCAGGGTGTGTTGTTCACCGATATGGACACCGCCATTCGGGAGTACCCCGAGTTGGTGCGTCAGTACTTCGCCACCGTCATTCCGCCCGCGGACAACAAGTTCTCGGCGCTCAACTCGGCGGTCTGGTCGGGAGGGTCGTTCATCTACGTGCCTCCGGGCGTCGAGGTGGAAATGCCGCTGCAGGCCTACTTCCGGATCAACGCCGAGAACATGGGCCAGTTCGAACGCACCCTGATCATTGCTGACGAAGGAGCGAAGGTTCACTACATAGAGGGATGCTCGGCTCCGCTCTACAGCAGCGAGTCTCTGCACTCCGCAGTGGTGGAACTGGTGGCCAAGCCCAGCGCCCAGATCACCTATACCACCATCCAGAACTGGTCGACCGACGTCTACAACCTGGTCACCAAGCGTGCCCGGGCCGAAACCGAGGCCAGGGTGGAGTGGATCGACGGCAACGTTGGCAGTCGCCTCACGATGAAGTACCCCGCCGTCTATCTGATGGGCCCGAAGGCCTCCGGTGAGGTGCTGTCGGTGGCTTACGCCGGCGCCGGTATGCACCAGGATGCCGGGGCCAAGATGGTCCACATGGCGCCTGAGACCACGTCGACCATCGTGTCCAAATCCATCTGCAAAGACGGGGGCCGTACCAGCTACCGCGGCCTGGTGAAGGTGGAGGAGGGGGCGGATCATTGCAAGAGCCACGTGCGCTGCGACGCCCTGATTCTCGACGCCGAGAGCCGTTCGGACACCTATCCCTACATGGAGATCGCCGAGCGTGACGCCCAGGTGGGTCACGAGGCCACCGTGTCCAAGGTGGGAGAGGACCAGCTCTTCTACCTGATGAGTCGCGGATTGTCCGAACAGCAGGCAATGAGCATGATCGTCAACGGCTTCATCGAACCCGTCACCCGTACCCTCCCCATGGAGTACGCGGTCGAATGGTCTCGCCTGATCGAGATCAACATGGAGGGCTCGGTCGGCTGAGTGGTGACGTAACCGGGCAGTGGGGCGGGGCCGATCCCCGTTATCGGGGTTATCGCGCCTCAAACCGGGGCGTTCGTCTGGACCATCGGGTGAAGGTTGCTCTGGATCTGGTTCCGCTCTGTCCGGGCGGCCGGGTGGTCGACTTGGGGGCGGGCGACGGATACGTCACTGCCGCCTCGGCCAGGGCTGTCGGCGCCGCCCTGGCCGTATCGCTCGACGTCGGGTTCCCGCTGCCGCTGGCCCCGCTCGTGGGACCGGTGGCCCGCGTGCAGGGTGGGCTTCCCGGACCGCTGCCGTTTCGGACTGGCTCGATCCACGTGGTGGTGTGCTTGGAGGCCATCGAGCACCTGCTCGACCCTGAGGCGCTGCTGGAGGAGATTAAACGCATCCTCGCTCCCGGCGGCAGCGTGATTTTGTCCACGCCCCGGTTGGACTCGCTGCTGGTGGTTGGTCACCTGATAGGTGGTATCCAGCCGCCGGGGGTGGAGGCGTCGTCACGGAGGCGCTTCGGTAACCCCCTGGGCGAACAGCGTCCGTCGGGTCACCTCCACTTGTTCACCCGCCGGGCCCTGGTGGAGGCGCTTAAGGCTCATGATCTGGTATTGATTCAATACCGTGAAGCTCGGTTCAGTTCGAGTTGGTGGCAGGCCGTGTTGTCGTCGCGGCGGCCCGGTGTGCGAGATCTGATCGTGGGTGCCGTGTTCGCCGTGTACGACCTGATCCCGTTCCGTAAGGACGTGATGGTGGCCAGGGCCCAAGCGGCCCCTCGCAGCGGGATAACCAGGGCCCAAGCGGCCCCTCGCAGCGGGATAACCAGGGCCCAAGCGGTCCCTCAGAGTGAATTTGCAGGTGAGGAAGGAGCATCTCGGTGAGGAGGTCGGCGATACGCCGAGGTCAGTCGTCGCGACGGCGCCTGAGGCTTTTGGTCGGGGCCCTCAGCCTGTTGGCGGCATGTGGGGGCTCGGGCGACTCCGAGCCGACAACCACGGGTCGCCCCGGAACGACCGTCAGCCCCGCCACCACCAACGGGCCGACCACGGTGGTCGCCCCCGGAACCACCCGGGCCGACGAGGGCCCCGCCCCCGGCCAGTCGGGAATCGATCCTCTGACCGGCGCCTCCACCCGGACCGTCACGGGCACGTCGACCCATCAGGCCACGGCGCTGCTCACAGCGGTGCGGGCGGCCCGCCACGAGGGCTACGACCGAGTGGTTTTCGAGTTCACCGGAGGATTACCAAGTTATGAGATCGGCTACATCAGCCGGCCGGTCACAGCCGACGGTTCGGGCGAAGAGGTGACGGTGGCCGGGGCCCAGGTGCTGGGGGCTCGGTTCGAAAACGCCCTGGATGCGGACCTCACGAAGGAGTCGGCGCCCCGCACCTACACCGGCCCCAATCGATTCCGGCCGGCCACTCCTCAGGTGGTGGAATTAGTCCGCACCGGTGGCTTCGAGGGGGTGGTCAACTGGGCGGTGGGCGTGAACGATCGGGTGGACTTCCGGGTGACGACTCTGCAGAGTCCGCCCCGGGTGGTGGTGGATCTTCGCAACCACTGAACGCTCGCGCCGCGAGGATGCGCCCCGCCGCCGCAAGCAAGCCGCCGGCAAGCAAACATAGGTCTATGGCCGCCGGTTTGACGCTTCAGTTTCTCCTGTCGGTCGACCACTTGGGCCAGCTGCCGGACTCGCGAGCCGAGGTAGCGGTGATCGGGCGCTCCAACGTGGGCAAGTCGTCGCTGGTAAATGCCCTGGCCGGCCGACGTGATCTGGCCCGGGTATCCAAGACGCCCGGACGCACCCAGTTGCTCAACTGCTTCGACCTCGGCGGAGGGGCCACTTTGGTGGACTGCCCGGGCTATGGCTATGCGGTGGCCTCCAAGTCGGCCCGCTCGGCCTGGCAGGCCCGCACCGAGCAGTACCTGCGGGAACGTCCCCAACTGGCCATGGTGTTGGCCCTGGTGGACGGGGAAGTCGGCCCGACCCCACTCGACTTGGACATGCTCGATTGGCTGCGGGGCCACGCCATTGCTCATGCCGTCATCGCCACCAAGCACGACAAGGTCGCCTCGTCGGTGCGTCCCCGCCGCCGCCGGGAGTTGGCTGCGGCCTGCCGGTTGGCCGGGAGCGACGTGGTGTGGGTCAGCGCAGCCAAAGGGACCGGCCTCGATCGGTTGCGGGGCCTGGTGGCGTTGTGGGTGGCCATCGACGCCGACTGAGCCCGGCCTCCGAGTCACGGATCGGGTCAGTGGTCCCTCAGGTGGTGGCGAAAGTGGCCAGGGACCAGATGGTGGCTACCAGCCCGATACCGATCATCACCACGGTTCTAGCGATGGGAGGCCGCTTGATAGCCGGCTCATCGGCGATGGGACCCTCGGAGGAGGCGTCGTCGGCATCGGCCTCGATAGTCGTGGTTGCACTAGTGCTCTTCGGAGGCCGGATGAGGGCCATCACATTGCCCACCATGAGCGCCCCACCGATGGCGAGCACCAGATAAGCCAGAAGGTCATCGCCGAGGAACACCGCTCGTAAAGGTACCGGCTGGGCTGTCGGGTCCAACACTGGACATAATCCACGACACCCCTTCTACACACACGAGCCCTGGGTTGTCCCAGGGGATCCCTATAGCGCCTCAGACGCCCTTGGCCATGTTGGCGAAGCGGGTGTAGTGATCGAGGAACGCCAACTGGGTGGTTCCGATGGGACCGTTGCGGTGCTTGGCCACGATCACCTCGGCGGTACCTCGATCCGGGCTGTCGCGGTTGTAGACCTCGTCGCGGTAGAGAAAAATGACGACGTCGGCGTCCTGTTCGAGCGAACCAGATTCCCGGAGGTCGGCGAGGATGGGGCGCTTGTCGGCCCGGGATTCGAGGTTTCTGGACAGCTGCGAGAGTGCAACGACTGGCACTTCGAGTTCTCGGGCCAGGATCTTGAGGCCTCGCGAGATCTCCGACACCTCGACCTGGCGGTTCTCGGCGTTCGAGCGCCCCGACATCAGCTGCATGTAGTCGATGATGATCAGCCCGAGGCCGGCCCGGCTCTTGAGGCGGCGGGCTTTGGCGCGGATCTCCATGACGGTGAGGCGGGGATTGTCGTCGATGAAGATCGGGGCCTCGGCCAGGCGCGCCACGGCGTTGGTGATCTTGGGCCAGTCGGTGTCGAGGAGGCGGCCGTTGCGCATGCGAGTGGCGTCGACCCGGGCCTCGGAACAAAGCAGCCGTTGGGCCAGCTCCCGGTGGCTCATCTCCAGTGAGAAGACCAGGACGGGGTGATGGGCGTCGAGGCCGGCGTGGGCCGCCATACCGAGCGCGAAACTGGTCTTGCCGGTACCGGGCCGGCCTCCCACGATGACCAGGTTGGACGGCTGCAGCCCGGCCAGCTGCTCGTCGAGGTCGATATAACCGGTGGGAACCCCGGTGATGGTCTCGCCCCGGGCGTGCAGCGCCTCGATGTGGTCGAGTTGGGCTTCCAAAAGGTCGCGCAGGGGGGCCAGAGAATCGGTCACCCGGCGCTGGGCGACCTCGAAAATCATGGATTCGGCGTCGTCCAGGGCGCTCGACACATCGTCGGGCAGGCCGTAGCCGATCTCGGCGATGTTGCCGGCCACTCCGATGAGGCGTCGGAGGAGGGCGTGCTCCTCCACGATGCGGGCATAGCGGGCTGCGTTGCTGATGGCGGGGGTGCCCGCCTGGAGCGAAACCAGCACAGCGGGGCCACCGATGGCTTCGAGCAGTCCGGCCCGGCGAAGCACTTCGGCCACCGTCACCGGGTCGGCAGGCTCGCCCTGGGCATAGAGGGTGGTTAGGGCGTCATAGACGTGCCCGTGTGCCGGCTTGTAAAAGTCGTCAGTTCCGAGATGGACCTCTACGGCTGCCACGATGGCGTCGCGGCTGAGCAGCATGGCCCCGAGGAGGGATTCTTCGGCGGCCAGGTTGTGCGGCGGCGTGCGATCACCGGTCGGCCGAAGATGTCGCCGACGGGTGTCTTCGCGTGCTTGAGCCACCTGGTTACCCTCGCTCGATTGGGCTGTGCATAACTAGGGGCACAAGGCTGTGGACTACCTGCTGGTTAGTCCTACGGGCGAACGCCGGCCCATAGGCATTTTTCCTACGCCGCCGCGGGCACAACCTCGACTGTGATCCGGAACTCCACGTCGGCGTGGAGCTTGGCGGGGATGTCGTGGGTGCCAAGGGTCTTGATGGGCTCGTCGAGGTGGAGGCGACGACGGTCGAGCACCACCCCGGTCTGCTCCTCCACCGCCGCTACGACATCGGCGGTAGTGACCGATCCGAAAAGGCGCCCGGCGGATCCGACCCGGGCGGGAATTCGGATGACCGCCGGCACCAGTACCCGGGCCACCTGCTCGGCCGCTTCGCGATCGCGGGCATCGCGAATGTCCCGGCCCCGGCGCATTGCAGTTGCCTGGGCGCGAGCTCCCGGCGATGCCAGCAACGCCAACCCCTTGGCCACCAGATAGTTACGGCCGAAACCGTCGCTGACGGCGACGATGTCGCCCCGCTTTCCGACTTTGGCCACGTCGGCTCGGAGAATGATCTCCATCAGAACGGTTCCTCTCCGTAGTCGTAGGTCGGCGCCCCGCCGGCGGGGGCGGGCCCGGCAGCGCCGGGTCCGCCATAGCCGCCACCGTCGGCGGGCGTCTTGCGGTCGTTCTTTGCGATCTGGGCTGTGGCCCACCGCAGGCTGGGGCCCACCTCGTCGGCCACCACCTCCACCTTGGATCGCTTGTCGCCGTTGGTTTCCCAACTGCGCTGCTCCAGGCGGCCGGTCACGACCACCCGGGATCCCTTCTGCAGCGACTCGGCCACGTTCTCGGCCATCTCACGCCAGCAGACGATGTCGAAGAACGACACAACCTCCTTGCGCTCGTTGGTCTGGCGGTCGTTCCACACGCGGTTGACCGCCAAGCCGAAGCTGGCGGTGGCCTGACCGGTGGGAGTGAACCGAAGCTCGGGGTCCCGAGTGACATTGCCTACTAGGGTGACGCTGTTTCCGTTCATTTCTGCTCTCCGCTTCTACTCAGTCGTTGGAGGTAGAGGCCGCGGCCGCAGTCCCAGGCGACGCAGCCGAGGCTGGTTTGTCGGGGGTGGTCGAGGCGAGGGAGGCAGGCGCAGCCGCCGCTTCTTCGGGGCGGGCGCTCCGGCGGGTTGACTGGCCTGCGACATGGTCGGGAATCCGCATGACTTTGTGGCGCATCACGCCATCGGCGAGGTGCAAAGCACGGTCGAGGTCGGCCATGGTGGCCGGTTCGGCCGAGGCGTCGATGACCACGTAGTAACCCTCGCGGTGGTCTTCGATCTCATATGCGAGGCGGCGCTTCCCCCACCGGTCCACGCGGCCAGGGGTGCCGCCACGGGCCTTGATCAAGGCGGTGGCCTTGTCCACCTCCGCGCGAACCGCCTCCTCCTCCAGAGTGGGGTTCAGCACGATCATCACTTCGTACGGTCGCATGGGGTGACATCTCCCTCCGGACCTGGCTGGTATTGCCAGGGCTCCCGGCCCGAGGCCGCGGAGCAGGAATTGATTAGGTGGGAGGTGGGCCCAACCGGCCCCTGCCTCCAACAGGCAATGGAGCGGAGGCGCCTCGCCACGTGAGTGGTGACGCTTGCGACGAGATGGTAACCCGACATGGCCTCAGCGTGTCACGGGGGTACGACAATCGCCCTGGAGGACCAGGCGCGAACCTTCTTGCACCCCCAGATCGGCCAACTGCCCCTGGGGTACTTCCAAGGCGGTGCGGTAAGGGCCCTCAGGTCCGTAGAGCGGGCACGAGTCCACATTTCCACATGGGTCCATGTCGGTGGAGGACACGTACCGGCCCTGTCCGTCGAACCAGGCGATGGACAAAGGCATGGGGGTGTTCTTCATATAGAAGCTGCCGTCTGTGTCCTCCTGGTAGCGAAAGACCATGCCGGCGTAGGAACCAAGATCGGTGACGGTCATGAGTCCCGTCGCCCGCTGTTCGGGGGTGTCGGCGGCGAGCACGCAACCCTCGGCCGGCGAAACCGCCATGCCCGCGGGGGACAGGATCTGGAACCCGACCTGGCTGAAGGCGCCGGCGATATCCGGTTGGGGAGCCCTGAAGACAGCCGGGGCGGCGGCGCGTCGGTTCACCCCCGCCACAACCAAGACCCCCACGACGATAGCGACGAGCACGGCCAGTACGCCGACGGTCGAGGCACCGCTTTCGGTCCACGAACCCCGAAGCCGCCGGTTCCTCAACGGTCTCGATTCGCTGCTGGATCCTGTTGATACTCCTCCGGCGAGGCGGTCGGAGCAGGCGCCTCGCCGTAGCTCTCTTCCTCACTCGGATACCGCCGGGCGCGGACGTCGTCGGCGAATCGAGCTGCGGCTGCCACCGCATCAACCTTCAGGTTGGCGTAACGGCGCACGAAACGGGGGGCTGGTCCCTCGGTGAGGCCCAGGAGGTCATGGAGCACCAGCACCTGTCCGTCGCAGTCGCCGCCGGCGCCGATGCCGATCACGGGAATGGCGACCGAATCGGTGATGGCGGCGGTGAGGCACCGGGGGGTGCACTCCACAACCAGAGCGAAGCAGCCGGCCTGGTCCAGTGCCACCGCAGCGGCGATCACGAGCTTGGCCTCGTCGTGGCCCCGCCCCTGGACGCTATATCCGCCCATCACATGGCGGGACTGAGGCGTGAGGCCGATGTGGCCCATGACAGGAATCTGGGCGTCCAAAAGGGCGGCAATGACTTCGAGGCGCGCCGGGGTGGCGCCCTCCACTTTGACGGCCTCTGCCCCAGCCCGGATCAAAATGCCGGCATTGGCCACCGCCTCGCCGGCGCTGGTGTGGTAGCTCAGCCACGGCATATCGGCGACTACCAAGGCCAGCGCGTTCGCTCGGCTGACGGCTGCTACGTGGTGGGCCATGACCGCCACGTCCACGCCGAGGGTGTCGGGCTGGCCCAGCACCACCATCGCCAAAGAATCGCCCACCAGGATGATGTCGGCCCCGGCACCATCGGCGATGCGGGCCGTCGGGGTGTCGTAGGCGGTCAACATGACGAGCGGCGTTGCGCCCTTGGCGTGTCGGATGGCGACCGAGGTCATCCGCATCAACTCTTCGATCCCGACGCAGATTTCGAGCCCGGATCCGGGCGGGGGTCGGAGCGCGAAGTACCGGTGTTCGAGTTCGAGTTCGAGTTGGAGTCCGAGTCGGAGTTGGAGTTCGAGTTGCGGTTGGAGTCAGAACGTGAATCTTTGCCCTTGTTCCCGGTGTCGGACTTTTGGGAATCCGACGTCGGCGCCGCCTCACCCTCCTCCTGCACCACCGCCTGGCAGCACCCCGGAATCGGTCGTCCCGATCCCGTGTTCGGGTCCAACGCCGCCACGGTCACCGCCGAGGTGGGTAACGAGGTCAGCGCCACCGCCTTGGTCATGTACCGCTGGAAGGCCATGGCCGGTAGCGACCCCCCGCTGACCTTGGGGAAGTTGTGAATGTTGAGCATCGGGCGCCGTCCGTCGGGAAAGCCCATCCACACAGCGGTGGTCAGCCGGTCGGTCGAGCCGACGAACCAGGCGTCGCCGAAGTCGTCGCTGGTTCCGGTCTTGCCCCGCACCGTTGTGCCGGGAACGCGGGCACGAACGCCCGAGCCACGGGCCACCACCTGGCCCAGCACCGCGTTGAGGCGGCGGGCCTGAGTGGGCGCCAGCACCCGGGCATCGGGGCGGCGGTCCAGCGCAAGTTCCTGGCCGTTCAGGACGACCTTGGTTATGACCCGGGGGCTCACCCGCATACCCTCGGTGGCGAAGGTGTTGTAAGCGGCGGCCATCTCCAGCACCGACACATTCTGGGTACCCAGCGCGATGGAAGGGACCGCTTCGAGGGGGGATTCCACGCCCAGATCCTGGGCCATGGTCTTGACGCCTTCGGGTCCGATCACCTTGGGGCCTCGGCCACCGCTCGATTCGGTGGCCGCCACCAGTTGGGCGTAAACGGTGTTGACCGAGTTGACGGTGGCCTCGACCAGATCGATGGAGCCGTAGGAGGTGTTCTCGTAGTTGTTTATCTCCCAGTCCTTGCCGTTGTCGGCACCCTCCAACACGAGCTTGGCGGGGCCCGCGAAGGTGGACCCCAGGCTGTATCCCCGTCGGATGGTCTCGGCCAGAAGGAACGGCTTGAACGTGGACCCGCCTTGGCGGCCTTCGCCGCCACCGCTGGTGCCCACGGCCAGGTTGACCTCCGAAGCGTTGAAGTCGCGGCCGCCCACCATGGCTACGACGGCGCCGGTCCGGTCGAGGCTGACCAAAGCGCCGGCCGGATCGTTGGCGGCGTTGAGCAGGCCGTAGACACCCAGGTATCCGGCTTTCTGCGCCTCCGGTCGCAGGGTTGTGTAGACCCGCAGACCCCCCTGGCGAACACGGTCGGCCGACTCGGGACCGAGCTGGGTCACCAACTGCCGCCTCACGTACTCCACGAAATACTCGGCCCCGACCCCCTTGAGGGCCAGGGTGGACCGGGCCTCAGTAGGGGCTACGACCGACTTGGCCAGTGGTACCGCCCCCGCCGCGGTCGCGTCCGCAGGCTGGATGTAGCCGGCGTCGACCATGGCGGCCAAGACGTTGGCCCGCAGCTGTTCAGCCCGGCACGGAGGGCGCCCCGAGGCGTCGCCCGCGCAGGCGGGATCGGCGGCTACATCGCCCACCGAGGGGGATCGGATCAGCCCGATGAGATAGGCGGTTTGCGATAGCCCAAGTTCCTCGTCGCCGTCGCGGATCTCTCGACCGAAGTAGGCCCTGCTCGCCGCTTGGATCCCGTATGCCCCTCGACCGAAATAGACGCTGTTGAGGTACCGCTCCAAGATCTCGTCCTTGGCTGCCCGGGCCGACGTCGCGCCGGTGAGCGACGGATTCTGATTGCGTGCCTCCGTAGCAAGATCGCGTTCGAGCTTGATGGCGACAACGGCTTCTTTGAACTTGCGCCACAAGGTCGGGGCGTCGCCCACGTAGGTGTTCTTCACGTACTGCTGGGTGATGGTGGATCCGCCCTGGCGGCCTTCATTGCGAAGGTCCACCCAAAGAGCCCGGGCGATTCCACCCAGGTCGACGCCGCCGTGGGAACGAAAGTCTCGGTCCTCTGCGGCGATGACCGCGTTGAGGATGCGCTCGGGGATCTCGTCGAGGGATATCGCAAGGCGGTTCTCGGCGCCGGCCAGGGTGGCCAACTCCGCGCCGTCGGCGTCGTAAACGACGGTGGTCTGGATGGCCGGTTCGGGCTCGGGCAGGGGAACCTGGGCCACGACCCACACGAGTCCAGCGATGGCGGTGACGCCAATGAGCGTCAGCAGGAACAGGGTGCGCCGGTAGCGCCACAACAGCCCCGGCCGACTCGGCGGCCGACCAGTTTTGGCCGCCGGTGGGCGCCCGGAGGCAGATCGATTCTTGGCCGCCGGGCCCTTCTTGGGGCCAGAACTCCTGTTGGGAGCAGAGCCCTTCCTGGCCACCGGGCGCCTCGTCGCCGGGGGGATCCTTCTGACCGCGGGGCTGCTTCTTGATCCAGTCAACCCGCTCTTGATCCAGTCAACGGGAACGAGGCGCTCGGTGGCGGGCCAGAGGGAAATTGCTACGCAGGTGATTCCACCCGCAGTCGGTACAAACCTCGACCACATAACAAGTGGCGTCCTCGGGGCGGCGACGCAGCTGAGCCATGTCTTTGGCGGTGAGGATGCAACGCCCCCCGGGGGGCAGGCGGGGACCGAAGGCGAACGACACCAGCACCAGGTTGGCCCCTTCACATATGGGACAAGGTTCGTCACCGACGGCGGCGACGTTGCCCGCCGCCCGCAAGAGTTCGGGGTGGGCGTCGCAGATATCGCGGCGGCTCAGGCGACCCCGGCGGAACTCGTTGACGACGTGCTGGCGAGCCAGCCGATAGTCGACCTGGCCGGCCGCCGGATCGCGCCGTAGGCCGGGGAGCGACCCAACGTCGAAACTCACGGCCTGAAAGCTACTTCTCTCCGCAGGCCCATCGGGTCCGTGTGGGTCCGCTGTTGCTTGCAGTTTGCACACTGGATATATCGATTCGATATATCATCAGCGAGTGCTCAAGCTTGCTGTCCTGGGATTGCTCAAGGACCAACAACTCCACGGCTATGAGCTGAAGCGCCAGTTGACCGAGGTGCTGGGCCCGTTTTCCAGCGTTTCATTCGGCTCGCTGTATCCGGCACTGGCTCGTTTGGAAGCAGCCGGATCGGTGGTGGCGGTGGATGTCGAAGCCGACAACGCCACCCTGTCAGGACCGTTGGTTCCCATGACGGGCTCTATGGCCGGGGAGGCTGCGGCCTATCGGACCCGCCGCAGCGCCACCCGGCGCTCGGCGAGGACTCGCAAGGTCTACGCCATCACTCCGGCGGGCGAGCAGATATTCGCCGAGTTGCTGGACGTCGAAACAGGCGACGTGGACGACGACCGGGCCTTCACCCTCAAGCTGGCCTTCTGCCGGTTTCTCAGCCCCGAGCGCCGCCTCGGATTTCTCGAACTGCGTCGGGCCCATCTGGTGGAGCGGCTCGCCCGATCCCGGAACTGCGCCCGGGCCCGCCGGGAGCGTATGGACAGCTACACCCGGTCGTTGATCGACCACGGAACCGAGGCCACCGAGCACGATATTTCCTGGCTCGATCGCCTTATCGCCATAGAACGCCAGGGAGGCAAGTCATGACCACGAAGCCCAAGATCTCAGTCGCGATTGCGGGGGTGGGCAACTGTGCCAGTTCCCTGGTTCAGGGCCTGACCTACTACCGCGACGCCGATCCGACCGAAACGGTGCCGGGTCTCATGCACGTGGAGGCGGGCGGGTATCACGTCCGCGACGTTGAGATCGTGGCGGCATTCGACGTTGACGCCACCAAGGTGGGCCTCGATCTGGGCAAGGCCATTGCGGCGGGCCAGAACAACACCATCAAGTTCGCCGCTGTGGGCGAGCTGGGCGTGACGGTGCAGCGCGGCCCGACTCTCGACGGCCTGGGCAAGTACTACCGCGAGACCATCGAGGAGTCGCCGGCCGAGGCTATAGACGTGTCCAAAGCCCTTCGGGCCAGTGGCGCCGAAGTTCTGGTCTCTTACCTTCCAGTAGGTTCGGAACTGGCCCAGAAGCACTACGCCCAGGCGGCGCTGGACGCGGGCTGTGCCTTCGTGAACGCCATCCCGGTGTTCATCGCATCGGATCCGGTGTGGGCGGCCAAGTTCGCCAACGCCGGGATTCCGATTATCGGCGACGACATCAAGAGCCAGGTGGGGGCCACCATCGTCCACCGGGTCCTGACCCGCTTGTTCGAGGACCGGGGGCTGGTGCTGGACCGCACCTACCAACTCAACGTGGGCGGCAACATGGACTTCAAGAACATGCTCGAACGCGAACGGCTCGAGTCGAAGAAGATCTCCAAGACTCAGGCCGTGACCAGCCAACTGGACCGGGGCATCGCCGCCGACGATGTCCATATCGGGCCGAGTGACCACGTGCCTTGGTTGGAAGACCGCAAGTGGGCCTACCTCCGGCTGGAGGGTCGCAACTTCGGCGACGTGCCCCTGAACGTGGAGCTGAAGCTGGAAGTGTGGGATTCTCCAAACTCCGCCGGTGTGATCATCGACGCGGTCCGATGTGCCCGATTGGCTCTTGACCGAGGCGTGGGCGGACCGTTGCTCGGCCCCTCGGCCTACTTCATGAAGTCGCCGCCGGTGCAGTACCACGACGACGAAGCCCATCGCATGGTGGAGGAGTTTTTGGAGGGACCCTGACTCCTGTCAGGGCTAACTGCGCAGCGCCTGCAATTTCAGGGCAGCCAGTGGCGATGGCGATACCAGGCGACGGTGTCGGCGACGCTCGAAACCAGGTTGGCGTGGGCGAAGCTGAACCCGGTCGAATCCAAAGCTGCCGAGCTGAGCCGGTTGTTCAGGTTGGCCTTGCGCAGGAAACGGAAGCGCTCCGGCGTGAAGAGGATGTCTTCGGTGACGCCCCCGCTCCTCAGTTCGCCATACGCGCGCTGGCGTTCGGCGAGGGCCGGCTCCTCCGCCAGCGCCTCGCCGGGGGAGCAGTCCATTCCGTAAGCCTCGGCCAGAGCCGTCGTCACCTCTTCGCTGGTCGGATAGAGCCCCGCCACGTTGAAAGCTCGTCCCAAGGCGCTGGATCGGGCCGGAACGCACAGGTGGAGGCAGGCAGCCACCAGGTCGTGGATATGGACCAAGCGCTGTTCGATGATCGGGTGAGGCGCCACCACCTCGGTGCGGCCGAGTTGACGTTCGATGGCCACGTCCAGAGCGGCGCTGGCCAGCAGCTTGACGGCACCTGGGCCGAACACGGTCACCGGCCGCAACACCACGACGCCCAACCCCTGGCCTGCGGCCTGCCAGACCTTTTCCTCGGCTCCCCACTTCGCCTTGCCGTAGCTGCGGCTCGGGTAGCCGGCGGCGTCCTCGGTCACCGGCAGCACTAGCGGGCTCTCCTCGCCGTAGACCGACGTGGAACTCATGTGAACGAACGTCTCCACGCAGGCGGCTGCCGCGGCCACCAGGCGGTCGGTCCCTTCGACATTGATGCGCTGCATCTCGGCGACCGAGGATTTCGAACTGGAAGCCCCGGCCAGGTGGAACACGGTGGTGACGTTGTCCACCAGGGGACTCAGGTCGTCGGCTACTAGGTCGGCCGCCATGTAGGTGGCAGGGGCCGGCAGCGGCAGGTCGAGAACCGGTCGCCGGCCGGTGGCGCGCACTCGCCAGCCACTGGCCACCAGCGCTTCCACCAGGTAACGCCCGATGTAGCCGCTGGCTCCGGTTACGAGGGCGAGGCTTTGATGGGATCCCATGTGTGGAGCATCCCGCGCTCGGACAGGCTCGGCAACACCAGGGTTGTCCCGGTCGGCGGTGCGGCGGGATCGCTCTCAGGCGGTTGCCGCTGTGCTATTAAATGGTCGACACAGCTATCATTGGCGGATGCGTCAGCTCATTTCCCGCATCGATGATGATCTCCATCGCCGCCTGAGGGCCAAGGCAGCGGCGGACGATCGTTCACTCAATGACCTGGTAACCGAGGCCCTGCAAGACAGCCTCGACGGCCCGAACGAGCGTGCTCAACTATTGAAGCGTCTGGCCGTACGAGGAATCCGTGTCGTTCCGCCACGGCCAGCACAGGTACCGACCCCGGCGGCACTCAAGCGGCTTACAAAGGGTGCGGGAACAGCGGTAAGCGCCGCCTTGGCCGCCGAGCGTCATCGGAGGTGACACTTCTTTACGCCGACACAAGTGCTCTGGTGAGAGCGTATTTCGCCGACGAACCCGACCACGACCTTGTGTACTCATTACTTCTAGATGGAAGCGAGCCGGTCGTGACATCGGAACTGGCTCGCCTCGAGTTCGCCAGCGCCACCTTCGCAGCAGCGCGAGCGGGCCGGCTCCGTCATCCCGAGCGGGTCATTGCTCGTTTCGACCAGGACTGCCGACCCACCGGTCCGATCGCTCTATTGGCTTTGGACTCGGGACGGGTTCTACCGGAGGCGCAAAGGCTCCTTTCGACCCATGCCCTTCACTCCTTGGACGCCATTCATCTGGCCGTGGCGCTGCTTGACGCCCTGGGTCTGGCCGGTGGAAACGCCCTGATCTTCGTGAGTCGGGACGCGGCTCAATGCGTTGCTGCCGAAGCCGAAGGCCTAACCATCTACTGACGCAGCTCGGTTTTGCTTCGTTGTCCCGACCCGCGAAGCCGCCACCGACACTTGTGATCTCTATGATCAGCGGCGACGGACAGGTCCGAAACCGGCTCAAGTTCGTCGGCAACCAGGCGAGAGGCGGAGACGTGCCAGACGAGGATCGACTCGGCGAGGAGCACCGTGATCGGTTCGCGGACTTTCTCGTCGGCTCGGGCGACATCGGACGGTATCTTGGCGAGCTGGATTGGGAGGCATCGCCCCTCGGGCCACCTTCGAGTTGGCCCGGCAGCCTGCGATCGGCGCTTCGCATCCTGCTCACCTCGCGGTTTTCGATGTGGATGGGTTGGGGGTCCGAGCTCACCTTTTTCTACAACGACGCCTACCGACGCGACACGCTCCGGGCCAAGCATCCATGGGCGCTGGGGCGTCCCGCCCGGGAGGTCTGGGCCGAGATCTGGGACGACGTCGGCCCTCGTATCGACCGCGTCCTGGCTACCGGTGAGGCCACCTGGGACGAGGCCCTGCTGCTGTTTCTTGAACGCAGCGGCTACCGGGAGGAGACTTACCACACCTTCAGCTACAGCCCGCTGACCGACGACGACGGTAAGGTAACCGGCCTTCTGTGCGTGGTCAGCGAGGACACTGACCGAGTTATCGGCGACCGGCGTATGGCTACCCTCTGCGGCCTTTCCGCCGGGCTGACCACCACCAGGGACGAGGACGCGGTGCTAAGAGCGGTGGCCGACTCCCTGGGGGCCAACGATAAGGATCTGCCTTTCAGTCTCACCTATCTCTTCGCCGAGGACGGCGGCGCCCGACTTGCCGGCGCGACCGGCACCACCACCGCCGCCTCGGCGGCGCCAAGCAGCACCGCCGCCTCGGCGGCGCCAAGCAGCGTTCAGCACGCAAATCTCTCGACGCCCTGGCCGGTCGACGGGCTGGTCAAGGGGGCTCCGCCGCTAACCGTCGACATCAGCGCCCGCCGCGACCTCCCCTCCGGCGCATGGGCCGAGCCACCCAACCAGGCGCTTGTCGTTCCTATGGCTTCCTCGCCGGGTGACGTACCCTTCGGGTTCTTCGTCGCCGGCCTCAACCCCTACCGGGCTCTCGATACCTCCTA
>Ga0187894_10001881_pt1 | contig 26141 bp, 22 predicted proteins | sample GBC1701081metaG_FD_136650 | JGI IMG/M metagenome (GOLD analysis project Ga0187894, IMG submission 136650) | White microbial mat communities from a lava cave in the Kipuka Kanohina Cave System on the Island of Hawaii, USA - GBC170108-1 metaG ... | reverse complement strand
CTAAAATATCTTATTACGGCGAAAATCTTTCAATCCCACCCCAGCCCCTGAAAGATTTATTGACGCCTAATTAGATATTTCTTAACGCCGATTCTGTGAATGTCGGGAAATACAAATACCCTTTATTACATGTTATCCAGGAGAATTTCAGCCTCGAATTAGTTAACATCTAAAGCAATGACAGAAAAAACCTGACCTTTCAGGTTTGACAACCACAGGAGGCAATCATGAACGTAAAAGAGCTTTTCGATCTCTCGGGCAGGACGGCCGTAGTCACGGGAGGGTATACGGGAATAGGCAGACAGATGGCGCTCGCGCTAGCCGAGGCCGGTGCGGACGTCGTCGTATGCGCGAGGAACCTCGACGGCTGCGTTAGCGCGGCCGAAGAGATATCGAAGAGCACCGGGGTGAAGACGCTTCCGCTCAAATGCGACGTCTCCTCGGAAGCCGACGTGATAAAGATGGTCGCGGAGACGGCCGCGAAATTCGGGAAGCTCGACATACTCGTCAACAACGCGGGCATAGCCATGGGCGGCCTCCCCGAGGACACCGCACTCGAGGACTGGGAGAAGGTCCTCCGCATAAACCTCACGGGAACGTTCCTATGCTCGAGGGAAGCCGTGAAAGAGATGAAGAAGACCGGGCGGGGGAAGATAATAAACATCTCCTCCGTGATGGGCTATCAGACGACGAGCCTTGTGAGCGCCCCCGCTTACGTGGCGTCCAAGGGCGCGGTGGTTACCCTTACGAAGGACCTCGCCGTGAGGTGGATAAAACACAACATCAACGTAAACGCGATCGCGCCCGGGTGGTTCCAGACCAACATGACGGAGCCCGTGATAAGCCCCGAATTCATGGGTAAAGGGGACGAGCTTCTGAAATCCATACCGGCCGGGAGGTTCGGGGGAGAGGACGACTTGAAGGGAGCGACCGTGCTCCTCGCGTCCAGGGCGTCAGACTACATCACCGGGGAGGTGATTGTCGTGGACGGAGGCACGCTCTCCCGGTATTAGAATCAAAAGTCCTCATACGCAAGCCTGAATGCATCATGCCCGCCCCGCTCGACTATATCTTTATGCGAGAGCAATATACGGTCGAAGTCCCATAGGAGGACCCTGTCCGCGGACTCCCTCACCGCTGCTTTATCCTTTATGAGGAAACGTCGCATGAGCATCGACACCGAGGGCCTGCCGCGCACGCAGTCCAGCAGGGCGAATACCCTCTGTCCGAGCGAAGGGTCCAGAGAAAAATTGAAGAGCAGGTCTGTGAGGATTAGAGTGCGGCTGGGCTTGTGAAGAATTACGGCTTCATTGAGTAAAGGCATCCCGCCGAAGACGAAGTGCTCGATCTCGCCGTCCCATTCTGAAGGCGCGGTTCCCCCGAGGAGCCCCGTGAATGTTAGGTCGCGCCTCTTCTCGGGGAGCCCCGGGGCGGCGAGGAACTGAGCGCCGGGATATGCGCGCATATAGCCGTCCACGTGGAGGTGGTGGAACCTGTTGGGTGCTACGACGTACTTCACCTCGCCCAATCCGGCGAGCCATTCCCCGAGCTCCCTGCTCAAGGACACCGGGGAATGTATGAAGAGACCCCCTGACGAGAGCCTTATCACATTCATCCGGCCCCCGACATCGACGCCAAGAAATCCATGAGAGCGCTCGACAGTCCATAAGCCCTCCGCGAGGTTTCTAATCCTGTCCATGTGAGCACTCATCGATCTCGATAATAGTATCAGTCACACCGGTAGTCAAAACAGCCTCCCACCCAGGTATGCATGGTATATGGACTTCATGTGCTCGTCCACGCGCGGGGCGAATATCTGAAGGACGAGGCATTCGAGGGACGAAACGATGAGGAGCGTAACCGCCGCGTACAAGAAAGCCTCGCTATAACCTATGACGAGCGTATATATCACGAAAGCGTACGCGACGACGCCCGCAGCCTTCGTCAGATAGAGGTGGAGGTTAGCGATCCTCCCGAACTTTATCCACCCGAGGAGGACCGAGGAAACCTCGATCACGATCCACGCGCCGAGTATGAGCGCGTGGCCGGTAAAAATCTCGGGCTTCAAGATAAGGACAGCCGCGGCGGCTGTTATTTCCATGAGCGTATCGGCTATGGAATCGAGCCTGCTCCCGTATGCAGTGGCGATGTTCCACCTCCGCGCGATAATGCCGTCGAGCACGTCCGTGAGACCCGCCGCGAGGAGCGCCGCCCCGGCAAAGAAGGGAAGGTTCGATAAGGCGAGTGCCAGAACCGCGGGGACGAGCAGGAGCCTCGTGCAAGAGAGAATATCGGGGAGTGATTTGATTGACGTCAATCCCATTCCGGATTACCCGTGACCGGGAGGTATAACAGTTAAAAATAACATAATAACCTGAAAAATATCGGCACATCCCCTGAGAGGGCCGCTCCCTGCCCTTCAGTGAACGGCGCATGGCCCCGGAACCCGGGACGAGGACCGGACTTAACCCGCTAATTTAATTAGGACATGATTCCAGCGAGACTCGCCGCATTATTAGCGTATGCGTCTCTTAATATTGCCTTAATATATGCAATACCTTGTCCTGCAACGATTATTGAATTGTGCAATTGCGAATAAATACCCTTGACAACGCCCGTTTCCTGTTTATATTGTTCTTAGAAAAAATATCAGGAGGTTTCGCCATGTCCGAAACTACAAAGAAGTCAGCTTCAAAGGTAAAGGAATTTACAGAGCCGGTAAAGGAATTTTCAGGTCTCGTAAAAGAGAACTATCTTAACGGCCTCGATTTTACGTTTTCGCTCTTCGAGCAGAACCTTAAGGCGTTCAGCGCGCAGGCCGAGCATATGTTCGACCTCGAAAAGGAATTCGTGACCAACGTCAGCGGGTTCTACAAGGACTTCCCGAAGGACCTGCCGTTCGTAAAGGATCTCCCTTACGACGGGAGCGTCAAGAAGGTATCCGATCATCTCGACCGTTATATCACATTCCGCAAAGAGCAGATACAGACGGCGAAGACAATGACCGAGAAGTTCGCGAAGGACGCCCGCGCCATGGCGCAGGAAAACATCGAAAAGGCTTTCTCGCTTTTCGGTGAATATTTCAACCGCTTCAACGCCTAATAAGGTTACCCATTAGTCATATCCTGCATCCGAACTCCTAAAAGGGCGATGATGGAATTCCGGACGGGTGAGAGATTCACCCGTCCGGAATATTCTCTACCCGCGCTCAGGGTATTCCTGCAGATCCTATAATCCTCAGTCCCACTATTAGCGGTACACGCAAATATCGATTATAATGTTGCAACCGACCGCAGCTCCGGTCGAACAAAAATCCCGGGGGTAATAAAGTGATCCGCCGTATTGTCCTGATATCGCTGACCGTCGTCTCGATCTTTCCTGCTGTCTGCTGCACCACGCTCAAGACAGGTAAGGACATTGCTATAGACAACCCGATGAATGAATCCAAGAAGAAACAGTCGCTTAACGAGGCGCGTCAGGCGGTCGAGAAATCGAGGAGCGCGCTTGACCAGTGCATGGACACCAACGCAGGCGACCAGACGAAATGCCAGAGCCAAAAAGCCGCCTACGACAAGGACGTGCAGAACTACGTCTCCATCCAGTCGGAGTGAGGTGGGCTCCGTCAGAGACTGCCCCTCCCGTTACTCGGGAGCCGCATGGCAAAGGAGGTTGCAGATGAAATTCACAGCGTCGGTCCTCCTATTTTTATTGGTCCTCATATCCGTTTACGCCTCTTCGGGGGCGGACCCCGGGCAAACGCAGGAAAGCCCGCCATCCCCGGAGACCGACTTCCAGAAGGTGGAGATCGTCGTCGATAGTTATTCCTTCGAGCCCGACACAATAAAGGTTACGGCTGGGAAACCTGTCGAATTGACGCTCAGGAGCGTCACGTCCCTCATCCCCCATAATTTCACCATCGACGACCCGGCGTCGGGGCTCGACGTGGACGTCGATATACCTTCCGGCGAGGATGTGACTGTGACGTTCACCCCGCTCAAGACAGGCAAGTTCCAGTTCTATTGCGGCAAGAAGGGCCTGTTCGGCTCCCATCTCAAGAAAGGAATGAAGGGAACCCTAGAGGTGGATTGAAATCTTGGGAATTTACAAAGCGCGTTAACCCTATCAAAGCTCACTTTGTTAATAGGATGTTTATCGCATTCCAGTGCTTCTTGCGAATCTAACTTGTCCAATAGCTCAACACCCCTTCTGATACTCTTATCCGGGTGGCCATGTGCTCATTCGATTGCTTTCATACTCGCGTCTAATAGCTTGCTAACAGAATGAAGCGGAACCCATATTTCGACCAGACGCGTTCCGGAAGTATGTCAAATTTCATGGAATACCGCAACTTCTATTCCGCTGCATTGAACTGCAAGTTCCCATTACCTATTAGAGAACTTAACGTGAGACGTGAATTTCGGGCTCGGAAAACCATAAGGACTATTCCCAACCCTTATAGATAATTAATCGAAACAATGGGGAGGTTTTGAGGCCAGACTGTTTAGAAGAGAATTAATTATTGGATGGAGTATAACCACGGATACCCCGACTCGTTAATTCCAGGTGGGGGCGGCTTCGGATGGTGTTAATTCCCGATTAAGTACAGCAGAAAACGCGTCATTGTTAGCGCTACAGCAGCCGCTAAGAACATCAGCAGGATGGATTTAGCAACATGCAATAGAACTTTTAACGCATTGTTCCTGGTAATAAGCTGCTTTTTCATTTATGACCCGATCTTGGATGAACGAAGCACTACGAGAACATATAGAATCAAAATAAATTCCATAGATAAACTGTACTTATTTTGATTAACGTAGAAGACAGCTTAGTGATTAGGTTCTACAAACCTTCATTATGATAAGAATTACGGCACCTTATAAACCTGTGCTTCTAATAATTTATGGTTGCGGAACATTTACTTCGAGATTCCCCGGCGCAGCGGGGGGGAGGCTCGACGGATCCGCATAGGTGGTTGCAGATGCCTGCTCCGAATGTTCCGACTGATTGCCTGCCGCATCGAAAGCTGTAACTGTATATGAATATTTAGTTGACTGAGCGAGGCCGGTATCCGAATAAAATGTTTGTGTGCTGGTGGTAATAGCTGAGCCGTTCCTGTATATACGATATCCGGTTACTCCAATATTGTCTGTAGAAGCGCCCCATGACAGATTGATTTGGGAGCCGGAGATAACGATAGCGGTGAGCACCGTGGGCGTCGTCGGGGCGACATCATCGATAAACTGCGCTGTGGTAAATGTATAATCGCCTGAAAAATGCGATTTGCCTGACTTATCTTTGGATATCACTCTGAAGTGATATGTCGTACTCGGGCTGAGGCCCGTGAGTAACACTTTGTGCTGGGCGACGAACGCCGGATCGATGGAGCTCAGACTACCGTACGATTGAGTAGGTCCGTATTCCACCCTGCTGTCGGCAGGCTCACTGGTGGACCACGTTATTTCTGCGGAATTGTGCGTAATAACCGACGCAGTCACCGAGAAAATAGAAACACCCTGGTTCGTGCATATCTCCATAAGCTCTCTTTGTTTAACGGTCATATTTGTCGTCGTAGGATCTGCAAATTTAGAATTGCCATCCTCTCCCGTTCTAATCTTCCAGCCGCTGAAATTCGTATCACCATCCGCTCTGAATCCTCCAATAACCGGATTCCAGTAAATATTATCATTCGCCGAAAGAGAATTTAAGAACAAATCCGCAGGAGAATCCGTAACGTACATCAAAAGCTGATTCGATGATGTTCCAGCTATAATATTTCCGCGTATAGTCCAGTTTTTGGCATACAGGTCAAAAGTCTGGCCCGTCTCCCAATTATTAACCGGTCTTGAATGTGATGCTCCGTACCATCTGAGCTGTGTATTGGTGTTGTTGTAAATGACGTTATCCGTGACCGTCACATTCTCGGAATTGGATGAAATGATCCCGCCATAGGTAGTGTTATTACATATAGCGCTATTCTTTATCTCTATCGGGCCCTGATTGGCTTCAACCCCTATCCCGGCCTCAAGGTTGCCCAGCATGATGATCCCATCGAAGAGAACGTCCTGACTATCAAAATCCAGCCAGAACCCACGGGCTTTATTGTCAATTGCTATTTGGTTTTTATATACAGCGCCGTGAATCCTTAAATGTTTGGCGCCGGCGACGTTGTGACCTGTATAGCCCCCTGAAAATCCCCGCCAGTTATTAAAGGAAGTCTCGTTATCCTCTAAAAGAAGGTTCGTGCCTCTCCCCGCCTCCGTACCGCGGCCGCCGTTATGATTAGCGACTGTCCTGCGGACTGTCGCAGTCCTAAAGTTATAGATCCGAAGCCCTCCCCATCCATTCCACAAGAAATCACAATCCTCTACGAGAATATTTGAGGAATTCTCTATTCGCACGGCGCTGGCATCCCCGGATGAAGTATCGTGCTGAAACACGAGGCCTTTTATCGTTATATTGCTCCTGCTGTTCACGACAAAAAGCCCGGCCCTTATCGCAACCTCTGTCTTAGCTGTGTTAGGGTCGGAGTTCGTACGTATATAAAGGGTGTCGACCGCTTCGTCCACAAAGAACGACTCGTCTACCAGCTCAGCCGAAGAAAGAACCTGCTTTAACAACACTCCATTTACAAAGACCATCTCTCTTCGACCCACTATCGGCGGGTGTGTAGCTCCCCTGCCGGGAGCGCCCCAATTATATGTCCAGCTACGGGTATAGGTTTTTGTCGAGCCCTGCCTTTTCCACCCGGTCCAGACGTCCGAACCCGAGATGACGACACTTTCCAACGGCACTGCCTGAAATGTTATCGGTGCGGGTTTGCTCGTGTTGCTGAAATTAAAAGCGACAGACTCTCTATAGGTGCCTGTATGAACATAAACAGTAACGGGAACACTCTGCTTGTTACTAGCCTCGGCCAACTGAACAGCTTTATTTAAAGTTTTCAGGGGGGCCGATTCCGATCCCGGGTTCGAATCGGAAGCGGATGGATTTTGATTATCGACATGTATAATAGTATCCGATAAGGCTCTATCGCCGATTGTCAAAAGAATAAAAATCGAAATTATAATTGACCGAATGTTGAACGGGATATAACCGATCATAATTTCTCTCCATTTACAATCTTGGTCTTATCTCCAGATCGTCGAAGTGTTTGGAACCCTTACCCATACCCCACACCCCTACAGTTCCCGATAAGATTCTCGTCCCGCTGTCGTCATACGCGTTTATCTGAAACTCCTCAGGCTCCTCCTCACCGTCTTTCCATACCTTGGCGCGAATATTAGTCTGTGTCCCGGTATCCTCGACCTCTATACGGAACCGGTACCAGCTGTTCACCATGGGTGTAACTCCGGAATCCATGTCTCCTTTAACCGATGTTCCGTGCGGGGATAGCTTAAAACCAGGCTCCTGGGCGTATCTCCTCAGCCTGTAGTAAACATTGCGTCCCTCCGGAAAAAGGCTGAAAAACGTAACCCCTACCCCACCGCCTTTAGCCGTAATGTACATCCTCCCCGTATATATATAATTCGTCCAATCGAGCGCACCGTCCCCATCGTAATGGGAGTGAATATTTGTCTCTGTTGAGCTGGTACCGAAAGTAATCGTATCCCCGACTTTACTCGTCTTAAAAAGTTTCGGCGCTTCGATAAAACTATTATTCTTTGCAGTGTCCTTCCATGATGCGGGGTCCTGCCCTGAGCCGTACACTTCAAAATTTTCCGAGAGAAGCAGGGATTTTGTTTCCTCGTCTATAACTACGTCGACGATTTCAGTGTCGTTTAACTGGCCGTCGTGAACTACCAATAAAACCTCATACATACCGGGTTCCGAAAAGCTATGGCTCACCTCCTTGCCACTTGCGAAAGAGCCGTCACCAAAGTCCCACGTGTAGTCAAGCGCATGACCGTCAGGGTCATAACTCTCTCCTGCATCAAAAAATAGAGTTTCCCCGGTCAGAGCCGAAGTCGCGGGATCAACACTTATCACCGCCACCGGAACGGAGTTGGTCGGAAAGTCAACGATTAGCGTAGATGAAACAGAATCGGCGAGACTAAGGTCACTCACCGTCAACGAAACATCATAGGTTCCCGGGTCGGTGTATTCATGGCTCGCCTTTACCCCGGTTCCTGCAGAGCCGTCACCAAAGTCCCATTTATAGTTCAGGGGATTATTATCCGGATCGTAACTCGCTCCCGCATCGAAAAATACAGTCTCTCCCACTATCGCCGACTCTTGCGGATCCATAACAAAAGAGGCGAACGGAGGATTATTTATAGGGGCAGCATCAGACTCAACTGCGAGGTCGTCGAATAGTTTAACGCCCGAACTCATAGTCCACACCCCTATCGTACCCGACGTGATCCTCGTCCCGCTGTCGTCATACGCGACTATCTGGAAAATTTCGGGCTCTGCTTCACCTTCATTCCACACTTTAGCCCGTATATTCGTCTGCGTTCCCGTATCCTCAACCTCTATATGGAAACGATACCATGCGTTGGCCTCAGGTGTAATTTCGGAATCCGTATCCCCTTTAACAGAAGTCCCGTGCGGGGATATATGAAAATTGGGCTCCTGTGCATACCTCCTCAAACGGTAATAAACATCGTTCTCTTCCGGATACCCGCTTAAGAATGTAACGCCTATTCCGCCATTATCATCGGTTAAGTACATCCTCCCGGAATAGACATAGTTCGTCCACAGATGGGCGTCATTCCCGATATAGTGTGAATGAATGTTTGTGTCTTCCGATCCCGTACCGAAAGCAACCGTATTTCCAATGATTCTTGTCGAAAACAGCTTTGGATTCTCCGTAAAGCTGTTTTCCTTCTCCGTGTCCTTCCAACCTACCGGGTCCTTACCTTCCCCATATCCTTCGAAATCATCAAAATTCAACACTTGATGTATCTGATTAGAGTCATCTTCAGCCGGAGGATGTATTGCACACACGGCCTCGCTTGACCCGAAACCGTTTGCATTAAAGGCGGTTATCTTATAGCAATATTCTATGTTCTGAGATATCGAGGAATCGGTATAGAAAGTTGAATCGGGCCCTAGTACCGTAATTGTGTCGAAAGGACCGCTTACGCTTACACCTCGTTCAACTCTAAAACCGTCCTCGTTGTTTGAATTGTCCTGCCAGGATAGGTTCAGTTGTGCAGCATTGATATTGTACGGACTTACAAAAATAAAAAGAACAGTCACTGAAAATTTTATTACGGCTTGATAATTATAGGAAGATATAAACATTCAGAATCCCCTCCAGTCGAGTTATTGCAGACTTGAAGAGGTTTCTCTAAGCTGGCAGCCCTGCTGCCGTATCCGGTCATCTAGTCCATGTCAGGTAGCAATAGATGTCTAAAACCGGATGTAGGCCAGAAGCTTTGCGTCCCGCTATTTCTAGCAGTTTGCCCTGTTCAGCCTGCAAATATAATCCTTATTGAGCAATAATACCCTATTTTAATTATAGAGCTACTCTTTTTTTTGTAAACGGGTAATATTGGTTGCGGATTTTTGATCAGTCGGCGATCAACAATTACATCTCGTGGAAGGAAATATTCAAAAATAAAATTCATCTTTGGCCATATTTGTCAGTCATTACAAGCGGATGCTTATGGATTCCATAAACCGCATTCAATCTTTTGTCCGCCATTGGGGCCGTTATATTTTCTCGAGTCTTTGAGCGGCAAATACGCATTATACGCTGAATAATTGAATGGATAATCCCAGCTCATTATTCGTGTAGTGTTTTATCTCGTTCATATAGATCGGATTCATAACAATTACATAATCCGGCTTATATATCTTTAAGAACTCCGGTTCCACGATTCTTTGCCCGGTACCCGCAATATACATACCTTGCTTGCGAGGATTAATGTCTACAACATAACGGATTTGATTACCGATATTCAGTAGATTTAAGAATGTTACCCCCTTGGAACCCGCACCCCATAATACAGTCTTCTTTTTAGCATGCCTTGAATCAGCTAGTAAGTTTTTTGCTTCACTAATCTTGGTTTTGTGTTTTTCACTTAGTTCACTAGCATAATTTTCCAGATTCTTGATGCCATTGCGGTTAAGCTTAAATTTACCATTGCGATGCGAGGACTTGGAAGCTTCAATACAAAGAAACTGCTTCTCGTACGTTTCGTAAATCCCATGAACTGAGAAACCGCATCTAACAAATAACTGTCTTAGCGAATAGGAACTAAAGTATGAATAGTGCTCATAAATGATATCCCATATCGAAAGATCGCGGAGAGTCCATAACAAACTCGGAACCTCAAAAAACAATTTTGTATTTACCCGGTTATCAACTGTCCTGTTTATCATTTTTAAGAAATTCATAGGGGAGTATATGTGTTCGAGTACATGCCGACAGATGATAAAATCCACCTGTGGTTCGGCTAACCGATCTGAGAAATAGTCATTTATAATCTTGATAGAATGATGATTTGTGGTCGTGCTCATTTCGTGCCTGTAACTCGGATCAAATCCAATCCCAGTATTCCCTCCCCTTTCACAAATCAACTTTAAAAAATCCCCTTGTCCGCAGCCTATTTCAATTATTTTCTTATCAGAAAGCGAATAACGTTCAATTAACTGTTCTGCAAGCCAATTCGTATACTCTCTGAACCTTTCTGAAAAATGTAAAGAATTTTCATAATTACCTGCGTATTCCATAAAGTCCGGAGTGAACGATGAATTAAATACATGTCCGCACATTCTGCACAGAGTCAAATCAATATCACCTTTATCTACATTTAGGGCGGCATTTCGGTCTTTACACATCAGATTGCAATGCACAGGCACTTGTTTAATCGACAGAAACTTAAGATAATTAGTAGATTTGCATATAGGGCATTTGATAATCACGACTCGTTCCCCGACAAATTATATTTGAAATAAAGCTGATCTTCCTGACGCAAGAGTTTGATCTAATTATCTGTTCGACAGGGATAACAGGGAAAATGACGAATACCAAATATCTATACTCGACGCGAGATTAGATACATTCCGTATAGACAGCCTTGAAGTAATCTTTTTAATACCACAGATATGGTATCGGTTTATTCTAACTTAGTAGGATGAGATTCTTTATCTAACTTATCCGGACAAGCAATTACCAGTTGTAGTGTGGAAGGATCCAATTTATTTGTACGGCTGCGTATCTTATGATTTACTTTACCCGGTGCGAGATACGCGGCGGAACAAAATAAGACTTTTATACATCATTGACAGTGACAATCTCAGGTTTTAATTTCAGGCCCTCGAGAATACAATTTATTTCGTCATAATATACCGGATTCATCAAAATAACGACATCGGGCTTGTAGTCCGTCATAAATTCGGGGGAAACAATCCTTTGACCGGTACCCGCAATATAACTCCCCTGTCTATAAGGGTTTATATCTACTACGTATTCCAACTCGTGATATTTAATCTTTAATGTTGTCAGGAATGAGACTCCTTTCGAGCTCGATCCCCAAACAACCGCTTTATGATTCTTCACTTTTATCTCATTCATATACCGTTTCCAAGCATCAAGCTTTTGCCTGTAATGATTTTTAAAGTAGCCGACTTTGCTTCTTAGCTCTTCAATATCATTTTCTACTGCTAAAGTATTTGCATCTCCGTCTCTCCTCGCTTCCGCTTCTATCATAAGGTATTGTTCATTATAATCAGTCCATATGTCGATTATCCCAAAACCGCACCTGCGGAATAGACGAGCCAGGGATCCATGACTAAAATATGAACAGTGCTCGTAGTAGATGTCCCAGAATGCAAGCTCGTGCAGAATGCGTGTAAAATCCGGCACTTGAAAAAAGACAACGGCATCGCTTCGCTCTCCCAGGGATTCTCTAACAGTATGTATAAAATGTGAAGTATCATGAATATGCTCGAGTGTCATCTTGCAACATATAAAATGCGGAACGAGCAATTGAGATTTCTCTCCATAAAAGTCAGGGACTATAGTTACGCATCCCCTGCAAGATTCGGGATGGGCTAAATTCAATGATCCATCATTAATCTCAGGAAAGGTAGCCATTTTTGAGGAAGTATCCGGTCCGTTATAACTTCTGCGGCCGTCATAAGCCGGGTCATACCCTATGGCGTGATTACCTCCGAGCTCCGCCAGAATACGTACGAACTCACCCTGTCCGCAGCCTATCTCTATGATATTCTTGTTATGGAGATCATATCGTCCGACAAGATGTTCAGCGAGGCGTTTCGAGAAACTGTTGTAAGTGGATGAAAATGCCTGAGATGACTCATATTTTGACGAGTATTCATGGAGTCTTGGATCGAATGCAAAATTTGAGACAAAACCGCATGACTGACATAACCCGAGCGCGATGTTCCCTTTGTGATAATTAAGTGCTTCTCCACGCGTTTTTAGAAGCAGAACGCTGTGTACTGGGAGGTTGTCGATTTGATAAAATATCGTTATCTTCTCTTCATAACAACCTGGACATCTATACTTTATAGATTTATTCCGTCCGGTCAATTCGGCCACCTTTGATTGCATCATATTTTTATCCCGGAATTGACATACCAAAAGATCAGATTCCACTGGAAATCGGGCATGCTGCACTCAAAATAACTTCCAATTGTGAATATTCAATCGCAATACCTTCTTACTCGTTGTATTTGTAGTCAAGAGAATGTGCCTCGGAATGCCGAGCAAGCATCTATTGCTTGCATAAGTGGGGCTTCAGCAGATCGTATAACCCTTTTGCCGCCTGGAGATGTCCTTTTTTATTCCAATGCCGATCATTGTTCCAATGATATTTATTCCACTCTTCAGTGAAATAGGGGAATAGATTTAGATATGTTATACCGAGTTCGTCCGATATCCTCATAAAATCATCTATGTAAACATTTTCTCCATCATATGGGGATGATGTGAAAAACAATTGTATGTTATCTCTTTTCATTTTCTTTAATATACGATCCAGAATTTCGTAGTCTTGATATATGACCTCATTCTCAATTTTACTAGCCGGCGATATCCGCAAGTAGTTATTTAGACTTTTTAACGGATAAAAGAGTGCGAGATCTTGTTTTACAAACATCCATATTGATCCAACTGTCCCATTTATACGTCCTTGATTTATCTTGTAGCCACTGGAGTCATATTCGACATAAGCATAGTAGGATTTATCGAATTTCTCAGAGGGTCTATTCTTCACGCTGAGTTCTTCGTTATCCAGCACATACACCGGTTTCCCGAATTTCGCATTAGGCTGTTTTATGGTTCGATTATTCAGGAAATCATTACTAGCATACATATAGATAACGTATTCAGGCTTAATGATATCAATTAATCTTTCCATGTTCCACAGTGACTGGTCCGTCCCGTAACCAAGAACTCCTGCATTGTAAACGTGGTATTTACAGCCGTTTTGCGAAAATAGCTTTTCCAAGACGGCTGAATATGTTTCATCGTTATCAACTTCCAGCCCGGCAGTTACAGAGTCGCCGACAATCAGTATCGATTTCCCTTCTCCAGCTAAGGAATTCCCGTTTACCCTAACACCATTCTCATCATATTTGACGTATGCATTATAGCCCTGTCGCGGGTTAGTGAAAAACCCTTCCGAATTGGGTATCGGAGACCAGCCTAGCTGTGCGTCGTAGCGGATAAATCCGAGTGCTGATACCTTATTAACGATCGTGAGTTTCCCAAAGTAATAATATCTCAGGAATATCTCCGCCATGAACAGCGAAAAGATAACAGAAACGAAAACTATAATAATTTTTATGTAGACCTTCCGATAGCTTCGATTATTGGACGATTTCATGCCATTTTCCTCGGTCTTATCGTATGATGTGTTTTGAGTTACCTTCAGGTGAGCTAGTCAAGCGCGATCCGGGCGTTCCACTGTGACTGCATAAGCGAGGTGACAGAAGTTCATATAATGCTTTCGCCGCCTGGAGATGACCTTTTTCATTCCAGTGTTTATCTCTCTTCCAATGATAGTTCTCCCACGGTTCCGTGAAATAGGGGAAAAGATTCAGGTATGTTATATCGAGCTTATTCGAGATCTTTGTGAAATCATCTATATATACTTCTTCATCCTTGTACGGGAACGATGCAAATAATAATTCAACCCCGAGCCCTTTCATGCGCTTCAATATATGTTCCAATACCTCAACATCATGATATGCAGGAGTCTTTTCAATCGCTGCTGTGGGATATACCTGCAATTTTTTATAAAGAGCTTTTAAAGGTATATATAGAGCGAGATTATCTTTGATATAGTCCATTATCGCTCGTAATGTACCGTTTACATTTCCCTCAGTGATTTTATAGCCGTCAGCCCCGTACTCAACGAAAGCATAATACGTGTATTCGTATTCCTTAGCAGGCCTATTCTTTATAATAAGCTCCTCATTACTTAGAACAAACACCGGTTTCCCAAATATTCTATTGGATTGTTTTATTGTCCGGTTATCCATAAAATCCGTACTATTAAACATGTATATGACGTACTTAGGCTTAACAATGTCTAACAGTCTTTCCAGATTCCAAAAAGATTGGTCAGTCCCGTACCCACGAACCCCTGCATTATAAATACTATACTCGCAGCCATTTTCAACGAAGAGCCTTTCAAGATCAGCAACATATGTCTTGTTATTATCGACCTCCAGACCGGCCGTGACGGAATCACCAATTATTAATATAGATTCACTCTCGTAATCAAAGTTATTATCGTTTGCTCTGATTCCATTTTCATCATATCTTACGTACCCTTTGAATCCCGCTTTTGAATTTGTGAAATATTTTTCCGAATCCGGTATCATAGACCAACCCATGCGTTCGTCGTAACGAATAAATTTACTTTCAGGTGTTTTACCTACACCCGATAGATCTCCATAATAATGGTATCTGCATACGAGTTCCGCAATAAATATAGAAAAGACCACTGATACCGCTAATACGATACATTTGATCAATATTACGCTAGCACCCGATGCACGCTTTGATTGCATGTATCTACCCTCGTACGACGTCTATTGAACGGGTTGTTTTCATTAGGGGATAACCACTGCCGGGTTTATATGATCGAAATACTATTAAGACCACGTCATAATCAATTTCTCCGGGCGAGCCCGGTTGTGCTGTTCGTTGCCGATATGTATGACGCGATTCAGTACACCAGTCTTTCGGCTCCAGGCTTCAACGTCTATGTACCTGGTGTTATAAATACTTAATCTAGATAACGAGAGCCTGATATGCTTTTAATGGGAGGATATCGGTTCCTGATATAATTTATCGTGTACTCTGTAATTAAAGGGAGTAAGCCTCATACTCCAGAGGTAAATAAACGAAGAGACGCAGATAACACTTTCGGTGATAACCAGAGCTATTGCCATCCCTATCTGATCCCATACAGGAACGAGCAGGAATGCAAGCAATAGATTTACAGGTCCCGCTGATACATGAATTATCGTATATGCCCTGTCTTTGCCGAAGGGGAGCGTGAATTGCATGTTTAAAGACATGGTAATGCTAATGATTAACGGCAATATACCCAGGATCCGGAGAACATCGATAGAATTATCAAACTCGTGTCCCAGTAATATATGAACAATAAGAGGCGCACCTATTAACAGTACAGCGAATATTAATACTCCTACACTTCCCATAATGTACAGAACTCTGCGGCCCCATAACATCACTTTGTCCTTTGAGGATGCTGCCATCCGAATAAATCTCGGATATATCGCTCTGGTAACCGGAAAAATCATTCCAACAAGAGCCAGCACAATCTTTTCAGCCGCGCTGTAATACCCCACAACTGTGTAGTTTGTTAACATGCCGAGAATGAAACTGTTCCCCGAGGAGTAAATACCTTGCGCTATTTGCGATAAGAACAGCGTACGCCCTTCCGATAATGCCTGCATTACCTCCCTCATGGACGGTATTATTAGACGTATCTTGAGTCTGTTTATGGCAAACCACATTCCAACCAGTCCCGTGCTTATCCACTGGAATGATATTATTCCGGCATAAAAGATATAGTCATCCGGATTGCGGATGAGAATAAAGATGCCCGCTGTCGATAACGCGCGCATGGATATATTGATTACAGATATAGCCTTCATTCGTTCCAACCCCTGGAAAAGCCAAACCGGGAAAAGACAATTACCTATAACAATGCCGTAAAGAATGATAAGCAATACAGCAACTTCTCTGATTTTCGGTAATATTATGATCAACAATAAGATCATGCACAGTCCAATCACGCTCAGAAGAGCTTTCGAGACCCATACGCGGCCTGCTATCCGGCTTACCGTTTTATTGGCGAACCTATTAAGCGATATTTCCCGGGTTGCCGAAAGATCAAATCCATAACCTACAAATAATGAGAATAATGTAACAAAACTCTGTCCAAACGATACCAAGCCGAATTTCTCGGGTCCCAGCACCCGCACTAGGTACGGTACCGTAATTAGCGGGAGTATGTAGTAAGACATCTGCAGCAGGTATAGAGACACTACATTTTTCCCAATCGTGCTTTTCAATCCATTGTTTATTAAACCGATCAACATGTGTCGTTTTATAGAAAATATTATTTTTATTATGGTATGACCGTCGTCATAAAGGTCTTTCTTGATTATTTTTCCTTATAGCCTGATTACGATACAATATTTAGCGGTTATATGATTAACCTATTATGGCTTTATCAAAGTGTTTTCTTATTCTATGGTATGCCTGTAAAATATTTCATGCTCTTGAAAGAAACATTGTAAGAATTCGCCGTCCGACACCTCAGAAAGTATCGGCCAATCGGAGTTCCCTATTAGTTTTATCATTTGCGACCTGTGCTTTTCCAGAGCGGCACGCTTGACTCCAATTATGTCTCCTATATAGACCGAGCATCTGAAGTTCATAACAAGCCTTATTCCGGAAATAAAGCTTAACAAAATATTTCTCGGCACCGTTAAGAACCTCCTCTCAGGACCAGTCATCCAGGGCCAATGCTGCCAAAACCATATCGGATATTCATATATGATAACTTTTTGTCCTGACTTCCTTATTGCATTAATAACTATTCTATTCGTTACAGAGTGATCAGCCGGGGCTTCTTTATAATAAGGAATAAAAATATCGTCCGGCTCATATTCTTTAAGTATCCGTTCCACACGATCAGATGCAGAATCCATGTTTTTTCTCAGTTTCCCGTCTTCATAATCAAGGAATGTTATATTTGCGCTTTCTAATCCGAGCTCATGACATGCTGCAATTGCCTCACTCTCCCTCATAACTTTCAACTTATTATCCGCGATAAACCGGCTATGTGAATGCCTCCCGTCCGTCATATAGACCACTTTAATATCAGCCCCCGCCCGCTTCTTCCTGATGATAGTCCCTCCGCACCCCAGAGTCTCATCGTCCGGGTGCGGGGAGAATACAATCGCGGACCGGGCCAGATCGCCTTTATCGATTTCCCTATTGAGGCGTTCCGCATACTTTTTATATAATCCGCGTGACCACGTTTTTAAAGATAAATCGTTCATACACCGTGCAGCTAAATCCCTTGGATGTGTCAGTCAGGCCTGATTCCGACTTAAAGGTTAGTTTCCAATGTGGAGTTCAATACTTTTCGGCGCATATGAGTTCATGTAATCGATTAGCGCATAGATGAATATTACGACTCCTATCATTTCGAGAAATTCTTCGGTCGTCGACATCACGGCATATGTCATGCTCCGAAGACTATAGCCCTGTTCCGAATACACAACAGCCGCATATTCTAATCCAATAGCGCCCGCAATAAACAGAACTCCGCCGATTATAAACAAGTTACGAGTTTTCGTGGGAAGATTAAAGAGGAATTTAAAAAAGAATAACCCGGATATAAGCACCATGACAGAGCCCGGTATAATCCAGGTATGGTTTAAGGAATCGAATACTCTTTCGTGGATACTTATTGTTTCGTCCAATGATAGCCCCAGAAATACGATTGATAATGCGGCCCAGTAGAAAACATACGGGGCGCCAGATTTCATTCTAGCAATAGCAATCACGGCAAGAAGGATTGAACAAAATAACAACGCAGCGGATGAGTACCAGGTCGCAATGCTTCCCTCATTGTCCACATTCAGAAAATTTATTAATCCGAATGCCCGTTCAAAGCCCAAATAATATTTCGCAAACTGTCCTGCAAGACTTGCCAGGGTAAGCAACAGGACAATCGAAACAAACAATAAAGCAACTCTTCTTGCCGAGATATAAGCTTTTAATTCCATTTAATGTTATACTCCTGAGTGAGCGGATGTGTGCGTAGGTATTCGGCAGACTCCCTGTATAGTCCTTACCGGAGAGAACGCAGTTCACACACCCGCAATCCGTAACTCCCGAATACGAGCGAGCCGTTCATTTGACCCTAATTGATGAATTATCTTATTCACCTTTGAGATAATTTATCCAGTCATAGCTATTTTAGATGTTTTTTGATTAACTTTATATATTCGCCCGTAATTCCCATCCCCTGCCTGCAGATTTAATAGCTTTCTGCATTCGGACGGAGACATCACTTTACGTTCGCTTTCTTCAGCCAGGCGTGTAATCCGTCTTAGAAGGTTTATATTTGTCGCGAGGACTCTCTTATTAGAGTCAAAGTATATATTGTCTTCGAGCCCTATTCTTACACCGCCACCCGATACTATGGCAATCGTATTCATCATGTACTGTGTCGTACCGATGCCCGCCAGGCTCCATATGGAATTGTCCGGCAAGTCATTAATCATAAGGCCTGTATGAGCCAGATCGGCTTGTGCTCCGGCAATATTTCCAAGGAGAAGATTAAAATAGTGAGGCGGCTGCAATATGCCTTTCCGCTCCAGGTATTTGGCATAGTTAACCATTCCCAGATCGAAGGCCTCGAGCTCCGGAAGTATATTGCGCGACCTCATCTCTATTGCCAGCGCCTGTACCATGTCCGGAGAATTCATACTGGCTTCAGTGATGAAATTAAGTGAGCTGAGGGTCAAACTCCCCATATCGGGCTTCATATCACCGTTCAGCTGAAGCGGTTCAGCCCTCTTTTCGAATTCCTTGAAATTGCGCCCGCTGAGCGAGACGCAAACGATCAAATCCTTTGAATAAGCGCGTATACCGGATATGATTTTTCCGTATATCTCCGCTTTATAGGTCGGGATTTCAGTTTCCTCATCCCGGGCATGCAGATGTACTATAGTTATACCGATTTCCAGAGCCTCGTGCACTTCTTCAACTATTTCGTCCACTGTGATCGGGACGTATGGCGTCATTTTCCGGGTCGGCACCATACCCGTTGGAGTAAAATTCACTATAAGATCCATTGTTACTACCTCCTTATATTGTTTTATTTTATTTCATTTATCACTTTCGCAGGCACTCCGGCAACGAAGCAGTTTGCCGGAACATCACGGTTGACTACAGCGTTACCGGCAACAACGGCGTTTTCACCCACCGTTACTCCCATGGTTACCAACGCTCCGGCTTTTATACCCGCACCCTTTTTAATCAAGACTTCTTTTATTCCCACAGTGTGAGGAAGACGAGACTCGAGATATTCATTGCGATTGTAGGCATTATGGGACATAATAATTACCCCGGGCCCCAGACTGACTCCCTCCTCAAGAGTGATCCTGCCGTTGAGATCCAGATAGTTGTTGCCGTTTAATAGACAATTCTCAGCAATGGATAAGTTTTTATAACAGCCTTTTGGTCCGTGGATGGTAATCGGCGCGAATATTCCCTCAGTATTGTCCGAGATGTTTGCGCCGAACGCCTTTAGAATCTCTACATTGATACTGGAGCTGTAATGTAAGATTCTGGGTGGTCCGCTGATTACATACCAGCAAATTAATGTTTTTGCTATAATAGATCTAATCAGGCTCTTTAGCATATTTCGCAACCTGAAGCGATAAATTATTTGATCACCGCGTGCGATTGTATATTGATTTCCGTTCATGTCTCAGCAAAGATGCGTATAGCATTGCCGCAGGCTTTCCGCGGTCATTTCATACGAGAAGTGCTCAACCGCCCGTTTACGCGCAGCTATGCCCATTGTTTTTCTAAGATCTTCATTCGAAAGGAGAGCAAGGATTGCCCGGGTCAGATCAGATACGCTGTCGGGTTCAACCAATAAACCGTTCTTTCCATCCTCTACGATCTCCACCATCCCCCCCACTCTCGTCGCGATAACAGGCAGTTGGCACGCCATCGATTCTACAAGCGTCATCCCGAATGCCTCATATAGCGAGGGGTTAATCAGTACATCAGCATTACAATAGTAACCAGGCAAGTCCAAATGCGGAACGCTGCCCGTGAAGAATACTTTGGACGACAACCCCGAGCATAGACTATCCTGCAAATAGGAGCGATAACTCACTGAATAAAAACGAGCCAGCTCCTTTATTCTTCTTTCATCACTCAGCCCTACAATTGACTCGAACGGCGGGATTCCCTGTGGACCCACTATCTCGAGCTCAGTATCAGGATATCTCTCGATAACATTTCGAAAGGCCTCGAGTAATACATGCACTCCTTTTTCGGGCGATACTCTGCCAACGAAAAGCAGGCGCTTCCCACGAGTTCCCCGGGCCGTTCTCTTGCCGTTCTTATTACAAAAGCGGTCTGTATCAACACCGTTATATACAGTCCGGCATTGTTCCGCGTACTGCGGGAAAGTATTTCGGATTTTGTTAGTTATATACTCACTGCAGCCTATGACGGTATCAACCTTTTCCAGCCGCTTTTCAATCATTTTTCTATCGAGCTGCGTCAACCACTCGCAATGCATATGCAAGACGATTTTAATACCCGGATTCAGCAGCCGGATCACCGGAACAAGCTGAGTGAAGTTGTGTAAGTGAACCACATCACATTTTCGGCTTCTCAAATCATATGCCACCTGAAGTGCATAGTCGGGATGGTAGGCCGCGGATGAAACCAGAGGGCGTTTATTTGTATTGGAGGACGAATTAGCGCCCGATGAGCTCGACGTTACTCCTCTCCGTCCAGTCAAACCCGATATGCTGCGTTTTATGACTCTCAGATGATCATAAGCCGACGGCAAGAGCCTGTATTCAACCCCTTCATCGAATACGATTTTCTTCAGATAGCCATCCTTTTTACCATAGACTATTACATCGCAATCTTTAGCTAATTCTCTCGCTACATGATATATCCAGATTGTTATCGAACCTCCCCGGACAGGAGGCAGATCGATACTATCTATAGGTTGGCTGACAAATGCTACCTTCATATTTCACCTTTCAGTACAATGTAAAATGAATCACGCGTGAGTGGCTAAAACCGGTATTATTTATCCTGGAGCTTTAAGGTCATTACATCTACAGAACAGCAGGATGTGGGATTGGGACGATAAACCTCCCGCCTCTTTGCTTATACGCATCCTGCTGCCTCATGATTTCCTCGGCAAAATTCCAGGCTAGCAACAAAACATAATCCGGCATATCGTCAATTAATTTATGAGTGGGGAGTATAGGTATATGGGTCCCTCCCATGTACCTGCCGTGTTTGAATGAATTCAAATCCACTATATAATCCAGGTAATCCCTTCCGATTTCGCAGTAACTAAGCAGCGTCGTAGCCTTAGCTGCTGCACCGTATGCCGCTATTCTCATATTATTTCCCTTGATTTCCCTGATCATAAGGGAGAGGGAGCTCCGGATATCATCTACCCGGGCTGCAAACCGGGAATAAAAATTGAACTCGCCCATTCCCGCATCATGCTCCTCTTTTAGAATCTTTACGACGCTATCATCCACGCATTCATGCTTTTCCACAAAGAGTCGTAGCGAGCCCCCGTGGATCGGTATCCTCCTTACGTTGTTGAGATACAATCCGTGCTCCCTGAATAACATATCGAGTGCAGTAACCGAGAAGTAACACAGATGCTGATGATAGATGGTGTCGAATTCGCATTTCTGAATCAGATCGGATAAATACGGGACCTCGATGACGGCGCAGCCGTCATCTTTTAAAACTATTTTTATGGCCTCGACGAACCCGTTCAGATCAGCCACGTGGGCGAGCACGTTATTGGCGATAACAACGTCGGCAAGCATATCATTGCCAGCCAGCATCTTTCCGATGTCCGTATTGAAAAAAGTGCAGAGTGTGTGAATCCCGGCTTTCCTTGCCGCACTGGCAGGACCCCGCGCAGGATCTATACCCAGCACAGGGATATCACATTCAACAAAGTTCCTGAGCATGTAACCGTCGTTGCTCGCGACCTCGATTACTAAACTCTCGGAGTCGAGATGCCTCGATGTAATCAGCTCCACAGCATTCTCCCGGGAATGACGGAGAAGCGTCTCCGATGTCGAAGAGAAATACGGGTAGTCCTGGCAGAAAAGTATCTCCGGCGATACCGTTTCCGTAATCTGCACAAGGGAGCAATTGGGACAAAATACAAGGTCAAGCGGTACTTTCAATTCTGTATGATTCAAGATGTCCGGGGTCAGAAGCCTGTCCGCAAGCGGTGTTTCGCCGAAGGAGATCACCAAATCAAGTTCGTTATGGCCGCATGAACGGCATTTTGAAATATTTTCGTATACCATCTTTATCACTCCGCAGATGCTGCAGTTTTTGGTTCTTCAATCTCATTCCAGCGCAAATCGGGGCCCAATTCTCTATTAGCTATAAGCTCCTTTATATGATCGATGCGCTTGTATCTCGGACCTTCGAAATCTTCAAGCCTTAGGCCGATCTGTTTATACGCCTCGTATAACTGCTCTGCTCCCAGCCTTGCATTCCATACGGGCTCAAATGCCGGCAGGGTACGCCTAAGCTTACTGCAGTCCACTCGATAGCAGCGCTTATCGGGTCCGGCACCTTCGGCAAAATCGATCCGGGAGCCAGGTACGGTCTCCTTTACAATTTCCGCCAGCTCTCTAATCTGATAATTCTCCACGTTGATTCCAACATTAAACGCCTCGTTGTGCACGAGCTCCCGAGGTGCGTTCAGTACCGCTATGAATGCACGGGATATATCCTCGATATGGACAATCGGGCGCCAGGGAGTCCCGTCGCTCTTCAGATGCACCTCGCCGGTCGTGAACGCCCAGGCAACCAGGTTATTCAGAACCAGGTCGAAGCGGAGACGCGGGGAGAGACCATAAGCCGTTGCATTTCTCAGGAAGGTCGGGCTGAATACCGAGTCCGCAAGACCGGATACAGTTCGTTCGACAAGGACTTTTGAACGGCCATACGGAGTAACCGGTTTGAATTCGGCTTCCTCATCTATAATGTTTTCTCCCGAAGCTCCATAGTTACTGCAGGACGAGGAAAAGACGAAACGCTCTACCCCGACAGTCTTGGCCAGCCTGGCAAGATTCAGGGACGCCCAATAGTTAATCTCGTAAGTCAAACGCGGATTGAGGTCTCCGAGGGGGTCATTTGACAGTCCGGCCAGGTGCAAAACGGCGTCGTACCCCTCAAGATCGTAAGCCTCGACGTCCCGTACATCTTTCCTTATAAACGGGACGTCCGACTGGAAATTACCGAAATCACATCTTTCGTAAAGTTCGCTATCGAGTCCGGTAACCTCGTGCCCCGCTTTCAGCAGCATGGGCACCAGGACGGCACCGATATAACCTCTGTGTCCTGTGACCAATATTCTCATATCAATCCCTCCAGATTTTCCAAGGCGGGTTTCCGCTCTGCCAGAACTTCTCCAGCAGATGTTTTTCCCGTAATGTGTCCATGCATTGCCAGAACGAATAATGCTTGTATGCCATAAGCTGACCATCCCTCGCAAGCCGCTCGAGAGGCTCACGTTCCCAGACAATTTCGTCCCCTTCTATATAATCGAAGACTTCGGGCTCGAGGACAAAAAACGCACCGTTGATCCAACCCTCCTCGGCTTGTGGTTTTTCCGAGAACACTAAAACCCTGCTCCCATTCAGATCAAGGTGCCCGTAACGCGCCGGGGGTCGAACGGCTGTCATAGTTGCCAGCTTCCCGTGCGAACGATGGAACTGCAAAAGAGCGTCCAGATCTACATTGGATACACCGTCCCCCCAAGTCAGCATGAATGTCTCGTTCTTTATATAAGGAGCAAGACGTTTAATCCGGCCGCCCGTTTGAGTCGGCACACCCGTGTCGACTAGCTCAACTGTCCAGTCAGGGTTAGAGCTCATCCCGTTTTTCTCTATCTCTCCCGTTCTGAGCCTGACCTTAAGGTCGTTTTTCAGAGAGCAATAATCGACCATGTACTTCTTAATAACTTCACCCTTGTATCCGAGAGCGATTATGAATTCGTCATAGCCGTAATGTGCATAATGCATCATTATGTGCCAGAGAATCGGATGCCCGCCTATCTCAACCATAGGCTTTGGTTTAACCTCTGTCTCTTCAGCAAGACGCGACCCGTAACCCCCGGCAAGAATAGCCACTTTCATAGCCTATTCCCCCTTAACACTATTTTTTAAGAATTTTATTAGTAGGAAATTAAAGTTAAGACTTCATGTTCTGGGATATGAAATCATTTTTCGTATCCACGTTTTCTTTTTTACCTTTTTTTGATATTTTCCTTTTAAGTCCGCGGACAAGCTCCCACGATTGCGGCTCTACGGCTACGGCCAAATCCATCAGCATTAATGCCCAGTTCAGGTTTGAAGTGAGCCACCTTAGGAGACATAAATAGCAGGCACTTCGTTCACTGCCAGTTAACGGTACTGTATTCACGCACTTGAAAAGCTCAATAAAGAGCCTCCATTGCGGAAATACCGTTTGACCGGAATTTCTTGTATCCCACCAGCCTGCACGTGAATGAATAGTTCCGATCCTGGTAGATCTCTCACGATGGTCCCTTGAAAAGAATAGATACTCGGGAATTTCATAAAATCGGCCAATCAAGCTCAATTCAGCTATAAACGTCCTGTCAGACCCGGGATAACCGGCAAGAAGCCCAGTAGTATCCAGAACGCCCTTCCTGAACAAACCGAAAATCTCGATACCCCAGTGGTTGGTCAGCACAAGATCCCTGAATCTCGCGACCGGACTACCGGAAGAGATATTTTTCATTCCGACCTCATAGCGGTCTATAATTTGTCCGCAATCATCCACCAATATTGTTCCCGGGAAACAAAGAATCAGGGACTCGTCGTTTTCGAGAACCTGCAGACACCTTTTGAGGTAATCGGGCGCGAGCATGTCGTCGTGGGCAGCCCACTTGAAATATTCGCCTTTTGCGAGACTGACCGTACGGTTAAAATTCATTGCGGCCCCAACATTTATGTCGTTACGGTAATATCGTATGCGGCGGTCTTTTCCCGCATAAATACGGCATACCTCCTCAGTGCCGTCATTCGAAGCATTATCTGAGATAATGAGCTCGAAATCGGAATAAGTCTGTTCCAGGATCGAGCATAGCGCCTGTTCCAAGTAATTGTCGCCGTTAAAAACCGGCATACCCAGACTGACCTTTGGATAAATCTGACTCATGTTCCTAACCGTGAACTTGCTCAATGGGATTAGAGCTTATCTTCTTCTAATTTCGGTATGTTTATTATCGGAAAGTATTAACTGCAATCGCATGAAACCCGTCCATAAAAACTCTAACGAGTAATCCACCGGGAAGCGGACGATGCAGATTTATTTAACGGGACATCGCTAATTTTATCCTTCTCCCATCTCTTAACGGCATGTTTTCTTTTGTCAAACTCCGTATCCTTACCTGTGCCCGATCGGAGTAAATCATCGAAATAACCGATTGTGTTTTTCAACCCGGTTTCAAGCTCGACATTGGGCGCCCAATCGAGCTTTTCCGTCGCAAGCTTTATATCCGGCCTTCTCCTCACAGGGTCGTCGGACGGAAGCGGTTTAAAGACTATTTTAGATCCGGAACCCGTAAGCTCGATAATCATTTTCGCTAATTCTAATATCGTTTTCTCAACCGGGTTACCGAGGTTTACAGGGCCGGTAAATCTTTCCGTAAGATTCATCAGACTGATTATGCCGTTTACCAAGTCATCAACGTAACAGAAGGACCTCGTCTGCATACCGTCTCCATAAATCGTTATGGCGTTCCCCATAAGGGCCTGTACGATGAAATTGCTAATGACCCTCCCGTCCTTGGGATGCATTCTGGGACCGTATGTATTGAAGATCCTGG
>Ga0187894_10001880_pt1 | contig 26144 bp, 27 predicted proteins | sample GBC1701081metaG_FD_136650 | JGI IMG/M metagenome (GOLD analysis project Ga0187894, IMG submission 136650) | White microbial mat communities from a lava cave in the Kipuka Kanohina Cave System on the Island of Hawaii, USA - GBC170108-1 metaG ... | reverse complement strand
CGTCTGACCAGCCACAACACCACCGCCTAGTAACACACCTATCAGCCGTGCGCATCGGCATTCCCGCAGGTCAACACCCGAACCCGTGTACTAGTCGATCAAGCTAGCTGCGGAACGCAGGTACAAGAGAAAAGATTATCCGCCAGGGCTTTCAGCAACTATCTTACGAGAGGCTGGGCTGAAGGGTCGTGTCACGGGGGAAAGAGGCGAGAGATGAAGCGAAGGGTCACCTCTGAAGTGACCTACACCGTCCAGATGCATGATGAGGGTGGGGACGATTTGTGGGCTGAAGTACAGGAGCTTCCTGACTGTTTCGCTTCAGGTGATAGCTGGGACGAGTTGATGCACTCTTTAGCCGAAGGCATTGGCCTGTACCTATCCTCACCAACTAGCCCAGTAGTTGTAGCACCAGCTGGACGCCAGCGAGCGCGAGAAGAACCCGTTGTGGAAAAGCAGCGGTTCTTGGTTTTCGCCTAGACAGAAAATGTCCCGTGGTTGACTACCCGACAGTTTGAGCGAACGACCTATGTGCTGATCTCAGTAGAGGTCGGAAGTGAGGCCGAGTTTCCCGCGGCATAACGGGCGCCCGGCCTTCGCGTTGAATGCGGCTTCTTCGGTAGCAGTCAATCGGCTAGAGCGCCTGGCGCAGGTCAGGCAACACCTCAATAATCCGTACCTGCGCGGGCACTTGATCGGCATCGAAAGCAAAAGCAACTGCTTCCTGCCCTAGCCGTCGGGCTTCGTTGAGATCCCAGTCTCCAGCCACGAGGGCGGAGCCGTCAGGAAAGTCCGGTGAGCTGACCGACCAAAAGCCGGTCGCATCCTGGTGAAACTCCAGGTGCACTATGGTTTTGGTTTTCACCGATTCCGCCTCCTTCATTCTTAGAGGGAACCATCCAGGGAGCGTATTCCATTACGCTTTGTTGTGCTCCTCAATGCTGAGTAATCTGTAGATAACCTCTGGTATTTGTGGATAAGGCTGGCCTTAGCTGACAACGGCACGGCCAACGGGCAGGATAGCTACATACTCCTGTGCTAGGAAAGAGGTCCGCGCCCGTGAACTCGGTGAACAGCTTCAACGCCCGAAGCAGGCTGCATGTCGGCGATCATTCGCACGAGATCTTCCGGCTCGATGCGGTCACCGGCGCGGATCGGATCCCATACAGTCTGAAGATCTTGTTGGAGAACTTGCTGCGTACCGAGGACGGCGCGAATATCACCGCGGACGATATCCGAACTTTGGCGGAGTGGGATCCGGCGGCGGAGCCGAGCACCGAGATCCAGTTCACCCCGGCTCGGGTGCTGATGCAGGACCTCACCGGCGTGCCCGCCGTGGTAGATCTGGCCGCCATGCGTGAAGCCATGCGAGATCTAGGCGGCGACCCCGCGAAAATCAACCCTCTGGCCCCGGCCGAGCTGGTGATCGATCACTCGGTCATCGCTGATGTGTTTGGCGTGCCGGAGGCATTCGAGCGCAATGTAGAGCTGGAGTACGCCCGCAACCAGGAGCGCTACCAATTCTTACGCTGGGGTCAGACCGCGTTCGACCAGTTCCGCGTGGTGCCCCCGGGCACCGGCATCGTGCACCAGGTCAACATCGAGCATCTGGCACGGGTGATCTTTCCGCGAGATGGACAAGCCTACCCGGACACGCTCGTCGGCACGGATTCGCACACCACCATGGTCAACGGCCTCGGTGTGCTCGGCTGGGGAGTGGGCGGCATCGAGGCGGAAGCTGCCATGCTCGGTCAGCCGGTGTCCATGCTTATCCCCCGCGTGGTCGGCGTTCTGCTGACCGGCCAGCTGCCTGATGGCGCCACCGCGACCGACCTGGTGCTCACCATTACCGAACTGTTGCGGGCGCATGGGGTGGTCGGCAAGTTCGTCGAGTTCTCTGGCCCCGGAGTAACCCACGTCAGTCTGGCCAACCGGGCCACTATCGGCAACATGAGCCCCGAGTATGGCTCCACCTGCGCGATCTTCCCCATCGACGAGGAGACGTTGCGGTATTTACGGCTGACCGGTCGTGCCGCGGAGCACATCGCATTAGTGGAGGCGTATGCCAAAGACCAGGGGCTTTGGCACGACCCAGCCGCCTCTCTGGCGTATTCGGAAATCGTCGAGCTGGATTTGGCCACAGTGGAGCCGTCCCTTGCCGGACCCAAGCGTCCGCAGGACCGGGTGGCGCTGACGGACGCCAAGAACGCCTTCCGCCATGCATTGCGCACGTATGTCGACGATGACAGCGTCGTCTCGCCGATCGACGAGGGCGTGGCAGAAACCTTCCCTGCCAGTGACCCAGTCTCCGTGAGTGGTGGCAATGGCGGGGGAGCTCCCCGGACGCCGGAGACCGGCCGAGTGGCTGGCCGGCCGAGCAACCCCACGCCGGTCGTGCTGGCGGACGGCACTGAAACCAAGATCGACCATGGATCCGTGGTAATCGCGGCCATCACCTCGTGTACCAACACCTCTAACCCCTCCGTCATGGTCGGTGCGGCGCTACTGGCCAAAAAAGCGGTGCAGCACGGGTTGACCCGCAAACCATGGGTGAAGACCACCTTGGCCCCCGGGTCCAAAGTGGTCATGGACTACTACGAGCGGGCGGGACTCACGCCGTACTTGGAGAAGCTCGGATTTCACCTTGTCGGCTACGGCTGCACCACCTGCATCGGCAACTCCGGTCCGCTGCCCGAGCCGATCAGCGCAGCGGTTTCTGACAGCGATCTCGCGGTGACAGCGGTGCTGTCCGGTAACCGCAACTTCGAGGGCCGGATCAATCCGGACGTGAAGATGAACTATCTGGCTTCCCCGCCACTGGTGGTGGCTTACGCACTAGCCGGGAGCATGGATGTTGATATCACCACGGAGCCGCTGGGCCTAGGCCGGAATGGTCAACCGGTCTATCTGCGGGACATTTGGCCATCTAGCCGTGAGATCGATGAGGTTATCGACACCAGCATCGCGTCTGAGATGTTCACCCGGGACTACGCGGACGTTTTCGCTGGGAACGAACAATGGCGGGCACTGCCCACTCCGGCGGGAGATACCTTCGCCTGGGACACCTCTTCCACCTATGTGCGGAAGCCGCCATATTTCGCGGGCATGACCCCTGAGCCCGCCCGGGTGAGTGACATTTCTGGTGCCCGGGTGCTCGGGATGCTGGGTGACTCAGTGACCACCGACCATATCTCTCCAGCGGGCGCCATCGCGGCTCACAGCCCAGCAGGCCGCTACCTCACCGAACGCGGAGTGGCCCGTAGCGACTTCAACTCCTACGGATCCCGCCGGGGCAACCATGAGGTGATGATCCGCGGCACGTTTGCCAACATCCGGCTGCGTAACCAGCTGGTTCCTGGAGTTGAAGGCGGCTTCACCCGCAACTTTCTGGCAGGCGGCGAGCAGAGCACCATCTACGACGCGGCCATGGCCTATCAGAACGCGGGCATTCCGCTGGTGATCTTGGCCGGCAAAGAGTACGGTTCCGGATCCTCCCGTGATTGGGCAGCCAAGGGCACCATATTGCTTGGGGTCAAGGCCGTCATCGCCGAATCCTTCGAGCGCATCCACCGCTCCAACCTGATTGGCATGGGCGTGCTTCCACTGCAATTCGCTCCCGGAAACACCGCGTCTTCCCTCGGGCTTACCGGCGAGGAGACCTTCTTCATCAGCGGGATCGACACCTTGAACTCCGGCCAGATCCCCCGCCAGGTGACGGTACGAGCAAATAACAAATCATTCACAACCCTGCTGCGTATTGACACCCCCGGCGAAGCCGCCTATTACCGCCACGGCGGCATCATGCCCTACGTTCTCCGCCAACTCTTGCGTGTCTGAAGCGCTTACCTGCACTCCTCCACCAGCGTCTGAGCACGCGCATAGTAGCCACAACGACGATTCTTTTTCTCCCCGTTTCTAGCTAAGCTGCTTTCGAGAAGATCATCCACCGCATCCAGCTCGTTCACACCACGAGCCTTCTCCTCGCCATCCACGAACGCGTCCAGGTCCACGACCTGCTGCTCGGGCATCACATCAGTCATAGGTGTCAGCCTCCATAATCGGAGTTACACCGTCGTTTTCACAGACCCACGACGACCATGCTTTCTCACAGAGCTTTTTTCATCGTGAATCCGAGCATGCCTATGAAACCTGTGATCAGCAGTCAGGCAAGGCCCTGGCGAGTTGAGTTGAGATATGGCAAACCCCTTCCCGCGGCGCCTCCGCGGGTCACCGAAGGGTTCCTCACCTGAACAGATACGCAAGATGAAAAGGCTCACACTGCCAAATGTGGTAACCTAATTAATCGAAGATCATTTCGGTTCCGGGTTTCTAGGGGGCTACTAACTATGCCGGATCATTCTAGAGTAGAGACAGCAGCAGCAACCGAACTCGTCGCCTCTGGACTAGGTATGGCGGAGCCAGGAGGGAGAGCTAGCCACACTTCTACACCCTCCTAGGTTGGAGGTTAGAGCTCTCCCGGGAGCGGATAGTAGAGATTCGCCTGGTAGCAGTGTGGAAGCCCTGACAGCTTACTTATTGAGGATCCCTGGGCAGTCTCTGAGGCGAACCGGAATTTGGGCCTATCAGCACAAAATACCTTTACTCACTAATCCCGATGGACCAGGAGACTGTATCAAAGCTGTTGGGCGTTACATAGCACAACTAGGAAATCAATCTAATCGTTCGAGGTGATGTCTATGCCAGATCGCACTGGGATTACACGGACTGACGCCCCCCCCCAATCACCTGACGACGGCGGGTCAAAATATCGATCAGACCCATCAACAGGTAGAGAACCTTCAAAAGTGAGTAGTTTTCCTGAAGGCTCGGGGCTATCCCCTGGCACTCGACCGAAACGTCTAGCTTTAAAGCTAAAACCCCCATATCTAGCTTCAAATCCTGAATCTCCTAGTTCCATCAGCAAAGATCCTCCAACTCACACACCAGTACCATCTCTTAAAGAATATGTGGAAGGAGAATTAAAACTCCCTGATGAATTTTATAAATTTATATCTAGGCGAAAAAAAGATGGTAGCGGTCTTCTCACAATAACGGAGAAAGATGGAGTCTTTTATTTCGATAGTGATCAAGTCTTGGAATTAGCGCAGGAATGGCTTAAGGAAAAACCAGGAGATTTCGGTGTACCAAAAGTAAATAAAATTACGAAATTATTAGCTAAGCTTGATACAGGTCTGGATGGATCAAAATTCTCTGCTGAAGAAGTCTTCACTATTCTAGAAAAACAAATTAAAGATGAGGATAATGAAGAATTAAATAGAGCGTATTGGAGAGTAATGTCAGCAGAGACGGGCACACCCAAAACACGAAGGGATCTTCTCAAGGCTTTGCAGGAAGAACTCCTTGGTGTCGAGTCGAGGGTAGTGTCAAGGCGTCGTAGCAACACTGCTGACAGATAAGGAGATCGGCGGTTGTAGACGCTGAAGGCTTTCCCTGGTCTTTCCTCTCGTTGCCGACGGCAACGAGAGGAAAGACCAGGTCGTCTCAACAACGTTGTTGCTTCCAGGGGTTGACATCAAGGAACTTAAACGATCGCCTACCTCCTACGCGGATCTAACATCGTGTCGATTACCCTTTATCCTCTGCTAACTGCGCTAAGCTGCTTTCGAGAAGATCATCCAACGCTTTCTCTTTTTCTGGAGTGATTATGGGGGATCGTTCTAAAGGCACTGATCTGCCTGATAGTAATAAAGGAGATCCAAGCGATGTCACACGGTGTGACCTTCCGAAAGCCAGACCGATCGCTCCACCTTCCCAGTCGGGAGAGTGTTCTCTAAAATCCAGAAGTTACACTATAGAAGAAATAGGTGAAGAATTCGCAAAATTGCATGATTATCAAGGGAAAAATCCTTATCACTGGGCTCGTTATCATCTAAAACAATCCGGATTATATAAACCAATTCCACCAGGCGAACATCGTTCGCCTACCTATTCTTCGGAGGAGGTAATGGAATTACTTCGAAATAGATTTCCAGAATCATTCTCACCTACTGGAGAATATTTACCACGACAGAGAGAAATCACCAGCTTGGATCAACTCTTAACATTAGGGACTAGAAATTTTAGCACCTGGATTAAAAACAGAAAAGAACAAATTGGCAACGAAGAGCTTTTTAATTTGTTAGCTACTGTAGAAATAACTGTTAGAGCAAACGGAGGTGTATCCTCGATAGCAGAAATTATATTTGAAGAAGTTTATGATCCAATGAAAAAAGATCGACTGTCTTTAAACGATATGATTGAGAGATACTTGGGGCATTTATTCTCGGAGAAAGACTAAATCTCTGCTATGCTTTCTCGCATAAGACGAAGATTTTTTATGCAAGCTTACGGTGGTGAAGCCTATAAAAATTCAGTAAATCACATTGCCAGTCGCGACTCAGCGGTGGGAGCTGCCGTTGCCGTTTTGGGAGGCGGTGTCAGGGTCTGGTTTGGAGTTGCTGGACGGCTTGATGGCGGCGGAGGGGAGGGGCGCGGGCGGGGGCAGCTCTTCAGCCTTTGTGCCACCGTTGTAGCCGCCGCGCTTTTCGTACAAGGGGAGGATGGGCTGCGTTGCCATGTGGAGCCCTCCCAGTGTCTTTGGGTGGAACGATCTCAAGCCAACCGATTTGTTCGGCCGGCACATATATAGGATACCCCTGCGGCTGGTCGATGCGCCCGTCTTCCTTAAGACTATAGGCTTCTTCTAACAATAGATCCGTAACGTGGGGGAAACCACCGGCATAGGAGCGGGTGGCGAATCGGCCGGCTAGCGTATGTCCGGTGACGGTTTTGATTCTAATGTAGCAACTAGGTTGTTCGGAGAACAAGTAGTCCCACGCACGGGGAGTGGGGTCCCGACCTAGTGCCCATCGTAGCAGGCGCTGTTCCCCGGCCAGGGATAGCCAGCGGCGGACAACCCGCCAGCCGTGACGAGTGCCGCGGGTTTGGTACAGCCCGCCGAGGATGGTCCCCACCGTGTACGGGAACACCACCACGATCAGCAGCCACAGCCACAGCAAGGCGAACTGGCCAGCTAGCAAGGAACCAGAGATAGGCCTGATCGCCCGGTACAGCGCGTACTCAGGCCACGCCAGGAGCAGGTGCAGTCCCACGGATGAGGCGATAAAACGCAGCATACGATCGGCAAAAGCAACCCCGAAGGCCCCCGCTTGCCGTTCAAAGGCTAGGGTGTAGATGCCGCCGGGCAGTACGGCAATCAGCAGGACGAGCACATCGCCAGGAAGGTCCCCGAGCACACTCTTCTCCCAGGGGTAAAAATATTGTGATTATCGGCTTTATTGGGATCATTCCCATCCCGGGCGAAGTTCAACCCTTTCGTCAGGATTTTTTCTCGGCTGACAGTAAAAATCTAAAGCACCTCGTAAACTTTTGTGTTGTACGCCGATTGGTAGTGATCCCAAGTCCCGGCGTCAGGAGGAACTCATGACTCTGCTGGAGACCATTCGCGGTCCAGGTGATCTCCGGGAGCTCAGCGCACAACAGATTGGTGAGCTAGCCGGGGAGATTCGAGAGTTTCTCATCAGCTCGGTCTGCCAAACCGGGGGACACCTCGGTCCCAACCTCGGGGCGGTTGAGCTCACCCTCGCGTTGCATCGGGTTTTTGATTCCCCTCGCGACCGCATTTTGTGGGACATCGGCCACCAGGCGTACGTGCACAAAATCCTCACCGGCCGACGCCACGGTTTCGCTGAGCTACGGCGTAAGGGCGGCATGTCCGGTTACCTCAGCCAGGCCGAGTCTGAACACGACATCATCGAAAACTCGCACGCCTCTACTGCGTTGTGCTACGCCGACGGTCTCGCCAAGGCCTACCAACTACGCGGGATCGCTGATCGAGCGGTGGTCACGGTGATCGGGGACGGGGCATTGACCGGCGGCATGGCCTGGGAAGCCATCAATAACATTGCCGCGGCGAAAGACCGGCCGGTCATCATCGTGGTGAACGACAATGAGCGTTCTTATGCCCCCACCATTGGCGGCTTGGCTGATCATCTCGCCACGCTGCGCACCGCCCAGGGATACGAGCGCTTCTTAGGATGGGGCAAGCAGGTGGTAGGCCGTATTCCGAAAGTCGGGGCTCCCCTGTGTGAGCTGCTCTATCGCACCAAGAAAGGGCTGAAGGATATCGTCGCGCCGCAGGCGATGTTTGAAGACCTGGGGTTGAAATATCTTGGTCCGGTGGACGGCCACGATATCGCCGCGGTGGAATCAGCGCTACGTCGAGCCAAGAATTTCGGGGGACCAGTCCTGGTGCACTGCCTCACGCAAAAGGGCGCCGGTTATGCTCACGCGGAAAATGACGAGGCGGATTGTTTCCACGGGATTGGCGTGATCGACCCTGACACCGGCCGGCCGGTATCTGCCGCTGGGCAGTCGTGGACCTCGGTTTTTGCTGAGGAGATGGTGGCTATTGGGGCTTCGCGGCCTGACGTGGTGGGCGTCACCGCGGCGATGCTGCAACCGGTGGGGCTGCATAAATTTGCCGCCGCGTATCCAAATCGGGTCTTCGACGTGGGTATCGCCGAGCAGCACGCGACAACTTCCGCGGCTGGGTTAGCCCTGGGCGGTTTGCACCCGGTGGTCGCCATGTATGCCACCTTTCTGAACCGTGCGTTCGACCAGATGCTGCTGGATGTCGCGCTGCATCGATGCGGAGTGACGTTCGTGTTGGATCGGGCCGGGGTGACCGGTCCGGATGGGCCGAGCCACCACGGCATGTGGGACATGTCTCTCCTGCAAATCGTGCCCGGATTGCGGCTGGCAGCCCCGCGAGATGCCGCTCAGTTACGCGTACAGCTGGGGGAGGCGGTCGCTGTGAGCGACGCTCCCACGGTGGTGCGCTTTCCGAGAGGCAGCATTGGGCCTGATATTCCAGCGGTTGATCAGGTCGGTGGCATCGACGTGCTACGCCATGCGGGCGAGCCCGATGTCCCGACCGATGTGCTCATGGTGAGCGTGGGGGCAATGGCGCCGATCTGCCTGGAGGCAGCTGACCTGCTGTTCGAGACGGGTATCGGGGTGACCGTAGTGGATCCGCGGTGGGTCAAACCGGTCAATCCAGCGCTGTCGCGGCTGGCTACGGCGCATCGGCTGGTCGTCACGGTGGAAGATAACGGCCGGGTCGGCGGGGTGGGCGCCGCAATTGCGCAAGCTCTTCGGGATGCCGGAGTAGATTCCCCGGTGCACAACATCGGCCTGCCGCAACGCTTTCTTGACCACGGGGAACGGAACGAAGTTCTCGCCGACGCCGGCCTGACCGCCGCGCATATCTTCCGTACAATTGGTGAAGTCGTGCCCCGGCTCACTTCCGTGTTCGAATCCCACACCGTGGCTACCTAACATGATCTCGCGGCGGGAACTATGGCAGGCTGGCTATCCCAGCGGGTTGGAAGCGAGCACCAGTGACCTTTGTGGCGATGCCGGTGCGGTCTAGGTAGGGCGTGATACCGCCGAGGTGGAACGGCCACCCGGCGCCGAGGATCATGCACAGATCCACATCGGCAGCTTCGGCTACCACACCGTCGTCTAGCATCAGTCGCGTCTCCTGAGCCAGTGCCTCCACTACTTGCTGACGGATCTGCTCGGCGGTCCACGCGGTTGCGGGATCAACGTCACGACTTTCCCCGCTAGGGGGATAACCGGTGGTGTTGCCGTCCATGGCTAATTGCCGCAGGTTGTCAGAGACATAAAAGCGATCAGGGAACGCCCGATGCAGGGTCTCCGTGACGTGCAGTGCTACTGCCGGTCCGATGAGCTTAAGCAACGCGAACGGGGACATGGGCAACCCCAAGGGGGCCAGGGCCGCGTCGGCGACGTCGATGGGGGCGCCGTCGTCTACGGCTCGGGTGACTTCGCTGAGCATCCGGGTGAGCAGCCGGTTCACCACGAACGCAGCGGCGTCGTTGACCAACACGCACGATTTTCTGAGCTGTTTGCCCGCGGCACAGGCGGTAGCTAGGGTCGCGTCATCTGTCTGCTCCGCCCGCACTACTTCCACCAGCCGCATCACGGCCACGGGGTTGAAAAAGTGCAGACCCACCACCCGCTCCGGGTGGTCCAACCCAGCGGCTATCTCAGTCACAGATAACGAGGAGGTATTGGTGGCCAGCACACAGCTGGACGGCACGATGGCCTCTAGCTCCCGAAACACCTGCTGTTTGATTGCCATCTCCTCAAAGACCGCCTCGATCACCATATCCGCATCCGCGAAAGCCGCTGTGGTCACGGAGCCGCCTATCAGGGCGTTGAGGCGATGAGCGGCATCGGGGGAGAGCCGGTTTGTGCTCACCAACTTGTCGATCTCGGCCCGGATGTGTGCCACACCCGCCGCCACGCGCTCCTGGTCTAGGTCGGTCAGCACCACTGGCGCCTGGAGCTGCTGAACGCACAGCAGCGCTATTTGCCTCGCCATCAGCCCCGCTCCGACAATCCCGACCTTGGCAATCGGCCGGGCTAGCGCCTCATCCGGCGCCCCGACGGGATGTTTAGCGCGTTTCTGGACCAGGTTGAACGCGTACAGACTGCTACGCAGCTCTTCACTGAGCAGAAGGTCGGCGAGCGCGGCATCTTCCGCGGCGAAGCCGGCATCTCGGGAAGCGCCGCGAGCCAGTTTGATGAGTTCTAGGGCCCGGTAGGGGGCTGGGGCAGCGCCGTGCGTCTTGGCATCCGCGGTGGCCTTGCCCCGAGCCAACGCCATCTGCCATGCCTCATCGGGATCGGCCTGCCGGCGTGACACGGTGATCTTCCCGGCAATGATCTGACCCGCCCATGCCAGAGACTGCTCTAAAAAGTCCGCGGCATCGAATAGCGCGTCGGCTATGCCCAGCTGGTAGGCCTGGGCGCCGGTGAGCATGCGGTTGGCATGGAGTGGATTTTCGATCATCACTGTGACGGCCGCATCCGGGCCGATCAAGGCCGGTAACAGTTGCGTGCCGCCCCAGCCGGGAACCAACCCCAAAAAGCACTCCGGTAATGCCACCCGGCTGACCCCAGCGGAGATGGTGCGGTAACCGCAGTGCAACGCGATTTCCAGGCCACCGCCGAGCGCTGTCCCATTAATAAACGCGAAGCTCGGCACGGCCAGCTCACCGAGACGGCGAAAGACCGCATGCCCCAACCGCCCGATATCGAGCGCTTGATCTCGGCTGGTGAGCCGCGCCATGCCTTTCAGATCAGCCCCAGCCGAGAAACCGAAGGATTTGCCCGTTAGGCCTACTCCCACAATGCCGGACGAAGCCGTATGACGTTCGACCTCCTCCAGAGCCGAAGCCAGCGAGGCCAACCCCGCCGGACCGAAGGTGTTCGGCTTTGTGGAATCGTGCCCGTTATCCAGGGTGATTAGGGCAAACCGCCCTGCGTCACCAGGCAGATCTCTATACCGGAGTAGTGCCTTGGTCACGATCTCACCGGGAAATTCCATGGCGCTCCTCGCCTCAATTCTGGTGCTCGGCTCCCGCAAAGACGGTATCCAAAAATCTCCCCTAACGGGGCCAGCTACCCTCGCGTAACCAGAAGTGGGGAATCCAAGGTACGTGCGAAACCTACCGGTTTGCCGCGCTACTGCTGCTTGGCAGCCATCTGTGCGCGCAGACGCTCTTCTGCCTCCCTGAGCTCAGGTGTGAGCTCGGGACCGAAGTCGTCCGCCTCGAACACCTGACGAATCTCGACCTCGCCATCCGCGAAGGGAATGCGCTTGACCCATTCAATCGCCTCATCCTTGGAGGCAACTCGGATCAGCCAAAACCCGGCGATCAGCTGCTTCGCCTCGGGGAAGGGTCCGTCGATCACGGTCCGTTTTTCGCCCGAGAATGTCACACGCGCGCCCTTTGAGCTCGGGTGGAGCCCTTCACCCGCGAGCATCACACCGGCACTCGCCAGTTCCTCGTTGTACTTCCCCATCTCGGTAAGCAGCTCCTCACTCGGGAGCACGCCCGCTTCACTGTTTTCGTCAGCCTTGACCAGAACCATAAAACGCATCGTTGGATCTCCTTTGGTTACGGGTTGGAAGCTAGGCTGCCGGATGATCTCGGCCGAGCGAATTCAGCTTCCGGCACATGTCGAACGAGAGCAGCGAGCTCGACACAGTGAAACAGTTTCCAGAAGAGCGCGATCCAAACCGGCAAACTCACATCAACTATGAATAGCCCGTCGTGATAGATGCTGTCTAGGGCTGGTATCCAGTCCAGTGGGGGTTTTCCCGGACCCGCCTTGCCGAACGGAGTGCGAATACCGTCGGAAAAGACGACATCCCGACCAGCTCGCATAAGCTCTCCTGTTTCTCAGGTGGACGAATTCTTCGTTCGCAAGGCTAGGGATTGGAGCTCTCGCGTAATCGCGGCGGCGGTGAGCTGGATCTGCCAGGGCCGAGCCCCATAGTCGCGCAGCGCCTGCACCACCGCCTGATCGGATAATACTGACGGCGGTTGCCAACTCAGCCGACGGAGAGCATGGGGAGCGAGAAGGTTTTCCGCTGGCACAGTGTGCTCGGCCGCGATCGCGGCCACGGTGGCCCGCGCAACCCCGAGTCGCTCCGAGGCGGCCGGGTTGAGCTTTCCCCAGATACGCGCGGGCGGAGGCTGCCCATAGGCCGGGGCAAGCGGAGGTAAGGCTTCCTCGTCCAGCGCGAGGGCTGTTGTCATGCTGGCGAACCATACCCGGGGGCCAGGCCGGAAGGACCGATCGTTGAAGGGAGCAAGCTCGGCTAACTCATGGACGGTAGCCGGCGCTGTGAGCGCTGTTGCCACAATGGCCGCGTCCGCGAGTATCCGGCCAGGATAGATATCGCGCTTTCGGGCCAGCTGGTCTCGGGTTTGCCACAACGCGCGCACGATAGCCAACTGCCGGCGGGTGCGTATCTGGTGCAGGCCCGAGGTACGCCGCCACGGATCCACGACAGGCCCCGGGAGCGGCGTGGCCACGATCGCGGCGAATTCCTGGCGAGCCCAATCTAACTTGCCTTGCCGGCGTAGCTCTGTCTCCAGCGCATTGCGCAGTTCGATGAGCACTTCGACATCGAGCGCGGCGTACCGTAACCACGCCTCGGGTAGCGGCCGCCGGGACCAATCCACCGCGGCATGGGCTTTTTCTAAGGATAATCCCAGCAGAGCCTGTACCAGGGGCCCGAGCCCCACTCGGGCAAAACCAGCCAGCCGACCCGCCAGCTCGGTGTCGAACAACCGAGTAGGGGACAGGCCGGTCTCTGCCAGACAGGGCAGGTCTTGGGTAGCGGCATGAAGTATCCACTCACAGTCCGCTAAGGCGGCGTTGAGCGCGGAGAGATCGGGACAGGCGATCGGATCCACTAAGGCAGTGCCAGCGCCAGCCCGACGGAGTTGAATGAGATAGGCCCGCTGGCCGTAACGATAACCCGAGGCTCGCTCGGCATCGATGGCGATGGGTCCGCCTGCCGCCGCAAAGGCGTCAATGACCTGGGTTAGCGCGGAAGTGGACGCAGTGACGGGTGGCAGGCCTTCCCGTGGCGTCCGTAACGGAATCGGCACGGGCTCGTCCTGCGGACGATGATCAACTTCGGTCACTCTGTTACAGTAACGCTGCCCGCGTCCGCAGCTACGTCAAAATGCCGGTGCGTAAGGCGAGCCCTACCATGCCAGCCCGGTCGCCGGTGCCAAGCTTGCGGGCTATCCGGGCGAGGTGGCTTTTCACGGTAAGAGCAGATAATCCCATACTTTCGCCGATCGCCTTGTTCGTTTGCCCGTCGGCGACCAGCCGCAATACCTCGATTTCCCGGCTGGACAGTCCGCGGACACGGTTGACCGAGTTCTGGGGCAGGAAGGAAGGCGGTGAAGATACCACGCGACTACCCACCGGGGAGCGGCCACGAGTCCCGGTGATGACATAACCGCGACTGCCAGCGGCCAATGCCGCCCGGACGGTCTGAATGTCGTCCCGAGCAGAAAGAACAAGACCACCTGTCCACCCCGCGGACTGCATGTATTTAAGCAATGCTGGACCGGAACCATCCGGCAGGTTCGCGTCCACGACACACAGATTTCGGGGCGTGGCAAGGCGAATCCGGGCTTCGGCTACCGTCGAAACTTCTACGACGTCACGGATGCCCAGCATCCAGAGGTGTCGGGTGACGGAAGCGCGGGCACGAGGGTCGGGCATGACCACCATGGCCGTGGTCTTAGTGGGGCCAGATGTTGCTAGGCTCGGGGGGTATTCCATTACTACCGGCACCGGGCCTCCTCTACTAGTCGTGGCCCCCCGGACAATCGTGTTATGTATTATTCCGATCATCGGCCGCGACGGCCGAGATCTTTAGGAAATATCCCATGAAATGACTCCGGAATTTCTCGCGTCACACCACAGCAACGTCGTAAACCGACTAAGAGGCGGGCGCGGACCGGCGGGGCATAGCAATAGCCGTGGAAGTCGCTGGCGGCAATCCCGCGCTTGCGCAGAGCAGTTCACACCAGGACTCGACGTGCATCTCGAATTTCTCCGCCGTTGGAGTCCAGGAGGCGCGGATTTCCACCTCAGTCGTGGGCGGGGAATTCGTCAGGTCGCCGAAACTTTCCGAACAGGTACGCGTAACTGTCCCATTGAGGGCGGTGAAAGCGGCATTTCGAGCAGTTAGCGCTTCCCGAAGCCAAGCCCAGCCTACTTCGGATAACAGCGGGTCGTTGCCGATATCGGGCTCTACCGTAGCCCGGGTGAAGGTGACAATACGGAATGTGCCCTGCCAAGCCTCTTGGCCAGCAGGATCATGCAGTAGCACCCATCGTCCAGACGCGATCTCCTCCTCGCCTGACATAACCTGAGCCGATAATGCGAAGGAATAGGGAGCCAGTCGCCGCGGCGCGGGAATCGGCTCGAGTATCACTTCAGGCCGCACTCGTGAGGCAGACTCGGTCAGCAGACGGTCCACGGTCTGCTGAAACCACAGCGATTGATCGACCTTACTGTGAGCGGGCATGGCGGCAGCCTAGGCATGATCAGCGATCAGATTAGGGAGGCACGCGCAGTAAGTAGGTGTATTCGTTGCGCAACCTTTCCCATAAAGGAATATACCACTATAAAACGGTCTGACTGTGGCGTGTTGATCCGAGTACTACCCCGGTATCGAGGACAGAACCATGCGAGGATTAAACCGTGAGCAATCTTCCCGCGACCGCCCCCGTCCCAGGCCAGCCCGTCACTCCGTCAGCCGTGTCCGACTCGGTGTTCCTCCGGGCTTGTCGTGGCGAGTCAGTGCCGTATACCCCAGCGTGGTTCATGCGCCAAGCTGGCCGCTCCCTGCCCGAGTACCGCAAGCTACGCGAGAGCGTGTCTATGCTACAGGCCTGTACCCGACCGGAATTGATCACGGAGATCACGCTGCAGCCGGTGCGCCGGTATGGCGTGGATGCCGCGATTGTGTTCAGCGACATCATGGTTCCGCTCAAGGCAGTGGGGGTGGATCTCGACATTGTCCCAGGCGTGGGGCCGGTCATTGCCCGGCCTATTCGTTCCCGAGACGATATGAAGCAACTTCGTTGCCCAGAACCGGATGATGTGAGCTTTCTTTGCGAGGCCATCCACGCGTTAGTCAGCGAGCTCGGCACGATTCCCCTCATCGGCTTCGCTGGCGCCCCATTCACCCTGGCCAGCTACCTCATTGAAGGCAGACCGTCCCGAGACTACGCGCAAACCAAAGCGATGATGTACGGCGAGCCGCAACTATGGGCCGAGCTGCTCGACCGCCTTGTCGCGCTGACTGCCGCCTTTCTACGAGTGCAAATCGAAGCCGGCGCTAGCGCGGTGCAGTTGTTTGATTCTTGGGTCGGGGCACTGGCCGCCGCTGACTACCAGCGTTCGGTTCTCCCGGCTATTACCACAGTGTTGACCGGTTTGGCTAGCCTCAGCATTCCCCTGATTCATTTCGGGGTAGGAACGGGAGAATTGCTCAGGTTGATGGCTGAGGCGGGCGCCGATGTGATGGGGGTGGACTGGCGCGTGCCGCTAGATGAGGCCGCTCGGCGTATTGGCCCTGGACGTGCGGTGCAAGGCAATCTCGATCCGGCCGTTGTTTTCGCGCCGTGGGAGGTCATCGCCGCGAAAACCCGTCAGGTGCTCACGGCTGGGAAAGCGGCCACCGGGCACATCTTCAACCTTGGCCATGGCGTCTTGCCCACGACCGATCCGGACGTGCTGGCCCGGCTGGTGGATTTCATCCACGCCGAATCAGCCGCGTGATCTCACCAACCACACTAGGTGACGGGGGTTCTAGAGGATTTGCCCTGGCGCGTTCACTGGCATATTGACTGCCCGTACGGCCTCAGCTAGACGCTTATCGTAGGTAATGAACCCCGTGAGTGCTTTCCTGAGCCGTTGCGCGGTGGCGAGGTGCAGGGCGTCGAGGCTGCGCAAGGCTTTACCTGGCAGCCGGGCCGCGGTCGCGATCACTGGCGAAAGGGGCAGCATCGTGATATCAGTGAGCAGATCGTCAGCGCGATGGTGCGCTTCCTGGCCAGCCTCGTTTTTGATCAGCGCTCGGTGCAGCTCCACTTCGGTGAGTTCACTGGACACCAGCGAACCCGTAGTCCGATCCAGATACTCGGCTAACGCAGCGCTCTCAGGCTCGATGAGGACAAGTTTCGCCACTGCGCAGGAATCCAGGTAGATCATGCGCGTTCCTGCTCCCGCATTGCGATCAACACGTCTGACAGTGGCGGCTTGCCGGGCTCAGCGGGCAGCGCGGGCTGTTGGTGCAGGCGGTTCCGCAGTCGAGCTTGCCGCTCCCGCCAATCCGCTGGTGCTTGGCCCTCGGCGACCAATTGCTCCATCACCACGTCCTCAGGATCAGGAGCCGATATCACCGCCACCGGAGTACCGTTAAGAGTCACCTCGAGGCGCTCGCCGTGGGCAATCCGCGTCAGCACCTCACGTCGCTTATGGGTCAAATCACGATACGAGATACGAGGCATCAACATGGCAACATCATATGTTATGTGTTGGCATAGCGACAATAGCGTTTTCCCGCTCATTGTTCGAAAACGCCCAATAATTAACCTGTGGACCGTTGCGCACTGTCCCTCACTGTCCCTCACCTGAAAGGCCCGTTGGTATCTGTGTCAGCTCTGCCTAAGCATGTCGTTGTGGTGGGAGGCGGGATCGCGGGTCTGGCGGCGGCAGAGTTCCTCAAGCGCGACGGTGGAGACGCGGTTCGCGTCACCGTGTTGGAAGCGTCTGCTGTGATAGGCGGCAAGGTGCGGGTTTCCGAAGTCGCTGGGGTGCCGGTGGACGAGGGAGCAGAGAGTATGCTGGCTCGTCGCCCCGAGGGCGTTGACCTCATTAAGGCCATCGGCCTGAGCAATGAGCTAGTGTATCCGGCGACCACCACGGCGCGGATCTGGACGCGTGGAGCGTTACGGTCGCTGCCGGCAGGTCATGTGATGGGCGTGCCGGGGGAGATGCGTGCCTTGACCGCCACTGGGCTGCTGTCGTCGACCGGTCTGGCTCGTGTCGTCCTCGATCGGGTGCTGCCCCGCACCCCGTTCCCGGCAGATGTGGCAATCGGCCGATATGTGACTGCTCGGCTGGGCCGTGAGGTGGTAGATCGGCTAGTAGAGCCGCTGCTCGGCGGCATATACGCGGGACATGCCGACGCTTTGTCATTAGACGCGACCGCCCCCTCGTTGGCGCCGGTAGTACGCCAAGAGCGGTCCCTGCTTGCGGCGGTACGGCGAGTGCGAGCTGATGGTCTAGTGACCTCAGGTCCGGTCTTTGCCGGTGTGCAAGGCGGCTTGGGTCGGTTACCCCGTGCACTCGCTGCCGCGTCCGGCGCTCAGGTCCGGACCAATACTTCGGTTCACGAGCTTCGTCGCCGACCAGCCGGGTGGCAGGTAATCGCCGGACCACCTCGCGCGCCTGAAGTGATCGAGGCTGACGCGGTGATCGTTGCGGCGCCCGCTAACCAAGCAGCTCAGCTGCTTGTCGCGGAGCTACCCGCAGCAGCGGCCGAACTCGCCGCCATCGAGTACGCCAGTGTCGCCGTCATTACCCTCGGTTATTCTGCCGCGGCGTTTCCGAAGCCTTTTCTTTCCGGCGATAGCAGCGGCTTTCTGGTGCCGCCGGTGGAGGGTCGCCTGATCAAAGCCGTCACCTACTCCAGCGTCAAGTGGAAGTGGGTGCGACAAGCACAGCCGGACACGGTCATCGTCCGGCTGTCGATCGGACGGCACGGCGACGAGCGCGATCTGGAGCATTCCGACGACGAACTGATCGCTCGGTGCGCCCGTGAATTGAAGGAAGCCATAAGAATAGCGGCTAATCCCCTCGCGGCCCGTGTCACCCGATGGGGAAGTGCCATGCCCCAGTACGCGGTGGGGCATCGAGAACGGGTCGCTCGCATCCGCACGGCTGTGGCTCAAGCCCCAGGCTTAGCAGTATGCGGCGCCGCCTACGACGGAGTAGGAATTCCCGCTTGCATCGCCACCGCCCACCAAGCCGCCACCCACATAGCGCGAGGGCCGTTGTGGCCAGGGTTCGTCACGTATACGTGACGAACCCTGGCCACAACGACTTGTCCACAGGTTGCCGCACAGCCTACACAGACCGGCCTTGTCGCGTCACCATGGTGGTATGGCGAACTGGCAGAAGTTGTATCGTAAGGCAGCAGCACAGCACGGTGTGTTCGCATTGCGTGACGCACCACTATATGGCTTGACAAGTCGAGCGCTCCTAATGCACGCCGTCAGGCATGGCTGGGAGTGCCCCCTACACGGTGTGATCTTGCTGCCAGGTGCGCCAAACTGCTACGAGCGCTCCGTGATGGTCGTGATTGCTGCGATTGGGGGTCGTGTGCTCGCCGCCCGCCTAACCGCCGCGTACCTGCACGGCATGCTCCGCGAACCGCCTGGTTACATTGCCGTCGTAACGCCTCACGACCGCCAGATCGATCCCATCCCCGGCGCCCGGCTACACCTGAGTCGCACGCTGATGACATCCGACGCAACGTTGACTAAGGGAATCCCCTGCACCACAAGCGCTCGAACGATCCTCGACTGCGCGATGGAAATGACAACCGACGAGCTGCGGTTTTTGACCATCGACGCGCGCCAGCGCCGCCTTGTGACTTTGGACGCGGTGAAAGAACGCTACAGTTTTCTTCTTCGGCCTCCCCATGGGAGGAAGATTCGTCGGGTGTTGATCGATCTCAACGAGGAGACGTGTGACTCTGCATTCGAGTGGCGCTGGCGCACATTGATCAGGCAGGAACAGCTGCCTCTTCCATACCCTAAGCCGTTCCCGTGGAGGTGTCCCGATGGCCGCGTTATCGAGTTGGACGTCGCGTGGCCGTACTATTGGGTCGCAAGTGAGTGCAACGGCCGTGCCTTCCACTCGAGCCGAGAGGATCTGGCTCGGGACCATCTCCGCCAGAATGCTGCCAGTGTTGATTGGCAGCTTGTCCTCGTAGACTGGGACCGGCTGATCCGTGATCCGGTCGGGCTGATCCGCGAGGTGCGTAAGCGCTTCGCCAGTGCCGACCGAACGCGAACACCGGCCATACCCGCCACCTAACCTCGTTGTGGCCAGGGTTCGTCACGTATACGTGACGAACCCTGGCCACAAGAGAGTGGAGCTGATGAACAGGGCGCGCGAGCTGAATCGGGTGATCCGGTACACCATGTGGTCGGTGTTCCGAGCACAACAGGTGCTGCCTGCTGATCGGGGAGAGCTGACAGCTGAAGTAGCAGAGTTACACACCCAGCTGGCCAGCAAAGGTGTGGTGATCCGAGGCGCCTATGAGGTATCGGGGATGCGCGCGGATGCTGACTATATGGTCTGGTGGCATGCTCCCTCATCCGATGACCTACAAGAGGCCTACCAGCGGTGGCGGCGCACTCAACTCGGCCGGCTTAGCGAGCCGGTGTGGTCAGCGATGGCATTACACCGCCCGGCCGAGTTCAACAAAAGCCACATCCCCGCCTTCCTCGCCGGTGAGGAACCTCATGCTTACCTGTGCGTGTATCCGTTTGTCCGGTCCTATGACTGGTATCTGCTGCCGGATGCGGATCGGCGGGCCATGCTCGCCGAGCACGGTATGATGGCCCGCGACTACCCGGACGTACGAGCCAACACGGTGTCGGCGTTCGCTCTTGGCGACTACGAATGGATACTCGCCTTCGAAGCTGACGAACTGCACCGGATCGTGGACCTGATGCGCCACCTACGCGGCTCCCAGGCTCGGTTGCACGTCCGTCAAGAAGTCCCCTTCTACACCGGTCGCCGCCGACCTCTCGCGGATATCATCACCGCCCTGGCCTAGCACCTGAGACGTTGAATAGGCGTTGTGTTTTTGGTGTTTTATCTGAGATTCTGGGGATATGACTGGATTCTTTTCTGATCTGGCCAAGGCTCATGGCAATCTTGACCTACTGGGGCGAACTCACGCAGACGGCATCGCGGTGAAATGGCTCCGTAACTGGCGCGACATTCTGGGGAAGGGCATCGATACCGTGCTTGAGGCCTTGACCTCGCGGTCGCCAGTCGCAGTGGAGTTGCGGCAAAACTCCCCTTTCGCCGGCGTGCTGCCTACGGAAGAGCGTCAGAGAGCTCTGGCAGCGTTCCGATCCCACTGCTTACGAGAGCACGCGGTTGACATGGAAGCAGTTGGAACACGTTTTGCGTGCTGCTGCGACTATCGCGGGCGACGTTGCTATTCTCGTTATCGGGAGCTAGTCAGTTCTGGGTTCCTGTCAGCCGAGTGGGTCTGGCCAGGCGTTGAATGGGAGGAGTTCTCTCAGCTTTGCCGAGCTGTGCCGGCCAAGGATTACTTCTGTGTCCAGGTTGCTGGGGTCGATTTGGCGGATGAATTCGCGGCATCGTCCGCAGGGAGGCAACACATAAAGGGCATCATGCTCATCTCGCCACACCGCGACAATTTTCGCGATTCGATATTTCCCCGAGGTGACCATAGCAGCGATGGCACTATGCTCCGCACAGAAGCCGGTGCCCGAACCGGTATCGATGCTGACACCCGAGTAGCGGTTTCCGTTCTCGGTGACAAGCGACGACCCCACGTCCCCAAAGAGACGATCACCCACAATATGGGGATTGATCACGCCTTGCGCTGAGTCGATCAATTCTTCGTGAGATATAATGCCCATGATCACACGCTATCAACCGTGGGCCCGCCACCGCAGGCTTCATTCTGCCAAACGACCAATGCGCCCGGTGGGGGAACTTCAGCTGGCATTGATTTGTTATGGACGTTAGACATGGGCGCTTACAAGGCTCATAAATCCACCTGCGCGTGTGTCGAAAGATATAAGGATAAAGGGGAGCTGAATGTCATTAATTGTCGTACCTGAGGCGTTAGCCACATTGCGGATTGGTCTCGACGGCGATGCAGGTCGGCGTTGGGTCGCTGACCTGCCCGCAGTGGTGGAAAAGCTTTGCCAGTAGTGGAACCTTCAAGTTGAAGACGAACCGCTGCTGCATGGAGGCCTTGGGCTTATCGTGCCAGTAAAGCGGGGGGATGAACGGTGTGTTCTCAAAACCTCCTGGTTGGACGCTACAACGGTGGATGAAGCCCGGGCTTTGGCAACGCGTGGAACGGCCGGGGCGCCGTGCAGTTGCTGGCCGCGCAGCCAGATATTGGAGCGCTGCTGCTCGAGAGGTTAAACCCACATCACTCGCTGCGCAATGTAGAGCTGCTAACCACGGCCGAGGTAGCGGGCGGCCTGCTACGCCGACTCGCTGTGCCAGCTCCTGACGGTCTACCTCAACTCGGTGACATCGCCGAAGATCTCGCCGATTCCCTTCCCGAACAGCAGAACAGGCTCGGGCGTCCAGTGCCCGGAAAGTGGCTTAATGCAGCCTGCGGTCTTGCCCGTGATTTCGCTACCCAGGCTGACAAGCTGCTGGTGCACACCGACCTGCATTACGGCAATTTCTTGGCGGGGCAAAGAGAGCCGTGGTTGGCAGTGGACCCAAAGCCCGTGATGGGGGATCCAGAGCGGGCTGTGCCGGAACTCCTGTGGACGCGGTTAGACGAGGTGGATGGCGCCGCGGGGCTGCGACGTCTGCTGGCAGCGCTGGTTGATGCCGCCTCACTCGATGCTGAAGCCGCTCGCGGCTGGGCCATCGTGCGTTGCGTGGACTACTGGCTGTGGGGCCTGCAGGCCGGCCTTACTGGGGACCCAGTGCGCTGCCAACGCATACTCGAAGTCCTGGGCTGAAACGTTTCCGCGCTCCCTGTTTACACCTAGATACCTTTTAGGTACCATTCCACCATGGCTTTGAATATTAAAGATCCCGAGACTGAGTTGCTCGCCACGCAAGTCGCGGAACTCGCGCATGAGACAAAAACCCGGGCGATCAGAGCTGCGCTTGCCGAACGCAAAGAGCGGCTTGCGCTGATGGCTGCCGGTGGTGATCCTGCTGGTGATCTCCGCCGTTTCCTCGAGCAAGAAGTATGGCCGCAGATTCCCGATGACATTGTGGGCACAGGAATTTCTCGTGCCGAACGAGAAGAAATCCTTGGCTACGGGAAAGGTGGAGTGTGATTCTCGACAGCTCGGCGGTGGTCGCGATTCTCCTCAAAGAGCCACCGTGTGACACGCTTCTCGACCATCTGAATCGATCTGCCAGTAGAAGAATCGGCACTCCAACACTGGCAGAAACCGGAATAGTCCTTTCTGCCCGTTTGGGCATCCTGGGGAAAACGTTGCTGGCGCGTTTCGTGGCGGAAGCTGATCTCAAGGCGGCGCCTTTCAGCGACCGACACTGGCAGGTAGCCATTGGCGCCTACCAACGCTTTGGCAAACGACGCCATCCGGCTAATCTCAACTTCGGCGACTGCCTGACCTACGCCACAGCACGTCTGGCGAGCGAGCCGCTCTTATGCGTCGGAGACGACTTCGCGCAAACCGATCTCCCGCTGGTTCAATGAAGTGGCGTCAAGAGTGCGGTGACAAAATCGAGTCCGTAACAATGCAGCACCTGTTGATGCTGGCCGACTAACTGGCTATGATAAGTAATGAAGCCGAGCGGTTTGCGGACGCGCTCGGAAGTGGGCCCCGGACCCCCGCGTTTCGTGGGAGCCGGGGTTCCGCGCTGTCTCAAGCTGGTGCACCTCGATGGGACAAAAGTAGAAATTTTGTCGCTATAAAAGGTGCGATCAGCGTTAGGCGGAACGTTCTAGGCGGAGGAGTTGCTGTTTGCGGGGCAGGCCGCCGCCGTAGCCGGTGAGCGAGCCGTCAGCGCCGATGACGCGGTGGCAGGGGACGATGATGGAGATGGGATTGCGGCCGTTGGCCATGCCGATTGCGCGGGATGCGGTGGGCTGGCCGAGCGCGGTGGCGATCCTCCCGTAGGTGGTGGTGTGGCCGTACGGGATGGTGGTGAGACTCCGCCACACCGCTCGTTGGAAGATCGTGCCGCGTGGGGCTAACGGGAGGTTGAAGGTGCGCAGCTGTCCGGCGAAGTAGGCGTCGAGCTGACGCTCAACCTCTGCGAAAAGGCCGGGATCTTTCCGCCAATCGGGGTCAATGCTCGGACTATAACGTTGGTCGGGCACCATATGTAGGGCGGTCAGTGACTGCCCGTCTCCGATCAGGAGCAGCTCCCCGATTGGTGAGGAATGCACGGTGTATCTCGGAGTGCTGTCGAGGGGTGTCGCGAAGTCGACCGGCGGCAACGGATCGTACCCAGCCGGCACGGTCAGCGGCAGCGACTCTTGCACGGAAGTGTTGAGCGAGTTGACTTTGGCGGTTTTCACGATGCGGAATCCTCACTAGTGGTGTCAGAGCTCGGACCTGACAGGTCGTCGGTGGTGTGCCGGGTTAGGACGGGATCGAGGGTTGCCCACAGGTGCGTCAGAGCGTAGGAGCGCCATGGGCGCCACGACTCGGCGAGCTTCTCGGCATCCGCCGCGCCATCAAGTCGCTGCAAGGCATGGCGGACGCCCAGGTCAGTAGGCAGGAAGACGTCAGGATCGCCGAGCGCACGCATCCGGATGTAGCCGGCGGTCCACGGCCCGATGCCCGGTAGCGCACGCAACTGCGCCTCGCTCTTATCGCGGTCGGCGCCCAAACTCAGATCCAGTTCACCGGAGTTGGTCGCGTTGACCAGGGCTAACAGCGCCCGTTTCCGAGCGCTCGGCATGGGCAGGTCGTTCGGGTTGACCTCGGCCAGGGCAGTCGGTGTGGGGAAAGCGAAGGTCAAGCTACCACTAGGGGAAGGAAGGGGCTTTCCGTACCGCGCGGCGAGCCGCCCCGCAATGGTACGTGCCCCAGCAACCGATACCTGCTGGCCGAGAATGGCCCGTACCGCCAGCTCCATCGGATCCACATGCCCTGGTACCCGGCGACCGGGCGCCGCCCGGACCAAAGGCGCAAGCAACGGACTGTCCGAGAGGGCGGCGACAATGGCCTGCGGGTCAGCGTCGAGATCCAGCAACCGCCGGCAGCGCTGTACCGCCGGGGCCAGGTCACGCAAGTCTTCCAACTGCAGGCGGCACCACAGGTAAGAGTCTGGAACCCCTTCGGAGAGCTCCGCGATGCCGGTGCCGTGCGGAAGCGCGAGAACCCGGCGATACACCCCGTCGACGTACTGCTCAACCCCTGGCACCGCCCGTGCCCCAAGAAAACGGAAAAGGCTCCCAAGGTCGAGCGGTGGGCGGTAGGGCAGTCGCAGCGTGACCGATCCTGGCGCCACCACGGAAAAGCGACCGTTGGCTCGTGCCCGTAGCTGTGACGGAGGAAGAGCAAAAATCTGGCGCACGGTGGCATTGAATTGGCGAATGCTGGAAAATCCCGCCGCGAAAGCGACCTGGGAGACTGGCAACTCGGAGGTTTCCAGCAGGGTACGCGCGGTCTGCGCCCGCTGGGCTCGGGCCAGCGCCAGCGGTCCGGCGCCCACCTCCGCCACCAGCAGCCGGTGTAACTGCCGTTCGCTGTAGCCGAGTTGAGTGGCCAGGCCGCTTACGCCGACGCGATCCACCATGCCGTCACCGATCAGCCGCATCGCCCGGCCGACCACGTCCGCCCGGACGTTCCATTCTGGCGACCTAGGGGAGGCGTCGGGACGGCACCGCTTACAGGTCCGGAATCCGGCCGCCTGAGCCGCGGCGGCCGAGGCGTAGAACCGAGTGTTCTCCCGCTTCGGGGTCATCGACGGGCAACTCGGCCGGCAGTAGATGCCCGTGCTTGTCACCCCGACAAAGAACCAGCCATCGAATCGAGCGTCTCTGCTGGAGATCACCCGGTAGCAGTGCTCGTCATCCATCATGAGAACTATCTTTCCCCAGACCATCCCCCTACGCTAGCGGGTTTCGGCCATCACGATCAGACCATATCTGTCAACGATCACGACCGAACCCGCTACTACGCTGGTGAACTCAGTTCGATCTCATACTGAAGCAGTCGCCAAGGACTGGAGAAAGCACAAAACCTACTGGGGGATATGCGTAGCGCCATCCGATTGAGTGGTATGAACGAGTACGGCTTGACTGACAAGACCTGAGCCTGAAACCATTAATTCGGTAATTTGCTGTCAGTAAGGGGGACTGTTATGAAGAAAGCTTTTGCCCGTGTATTACTACCTATGGCTGTCATCATCGGAGGGGGGGGATAACGGCAGGTGGAGCTCAAGCGCAGACTGCCCTCCGCTGTCAGCTTGACCGATCGTTTAATAACAATTCTGCAAGCCTATCTTGTAGCATGGTTACTGGAGAAAATAGCCAGTCCTTTCGACTTATAATAATATGCACCGATAATTTAGAATACTTCGGTTATTGGGAACGGCCTGGGGGAACTTCGGCTATTGGTTGTCCGAGCGGTGAGACTATCACGACCACCAGAATACAGACTCAGCGACTAGTCACTGTTTGAACTTGGGTGACGGTTGTTGGTTATGTTAGGTGGTTGCCTTGACGGTTTCGGGTTGTTCGGTTGTGGTGTGTCGAGTGAGATGAGAGTGGCATCGAGATCATCGATTCGACCAGGTTGGTGTTGGTCACAGTCCGCTCGAGGGTCTCGGACAGGCCGAGGCGGTGGACAGTGAACATCTCGGCCACTTCTTCGCGGATCGAGCTCGCCGCCGACGAGTGGGTCCATTTCAGGTTGGCTGCGAGGTCTTCGGCGGCCCGCCCGCCGAGTTCGGGGTCAGGATGGATG
>Ga0187894_10001878_pt1 | contig 26172 bp, 22 predicted proteins | sample GBC1701081metaG_FD_136650 | JGI IMG/M metagenome (GOLD analysis project Ga0187894, IMG submission 136650) | White microbial mat communities from a lava cave in the Kipuka Kanohina Cave System on the Island of Hawaii, USA - GBC170108-1 metaG ... | reverse complement strand
CAATCTGATCCGGCTACACAAAAGGCCTTTGGGAGGATTGCCCGGGCTGAGGAACTTGCGAGAGTGGTGGCAAGCAGGTTTTCAGAAGAACCTGATCGTGTAGACAAATCTCACGCCGCGCCCGATCTCCGGCACGAACCCCTTGATGAACGAGAGGTGGTTGAAATAGAGCTTGTCGTTCAGGTTGAACGCGTTGACTGAAATGGTCTGCGCCGCGTGCTGTCGCGCGATCGTGTAAGAGGCCGTCAGGTTGACCGTGGCATAGCCGGCCGTCCGTGTCTCGAGTTGGAAGAGGCGGTTCTGATCGCGCGCCATGATCACTTCGGGGTTGAACCGGAAGCCCTTGTAGAAAGCTTCAAAGCCGATGCGAGCGCGAAGTGGCGGGATGCGCGGCAGCGGCGTTTCCGTGTCCTTCAATTCGGCGTTGACGTAATCCAGGCTCGACAGCAGCCAGAGGTTGCGCGTCAGCCCGACATCCATCCGCGCTTCCGTTCCGACGAAGCGGCTGGAGCCTTGCGCGTAATTGGCCACCGGCAGCCCATCTTCAACATCGCCGGTCGGGGCCAGGAAAATGAAATTGTTGATGTGGTAATAGAAGAAGTTGGCCTCGGCGCGCACGCGTCCGCTCGAGTGACGCAGGCTGAGGTCAATTCCATCACTGCTCTCACGATTGAGGTCGGAGTCGCCGATCTCGAAGGCCGCGTTGCCGGGGTGCGGGCCGTTGTTGTAAAGCTCTTCCAGCGCCGGAGCCCGGTAAGAATGCGTGTAGTTGGCGACGAAGGCCGCGCCGCCTCCGAGCGGAATGCGAAAGCCCGCCGCCCCCGAAAAGCCGTTGAAGGACCTCTTCTCCAGCCCCGCCGGATTATAGCCGTTGTGCTCGAAACGCCCGCCGAATTGCAACGCCGCGCGCTCGAAGTTGATCGTCTGCAGGGCGAACAGCGCAAATGCGTTTTGAGTTGTGGGCGGCGCCAGCGCTTCCGCGCCGATAGACTCATAATCGCGACGCATCCCCCAGAAACCAAAACTGCCCGAGAGCCGGCTTGTGCGCCGCTCTTCAAACACTCCGCGGTAGAGGTAGGTATTATTCCGGAACGCCGTGCCGATTTCTCCGGTATCCGCTTCCACCTCGTCGTGCCTGTAGTTGTTATACTGAAACGAGAACTGTCCGTCGCTGATGAATGAGTTGAGGTCGCGATAGCCTCCCTTCACCTGCGCGCTGGCGCGGCGCGGCGTCAGGAAGACCACTTCAGGCGCTTCTTCACTTGTGTCGAAGGGAATCCCATACTTGCGGTTGTCATAGCTGAAGTCGGCGCTGAGCCAGCCTTTGCCGAAGTAACCGAAGCCGCCCGAAGCATTGCCGTCCCGCGTGAACGAGTTAGTCACGCGGCCCAGCGGCGTCTTGTAATCGCCCGCGCGCTGTCCGCCGCCGTTGCCCCAGACCAGCCACTTCCCCTTGCCATATTCGATCCCGGCGCTTCCTCCGCCCTGATAATTGTTCGTGGCGCCGATTCCGGTGAAGTAGCCGCGCAGCCCTGTGTGCGCCGATTCGTGAGAGGAGACGGCGTTGACCACACCGCCGATGGCGCTGCTGCCATAGAGCAGCGTGGCAGGGCCTTTGACCACCTCGACTCTGTCCAGACTGAGCAGATCGAGCGGCTCGGCGTGATCGCCCGATTGGAAGCCCAGTCCGCCAACTCGCTGGCCGTTCTGCAAGACCAGGACACGATCGCCGTCAAAGCCGCGGATGACCGGGCGTGATGTGCCCGGGCCGAAGCTGCGTTTGGCGACGCCCGGCTCGAAATCGAGCGCCTCGCCGAGAGAAACAGGGTTCTTTTTAGCCAGCTCCTGCGAACCGAGGACCGTGACTGATTGGATCGAGTTGAAGGTCGTCTCTTCGCTCCCGGTGGCCGTGACCGTCACTTGCTCGCGCACCGCCGACAACTCGATCTGGAAATCGGACGTGGCCGCGGCGCCCGCGGTGACCTGCACGGTCTTCACGACGTCGGGCGCCAGGTCGAGATGCGCCGTCACGTCGTACCTGCCTGCCGGGACGTTCTGGAATTCGTAAACGCCTTTCTCATCGGTCTCGACCGAACGTCTTAATTGGATGATCGTCACGCGCGCGTTGTGAACGGGTTTCTCCGTACCGCCAAGTGTGACCGCGCCGCGCAACGTACCATTTGATTGGGCAAGGCCGTTCACAAACAGGTTACACAATAAGCAAAAGGACAGGGCAAAGAGGCGCTTCCCGATCTTCATCGAACCCTCCTTCGCTCGCGATCCAAGACCGCGGCGATGAATCAAGTTACCGGGGTAAATGCTGTTTGGTTGATTTTGAGACGAGGGATGTTAAACAGAAGATCGGCGCCCCGGCGACCGAAATAAAATGAACCGGCGATTGGGCCCGGCAAATGGTCGGATTTGGCCGGTGAATGGACGGCGCTTCATGCAAACTGTGTTGCTCACTTTTCATCGGGGGACCCACATGCGTCTGGAAGCCGATCAATCCGCCCATCGCGCGATTTGTCGCGTCGTCAGCGATCTTCACGGCCGTCAGATGACCGTTCAAAACGCGCGTGAGCGCATTCCCGCGAGCGATGATGTGGAGTTGGTTCCAATCGTTGACCTTGATCAGACTCTTGAGATCGTCGCCGCCGCGGAGGTTGGCGATCATTCTCCTCTCATAGCCGAGGAACTCAATAGATCCAGATTCTGCGTAATCGCGCAGCTTTGGAGTTCTATGAAAGGGGAAGTTTTTTCGCTTGAGATCCCCTTTCATAGAACTCCAAAGGCTCCGCCTCAATTAAACATTCTCCCATTGCCGTGTCTTTGCTGATTTCAAAACCGCGTCAGTCACATAATCGGTGGCCAACCCATCCCTGAATGTCGGCGCGGCTTCTTTGCCCCCGTCGAGCGCTTCCAGAAAATCGGCGAACTGGTGAATGAAGGTGTGTTCGTATCCGATTTGCAGCCCCGGTACCCACCAGCGCTTCATATAAGGATGATCCCCATCGGTGACGTGGACGCTGCGCCAGCCGCGCGTCAGTCCTTCATCGCGGTGATCGAAGTATTGGATGCGATGCAGATCGTGAAGGTCCCAAAAGGCCGAAGCATGCTCGCCGTTGATTTCGAGCGTGTAGAGCGCCTTGTGACCGCGCGCATAACGCGTCGCTTCAAACGTCGCGAGTGATCCATTCCGGAACCGGCACAAAAACGCGCTGGCGTCGTCAATGCCGACCGGTTCGACGTTCCCCGTCAGATTGTGCTTGCGCTCTTTGATGAACGTCTCGGTCATCGCCACGACTTCCGTGATCGGGCCGTTCAACCACATCGCGGTGTCAATGTTGTGGGCCAGCAGATCGCCCGTCACGCCGCTCCCCGCGACGGCCACATCCAGACGCCACAGTCCTTCACCGCCCTGCGGCAAATCCTGCGAGATAGTCCAATCCTGCAGGAATTTGGCGCGGTAATGGAATATCCGCCCGAAGCGCCCTTCGTCAATCAGGTTTTTCAACAACATCACGGCCGGCACGCGGCGGTAGTTGTACCAGACCATATTGGCGACTTTGGCGGACTCGACCGCCTCGGTCATCGCGACGGCTTCGGCGGCGCTGCGGCCCAGCGGTTTTTCACACATCACCATCTTGCCGGCCTCAGCGGCGGCGATGGCAATCTCGGCGTGCGTATCGTTTGGGCTGGCGATGTCAATCAGGTCAATGTCTTTGCGTTCAACCAGCTTGCGCCAATCCGTCTCGACCGACTCATAGCCCCAGTTGCCCGCGAAGGATTGCGCGCGTTCGGGATTGCGGGCGCAGACGGCCTTGAGAACAGGTTGGTACGACAGATCAAAATAACGGCCTGCTTGCAGGAACGCGTTCGAGTGTGTGCGCCCCATGAAACCGTAGCCCACTAAACCAATGTTCAGATGTTTTTTGTTCATATTACCCCGCTTGTCCAAGAAATCAGCGTTTCTTCGTTCATCGAAAGCATTCTCTAGCGTCAGGAATTAGCGAAACGAGCCGCGAATCTCTTCGAGAGTCAGGTACCTGAGGATGACGACTGCAGCCACGGACTTGAGAACAGCGGTAAGAGCGACTGCGATATCACCTTCCGGCGCAGCGTACAAAACTAGCACCGCCACGTCGCCGGCGACGTTCAGGACAACCATGCCAATCAGGAGCAGTCGCGCCCAATTGCGCAGGCGCCAAAGCCCCAGCCCAAACGTCGCGCAAAAGAGCGCTATGGCCGCGACGGGCAAGGCCGCGAGACGCCCCCACCCGGTGAACGGCGCCAGGCGATCCGCGCCGGCTCCCAAAGGACCCTCCAAGCCTTTCCAGCCAAAGAGCGCCATGATCGCCGCTAAACCCGCGGCGGTGGCGGAAATTCCCTGGAGCAACGCCAGCACGGCAATAAACACTGGGCGCTTCGGCAGCTTGGGCTTCGGTGAAAGAGGTTCAGCGTCGCTCATGACATTCCTCTCCTAACAGCCGCTGCTCACCCCACCAGCCAGGAAGCGAACCGCATCCAAGCCTCCGTACCTGCCAGCAACAAACGCAATGGCTGCGACGCGATGATCAACAGGGCGCCCCACCCAAATGCCGGATGGAGCCTGCGATGCTTCACGGTATCGAAAGCCACGCAGGCAAGCACACACAGATCGGTCAGGCCGAAATAGATCAGTGGGCCGCCGGTCTGAATGAACTCCAGCGGGATGCGCGCGATGGCGGCGGTCAGAAAAGCCCCGCAGGAGAGCAACATCAAACGCTTGTGTATCTCGCTGCGGCGCCGGAAGAAAAGGCCGCTCCCAACCAGGATAGCGAATACCAGCATGTCGCCCAGCGGTACGGACAGGAACACAAGCGGCGGCGGGTCCGGCGGAACGCCCCGTCTAGCAGCGGCAATGGCTGTAACGACGCCTACCGCCAACACGAGTCCCGCCAACAGTCCTCCGATCACGCCCAAGCGGCGATGCAGATCTGTGCGGCGCCCGGCGACCAACCGAACCTGCGCCACAAAGAGAGCCACCCACAGCGTCATCACCAAGCCGTGTACGTGTACCAATCCAGGCAGCGCCGGGGCGTCGAACAACCCCTTGAGGTAGTAAGTCCGCGCGAACCCCGTCAGGACGATCAGGACGACGCCGACCGCAGCCCAGATGTATAAGCGGCGGTCTTTACCGCCTCGGCGAATACTTTGATCTACTGCCATATGTGAATTACTCTCGGCAACCTCGCTGCCTAACACCATTTTAGCTTCTGGATTGACCCTTCAGAACAAACGCCGCATCACGCCTTTCGATTGACGGGCCTTGATCATCGTTTCGGCCACTTGGGTCTGCAGGCCCAATGGCATTAAGTTTAGTGTGGAGGAGCGCGAAGCGAGAGTGCGGCGCGGGTTCTGACGCCGCTTTCCCAGCTTTTGATTGAGCAGCCGACGAATCGAGGATTGGGAAAGCGGCGTCAGAACCCGCCGCACACTCTCGGCTATCGCCGATTAGGTGGCCGAAACGATGATCACAGCCCGATTGACGTAACATAGCGTTTCTCTTCGGGAGAGCAGTTGAAGTAAACCGCTGTATCAGGGGAAATATGAGAATCGAATGCGCCTGTTGGAAGGTTTAGGACGATTCTCGATAAGGGAACTAGGCGGTTACGGTTGACCAGCTTAGCGACTAACTCCAGATCATAAGTGCCTGGCGTAAATGGAAACAGCATTTCGCTGTTTATCGAGTTGAAATGATGGTTCGTTACTACACCGTTTTCACCTACAAACAGTCCACTCCCCCGTACAAGGCCTTTATCGCCATGCCCCCAGAAAGAAAACTCATCCGACCGTGCCCATTCTCGAACTCGGAGAAAGAGGCTTTCTATAACAAGGCCACGTTTGCCTGTGCTGAAAAGCAAGGTGCGTAGAAATATCTTGGCCTGCGGGTGGGGCTTTCCGACGAAGTCATATCGAAATGCGACAAATGAAGGACGGGTGCTCCGAACTGTGCCACGACGAAGAATCGTGAACCACGCCGTGAAAAGAGATACGCACAGCGCGAGAACCGAAATGATTGTTGGTAGGATTCCCATACTGCACTAAGAAGCTAACAGGTAGTTAGACTGATGATTTGACCCTACTCGGTTATTGTTCTTGTCAAAGCGTGTTTGGAAATTCCAGCCCCAGCGGGGCGAAATGTTTATAGTTTGCGATACCATTTATTTCCCCAGCTCCGTCAGGAGCGACATCTGCCAGATGTCGCTCCTGACAGAGCTAAAGAACAAAAGCACGCCCCAAACTATAAACATTTCGCTCCTAACGGAGCTGAAGGAGTCACGCCTCGGTCAAACAACCGAATTTCCAACCACGCTCTCAGATCAACTAGCGCCTAATTCCAACCGTGCGCGTTCCGCACCGCGATCATCGTGGACAGGATGTTCCGCCACGTCTGCGGATCCATCATCGTTTCATTGGGGAACATGCAACCGTCCCAGTTGATGTGCTGGTACGCTTTGGTAGGCGCGCCGCCCTCGTCGCGCATCCACAGCCCGGCGGCGCGCACAATATCCATCTTGCCGTTCGGATCGTTCGGCAGGCAGTGGCGTCCGGTTTTGTCGTGCGAACCCGATCCTTTCACCGTGGCGTCGTTCTGCGCGACATGAAAATCCTTGACCCAGGGACGCAGACGGCTCGTCATCTTGCCCAGCGCGTCGTAAAGCATTTCCCGGTTCGACCAGTCGTAGCCTTCTGGCAGCAGGCTGTCTTCGGGCGCGTTGTACCCGAGTGTGAACAGCAGCGTGTGCGCCATGTCCGCCTGCATGCCTAGGGTCTGCGGACGGTCTACCGTTTCGAGCAGCTCGGCCATATGCTTCCAGCTATGCATGCCGCCCCAGCAGATTTCACCTTCGGCGGCGAGCCGTTCGCCGTAGCTTTCGGCGATGTCGCAGGCTTCGCGGAAGGTTTCGGCAATCTTCTTGGTATTGCCCGCCGGGTCTTCGGCCCAATCCGCTGGGCTACACGACGAATCAATGCGCACAATTCCATAAGAGCGAATGCCGATGTCGCGGAGCTTCTTGCCAACAGCGCAGGATTTTTGAACCTGCGTCAGAAAGTTTTTGCGCTCTTCTTCCGACCCCATCGCCGAGCCGCCGCCCGTGGGTCCCCATACGGGAGCGACGAGCGAGCCTATACACAGGTTGTGCGCGGCGACGCTGTCCGCCAGACGTTTGAGATCGTCATCGGACGAATCAATATCCGTGTGCGGCAGAGACAGGAAAATGTCTACGCCGTCGAAACGCTGGCCATCCACCTCGGCGGCGGCGGTCATATCGAGCATGGTTTCAAAATCAATCACGGGTTCCGCATCCGGGCCTCCCTTGCCGACAAGCCCCGGCCAGGTCGCGTTATGCAGTTTCGGATATTGGTGCTTGTTTTCAGCGCTCATTGATTTGCTCCTTAATTTCTTTTGCAACGGTTCCGCGAAGGTAGACCAACCACGGGGAGCACGGGGAGCACGGGGATCCACAGAGGGAAAATCTTGTGAAGAGGATCTTGCAAATCTTCATCCCAACACCTTTCTTCATCTTCCCCGTGCTCCCCGTGCTCCCCGTGGTTTTGATTCTGCTTAAAACCGATAATGTCTATGCGCGATTGGGTTGAACAACCGCGGCGCGCACACGTTTGAAAATTTCGTCGTGATTCGTCGCCCAGCGCAGCACGACGACGAGGTCGTTATTCGGATCCATCCAGATGACATTGCCGCCCGCGCCGCGCGCCGCGAACGTGATTCGCGCATCGCCCGGCCACTGCTTCAGCCACCACAGGTAGCCGTAATCATTCTTGATCGAGCAGGGCGTGGTGGACAGCTCGATCCACTTTTCCGAGATGAGTTGTTTGCCGTTCCATTTCCCGCGGCGCAGGAACAGGTAGCCGAAGCGCGCCATGTCGCGCGAGTTGATGAACAGGCCACCGCCCCAATGCCCGCCGCCGCTGACCGAAACGATCTTCTTGCCGGCGATCTCGACTTCAGAGTTGCGATAACCGTTCCATTGCCAAAGCGATGACGCGCCGATGCGATCCATGATCTCGTCTTTGAGGACTTGCGGCAGGGGCCGCTTCCACAAACGCAGCAGCGCCAGCGAGAGGCGGTTGACGCGCACGTCGTTGTAGTTCCAGAACGCGCCTGCTTCTTGTTGCTGATGGTTGCGCGGCTCGTCAATCGTCGCCGGCTTCTCCCACAGCCAGCCTTCCCATTCGCTGGTCTGTTGCAGCAGGTGCTGCCAGGTGATCTTCGCGTTATGCGGCGAATCGAAACCGCCGTCGTTGACGAGCCGCCGCGCCGGTTCGTTTAAATCTTTGATCATCCCGCGGTCGTATGTCAGTCCGGCGACAGCCGAAAGAAAGCTCTTGGTCACGCTGAAGGTCATGTCCACGCGCTCGGTGTCGCCGAACTCCGCGACGATGTAACCGTGGCGCAGGACGAGGCCGTTGATCTCGCCGCGATCTTTCGTCGGGCCGATGATTTCGGGATGGCTCTCCTGGCGCTGGCGCGCGGCGATCACTTCGGCGACGGTCTTCGGCTCCTTCTGCTGTTTGGCGAATTCGACGGCTTCGGCGAGCAGCGCGGGATTCAGCCCGGCCTGCTCGGGCTTTTTGCGCTCCCACTTGTCGCCAGGCGCGGGATAATAGACCGCTGTGCGTTGCGCGATTGCCTGCTCAGACCAACGCAGGCAGAGCAACGGAGCGAGCAGAGCAAGCAACAGAGCGGGGAAATGTAGTCGAGCATAAGCGTGGCGTTTCATCTTCGGTTTTTGCCTTTCATCATGCAGTCAGGCGGAAATTTTGAGGTATTTTCATTTTCCATATATCACCTGACATTTTTCATTTGCCATTGCCGGAGTTGCGCAACACGCCCTTGATCATCGTATCGGCCAGCGGAAAGGAAAATGTGGGAAAGGAAAATAGAGGATTTGTTATTTTCCTTTCCTGCATTTTCCTTTCCGCTGGAACGGTGTAGTTACTTCTTGCCCAGCGCCTGGGCAATTGCTTGCTCCGCGAGCGGGGCCATTACCACATAGCCCGCGTCGTTCGGAAGCAGCCCGTCACTGGTCAACTCCTTCTTCAAATTGCGGCCTTCGGCCATCGCTGAATAATAGTCGAGATAGACCGCGCCGCTCTGGGCCGCATACTCCTTGAGCCAGTTGTTGGCGCCGATGATTTTGCCGAATGGCCGCAGCAGCGACTGTTTGGTATAGCAGTCGCAAATCGGCGTGAGCGAAGCCAACACGACGCGGATGCCGTTCGCCTTGGCTAGTTCCACAATAGACGTGATGTTCTCGACCATCATCCCCTGCGTGATCGGGGCGTCGAGGCTGGCGATGTCGTTTGCGCCCGCCATGATCACGACGACTTTCGGGTTCAGCTTGATTACGTCCTGGCGGAATCGGACCAACATCTGCGGCGTGGTCTGGCCCTTGATGCCACGATTCAGATAGGGCTTGCCGGGAAAGAACTTCGCATTGCCCTGGCCCCAGTACTCCGTGATCTCGTCGCCCAGAAAGACTACGCGATCCTCCGAAGGCTTGGGGCGGGGAAGTTCGGTGTTTTCGCTGCCGTAGCGGATCAGCCCGGCCCAATCCCACAGCAGTCGTCTTTGCGTTTCCATCCGCTGTTCAAGCGCCGCAATGGTTGGAGCGCAATCCGGCTTCGCCTGCGTCCAACCGAGGCAGCCCAGAACCAGCAGGCCTAACAGGAGTTTGATAATTGGAAGCTTCATTCTTTGAATATCAAGCGATCCTTCTTCGCCTCGATCTTGGCAATGTCCGCGCCGGGGACTTTTTTCAAGTCTTCGATGGTTTTGAACTCGCCATTCTTCTCGCGGTACCGAATGATCGCTGCGGCTTGCGAGCGTTTGAGGGATAATCCGCTTTCAAACTCAATCGCCTTCGCTTTGTTCACGTTGATCTTCGGAACGTCATCGGCCGGGTAGTTCCTGACGGCGTATTCGAGCACGGCGCCGATCTCTTTCTCCGTGGCTTTCATGCCGTAGGAAACCATCTTTTCCATGGTCGTCTGCCATCCAGCCCGATCCTGGCGGGTCGAGAATGACTTCTCCAGTTCGTGGCACCCCGCGCAGAGTTTGCGGGCCTCCTCTTTTCCCGGCCCTTCCGGCATCGCCTTTCCCTGACTCGCCGAAGACTTCACCCAAACGCCGCCCGCGAAGAGCGCGAAGGTCACGCCAACCAAAACCAAACGCCAGATTCGACCATTACGAGAATCAATTCGTGGAGACATAACTACTGTTCTCATTGAATCAATGCTCCATGGGGAAACCGAACACGTAGATCGCGCCGTCGTACGTCGTAAGGTAAATCTGGCCCATGCCGCCGGACAACGCGCCGCCTCGCGTAAACGACGTGATGGTCGCGCCGCTGTTCCACAACTCCTTGCCGGTCGTACCGTCGAGCGCATAGATGACCGCGCGCGACGAACGCGCCGCGCGTTGCGCCGCGGTCATCTTGCTGTCGCTCGCGCGGAACTCGCCGCTGGAGGCGACGAAGACCACACCGTTGATGATGGTGGGCGTCAGCGGCGAAGTCAGGTCGCGCGAGGCCCAGCCCGGTTGCAGCGCCGGCGCGCCGTTCTGTTCAACTATCTTCCACGCGACGACCGCGCCCTTTTTGATGACCCCGTTGTCAGCCTTGAATCCGGCGTCGCTGGCCTGCGCGCCCACGGTTGGCGCGAGAATCCATCGCACGCCGCCCGGGTCCTGCCAACTGGCCAGCGCGCCCGGGGCAAAGTCCGCGGTTTTCGACGAGGCGGGCGTGGAAGTCAGCGGGGCGTTCAGGTTCGCGGCGTCGAACAGATGCACGCTTCCATTTTTGGTCGCGGCGGCGATCAGGGTTTTGCCTTTGTAATCAAAGATCACAGGCGAGGCGGAAAACTCCTGCGCCCCGGCCGAGAAAGCCGCCTTCACCGCCAGCGTTTTGGGATCCAGCGCGACGAGGGAATTCGGATGATCGCCGCCGGCCCCGGTCACGACATAGATCACGCCGTCCCCGCCGAAGGCCATCCCGGCCGAACCGGCGACATTTCCTTTCCACGTCTTTACTTCTTTCGAGATCAGATCAATCGCCCAGATCCCGTTCGCAACGTCGCCGCAACCCCCGGCGGCGACGACGTAGGCGAATTGATCGGTCACGATCAGCCCGTTCGCGTTGGCGTTGGGCGGCAGGAATTTCATCGGCGGTTCGTAATCGGCGCCATTCGACAAATGCAATGAGTGCAGCCTGCCGGCGCCCGACAGCGCGAAAACGAGAAACGGTCCGGCGCCCAATTGGCCGCCTGGCGGGTTCGCCGGATTGGTGCGAGTCGGCTGCACCAGCATCGAATTGATTCCCGTCCCGCCAGCCCCTCCAGGAGGATTCGGGCGGACATTGGCCAGCGTGACCGCGCCCTGGCCGGGTTCGCCCACGGCGCTTTTCGCGGGAGAGCTGCGGCCACGTCCGCCACCGCTGGGCAGCGCGGGAATTGTCGTCAGCGCCGGGCGCGCCACCCCGGTGGTCATCCCGCCGGGACATGTCAGCGTGCCGGGCCCTGCGGGCGCGCCGGAGTTCAGGTGTTTATCCCATTCCATGCGCCCCAGGTCTGTGTCTATCGCGAAGAGGTTGTCTGAACTGCCGGAGACAAATCCGAGCATGCGAAATCCGCGATACCCGATCAGCCGGTCGAGCGTCGCCGGCGGGCTCAAGTTGTTCAATTGTCTGGGCGGGTTCTTCAACTTCATCTTCCATAGAAACTGGAAGCCGGGCTTCGTCATTGAATCTTTATTGATTTTGGCGTCCGACCGGATCCACGCGGAACGCTGCGCATCGCCATTATCGGTCATCCAGTCGCGGCCCTGCGCATCAGCCGTAAACGCGCAGGCGGCGCAAACGATAATCGCGGCAAGATATCTTTTCATTGCGGAAATCCTTATTGATTGTTGATAGTTTGGATTGGGAGATCGGTACAGTACCGCGCGCGTGAGCAAGCGGCTGTTTGCAATGCCAGCCGCTTGCTCACGCGCGCGGTACTGTTTCTATCGCGCCGCTCGTTCCGCGTCCGACTTGACGCCGAAGCAGTACTGCATGCCATCGAAGGTGTTGAAATAAACGCGCCCGTTGGCGATGGAGAGTCCGCCCCAGTGGCTCCACGAAGCGATCTGATCACCGCTCGACCACAACTCTTTGCCGGTCTGCGCGTCCAGCGCGTACAGGACGGCCTTGTGCGAGCCGGCGATGCGGTACTTGGCGTCGTGGTTATACGCGAGCCCGATGTCGAATCGAGCCTGGTCGGTATCCTCTCCGTTGCCGTAGGCGAAAATGATACCGTTGGCGATGACCGGCGGCTCGGCGCGGTTCATGTCGCGCGAGAGCCAGGCCGGCGCGAGCGTCCATTTGCCAGCCTTCTCCTCGACTTTGAAGGCGGCGATCGCGCCCCACTTGACCGGACCATGCTCGATCGGCGCTTTCCATTTTGAATGCTTCGGCCCCCAGAACGGCGTCAGCACCCAGCGCGCGCCTTTCGCGTCTTCCCAGGACGCCATCGAACCCCAGATGCCCGCCGACGCGAAATTGACTTCTTCGTTGCAAATCAGCGGCGTGCGGTGCAACGGCGTGCGGTGGTCGTCTCCGCCAATGGACTCCGTGTCCATCAAGTAGACGACGCACTCCTTGCCCGCGTCCACCATCAATTCCTTGCCCTTGTATTTGAAGACCGCCGGAGTGACCTGCATATCCAGGTCGCGTTTCCACAGCCACTCGGCGTTGGACGGACCGTAATAGTCCACCAGTTCGACGGCCTTCGTCCGCGGGTTCAGCTTTACTCCGATGATGCCGTTGCCGAACACGCCGTTTTCCGGGTCCCACGGCCCGTCGCCCGTGCCCGTGTACATAACGCCCGTGGAGCTGATCGCCGGACCAGTGCGCCCCCACATGCCGCCACCCGCGGGGCCCCACGAGCCGACCTTGTCGGTGGCCAGATCGTAGGTGTAGACCGTGTTCGGGTTGCCGCCGCAGCCCTGCGCCGTGTGCGTATAGATCACATTTTCGCGCAGGCTCAACGCGTAAGGCTTGCCGTTGGGCGGCATGAACTTCGCGGGCGGCGCGACTTCCTTGCCGTCGGCGGCGTTCAGGCGGCGCAGCGTGCCGTCCCAGGCGGCGGCGTAGATGGTGTATTTGCCGGGAGTGTCCGTCGGCCCGACGACCGGCGTCGCGGTGATGCCGCCCGGACACAGGATGCCGGCGCCTCTGCCGCCTCCGGGTGGGGGCGTCCACGAAGTCTCGAAGTGATGCTTCCAGAGAAGCGCGCCCGTTTCGGCGTCCAGCGCATAGATGTTGTCCGACACGCCGGTCGCAATCACCATCTGTTTGGGGCCGCCGCCGGTATTTACACGTCCAATAATCAACACCGGCAACAGGTTGTGCATTTGGCGGGGCTGGTTGTCGAGCCTGGTCTTCCACAGCAGCTTCATGTTCTTGACATTGGCCGTGGTCAGAACCGCTTCGTTCCGCTGCCATGCGGTTCGCTCGATGTCCCCGCCGTCAGTCAGCCAGTCCGCGAGTTTGCGCTCCTGGGCCAGCCGGCCCGAGCTCCAGATCGCTATGCATGCGAGCAACAACATCAGCAGCGGTCCAGTGACTTTAACAAACTTTCGATATCCCACTTTGGAAGACTCCCTTCTGATGACACGTAGGCGAGCGCCTTCGTGGAGTAGATCATTCCGCGTAGCGCGCAACAGGTTCGGACGTTCTCCGAACCGCAAAAATGTCCGAAGTCTTGATTTCAATACCTCGGACAGATTTGAGAGCGACTTGGTTACAACTGTGGATATTTGCGCCAACTCCATGAAGAGCGGCAGGATGGGAAATATAGCTAAAGTAGAGGGGAAATGACAGTGAGGATTATTCAGGAATGGAATTTCTTATCGGATTGGGGCCCGGGTCTGATCGGATTAAATCAACCGGTAAACTTATACCCGACCCCGTGGATTGTGATCAGGTATCTGGGATTGTTGGGAGTCTCTTCGATCTTCTGCCGCAGCTTGGCAATGTGAGTGTCTACTGTGCGGGGCGTGGGGAAGCCGTCGTACGACCAGACGCCGTCGAGCAACTGGTCGCGGCTGACCACCTGGTTGCGGTGTTCGATGCGGACGCGGCGAGATTCGCGCGGCGATGGACCGGTCGATGATCAATTACACGCTCAACCTCTTGCACATCACGGTGGCTTACGGCGGGCGGGCGCTGCCACTGGGTTGAACCGACGCGATTGAAGAAGTCACCGTCTCGACCGCGACGCCCGGCGCGGACACTTCGGGCGACGGCGCGGTGCAGATCAAATACTGGTATCACCGCAACCCGGCGCTCAACTCCAAAAAGGGGCGAACAAGGTCATCACCTACCTGCCGGATGGCGTCATCCTCAACACGCGGCGGGCCTTCAACGTGGACGTGACGAGCGCGACCGGTTACAGCACGCTGGGCGCGCCGACGGGCCGCCACATCGCCCCGGCCGGCGGCAACGGCTGTTTGCAGGGCTTCACCGGGCAGTGCGGCTTCTCGCGCCTCGTGCTTGAGATGATGTTGTTGGTTGCGCCGTTCACATGCCACGCCGGTCTCGTCATCGTCAGAGTTGTGGATCAAGCGGGCAAAGGCATCCCGGGAGTAAAGTTGCAGGTCTCCCCCGGCGGCGCGGTCCTGTACCAGGGTCCCAAATGTCAAAAGTTGTAAAAGTTGTTGAGAAATTGTTTGGGGCTGTAACTTGGTGATGAAAGCGATCGGCCTCAGCCGTATAGTTCAATCCATTCATTTCACTCGAAAGGCGGAATCAGACTGCCCGCCTGCTACCTTTCACCGCGCCGCGTCACAGACTGATTGTGCGGCGCGTGTGGCCCGCTTGAAGAATCAGACAGAGCAAGAGGTGAACCAATGGCGATACTGTGGCAAGACTTGCGGTACGGAGCGCGGATGCTGGCGAAAAATCCGGGCTTCACTTTGGTTGCGGTATTCACGCTGGCGCTTGGCATCGGAGCCAACAGCGCTCTGTTTTCGGTTGTCAATGCGATTCTGCTGCGGCCTTTCTCCTACGGCGAACCGGAGCGATTGGTGGTCGTGTGGGAAACACAATTGTCGCGCGGGCTACCAGCGATGTTCGCCTCGCCGCCGAATTACCACGACTGGCGCGCGCAGCAGACGGTGTTTGAAGAGATGGCGGCCTTCAATCCGCGCGGCTTCTTCCTCACTCAAAACGCCGAGCAGACGCGCGTGCAGGGCGCGCAGGTCAGCGCCACGCTCTTTCCGCTGTTGCAGACGCGGCCGCTGCTGGGCAGAACATTTTCCCCTGACGAGGAGAAATCGGGCGGCGCTCGTGTAGTGATGCTCGGCCATAGTTTGTGGGTGCGCGGGTTCGGCGGAGATCAGAATGTGATCGGCAGGAGCGTCATCATCAACGAACAACCGTATACGGTCGTCGGCGTCATGCCTCCGGAGTTCAACTTCCCGCCGCCGATTGATCTGGAAGGCGTGTCGCTGCCGCAGCGCAACGAAATCTGGATTCCATTCGCCCTCGGCCAGAGCGCGGAACAGCGCGGCGCGCACTTCATGACCGTGATCGCGCGGCTCAACCCCGGCGTCGCCATTGAACGCGCCAGCGAAGAGATGAACACGATTGCCGGGCGATTGGAGCGGCAATATCCGGCGAGCAATACGGGTTGGAAGATCGCGCTGGTTCCGCTCAACCGACAAGTACTCGGCAAAGTGGACACGGCGCTCTTCGCGTTGCTCGCGGCAGTCGGGTTCGTGCTGCTGATCGCCTGTGTCAACGTGGCGAATATGCTGCTGGCCAGGTCGGCGGGGCGCGCCAGAGAGATGGCCATTCGCGCGGCGCTCGGCGCGGGCCAGTGGCGGCTGGTCCGCCAATCGCTGACCGAAAGCATGCTGTTGGGGCTGTTGGGCGGGATGGCCGGATTGTTGCTGGCTTACTGGGGCGTGAAATTGATCGTCGGGGTCGCGCCGCAGAACATCCCGCGTCTCGAAGACGCCGCGGTGGATTCGACGGTGGCGGGCTTCACCCTGGCGATCTCGCTGATGACGGGCGTCCTGGCCGGAATCATTCCGGCGCTGCGCGGTTTCACGACCAGGTTGCGCCAGACGCTCAAAGAGGGCGGCAGGACTTCAGCGGAAGCCGGCGCGGCCGTTTGGCTGCGCGATGGGCTGGTGATTGCCGAGGTGGCGCTGGCGTTGCCGTTGCTGGTCGGCGCGGGGCTGTTCGCGCAGAGCTTCCTGCGGTTGCGCGGCGTGGATAAGGGGTTTCAACCGGAGAACGTGTTGACGATGCAGGTCAGGCTGCCGCAGTCGAAATACCCGCAACCAGGCGCCCGCGGCGGCGCCTTCACGGAATTGGAGCGGCGGTTGAAGACGCTGCCTGGCGTGGAATCCGTGGCCTTCACTTCCAGCATCCCGATAGGCTCCGACTGGCAAGGCACGGGCTTCACGGTCGAGGGCGAGCCGCCGCTGGCGCCCGGCCAGGAGCGGCAGATCAACTGGGCCCTCATCACGCCGGGATATCTGCGGACGATGAGTATCCCCTTGTTGCTCGGCAGAGATTTCACCGAGCAGGACGGCCCCGACGCGCCCAAGGTGGCGCTGGTCAATGAGACGCTGGCGCGCCGCTATTTTCCGAACACCGATCCCATCGGCAAACGCATCTTCGCCGGCTTCAACACACAGTTCGCGCGCGAGATCATCGGTGTCGTCAAGGACATTAAACATTCGGACCTGCGGAGCGCGCCCACCGCGCAGGTTTTCGCTCCTTTCCATCAGATGAGCTTCAGCGCCACTTTGTCGTTGTTGATCCGCAGCCACGCGTCGCCCGCGTCGGTGTTCAACGCCGCGCGCGACCGGATCGCGGATTTCGAGCGCGGCAGCGCTATTTACGAAGCGCGAACGCTGGAACAGGTGGTCGCCGAATCCATCGCGTTGCCACGCTTCTCGATGCTGCTGACCGGGCTGTTCGCCTTCGTGGCCGCGCTTCTGGCGGCGGTCGGCGTTTACGGCGTCGTTTCTTATACCGTCAGCCAGCACACGCGCGAGATCGGCGTGCGAATGGCGCTCGGCGCGCAAGCGAGCGACATCCTGAAGCTGATCATTGGACAGGGTCTGCGCCCGGTCCTGATCGGCGTCGGCGCCGGCGTCGCGGCGTCGGTTGTGTTGACGCGGTTGTTGTCGAGCCTGTTGTTCGGCGTGGGCGTGACCGACCCGCTGACGTTCACGGTCATTACGTTGCTGTTGATGATTGTCGCGGGACTGGCCTGTTTTATTCCGGCGCGGCGGGCCACGAAAGTAGACCCGATGGTCGCGCTCCGATGCGAATAAGTGATTTCGAGTTCAACCTTACAATAGGAGAAAACCGATATGAAACTGATCGTTAAATACCGTGGCAGATATCTTGCCTCGTTGATGGCTGGCCTGACGCTGGCCGTAACAGGCCTCGCTCAATCTGATAACAAGCCGGAGTTAATTGACCGCGAGAAGGAGACAGAGATGGCGTTGAGCGCCGCGCCTGAGCGAAGGTTCTGGCGGAGTTAAATCGTTACGATGAAGCTTTACAAATGGCCGACCGCGCGCTGACGCTAGCTGGTAAATCACCCGCCGCCGCGCAAGCGCGGATCAAGGAATCGGTTGAGAAGTTAATTGCCGAATTGAAAAAACGGAAGGGATAGGAGTGGAAGTCTATGTGGCAAGACCTGCGCTACGGCCTGCGAATGTTGTTGAAGAATTCCGGCTTTACGATAATCGCCGCGCTCACGCTGGCGCTGGGCATCGGCGCGAATACGGCAATCTTCAGCGTCATTAACGCGATTCTGCTGCGCCCGTTGCCTTACGCCGCGCCTGAACAGCTTGTGATGGTGTGGGAATCCTTTCCGGGGTCGCGGGAAAACCCGGTGATGCCCAGCAACTTCGCTGACTGGCGGGCGCAAAACCAGGTCTTCACCGATATGGCCGCCTGGGCGCCGCAAACTTTCAATTTGTCCGGCGGCGGCGAGCCGGAAAAGTTGGAAGGCGTGGGCGTCACGGCGAATCTGTTCGCGCTGCTTGGCGTGGAGCCAATTCTGGGCCGCGTGTTTCTGCTTGAAGAAGACCGTCCGGGCGCCAACCAGGTCGTGATGATCAGCCATTCTTTGTGGCAGCGTCGCTTCGGCGGCTCGCGTGATGCGATCGGACGCCGCGTGACGCTGGATGGAACCGAGTTCACAATCATCGGCGTGGCGCCGCCTTCTTTTCATTTCCCATCGCGCCAGCATGCGGCATGGATTCCGCTGGCTTTAAGTCCTGAACAGATCAACACGCGTGTGGCGTCGCACTACCTGAGTGTGATTGCGCGACTCAAGCAGGATGCGACTCATCAGCAGGCGCAGGTTGAGATGACTGCGATTGCGGCGCGGCTTGAGCGTCAATACCCAAATACAAACGCGACGGTGGGCGCCAGAGTCGTTCCGCTCAAAGAGCAGGTCGTCGGAAATTTTCGCCAGGCGTTGCTGATCCTGTTCGCCGCCGCCGGATTCGTATTGCTGGTGGCCTGTACCAACGTCGCGAACCTCCTATTGTTCCGCGCCTCCATGCGACAGAAAGAGATCGCGGTCCGGTTGGCGCTCGGAGCGGGACGCGGACGGTTGATGCGGCAATTGCTGACTGAAAGCCTGCTGCTCGCCGCGTTGGGAGGCGCGCTGGGATTGTTCCTGGCGTGGCGTGGCGTTTCCGTCTTGACGGCGGCAATGCCGGAGGGACTGGCGCTGTTCAAGGCGGTATCGATTGATCTAAACGTGTTGGCGTTTACGCTGGCCGCCTCGATGCTGACCGGAGTCTTCTTTGGATTATTTCCGGCATTCCAGGCTACGCGGCTCAATTTGAATGAAACTCTTAAAGAGGGAGGTCGCAATGCGGCGCAAGGGCGAAACGGCTTGCGGAGTTTATTGGTCGTAGTCGAAATAGCGTCGGCGTTGATGCTGATGGCCGGGGCTGGCCTGATGATCAACAGCTTTCTGCGCCTTCGCCAGGTCGACGCTGGTTTCAAAGCCAACAGCCTATTGACGATGGAGATTGATCCGACACTTGCGCGTTACCCCAATCACGCCGCGCTGTCCGCCTTTTATGATCGGTTGCTCGAACGAATCGAAGCATTGCCCGGAGTGGAATCCGCCGGAGCCGCCACTCGGCTGCCGCTCACGGACGACCGCGTCCATTATATGTTTTGCGTCGAGTCGCAGCCGGGATGGAAATATGCCGGCGCCCTGCCGAGTACGGTCAGTCCGGGTTACTTCGACACAATGGGCATTCAACTGGTGGCGGGCCGCGCTTTCACAACGCAGGACACCTCGCAGACTGAGCAAGTGGCCGTGATCAACGAAGCGATGGTTCAACGCGCGTGGCCCGATCAGAACCCGCTTGGCAAACGCATCAGAATGTATCCCTACGACGCCACGGCTCTCACGCTTACCGTCGCCGGCGTCGTGAAGGATGTCAGACAATCCGAATTGCAGGCCGCCGTCAGGCCGCAGGTTTACCGCTCTTACGCCCAGATGATGTCGTATGCGCCGCGCGACCTGGTGGTCAGAACCAATGTGGCGCCGCTCAGGTTAGCTCCGGCTGTTCGCGACGCGGTCCAGTCGGTGGATAAAGATCAACCCGTTTCCAACATTCGCACGATGGAGCGGATTCTCGCCGACTCGATAGCGGATGAGCGTTTCAACATGCTGCTTCTGACCATTTATGCCTCGCTGGCGCTGGCGCTCGCCGGCGTGGGCATCTACGGCGTGATGTCTTATCTGGTGACGCAGAGCACACGCGAGATCGGCATTCGGATGGCGCTCGGCGCCCGAGGGAGCGACGTGTTGAAACTGGCGCTTGGGAGGGGATTGGCGCTGACCATCGCCGGCCTCGTCGTAGGATTGGCCGGAGCCTGGGGATTGACGCGCCTGATGAATAAATTGCTCTACGGCGTAACCCCAACCGATCCGCTTACCTTTATCTGCGCCTCATTACTATTGGTATCTATCGCATTGCTGGCTTGTTACGTTCCGGCGCGGCGGGCTACGAAAGTAGACCCGATAGTCGCATTACGAAATGAATGACCGGGACTTCATGAGGGCAAAAATATGCAAACTATGCTGCAAGACCTGCGCTACGGCGCGCGGATGTTACTCAAGAAGCCAAGCTTTACTGTCATCGCGGTGTTGACGCTGGCGCTGGGGATCGGGGCGAACACGGCGATCTTCAGCGTCGTAAATGCGGCGCTGCTCAACCCGCTGCCGTTCGCTGAGTCGGACAGGCTGATGGCTCTAGGGCAGAACGAACCCCGCAACCGCGCGGCGTTGTCGAACTTCTCGTTCCGCAACTTCGCCGACCTGCGCGACCAGAGCAAAGCGTTCGAGCGACTCGCGGCTTACTACAACTCCAATTTCACGCTCACGGGGCAGCGCGAGGCCGTGCTGCTGCGCGGCGCGGTCGTCACGGCGGATCTGTTCCCGCTGCTCGGCGCGTCGCCGGCGTTGGGGCGCGCCTTCCTGCCCGAGGAGGACAAGGCCGGAGGCGGCGGCGAGGGGCGACCGGCGATCCTGAGTTGGGAATGCTGGCAGCGGCAGTTCGCGGGCGACCCGGCCGCCATCGGGCGCGCGATCATTCTCAACAACACGAGTTTCACAGTTGTCGGGGTCATGCCTACTGGTTTCAAATTTCCGATCCAGGCTCAGCCAGCCGAGGTGTGGGTCTCGACCGCGTTCGATAACGAGAGGCCGATCGGCCCGGGGATGATTATGGTCGCGCGCGGCTACCGCGGCTGGCGCGTGATCGGGCGGCTGAAACCCGACGTCACGCCCGAGCGGGCGCAGGCCGAGGCGGACGTGATCGCCTCCGGCCTGGCGGCGCAGTTTCCCGAAGAGAACAAGGACATGGGCATCAAGGTCATGCCGCTGCTCGAATCGCTGGTTGGGAACCTGCGACCGACGTTCCTGCTCTTGTTAGGAGCGGTAGGGTTAGTATTATTGATCGCGTGCGTCAACGTCGCGAACCTGCTGCTCGAACGCGCCATCAGCCGCCAGCGCGAGATCAACGTGCGGCTGGCGCTGGGCGCGGGCCGCTGGCGCATCACGCGGCAACTCTTGACCGAGAGCGTCATGCTGTCGGGCCTGGGCGGCGCTGTGGGAGCGGCGCTGGCGGTGTGGGGGACCAACCTGATCGTCGCGCTCAGTCCCGAGAGCATCACGCGCATCGCGGAGACGCGGCTCGACGCGCGTGTGTTGGCCTTCACGGCGCTGGTCTCTCTAGCCGCGGGCGTGGCCTTCGGGCTGGCCCCGGCGCTGATCATCTCAAGGACAAACCTGGCCGAGTCGCTCAAAGAGGGCGGGCGCGGCTCGGCGGGCGGCGCCCGCACGAACCGCGCGCGCAACCTGCTAGTAGTGGTCGAGATCGCGCTCGCGTTGGTGTTACTCATCGGGGCGGGACTGCTTATCCGGAGCCTCGTGAGGTTACAGCAGGTCCCAGTCGGGTTCGACCCGCGCAACGCTCTCACCTTCAACGTTGCGATGTCGGTTGATCGCACAACCCCCCCGCCACGGATCGCCGACTTCTACCGCCAACTCACTGAGCGCGTGAAGACCCTGCCTGGGGTCGTCAATGCGAGCGTCGTCTTCCAACTGCCGCTCGGGGGCAGCGGGGCCAGCACGGGACTGGAAATCGAGGGACAGCCCGTGGATCCGGGCGCCCGCTCCTTTGGCATCATCCACTCGGTCGGCCCCGAATACTTCCGCACAATGGGCATCCCGATCGTCAAGGGGCGCGAATTCACCGAGCGTGACGATCTGAACTCGCCGCCGGTACTGATTATCAACGAGGCCCTGGCGCGCAAACATTTCCCGAACGAAGACCCGCTCGGCAAGCGGATCGCGCCGGGCTTTTCCTCTGTACCGGTTACCGGGGAGGACGGCATGCGTGAGGTCGTCGGCGTGGTCGCGGATGTGAAGCACCAGAACCTGCAGGGGCCGGCGCAGCCCGAGATCTATTTCGCGCAGGCGCAGATGCCTATGTCCGCTATGACTGTGGTGGCGCGGGTCATGTCCGACCCACGCGGGCTTGTCAACGCGGCGCGCGACGTCGTCCACTCGCTGGACAGGAACGCCCCGGTTTACGGCGTCAGGACACTCGAAGAAATCCTCGGCCGGTCAGTCGGCGCCACGCGCTTCAACACGCTGTTGCTGGGCCTCTTCGCCGCCGTCGCGCTGATCCTCACGGCGGTCGGGATCTACGGCGTGATCTCCTGTTCGGTCAGCCAGAGCACGCATGAGATCGGCATCCGCGTCGCCCTCGGCGCGCAGGCCAGTGACGTGATCAAGCTGATCGTCGGGCAGGGTATGCTTCTGACGCTTGTCGGGGTCGTCACCGGACTGGTCGCCGCCTACGGGTTGACGCGGTTGATGTCGAACCTGCTGTACGCCGTGACCGGCGCCGACCCGCTCACTTTCATCTTAGCGCCGCTATTGTTGGCCGCCGTCGCCTGGCTGGCCTGCTACCTGCCAGCGCGGCGGGCGACGAAAGTGGATCCAATGGTCGCATTACGTAATGAGTAACCAAAATTCATGGAGGAACTATGGCCGACATAATCCATCAATTTTCCATGGCGCTGGCCGCGTTGCGAGATGGCCGCGCGGCTGAGCGAGCGACGAGTTTCATCACCGCCTCAAACTTCGAGAAATGGCGCCAGGCTCATCCCGACTGGCGCGTGATTGAGAACGCCGATATGCCGCTCAACGAGCCGATGATCGAAGTTCCGGGCATCGCCATCGCGGGCCACACCGTCGGGCCGGTCTGGTTCACGCGCCGCGCCGACAAAAACTTTCACGAATTCATGTCGCGGTTTATGGACAAACGAGTCGAAGGAGCGATTGGCGGCAATGCGCTTCGCCACTTCCGGGTCACGGTTGATTATCCGGGCGCAGTCGCCGTGTTCGAGAGATGAATAATGATGCGACAGAAACCCGGCCGTGGCGGCGGGACGTTCTTCGCCTGGCTGAAACGAAGAGGAAAACGATGAGAACTTTATTCCAAGATTTGCAATACGCGCTCCGGTTTTTCTCAAAGAACCCTGGTTTTATCCTGATCACGGTTCTGACGCTGGCGCTCGGCATCGGCGCCAACAGCGCTATCTTCAGCGTCCTCAACGCGGTCTTATGGCAGCCACTGCCATACAAGGACCCGGAGCGGCTGGTCATCGTGTGGGAAACGATCCCGAAGACCGGTCAGACCGAAAATACGCCCGCGCCATTCAACTACTACGCCTGGCGCGAACAGAGTCAGGTATTTGAAAATCTCGCGGCGTGGCAGATTCTGTTGGAAAACCTGACGGGCGCGGGCGAGCCGGAGCAGATAGCGGGGCAGAGCGTCTCGGCGAGTTTCTTTCCGTTGCTTGGCGTCAAACCGATGCTTGGTCGCTGGTTTTTGCCGGAAGAAGATCGGCGAGGCAATCATCACGTCGCCGTACTCAGTCACGACTTATGGCTACGGCGCTTTGGCAGCGATCCGAAAATCATCGGGCGGAAGATTACGCTCAGCAATGAAAGCTACGAAGTGATCGGCGTCATGCCGCCGTCGTTCGAAGAGCCGCTGACGGCTCCGGGATACACGGCGCAGTTCTGGGTTCCGCTCGCACATACGCCAGAAGACGCGCGCAGCAAATCGCGCAGTCTGCTTGTCGTCGGAAGGCTCAAGGCCGGAGTGTCGGCCTCTCAGGCGCAAGCCGAAATGGCGGCGCTGGTGGCGCGCATGCAGGAGCAGGATCGCGAGTTGGGCAATTCGTTCGGCGTGAGCGTCAGGCCGCTCGATGAAGAGCGCGGCAATAGAATCCGCGACGCGTTATGGATCCTGCTTGCGGCGGCAGGCTTCGTCTTATTGATCGCTTGCGTCAACGTCGCCAATCTGATGTTGGCGCAAGCGGCGGCGCGATGGAAAGAGACGGCGATTCGCGCCGCGCTGGGAGCGAGGCGATGGCGATTGACTCGGCAATTTTTGACCGAGAGCTTGTTGCTCGCGGGCGCGGGAGGCGCGGCGGGTTTGTTGTTGGCGGTGTGGGGAGTGAAGTTGCTTTTTTCGATGGCGCCGGTCGACATCGCCCGTCTGAAAACGATCGCGGTTGACTGGCGCGCGCTCGTTTTCACGCTCGGCGTGTCGCTAGTGACGGGGCTGGCCTGCGGACTCGCTCCCGCGATTCAATCCTTTCACACCAACCTGAACGAGGCTTTGAAAGAAGGCGGCAGGGACGCAGGCGGCAGGCGAAGCGGATTGCGCAGCGCGCTTGTAGTGGCCGAGGTCGCGTTGACTCTGGTCTTGCTCATCGGGGCGGGTTTAGCGCTCCGCAGTTTTCTCCGGTTGAATCAAGTGGACATGGGTTTTGAGCCGCGTAATCTGCTCACGCTCCGCGCCATACTCCCGGATGCGAAATATCCCGACATCGAAAAGAAGCGGGCGTTCTTCGATCAAGCGCTCCAGCGTCTCGAAGCCTTGCCCGGCGTCGAATCCGCTGGCGCGATCAGCGGATTGCCGGTGAACTTTCAAGGCGGCGGCTCGACATTTCAAATCGAAGGACGCGCCGAGCCGAACAACGTCACGCCGATGACCAATCACCGCGTCGTCAGCCCCGACTACTTTCGCACGATGAAGATTCAACTCGTCGCGGGCCGCGTCTTCAATTCGCAGGACCGAGATGGATCCGAGCCGGTCGCGGTCATCAGCGAATCGCTCGCTCGCGCGTCGTGGCCGAATGAAAGCCCGATCGGCAAGCGCGTGCGCTGGGGCGCGGTGAACGGCCCGCAAATGACCATCGCCGGCGTTGTCAAAGACGTCAAGCTCCATCAACTCAGAAGGGCCACGCCGCAGCTTTACATGCCTCATGCGCAGGCGCCGTTCGCGCCTTATGAAATCGCGCTGCGGACGAAAACCGATCCGCTCAGTCTGGCTTCGGCCGTGCGCTACGAAGTCTGGGCCGTTGACAAAGATATTCCCATCGCCAACGTGCGCACGATGGAGCAGGTACTCGCCGGCTCGATCTCGCGTGAACGGTTCAACGCGCTGCTGCTCGCGGTTTTCGCCGGCCTGGCTTTGGCGCTGGCGCTCGTCGGCGTCTACGGCGTGATGAGTTACGCCGTCACGCAGAGCACGAGGGAAATCGGCGTCCGCATGGCGCTCGGCGCGCAAGCTCGCGATGTGATGAAGCTGGTCATCGGGCAAGGACTGGCGTTGACGGCGGCGGGATTGGTCGTCGGCCTGGCCGCAGCGTTCGCCCTGACCCGATTGATGAAGATCTTGCTCTTCGGCGTCAGCGCGACCGATCCGCTGACGTTGATAGCGACCCCATTGCTATTGGCTCTCGTCGCCGCGCTGGCCTGCTACATCCCGGCGCGGCGGGCGACGAAGGTTGATCCGATGATTGCGATTCGGCGGGAATAATGACGGTAACCTGATTGAATTGGTTGAACTGCGATATGAATTCAAACCGGTCGGCTGATCGCCGGCTTTTACGGAGGTCACATATGTCTCCAAATCAGATAGGAAAACTGCTCCGCGCCGCGCCGTATTTTCCCGTCTCCGACGTGGAACAATCGGTGGCGTTCTATGAGCAAACGTTGGGCTTCAGGTGTGAATACTCGGCGGGGGCTCCTCTCCAGTTCGCCATCTGTAGCCGCGACGGCCTCGCGATTATGTTACGGAGGGTTTCGGCGCCTGAACTTATCACGCCGAATGAAAAGCAGGGAGGAACCTGGGACGCCTTCTTCTGGATCAACGACGCGCAAGCTTTGCACGCGGAGTTCAACGCGAAGGGCGCCGATGTGGTGTACGGCCCTCTCATCCAGGAAGCGTATCAGATGAAGGAATTTGCGATCCGCGATTGTGACGGTCATGTGCTCGGCTTCGGGCAGGAGCTCGCATCGTAGGCAGTTCGTAGTCCCGCCTTTAGGCGGAAGCGTCCGCAACAGATCTATTCCGTGATACTGAATCCTTCCGCCTAAAGGCGGGACTACGAACTGTGATACTGAATCCTTCCGCCTAAAGGCGGGACTACGAACTGTGATACTGAATCCTTCCGCCTAAAGGCGGGACTACGAACT
>Ga0187894_10001877_pt1 | contig 26188 bp, 30 predicted proteins | sample GBC1701081metaG_FD_136650 | JGI IMG/M metagenome (GOLD analysis project Ga0187894, IMG submission 136650) | White microbial mat communities from a lava cave in the Kipuka Kanohina Cave System on the Island of Hawaii, USA - GBC170108-1 metaG ... | reverse complement strand
TTCGTGCTCCGAGGTCCCAGGCCCCGGCGATGGACGCCGCGTCGAACCATGATGCGAGGCCCGATGAGCCGCCCCGACGGCGCAAGCAGATCTGAGCCGGTGGCGTCGTGGCCCGCCTGGCCTTCGCCTCCCCCGGCATCCAGCAGGGGCCGGTCGGTACGGCCGAGCGCGATGCAGCGCTCACGGGCGCGCCGCCGGGGCCCAGCCGGCACCGGCACGCCGTCGCCGAGCTATTCGGTCACTGGTGCACCATCCTTCGGATGGCGCCCAGTGAACGCTCTCTGGACCGGCCTCCCGGGCCCGTCACGGCGTCGTCTCCGTCGGCACCGCCCAGCGGGCCGGCGACGTCGTGGAGATTGCCGGCGTGGGCACCCTGCCGGCCGCCCGGCGCCAGGGTCTTGGCGCCGCCGTCGCCACCGCCCTCGCACGCGACGCCCTCGAGCACGGCGCCGAGATCGTCTTCGTGTCGGCCGGGAGCGCGACCATCGCCCGGGTCTACGGGCACGTCGGCTTCCACCGCGTCGGCACCGCCGGTATCGCCGAGCCCTGAACCCGCCAACCACGCCGGCACCCTCGGAGCGGGGCCATCGTCGGACCAGGCTTCTGGGACCCGGTTGGGGAGGGAACCCGACTCGGCGTTCCCGCGCGCCGGCCGACAGGCCTTGGGTGGCCTCGGTTTCAGGCCCCGATGTCCTCGATGGTGACCCCGGTCGCGTAGCTGGCCAGCAGTTCCAGGTCGCTGGGATCAACCGTGGCGACCACGGCTCCGCCGACCAGGTCGGCCACCGCCACGACGAAGGCGTCGACTGCGTACTCGGAGCCGGCACCGGCGCGGCTCAGGAGCTGGCCGGCCCGCACACCGGCCCGGGTATCAACCGGATGCACTTCCACTCGTTCCCGACGCAGCCCGGCGAAGACCCCGGCATCACGGGGGCGGCCTCGTACGACTTCGGCCAGCACAGCAGCCACGGTGCCCACCGGGAGTTCTCGACGCCTCATCTCGGCGATCAGGGCTCGAACGCGGTTCCGCCGGGTTGCCGGCCCGTGCGCCACCGCGGAGATCGCCTCGGCATCGAGAAGCAGCATCAGCCGGTCCGGCGGGATCTCCGCGGCGAGGAACGGGCTGCGTCCCACCGGTCGATCGCCTGAGCGGCCCACTCCAGGGTCTCCGCCGGGATGGGGCCGTGGTCTCGCTCGAACTCCGCCAGCCAATCGTCAACCGCCCGGAGATGTCTCCACCGGCCCAGGTAGGCGGCCACGGCGCGGTCCACCGTCGCTGACAGGCTCCGGGCGCCGGAGATCCGGCGGAGCTCCTCGAGCTGAGCAGCATCGAGGGTAAGAGTGACCTTCTCCTTAGCCATTACAAGATAGTAGTACTTCTATACGATATCCCGACATCTGTCTCCGATGTCTCGTGACATCTCAGAGTGGAGGTGATGGGACTTGAACCCACGACTTCAGCATTGCGAACGCTGCGCTCTACCGGACTGAGCTACACCCCCGACGGGCGCTCAGGTTAGCGGTCGGCGTCGGCGGCCCGGGCCGAGCTAGTTGGCGGAACGGCGGAACATGATGACGTTGTCGCCGTGCGCCGGCGCCGGCAGGAAGCGCAGCTTCATGTCCCGCTCGGCGGCGGCGTTCCTGGCCCGCACCAGCAGGGCGACATAGGCCACGAAGGCCACGTCCAAGGCCACGTGCAGCCACAGCAACGATCGGAGGGCGGGGATCGCCGACAGCGCCACGGTGACCACCATCCCGGCCAGGAGCCCGGCCAGCACGTCGCGGCGACGGCGCAGCGTACGGGCCCGGCGGGCCGCCTGGGGCGAGGCCGGGCCGCGGAGCCCGGCCAGGGCGGGCAGCGCCGGTGCGGCACTGTGGGGGGTGGCGAACCGAGCGCCGTCGCCCATGGCGGCCACCGTGGGGCCTGTCCGCTGGAGGACCCCGAGCTGGCGCCGGAAGTTGCCGATGGAGTCGGCGGGGCGGGCCTCGGATCGGGACCGAAGCATCGGGGGCACGAGCACTGCTGCCCAGATTCCGGCGAGGACCACCAGTACCACGATCGTCAAAGCTCCTCGACCTACCTTCTGTGGACTCGGCGACCGTAGCTCTCGCTACGCCCGCGGCGGTGGATAGCAGTAGTGGGGAGTGACCCATGGCCTACTACCTCAGGCCGGGACGCGCCACCCGGCGAACGCCGGTTCCCGCCCGGGCTAGAGCCCGGTGAGGCCGTCCGACACCGGCCGCCGCCAGATGCCCGCCTTGCCGCCGCTCTTCTCCCACAACGTCATCTGGCCGATGACCATCGTCTTGTCCGTCGACTTGCACATGTCGTAGATGGTCAGCGCGGCGATCGAGCAGGCGGTCAGCGCCTCCATCTCGACGCCGGTGCGGTCCACCGTCTCGACCTGGGCCTCGATCTCCACGTGGTCGTCACCGATGGTGAAGTTGACGTACACCGAGCCGATGGTGAGCTGGTGGCACAGCGGGATGAGGTCGGGGGTCCGCTTCGCCGCCTGGATACCGGCCACCCGCGCCACGGCCAGCACGTCGCCCTTGCTCACCGCGTTGCTGGCCACCATGCTGGTCGTCTCGGGCTGCATGAAGACCTTGCACCGGGCCATGGCCCGGCGGTGGGTGGGCTCCTTGGGCGTGACGTCGACCATCCGGGCCCGGCCCAGGGGGTCGATGTGGGTCAACCCCCGGTCGCTCATGGAGGACCAGTGTAGGGTCAGCCGCCGATCTGGCTCATGCTGCGAGCCGGCCGCACGAACGTGACCTGGCCGACGGCGTGGCCGGCCCACTTGCCACCGACGTCGGCGCGGATCGCCTCGGACACGGCGTCGTCGGTGCCGCCGCCCCGGAGCACCGCCCGCAGGTCGGTCTCACGCACCGCGAACAGGCAGTTACGGAACATGCCCTCGGCCGTCAGCCGCACCCGGTCGCAGCTGCTGCAGAAGCTGCGGCTCACACTCGCCACCACGCCGATCTCACCCCGCCCGTCCAGGTAGCGGAACCGCTCGGCCGGCTGGGTGCCCCGCGCCGCCAGGGGCTCCAGTGGGTGGACGGCACCGATGGTGGCGACGATCTCGTCGGCCGTCACGACCGTCTCGACCGTCCAGGCCCCGTCGGCGTCGAGCGGCATGAACTCGATGAAGCGCACGGTGACGCCGGTGGCCCGCCCGAACTCGGCCAGGTCCACGATCTCGTCGTCGTTGACGCCCCGCATGAGGACGCAGTTGACCTTCACCGGGTCGAGCCCGGCGGCCAGGGCGGCCTCGATCCCGGCCAGCGCACGGGCGTGCGCGTCCCGGCGGGTGAGGGCGGCGAAACGGTCCGGCCGCAGGGTGTCCAGGGAGATGTTGATGCGACGCAGCCCGGCCCGGCGGAGTTCGGCCGCCACCAGGGGCAGGGTGAGGCCGTTGGTCGTCAGCGACAGGTCGACGTGGAGCGCAGCCAGCCTGGAGACCAGCGCCGGGAGGTCGGCCCGCACGGTCGGTTCGCCGCCGGTGAGCCGGATGGCCCGAACCCCGAAGCGCTCGACGCACACCCGGGCCACCCGCTCGATCTCCTCGAAGGTGAGCAGCTCCTGCCGGGGGACCCATGCGAGGCCGTCCTCGGGCATGCAGTAGGTGCACCGCAGGTTGCAGCGGTCGGTGACGGAGATGCGCAGGTCGGCGACGACCCGGCCGAAGGGATCCACCAGCGGTGCCGGGCCCATCAGCGCCGGGCCAGGTCAGCGACCGAGAACGACACCGGCAGGGGCCAGTCCAGCGTGACCGGCCCGGTGGTGTCGGCGTACGGCACGTAGGCGCCCTCGACGAGCCTCAGAGCCAGCAGGTGGCCACCGAGGTGGTCGACGATCCAGTAGGCGGGCACGCCGGCCTGCTCGTAGAGGGCCCGCTTGGTCACCCGGTCGTTGAGCACCGTTCCCGGCGACACGATCTCAACCAGCAACAGGACGGGGCCGGCGAGCCGCTTCTTGCCGACCGAGGCGTCTGGGGCGACGACCAGGTCCGGCTCGACCCGCTGGCCGCCGGGCAGGTCGTAGTCGATGGGCGCCTGGAACACCTCGTGGCCGGGCGGGCAGGCCGCTTCCAGGAGCACCTGCAGGCGTCGGCTCGCCCGCTGGTGGACCGGCTCGGGGGCCGGTGTCATCACGATGGCGCCTCCGATCAGCTCGTAGCGGCTGCCGTCGTCGGGGAGGGCCTCGAGGTCCTCGACGGTGAAGGCGTTGGAGACGCCGGGGGCGACCGTGGTCACGGCCAAAGGCTACGCCAGCCCCTGTCCCTACTTCACCGGCTTGGACCGGCGTCCCCCGGGCTTGGGGAAGGCGAAGGTCGGGAAGCCGCCCTGGTCGTCAGGCTGGCCGGCGACCAGGTAGTAGCCGAGCACACCGTCGGTGCGCGGGAGCAGGGCGACGACCGGGCCGTCGGCCGTGATCTTCTTCTTGTCGCTGGCCGTCGGCACGGGCCCGGGCGCGCCGTTGAAGGCGAAGACCGAGCCGTCCCGCTTCCAACCCCAGAACGGGAAGCGCCCCAGGGCGTCGGGCAGGCCGCCGGGGACGGGGGTGGTGCCCGCGAGGTTGAGCGGCATGGTGTCCTCCTGGAAGTCGTCGATGAGCAGGTCGGCCACGGCCGCGCGGAAGTCGGCCATCGGGAAGTTCGGATCGACGGGTTTGCGTGACGTCCATTCCTTGTGTCCGATCACGCGGGCCGCCGGCCACCCGTGGTGGGCGCACAGCGCGGCGGCCGTGCGGCGGAGGGCGTCGAGCTGGGCCTCCGGCCAGGGGTCCGCGTCGGTGCCGAGGTTCTCCGCCTCGATGCCGTACACGAACGTATTGGCGCCGAACCGGTCCTTGTCCGGCAAGCCGCGCTCGGCCGCCGTGCCCGACGGCGCCTTGTCCTGCCGGAGCTCCTCCAGCACGAGCGGGGCGCCTTCACCGGTGTGGTTGGCCCGCCCGGCGGCCACGAGGTGGACGACACCCGACTTGGGGATGTACAGGTTGGCCAGCGGGGGAGGGAGGAACTCCCCGTTCGGGAGTTGCCGGCCGGAGAGGATCCGGTCAAGGCTGTCCCGGCCGGCGGTGTGGTGGACCATGACCCCCTGGGGGGTGAAGCTGCGCCCGCCGAACTCACGCCACCCGGGGACTTCGGCGGTTGGGATGCCGCGGACAGACAGGATCGCCAGCAGGTCGTCGGCCACGTCGGCGCCCGGTCTAGCCGGCGGACGAGGGAAGGGCCAGGACCATCACCTCGACGTCGCCGCCGGGGGCGACGCCGTCGCCGTCGGGCACCAGCGCCAGCCCGTCGGCCCGCGCCATGGCGTGGAGCAGGTGCGACCCCGCGCCACCGACCGGCTCGGCGTGGTAGCGGCCGTCGGCGCCGTAGTCGAGCCGCACGCGCACGAGATGGAGCTTCCCGTCGGGCCGGCGCGGCAGCCCGGCCGCGGCGACGGCCCGCACCCGGGGCCGGTCCAGGTCGGCGTGGCCGGCCATGTGGCGCAGCGCCGGCCGGACGAACAGCTCGAAGCTCACCATCGACGAGACCGGGTTCCCCGGCAGGCCGAACACCGGCACGCCGCCCACGACGCCGAAGGCCAGCGGCTTGGCCGGCCGCACCGCCACCTGCATCCACACCATGGTGCCGGTGGCGATCCGCTGGATCACCGCCGTCACATGGTCGAAGTCGCCGACGCTGACGCCGCCGCTGGTCACGACCGCGTCGCAGCGCTCGGCGCCGCGCTCCAGCGCGGCGGTGATCGCCTCCTCGTCGTCGGCTGCGTGGCCGAGGTCGACGGCCTCGGCGCCCGACTGGCGCACCAGCGCCAGCAGCGTGTGCCGGTTGGCGTCGCGGATCTGGCCGGGCCCGAGCGGCGCCGGCGCCTCGACCAGCTCGTCGCCGGTCGACACGACGCCGACGGTGAGGCGCACCGCGGGCACGGTGACCAGACCCATGCTGGCCAGGACGCCCAGATGGCCCGGGCCCAGCACGGTGCCAGCCGGAAAGGCCTCCTGGCCGGCGGCCAGGTCCTCCCCGGCCCGGCGGACGTGGTCGCCGGGCCGGGCCACGGACTGGATGACCACGCCGCCCTCGCCTGCGGGCACCGTGCGCTCCACCATCACGACCGCATCGGCGCCGGGCGGCATGGGCGCGCCGGTCATGATGCGGACGGCCTGGCCCGTCCCGACCGGCGGCCCCGGCGGCGCGCCGGCGGCGGTGGTGGCGATCACGGTGAGGGTGACCGGCGGGGACGCGGTGTCGGCCGCCCGCACCGCGAAGCCGTCCATGGCCGTGTTGTCGAAAGGGGGCACCGGGTCCCGGGCCACCAGGGGCGCCGCGGTGACCAGGCCCAGGGCGTCGTCGAGGGGAACCGGGCGGGGGATCCGGCGGGGGCACGCGGCCAGCACGGTGGCCCGGGCCTCGGCCAGCGGGACCAGCCGGCTCAGCTCAGACCAGCTTCTTGCGCTGCACCAGGTCCACCAGGAAGGTACGGAACTCGGGCCCGATGTCGTCTCGTTCAAGCGCCAGCTCGACGGTGGCCCGCAGGTAGTCGAGCTTGTTGCCGATGTCGTAGCGACCGTCCTCGAAGGTGAAGCCGTAGACGGTCTGTTCCTGCAGCAGAAGCCCGATGGCGTCGGTGAGCTGGATCTCGCCGCCCTTGCCGGGCTCCACCCGTTCCAGGGCCCCGAAGATCTCCGGCGTGAGGACGTAGCGGCCCATGACGGCCAGGTTCGACGGCGCCCGGTCGGGGGCCGGCTTCTCGACGATGTCCAGCACCCGCACCAAGGTGTCCTCGACCGTCTCGGGCCGGACGCAGCCGTAGGAGGCGACGTCCCTGCGGGCCACCTCCTTGAGGCACAGCACCGAGCGCCCGTAGCGCTCGTGTACCTCGAGCATGCTCTCCAGGACGTGGCTGCGCTCGTGCATGATGTCGTCGCCCAGGAGGACGGCGAACGGCTCGTCGCCGACATGTTGGCGTGCCACCCCGACGGCGTGCCCGAGCCCCATGGGGCTGCCCTGGCGGACGTAGTGGATGTCGGCCATCTCGGCGATGGCCTGGACCTGCTTGAGCTGGTCGTGGCGGCCCTTGGCCTCCAGCTCCCACTCCAGCTCGAAGCTGCGGTCGAAGTGGTCCTCCAGGCTGCGCTTGCCCCGGCCGGTGATGATGAGGATGTCCCGCAACCCGGCGCGGACCGCCTCCTCCACCACGTACTGGATCGCCGGCTTGTCGACCACCGGCAGCATCTCTTTGGGCTGGGCCTTGGTCGCCGGGAGGAACCGGGTGCCGAGCCCGGCGGCCGGGATGACCGCCTTGCGGACGATGCCTGCCATGGGCGCCTACCGTACCCCGCGCGATAATCTGGCACTCGGCCTGGTCGAGTGCTAACGACCCGTTGACGGAGGACCCCGCCCGGCATGCCCACCTACGAATACGCGTGCCGGAGCTGCAGCCACGAGCTGGAGGCCGTCCAGGCCTTCACCGACCCGCCCCTCACCGACTGCCCGGCCTGTGGCGGGCCGCTGCGCAAGGTCTTCAGCGCGGTGGGCATCGCCTTCAAGGGCACCGGCTTCTACAAGAACGACAGCCGTTCGTCGACGGGCCGCGCCGCGGCGAAGGCCGACAAGGGCGGCGGCGAGAAGGGCGCCGGCGCCAAGGGCGGCACCGACAAGGGCGGCACCGACAAGGGCGGCACCGACAAGGGCGCCGGCGACGCCAAGGCGCCGACCACGTCGGGCGGGAGTGGGAGTGGCGGCGACGGCGGCACGGCCAAGCCGGCGCCCAAGAGCGAGCCCAAGGCGGCTACCTCGTCGTGAACCGGCCGGCGGCCGACATCGGCGTGTTCGGCGGCTCGGGCTTCTACGCCTTCCTCGACGGCGGCACCGCCGTCCCGGTGCACACGCCGTACGGCGCGCCGTCAGCGCCCGTCGTGGTCGCCACGGTGGGCGGCCGGCGGGTGGCGTTCCTCCCCCGGCACGGCGCCCACCACGAGCTGCCCCCGCACCGGGTCAACTACCGGGCCAACGTGTGGGCCATGCGGGAGCTCGGCGTGCGCCGGATCGTCGGGCCGTGCGCGGTGGGGTCGCTCCAGCCCGACGTCCATCCCGGTGAGTTCGTGGTCTGCGACCAGCTGGTGGACCGCACCGCCGGCCGGGCCGACACCTTCTTCGACGGCGGCGTGGTCGGCCACGTGTCCTTCGCCGACCCCTACTGCCCCGACCTGCGCGGCGAGCTGGTGGGCGCGGCGAGGGCCGAGGGGATCACCGTCCACGACGGCGGGACGGTGGTCGTCATCAACGGCCCCCGGTTCTCCACCCGCGCCGAGTCGGCGTGGTACCGGTCGGCCGGCTGGAAGGTAATCAACATGAGCCAGTACCCCGAGGCGTACCTCGCCCGGGAGCTGGGCCTGTGCTACGCCGCGGTGGCGCTGGTGACCGACTACGACACCGGGTTGGAGGGCGTCGGCGGCATCGAAGCCGTCACCATGGACGTGGTGTTCGAGGTGCTGCGGCGCAACGTGGAGCGCACCAGGGCGCTGCTGTTGGCGGCCATCCCCCGACTCGCCGTCGAACCGGCCTGCATGTGCGGGTCGGCCCTTTCCAGCGGACCGCTGGCTCCGTAGTCTGGGCCGGCAGTCCCCGGCGCTTCCCCCTCCGGTTGGTCAGCTCGTCCGTCCCTGGAGGCAACCCGTGCGCCTGCGCCGCTCGCCCGTGCTGTTCTGGACCGCCACCGGGGCGGTCGCCCTGACCACCGGCCTCACCGTGTCCGGGCTGACCGGCCGGGCCGCGGCCCGGGCCGCCGAGCTGGGTGGCCTCCAAGAGGTGGCGGTGGCCGCCCGGCCGGTGGCCGCCGGCACGGCGCTGACCCCCGCCGACGTGGCCGTCCGCCGACTCCCGGTGGCGCTGCTCCCCGACTCGCCACGGGCCCGGTCCGCCAGGGGCCGGGTGGCCCTGGTCGACCTCGCCGAAGGCGAGGTCCTCCTGGCCGCCCGGTTGGGCCCCGAGGGCGTGTCGGGGGCCGCCGCGTTGCTCCCCCCGGGGGCGCGGGCCCTGGCGGTACCGGCCGACGGTGCCGGCCTCCCGCTCGGCATCGGTGACCGGGTCGACGTCCTGGCCACCTTCGACACCGTCGAGCCCGGGGCCGACCCCACCGTCACCGTCGCCCGCGCCGCCGTCGTCCTCGCCACCACCGACGACGCCGTCACCATCGCCGTCACCCCCCAAGAAACCCCCCGCCTCGCCTTCGCCCTGGCCCGCGGCATCGTCGCCCTCGCGCTCACCAGCCCCGCCACTACCGAACCGCGTAGGGAACTGGGGCGGAATACGGGGACTGAGGCCGCCAGTTCAGCGGTCCGGCCATGATCGGGCCACGATGGTCGGCGCTGGCCGCCCTGGCGGAGACCCAGCACGCGCTCGTGTCGACGGCCCAGGCGGACGCCCTGGGCATCGAGTGGGACGCCCGCAAGCGGGCCATGGCCGCGGGCCTCCTCGCTCCCGTCCGACGCCGCGTGCTCCGCGTTGTGGGCGCCCCTCGGTCTCCGAGAGAGGACCTCATGGCCGCGTGCCTCGCCGCCGGCCCCGGCTCGGTCGCCTGCCGACGGTCTGCCGCGGTCCTCCACGGGCTCCCGGTGAGCGCCCCGGTCCGGCCCGAGATCGTCTGTGCCGACCTGCTGGCCGACGAGCTGGAGGGGACGGGCTGCCACCGAACCCGCCGGCTACCGGCCGGGCATTGCACGTCGGTGGACCAGGTGCCGTGCACCACCATCGAGCGGACGATCATCGACCTGGCCGCCACGACCTCGCGCTACGCCCTGGCCGGCCTGCTCGCCGATGCCGACCGCCGCCGCCTCTGCCGGCCCGTGGACGTGGAGCTCGCCCTCTGCCAGATCAGCACGAGGGGCCGAAAGGGCGTCGCCCTCCTCCGCGAGGTCCTGGCCGACCACGTCGGGGGGTCCAGCGGCCTGGAGGCGACGTGGCTCCGCCACGTCCGGGCGGCGGGCCTGCCGCCCCCCGAGCTCCAGTACCAGCTGGTACTGGGCGGCAAGGTCTTGCTGCTCGACGCGGCATGGCCCGCCGAGCGGGTCGCGCTCGAGATCGACGGATGGGACCCGCACCGCAATCGCGTGGCGTTCGATACCGACGCCGGCCGGGGCAACCAGCTCCTCGACGCCGGCTGGCGGGTCGTCCACGCCACCTCCCGATCCGAGCCGGGCATCGTCACAGGCCAGCTGCACCGCCTTCTGGAGCGCTGAGTACCCGGAAGCCGCCCCAGTTCCCTACGCGGTTCGGGAGGCGGCGATGGCGACGGCGATGACGGCGACGCCGGCGATGACTCGGTAGACGACGAAGGGGGTGAAGGTGCGGGTGCGGACCAGGCGAAGGAGGAGCCAAACGGCGGCGAAGCCGGTGAGGCCGGAGGCGACCATGCCCCACAGGAAGGCCGGCGCCACCCCCGGGGCCAGGCCGCCGCCGGCCATCACCTTGGCCCCCTCGAACAGGCCGGCGCCGGCGATGATGGGCAGGCTCATCAGGAACGACAGGCGGGCCGCCCCGTCCCGGTCGAACCCGATGCGCCGCCCCATCGACATGGTCGCTCCCGAACGGGAGACGCCCGGCTGCAGGGCGGCCGCCTGGGCGGCGCCCATGAGCATGGCGTCGCGAACGCCGAACGTGCCGACCGTACGGGTGCTCGGCAGCCGGTCGGCCCACGCCAGCACGAGCCCGAACACGATCAGCATCACGCCGATGAGCCACTCGGCGCTGAGCTGCTCGTCGACCACCGACTCCAGGACGACACCGGTGACGGCAGCCGGCACCGCCGACAGTCCGAGCAGCAGCCCGAGCCGGCGCTGCGTGGTAGCCAACCGCCACAGGTCGTGGCGGAAGTAGATCGCCGCCCCCACGAAGGTGCCCATGTGCAGGGCGACGTCGAAGCTGCGGTTCAGCTCGGGGTTGCGGGTCAGCTCGTCCCAGCCGAACAGCCACGGCACCAGGACCAGGTGCCCGCTGGAGGAGATGGGCAGGAACTCGGTCAGTCCCTGGACGATGCCGAGGACGATGGCGTGGAGAATGGGCATCGGCGACGACGAACAGGGACCCGTCAGGCTCCGCTCATGCTCATCTCGCCCACGGCGAGGGTGACCCCGGCGGCCGACCCGGGCAGCCACTCCACGTCGTTGCCCACCGCCACCACGTCGCCCAGCATCCGCTGGATGGTGGAGGCGATCGTGATCTCCCGCACCGGCTCGGCGGTGGCGCCGTCCCGGATCATCAGGCCCTCGGCCCCCACCGAGAAGTCGCCGCTGACGCTGTTGACCCCCGAGTGCACGCCGCTGATCGAGCGCACCAGCAGGCCGTTGCCGACGCGGGCCACGATGGCGGCCTCGTCGCGGTCGCCCGGCTCCAGCGCCAGTGCCCGGCACCCGATGCCGGGGGTCGACCGGAAGCCGCCCCGCACGGCCGACGCGGTCGACGCCGCGCCCGCCCGGCGGCCGGCGTAGGTGTTGTAGACGAACCCCTGCAGGACGCCGTCGCGGATCAGGACGTTGCGCCGGCACGCCAGGCCCTCGGAGTCGTACCGGGCGGCGCCGTAGGCGCGGGCGTCGGTGGGGTCGTCGGCCAGCGTGATGACGCCGGCGCCGACCCGCTCCCCCAGCCTGGACGCGAACAGCGACCGGCCCTTCAGCACGGCGTCGCCCGACAGTGTGCCGGCCAGGATGCCGAGCAGCGTCGTGGTGACCCGCTTGTCGAACACCACGGCCAACCGGGCCGACGCCGGTTTGCGGGCCCCGAGCATGCGCGTCGACCGCTCGACCGCGTCCCGCACCGCCTCGTCGGTGTCGAGATCGGCCGGCTGGCGGCCGACCGAGTAGCCGACCCCGACCTGGGTCTCGTCGCCGTCGGCGGCCAGGGCGACGGCGGCGAGGTAGCAGCCGGTGCGCCGGGTCGAGGCCGAGATGCCGGTGCTCGTGGCCACCGCCGATTCCGACGCGGTGTCGCCGTAGCTGGCCGACTGGACGCTGCGGATGCGGGTGTCGCCCCCCAGCACGCGCCGCTCCAGGTCCAGGGCCAGGTCGACCTTGGCGGCGTCGGGGAAGCCGGCCAGCTCCTCCCGCCACAGGTCGAGCGGGGCCGGGACCACGCCGTCGGGAACAGCCAGACCGAGATGCTCGTCGGGCGTCCCGAACGCGGCGTTGTCGCGGGCCTCGGCCATCGTCTCGGCCACCACGTCCTCGTCCAGCGAGCCGGCGTAGGCGAACCCCTGCCGATCGCCGACGATCACCCGCAGCCCGAGCCCCTGCGAGGTGGCCGAAGAAAGCGACTCGATGGCGCCCTCGTAGACGACGACGTCGGTCTCGCGCCCGCGCGCCGCGTAGGCCTCGACCTGCTCGCCGGCCCGGGCCCAGCCGGCCACCCGTGCCACCAGCGCCTGGAGGTCGACCTCGCCGCCGATGGTCACGCGGCGGTTCCGCCGATGGTCATGGCGGTCACCCGGAGCGTCGGCTGGCCCATGCCGACCGGCACGCCCTGGCCGTTCTTGCCGCACGTGCCGCCGCCGCTGGCCATGGCGAAGTCGGAGCCGACGGCGTCGATCCGGCGCAGCACCTCCGGCCCGTTGCCGATGAGGTTGGCGCCCCGCAGCGCCACGGTGACCTCCCCGTCCTCGATGAGGAACGCCTCGCTCATGCCGAAGACGAAATCGCCCGTCACGGTGTTGACCTGGCCTCCGTTGATCTGGGCCACGTACACGCCGTAGGGCGTCTGGCGGACGATCTCGTCGGGGTCCTCCTCACCCGGCAACAGGTAGGTGTTGGTCATGCGCACCATCGGGAGGTGCTGGTAGCTCTGGCGGCGGCCGTTGCCCGACGAGGCCCGCCCGGCCCGCCGCGAGCGCAGGAAGTCCCACATGTAGTCGGTGAGCACACCGTCCTGGACGAGCACGTTGCGGGCCGCCGGTGCCCCCTCGTCGTCGATGGCGGAGGCGCCCCATTCGCGGGCCATGGTGCCGTCGTCCACCAGCGTGACGGCGGTGCTGGCCACTCGCTCGCCCACCTGGCCGGCGAACACCGACGCCCGCTTCTCGATGGCGTCGGCCTCCAAGCCGTGCCCGCAGGCCTCGTGGAACAGCACGGCCCCGCGGCCGGCCTTGATGACCACCGGCATCTCGCCGGTGGGAGCCGGCCGCGCCGCCAACTTGGCCAGAGCCCGATCGGCCGCGGTGCGAGCCACCTCCTCCACCTCGACGTCGTCGAACAGTTCGAACCCCGCGGTGCGGGCCACGTTCTCGTAGCCCTGCTGCATCCCGGTGTCGCCCGACGCCACGGCCGAGACCCGAAAGCTCGTGCGCACGACGTCGTCGTCGACCAGCAGGCCGTCGGAGTTGGCCACCAGGATCTGGCGGCGGGCGTCGGCGTACGCCACCGTCATCTGGGTGACGGCCGAGCCGGCCGACCGGCCGGCGTCGTCGGCACGGAGCAGCAGCTCCACCTTGCGGTGCTTGGCCACCGACTCCGGCAGGACGCCGAAACGCCGCGACTCGCCGCTTCCACCCCTCGCCAGGGCGACGCGGCGGGTGCCCCCACCGCCGTCCCGAGCCGCCGCCCCTGCGGCGGCCGCGGCCTGCAGGAGGCCCGCCTCCGTGAGGTCGGCGGTGTGGGCGAATCCGGTGGTGTCGCCGACGACGACGCGGATGCCGGCGCCGCGGTCCCGGCCCGAGCTGAGCTGTTCGACCCGCCCGTCGTCGAGACGGGCCGCCGAGGACCGGCGGTCCTCGGCGAACACCTCGGCAAAGTCACCCCCGGTGCGCAGGGCGGCATCGAGCACACGCTGGACCAGGTGGGGATCGACCATCGGGCCGATCGTAGGCGGGGGCGCGGCCGGTCAGGTCTCCGGCGCCTCGTAGTCGAACAGGTCGACGGTGACGACAGCCGGAGTGTTGCGGTCCCGGTTGCCGGGTCGCTTCGTCGCCTTGTCCACCGGCACCTGGATGCGGCGCAGGCGGCCGTCACCGTCGACCCAGACATCGGCGTAGAACGAGGGCCTGCCCATCCGGCCGGCCAACGCGGCCACCTCGTCGCGCCGGTGCGACGGCGACGCCGCCAGGGCACGATCCACGTTGACCACCAGCTCGTAGCGAAAGCTGGAGACACCGCGGATCGCCTGGCCGCCGTAGGGCTCCACCGCGACGGCTCCCCGAACCATGTCCACCAGGGCCAGCGGGTCGGCCAGCTCGGGGTAGTCGGCGGCGGGGCCCGGGCCACGCACCTCGAGGGCGGTCGGCGGGTCGACCAGCACGACGCGGGCGGTGCTCTGGGCGTCGGCCGCGCTGGCGTCGAGCGAAACCGCCGTCGCCGCGAACGTCCGGTCCGGCGACGAGCGCACGACCACCTCGGGCTCGCCCCGGGGGCCACCGCTGCGCCCCTCGCCGCACGCCCCCATGGCGGCGGTCGCAACGAGGGCGGCGAGGGCGACCCAACGGCGGGCCGGGCGCGGTAGGGGCATCGAGGGCCTAACCTTAGGGGTTCGACCCGGGGGGAGATCGTGGACCGGAGAAGCCGACAGACGACAGTGCTCCGGGTGGCGGCCACCGCCGTGATGCTCGTCTGGCTGTCCGGCCACGTCCATCTCTCCGAGCTCCGCTTCCCCTCGCCGGACCTGGACACCCTGGGCTGGCTGGCGGCGGCGATGGCGATGACGCTGGTCGGGATCGTGCTGTCGGCGCTGCGATGGCAGCGGGTCCTCCTCGCCCTGGAGCTGCCCGTGAACCTGCTCACCCTGGCCCGCCACCACCTGGCCGGTCTCTTCGTCGGCAACTTCCTGCCCACCACCATCGGCGGCGACGTCGTGCGGGCCAGCCGGCTCTCGGCCAGCAACGGCCAGGTGCCGGCATCGGTGGCGTCGGTGGTCCTGGAGCGACTGACGGGATGGCTGGTGCTGCCGGTCCTCAGCCTGCTGGCCCTGGTGGTCAACCCCGGGCTGCGCCGCATCGCCCCGGGCCCCGCGGCCATCGCGCAGTGGGTGGCGCTGGCCACCCTGGGGCTGCTGACCGCCGTGCTGGTCCTGGCGGCCAGCCCCCGGGTCGGCCGCACGGTCGCCGGTACCGAAGGATGGCGGCGCTTCACCGGCGCCGTGCACCTCGGGCTGGACCGGGCCCGCCACCGCCCCGGCCTCGCCTTCGAGATCCTCACCGCCGGCTTCGCCTACCAGCTGGCCGTCCTGCTGGCCGCGTTCCTGGCGGCCAAGACTCTCGGGCTGTCAGTCGGGTGGACGGCGATCCTGGCCTTCTTCCCCATCGTGGCCATCATCCAGGTCCTTCCCCTCACCATCGGCGGCCTGGGGACCAGGGAGGCGGCGCTGGTGTTCTTCCTCGCCCCGCTGGGTGTGCCGCGCGCCGACGCCTTCGCGCTGGGACTGCTCGTCTACCTCGTCAACCTGGGGGTGAGCCTGCTCGGCGCGCCGGCGTTCGCCATCGGCGCCCGGCGGGCCGGGGCGACCGCGTAGGGCGTGGCCCGCGCCCGGCGCGTCCCCGCCCACCGGCGGGCCCCGGCGCTGCGGTGGTGGCGGGAGGTCGCCTACATCGTCGCCTTCTACACCCTCTATACCGTCATCCGGAACCAGGGGGTGGCGACGAACTCCGTGGATGAGGCCTTCCGCCATGCCCGCCAGGTCATCGCCCTGGAACGCCTGCTGGGCAGCTACCACGAGGAGACGATCCAGGACTGGTTCCTGCCGTGGCGGGGCTTCATCTCCTTCTGGAACGTGTACTACGGGACAGCCCACTTCCTGGTCACGGCCGGGGCGTTGGTCTGGCTCTTCCGCCGGCAGCCGCACCGCTACCCGCTGTGGCGCAACACCCTGGCCTGCACGACCGGCCTGGCTCTGCTCGGCTATGCCTTCTATCCCCTCATGCCCCCGCGACTCCTGCCCGCCGGGTACGGCTTCGTCGACACGCTCGACGTGATCGGCGGGCTGTGGTCGTTCCAATCGGGACCGGTGGCCAAGGTGTCCAACCAGTACGCGGCCATGCCCAGCCTCCACGCGGCATGGGCGACGTGGTCGGCGCTGGTGCTGGTGCCGGCGACGGCCGCCGCGTGGGCCCGGTGGCCCGCCGTTCTGTACCCGGTGCTCACGCTGTTCGCCATCGTGGTGACGGCCAACCACTACTGGCTGGACGGCGCCGGCGGCCTCGTGGTCCTGGGCGCCGGGTTCCTGCTGGCGCGGGCGCTGACCGGTTCCCAGGCGGCGCGGGGCCGCCTTCCCGTGCGGCGGCCCAGCGGAGGCCGAGCATGAGCGGCCCACCGATGCCGCCCGCGTGCCTGGCCTGGATCGCCGAGCGCGTGGACAACCGCGTCGATGCCCTGCTGGGCGCGGAGGAGGCGCGCTGGGCGGCGCTGGACCCGGACCTGGCCGCCCCCCTGAGCGCCATGCGCGCGCTGGTGATGGCCGGCGGCAAGCGGCTGCGGCCGGCCTTCTGCCACTGGGCGTTCGTGGGCGCCGGCGGTGACGGGGACGACCAGGCGGTGGTGGACGCCGGTGCCGCCCTCGAGCTGCTGCACACCTTCGCCCTCATCCACGACGACGTGATGGACGGATCGGAGCGGCGGCGGGGCCTTCGCACCGTCCACCGCCAATTCGAGGCGCGGCACGCGTCGGACGGCTGGCGGGGCGAGGGTCGCCGATTCGGTGAGGGCGTGGCCATCCTCGTCGGCGACCTGGCCTTCGTGTACGCCGACCAGCTCCTGGCCGGCGCACCGCCGGCGGCGGTGGCGGTGTTCACCGAGCTGCGCCTGGAGGTCAACGTCGGCCAGTACCTCGACCTCCTGGGGACGGTACGGGGGGCGCCCAGCATCGAGCAGGCCCGCCGCATCTGCCAGTACAAGTCCGGCAAGTACACCATCGAGCGGCCACTCCACCTGGGCGCCGCCCTCGCCGGCCGTCTGGGCGACCTGGCCCAGCCGCTCTCGGCCTTCGGCGATCCCCTCGGGCAGGCCTTCCAGCTCCGTGACGACCTGCTCGGCGCCTTCGGCGACGCCCGCGTGACCGGCAAGCCGGTCGGCGAGGACCTGCGGGAGGGCAAGCCGACCGCCCTCTACGCCTACGCGACGCAGGCCGCCGACGGCGCCGCCGCCAAGTTCCTGGCCGACCGCTTCGGTGCTCCCGACCTGACCGATGACGAGGTGGCCGAGCTGCAGGACGTCCTGGCGTCCACCGGCGCCCGGGGCCGGGTCGAGCGGGCCATCGGCGACTTGGTGGGCGAGGCGCTCGATGCCCTCGACGCCTCGGGCCTGTCGGCCGAGTCCCACGGCCACCTGGTCGAGCTGTCGCACTTCGTCGCCGGCCGCTGGTACTGAGGGGGGTCATGTCCGGGACGAGCGGGGCGACCACGAGGGACGATGCGGTGGTCCCTGCGACGCGCGCCCTGTCCGGCTTCATCGTGCCGTTCCTGGCCGTCGCCTTCGTGGTGCTCTACGGCTTCCCCACGCGCACCGACCGGCTGTTCGCGTGGACGATCACCCCACCGATGACCCCGATGACCCTCGGAGCGGTCTACGTCGGCGGCGCCTACTTCTTCGTGCGGGCGTTCCGCGCCGATGGATGGCACACCGTCAAGGCGGGCTTCGTGGCCGTCGGCACCTTCGCCTCGCTCATGGGCGTGGCCACCATCCTCCACTGGGACCGCTTCGATCATGACCACGTCGCCTTCTGGTTGTGGGCCGGGCTGTACTTTTCGACGCCGTTCCTGGTCTGGGGTGTGTGGGCGGCGAACCGGCGCCGCGGGTCGGTGGCGGCGCCCGACGACCTGGTGCTGGCGCCGGCCGCCCGCTTCCTGCTCGGCGGCACCGGCGCGCTCGCCGTCATGGCCGGCTGCCTTCTCTTCCTTCGCCCGGAACAGGCCATCGACGTCTGGCCCTGGAGCCTCACGCCGCTCACCGCCCGGGTTATGGGCTCGACCTTCATGCTCGGGACGGCGGCGCTCGGCGTCGTCACCGATGCCCGGTGGAGCGCGGCCCGGCTCATGCTGCAGGTCCAGGTCGTGATGCTGACGCTGATCCTCATCGCCGCCGCCCGTGCCCGTGACGACCTTCGACGGGTCGAACGCCATGACCTGGCTGCTGCTCGGCGGCTTCCTCGCCACGCCGGTCGCGGCTGCCTACCTCTCCGTCACCATGCGCCGGCGCGCCCGCTGATCGGTCGAGGGAGCAGGGCGGCGACCGCGGAGGGCGGGGCGCCGGCCAGGCTGCCGCCGGTGTACCGCTCGTCATCGGTCACGTCGGCGACCGCGCCGGGCGGGGCCGGGGCGCGCGCCCGGGGATCGTCGAGCTCGATCTCGGCCAGGACGAGACCACTGAGCGGTCCGTCGAACTCGTCGACGGCCATCGGCCGACCATCGTGTGTGGCGGTCCGGCGGGTCTTGCGGAGCTCGGTCGCCGGCAGCCGGGCGAGGACGTCGTACTCGGCCTGCGAGAGGTAGAGGTTCGTCAGGCTCACCATCGTCGGGGAACCGGGATCGAGCCGCACCTTCTGGCCGAGCTTGAACACCGTCCCCGTCGGCGTCTCCACGCGGCGCAGGCGCAGCCGGGTCCCGGACACGTAGCGGTCGCAGATGGCCCTGGGGTCGGTAACATCGCCGGGTGGCCCCCGCAGGAGCCAGCGCTGCTCGCACTCCAGGTGCGCGTACCGGCCGCGGCCCGGCTCCCGCACCGGAGCCGCCCCGTCCTCGTCCCAACCGCTCTGGACGGCCCAGCGCTCGGCGGCCTGCGCGATGAGGTCGCACACCGGGTCCTTGGCATCGGCGTACACGCCGGTGTCGTCGCTCAGTGCGGCCAGCGCGCGCTTGGCGCCGGCGTAGGCCTCCGCGGCGTCCGGGTGCGCCCGGAGGTAGTCCCGGAACACCAACGGGTACCGCTGGTTCGCCCGGCCCGCCTCGCGTACGTGGAGGTGAGCGGCGGGCTCCCTGGACGACCAGTACCGCTTCTGCCAGTCCGGACCGGGCGCCCGACCGGGCGGGACGTGGTCGTCCCGCACCGCGCGGCGGCGGAACGGCCCGATGGCGTCGGGCCACCGGTCGGCCACGGCGAGCGCGCTGACCGTGACCTGCAGGTCGACGACGTCCTTGGCGGCCAGCCCGGGCACCGCGGTCGAGCCGATGTGATCGATGCGGAGAACGTCAGGGCCGACGGCGGCGTCGACCGTCATCCGCAGGACCTCGAACCGGGCCGGCCACTCGGCGTCGTGGTCACCGACCACCGGTCGGGCCGAGCGTGGAGACCGGACGGTCAGCCCCCGGAGGCCACGTAATGCTCGTCGAGGTTGCGGAAGATCGGCGGCCCGTCGGCCAGCGCCATCATCCTGGCCGCGAACTCCTGCGTCGCCGGCGCCGACGAGTTGGCCATGGCCGCGTCGTACGACGGGAACTCGGCGATGGCGAGATAGCGGTCGGTGGCGTCGCGGTCCTTGTAGATCACCACCCTGCTCGCCTCCGCGTCGCCCTCTCTCGACGCGGCGAACTCCTCGCCCAGAGCCCGCATCTCGTCGGGTCGGCTGGTGGCGTACTCGACGATCTGGACGAACCTCATGACCGTTTCCCCCTCGTGCCGGCTTGTGGCGCGGAGCATAGGCAGAACCCCGTCCCACGCGCCTCCGGGCCGTGGACGTGCTAGCGCGGGGGGCATGCAACCGCCAACCTCACCGTTACGCGACCGGCCGCAGATGCCGGAGGGCTACGGGGTTCCCGGCACGAGCGAGGGCCTGCTGGAGTGGCCCGACGTCGAAGACCGGCTGACGGCTTCCCCCCAGTACTGGATGGCGACCACCCGGCCCGACGGTCGGCCCCATGTCGTGCCCCGGTGGGGTGTCTGGGTCGAGGGGCGGCTCTGGTACGACGGTGCACCGACGACGGTCCACGCCCGCAACCTGGCCCGCAACCCGGCCTGCACCCTGCACCTCGAGGACGGCTGGAAGGCGGTGGTCGTCGACGGGACGTCGGTGCCGGCCACGTCTCCGGGTGCCGAGTTCGGCGCCCGCCTCGCCGCCGCCTTCGCCGGCAAGTACGCCGACCGCGGCTACGAGCCACAGCCCGATGCATGGGAGGGGGAGGCGGCCGGCGGGCTGAGGATGTTCGTGCCTATCAAGGCCATCGCCTGGTTCGACTTCCCCACCGACGTCACCCGCTTCCGCTTCGCCTGACCACTGCCGCGCCGCCGGGCGGCGGACTACGAGCAGGTCCGGAGCGAGGTGCCCGACGCCGACGCGGTGGCCGGTCGCTGGGCCGCCCATGTCGCCAGAGCCGCCTCCAACTCGTCGGTGTCGCGTGGCGTGTCCATCACGAACCTCATGCGCACGCAGGTACGCGCACCGTCCCGCCAGGCCACGTAGTGGTCACCACCCCAACCCTGCGCCGCGTCCCGGGCGTCCCGGTCGGTCAGCTCCGCCCGCAGCATCAAGAGCAGGTACAGCTCGCCGATCTCGCCGTCGCCGAACGCCGGGCGGTCGGCCCGCGGCGCGCCGACCGGGCGAGGGTCGTCACCCCGCAGGTAGCGCGCCGGGTCCAGTACCTGCTCGGTGCTGAGCGGCGGGTCTTCGAACGCCTGGTCCAGCCGCGGCTGACCGCCGGCATCCAGCACGGCCCGAACGAGATTGGGCCCGAAGGCGTACGGGAACCCGAAGGCGATCTGCACCACCTCGGGCATGGCGGCAACGACCCCACGGCCCAGGGCGAGCTCGGCGCCCTCGGCCGATCGGCGCTCGGCCGCCGACAGCGAGTCGACATAGCGCTCCTCGACGACGACGGCGCTCCCCTCGGCCAGGGCCTGGAGCCCCGCGGCCGCCTCGTCGCCCAGGTCCGGCCGCTCGAGATCGAAGTGCTGGTCCTCCAGCGCGTGGACCAGTTCGTGCACCACCGTCGTGCGGGCCAGGGGGGTGGCTTCGGCGCCTCGCACCACCAACTCGCCGGACCCGGCGTCGTAGAAGCCGAGGACCGCCTGCTTTGCGAACTCCTCGACGATGGCCAGGAGGTCGACATCCGGCCGGACCAGGCCCATGGCGAGCAGGACCGCCTCGACCTCCTCGATCTTGTCGCGTGTGTCTGGGTCCGGCGAGCCGAGGCGGGCGTCGAACTCCTCGTCGTCCACCAGCACGACGTCCACCTTCTCCAGGAAGGGCAGGCCGCGCTCGCGCTCGACGAAGCCCATCAACTCGCTCAGGACGTCGGCGATCCCGGTACCGCGGGCGGGCCCCCGCCCCTGCACACGGCGCGGCTCGTGCACGACCAGCCCGACCAGCCCGAGGGCCAGCAGGACGACGATGGCCGCCGCCGCCATCGAGACGGCGGGGAGCGGGCGGCGCACCGCCCCACCATGCCCGACCGCCGCCGCTCTTGCAGAACGCCCTCGCCAGACGTGACCATGGGCACGTGCGAGTCGTGGTGGTAGGGGCGGGACTGGGAGGATTGTCGGCGGCTTGCCACCTCGCCGGCCGCGGCCACGAGGTGGTGGTGCTGGAGCGTGACGCCCACCCGGGCGGTCGGTCGGGCCTGCTGGAGGCGGCCGGCTACCGGCTGGACACCGGCCCGTCGGTCCTGACCATGACCGGGCTGCTGAGCGAGGTCTTCCGGGCCGCAGGCGCCGACATGGCCGACCACCTCGAGCTGGTGCCGGTCGACCCGATGTACCGGGCCTGCTTCGCCGACGGCACCGAGATCCGGGTACGCCACGGGCGGGACGCGATGACCGAGGAGGTCCGGTCGACCTGTGGAGCCACCGAGGCCGCGGGCTTCGGCCGCTTCTGCGACTACCTCACGCGCCTCTACCGCCTCGAGCTGCCCAACTTCATCAACCGCAGCTTCGACTCCCCGCTCGACCTGGCCTGGCCACTGGGCCCCATCGTCGACCTCGTGCGCATGGGCGGCTTCCGCAAGCTCAACTCCGTGGTCGAGGACTACTTCGCCGACCAGCGCCTGGTGCGCCTCTTCTCCTTCCAGTCCATGTACGCCGGGCTGTCGCCGTACGAGGCACTGGCCGTCTACTGCGTCATCACCTACATGGACACCGTCGAGGGCGTGTGGTTCCCCAAGGGCGGCATGCACGCCGTCCCCCGTGGCCTGGCCGCGGCGGCCGAGAAGGCAGGCGCCACCTTCTCCTACGGGCAGACCGTCGAGCGGGTGCTGCGCCGGTCGGGCACCAGCGGGCCGGTCACGGGCGTGCGGCTGGCCAGTGGCGAGCGGGTGACGGCCGACGCCGTGGTGCTGAACCCGGACCTCCCCGTCGCCTACCGAACGCTGCTTCCCGAAGTGCCGGCGCCGCTGGCCGCCCGGCGAGGCAACTACTCGCCGTCGTGCGCCGTGTGGCTGGCCGGGGTCAAGGGCTCACTTCCCTCCGGAGCCGCCCACCACAACATCCATTTCGGGGCCGAGTGGCGGGGGGCCTTCGACGCGCTGCTGAAGAAGGGCACCCGCATGCCCGACCCCTCCATCCTGGTGACCAGCCCGAGCTTCTCCGACCCCGACCTGGCGCCGCCCGGCGGCGCGTCGCTGTACGTGCTGGAGCCGGTGCCGAATCTGGACGGCGCCGTCGACTGGAGCCACGAGCGGGACCGCCTCAAGGCCGACCTGCTCGACCGGGTCGCCGGCCTCGGCTACCCCGTCGACGCCGAGGTTGAGCAGTTCCTGGACCCGACCGACTGGGAGCGCAGGGGCATGGAGCGGGGCACGCCGTTCGCCCTCAGCCACCGCTTCTTCCAGAGCGGGCCGTTCCGGCCCAACAACGTCTCCCGCAAGGTGCCGGGACTGGCGTTCGTCGGGTCCGGCACGGTGCCCGGAGTGGGCGTGCCCATGGTGCTGCTGTCGGGCCGGCTGGCCGCCGACCGGGTGGAGTCCATGGGGCGACCGTGAGCACCGCCGTCACCCTCGAGGAGTCCTACGAGCGGTGCCGGCAGCTCAACAAGCGCTACGGCACGACGTACTACTGGTCGACGAGCCTGCTGCCCCGGGTCAAGCGCCACCACGTGCACGCGCTGTACGGGCTGTGCCGCTACGCCGACGACATCGTCGACGACCTTGGCCCGGTGGCGGTGGCCGACCGGGAGCGGGCGCTGGCCGACTTCGGCGCCCGGGCCATGGCCGACCTGGCCGCCGGCCGCTCCGACGACCCGGTGCTGAAGGCCGTCGTGCACACGGTGCGGGCCTTCGACATCGACCCGGACTGCGTGCGCCGCTTCCTGCGGTCGATGACGATGGACCTGAGCATCGCCACCTACGAGAGCTTCGCCGACCTGCTCGACTACATGGACGGTTCGGCCGCCGTCATCGGCGAGATGATGGTCCCGATCCTGGAGCCCCGGTCGCCAGAGGCGTTCGGCCACGCCCGCGACCTCGGTGTGGCCTTCCAGCTCACCAACTTCTGGCGGGACGTGGGCGAGGACCTCGACCGTGGCCGCGTGTACCTGCCCCAGCAGGACGTGCGCCGCTTCGACGCCGGACCGGCCCTCGCCGAGCGCCGGGTCACGCCCGGCTGGGTCGAACTGATGCGCTTCGAGCTCGAGCGAACCCGCCTCTACTACGCCTCGGCCGACATCGGCATCGGCATGCTGCCGCCGGTGTCGGCCCGCTGCATCGCCGGGGCCCGGGCGCTGTACTCCGGCATCCTCACCCGCATCGAGGAGGCCGGCTACGACGTCTTCTCCCAGCGCGTCCGCGTTCCCACCTGGAAGAAGTTGGCCGTCGCCGCACGCCTCGCCCGCCCCCCCGTACCGAACCGCGTAGGGAACTGGGGCGGCTTCCGCTGACTCCAACGGCCAGTTCGGTGGGGGCCCGGAACAGATCGACGTCGCCGTGCGTCCAGTCGTCGATGATTGCCGCCGAGATGGCCCAACCCCCGCCCCCGCCCTGGGCGGGGCCCCTCGTCGAGTTGTACCGGGAGCGCTACCAGCCGATGGTCCGGCTGGCGTACCTGCTCACCGGTGATCGCACCGCGGCCGAGGAGCTGGTGCAGGACGCCTTCGTCTCGGTCCACCGTTCGTGGTCACGCGTCAACCAGCCGGCCTCCTACCTGCGGACTGCGGTGGTCAACTCCTGCCGCTCGTGGGGTCGCCGCCGCACGCTGGAGGCGCACCGGCGCCCGCGCCGGGCCGAGCCGGCCGTGCTGGTGGCCGACGAGCTGTGGGACTCGCTGGGCCGCCTGCCGGAGCGGCAGCGGTCCGCCATCGTGCTCCGCTTCTACGAGGACCTGCCCGACGCCGACATCGCCGTCGCCCTCGGGTGCCGCCCGGCCACCGTCCGCACCGCCATCCACCGCGGCCTGGCCGCCCTGCGCACGGAGGTGCCGCGATGATCGAGGACGAGGTCCGCCAGATGCTGGAGCGCCGGGCCGGCGACGTGTCGCCGTCGCCCGGGGCGTGGGCCGAGATCGAGCACCGGCTCGACGGCGCCGGCGGGGGCGACGGCGGCTCCCGGGTCGTGGCGATGCCGGTCCTCCCCGCCCGGCGCGTCCCGCCCCTGCTGGTCGCCGCCGCGGTGCTCGTCGCCCTCGGCGTGGCCGCAGCCCTGGTGGCGGGTCCCGACGGCGCCTCCCGCGTCGACACCGGCCCGGCCGGGCCGGTGTCGACGGCGCCTCCCACCACCGTCGGTGGCACCGATCCCGGGCCGCCGTCGCTCTGGCCGGCCACCACCGCGGCCGCCCACGCCACCTTCCAGGCCGAGGCCGACGCCGGCCGCCGGCCCGACCTGCTGGACCCCCGAGCGGCGGCCGGCCAGTACCTGTCGGACCGGTTCGCTGCCGGCCCGGGGCCCCGGGTGGACGTCGAGGTGGGCTACGGCGCCAGCGACCTCACGAGTGGGGAGTTCGCCTTCCTCGCCGGCGGCCTGCGCGGATCGGTGCTCGTGCGCCGCTCGGGCGGGGAGGGCAGCATCTGGTACGTGACGGCCCTCACGACGCTGCGCCTGCCGATCGAGGCGGCCGGCTACGACGGCACCACGTTCTCGACCCGGGTGCGGCCGACGGCGGCCGGGCAACTGGAGTCCCAGATCGCCTTGGTCGGAGACGGCGACCCGGTCCGCGCGGTGCAAGACGTCGTCGCCGGGCGCCCGGTCGAGTTCACCGGGACCCACCGGGGCGGCACGGCCGCCGTCGTCCTGCTCCGCCTCACCGGGGCCGACGGCGCCGTCAGCCTGGCCGAGTTCCGGGTCCAGAGCGCCCCGGCGCCCGCCGACCGACCCGTGGGCGGCTACTGCGACGTACTGGACTCGGTATCCGGGGTGCGTCCCGACTCCTACTCCGGTTCCGGCGAGCACCTGGCCGACATCGACCGCCTGCTCGCTACCGCCCCACCGGCGGTGGCGGCCGACCTGGCCGTCTACCGGGCCTTCGTCGCCTCCAGCGTCCGCCCCGGCGACTCGGCCAGCCAGGATCCGTTCGCCTGGCCGGCCGAGGTGCTCGCCGCCCTGGCCCGCATCGAGGCCCACGACGCGCGCCAATGCCGGGGGGCGCCGTGACGGCGCCCCCCGGCCCCCGCCAGGCTCCCGGCGACCGCCGGGAGCCTGGCGGGGGCGAGATCACCGGGTGAGCACCGCGTCGCTGGCCATCGCCGCCGTCGGTTGGCCAGCCGGGCTCTGGCTGCTGTGGTCACTTCCCCGCCCCCGCCCGGCTCCCGCGGCCGGGGCGGGCAGCCGGCGAGCCTCGGTCGTGGTCCCGGCCCGTGACGAGGCGACCACCCTGCCCGTGCTGCTCGCCTCGCTGGCGGGTGACGGTGAACGCGTCGAGGTCGTCGTGGTCGACGACCACTCCACCGACGCCACCGCCGCGGTGGCCCGGGGCGCCGGCGCCACCGTCGTGCCCGCCCGTCCGCTGCCCGCGGGGTGGACGGGCAAGTGCTGGGCCTGCTGGACGGGCGCCGGCGCCGCCTCGGTGGCGGGCGAGACCCTCATCTTCCTCGACGCCGATACCGAGCTGGGTCCCGGCGGCCTGGACCGGGTGCTGGCCGAGCACGGGCGACGGGGCGGGCTGGTGTCGGTGCAGCCCTTCCACCGGACCGAACGCCCCTACGAGGTGCTCTCGGCCTTCTTCAACGTGGTCCCGTGGATGGGCCTCGGGGCGGCCACGCCGACGGCCGGCCGCCGCTCGCCGCCGGGCGCCTTCGGCCCGTGCCTGGTCACCAGCCGGGCCGACTACGAACGCACCGGCGGGCACGAGGCGGTGCGG
>Ga0187894_10001876_pt1 | contig 26190 bp, 22 predicted proteins | sample GBC1701081metaG_FD_136650 | JGI IMG/M metagenome (GOLD analysis project Ga0187894, IMG submission 136650) | White microbial mat communities from a lava cave in the Kipuka Kanohina Cave System on the Island of Hawaii, USA - GBC170108-1 metaG ... | reverse complement strand
GTCGATGATGTCGAACTAGTCGACGACGGAACTGTCGATGATGTCGAACTAGTCGAACCGGACGTTGCGAACGAGATCGCGGTGGACGCAGTCGGCTGAGTGAGGTCGTTCAAGTCGTCGCTCACGGTTATGACACATGAGGTCGTGGCATTACAGGTGACCGGCCCGGGCAGAAGGTCGTTGGGGAGTATGTACACCGTGTACTGGAAGGTTCCGCTCCCAGTGGAGTCCGTTCTCGGGTTTGCCGTAGACAGGAAGTCGCAGTCATCTCCGCTTTCAGGAGAAGGCTTGCACTGGCGAATATTGATGGTCTTCTCGGGAGTGAAACCAGAGAAGGAAACAGTGACGATTTGTAGATCGGCCAATCCAGTGTTGGGGGTCACGGTGACGGAAGTCACGGCGTTCGCCGGCGAAGCCGAACCCACAGTTGACGCTGCCAGTAGCAGCACACCGACCAGCACTCGGCGCAGTGGATGAATTCTCGATCGGTCGGCGGAGTGTTTCACGCAAACCCCCTAGGGATGTTGGTCGGTCAGATCTGTGACGGACGGCGAACAGCCCATCGGACGAAGCCGGGAGGCTTCGACCGATGGGCCGAAAAGTTATGTACCTAGAAGCCGCCGATGCGAAGCCGAAGGATCGCACCGAATCCAGTGCTCGGAGCAAGGGTGGACGTTCCGGCGAAGCGAGCGGCGTAGCCAAAAGAGCTAATTGCGTTCACCAGCGGGGCCAAGCCCGAACATGAAGCTCTGCCATTCCTGTCAGTCCTAGCCGAACACAGGATCGTGATCCTGCCGACCTGAGCACCGGTCGTGAAGACGATCCTCTGATTCGCGATCGGAGCACCGCTTGACAAGACAGTCAGGCGAGCGTTGAGGCCGGGGAAGAAGACACGAAGCCCGGGCAACAACCTGACTACGATCGGTCCAGCGACCACCTTCGTCGCGACTCGTACTGCCGGCACCGTGGTGGTTGTGGTGGGAGCGACCGTGGTGGTTGTGGTCGGAGCGACCGTGGTGGTTGTGGTCGGAGCGACCGTGGTGGTTGTGGTCGGAGCGACCGTGGTGGTTGTGGTCACTGCGGCCGCGAAGGTGATCGCAGCGGACGCTGTCGGCTGGGTGAAGTCGTTGAGATCCTGACTCACAGTGATGACACAGGAGGTGTCGGCGTCGCATTCGACCGGGCCGGGAAAATCAGTATGGGGAAGTTCGAAGATGGTGAAGTTGACCGTTCCGGCTCCGTTGATGTCGGTTCTGGGATTCACGAGAGTGAGGAAATCACAGTCGTCACCGCTTTGAGGGCTGGGGGAACATTGGCGAATGTTGATGGTTGTTTCAGGGGCGAACCCGTTGAAGGAAACCGATACTTCCTGGAAGTTGGTGAGATTGGAGTTAGGTGTAACCGTGACGCTGGTAGCTGCACTGGCCGAGCCGGCGGTGGCAACCAGCGCTGACGCCAAAAGGGCTGTCGCACCGAGGGCGCTCGTCGTTCGCCGCCCGAGCAGTTTGAGTCGCTCCGTAGTTCGATTCATGAGTGAGTCCTCTCGTTCATGGTTGGGGACTGAAGCAGCGGCAGCCGAGGCGCCCGCTCTTGGGTCTTGGGGCTACCGGGCCATCGTGAGTTCCACTAAGAAAAAGGGCAATGACCGACACGGTTCTTTGTCGTGAAGTTCCGCACCAGGTCACCGGGATGTTCCGTTATCGGCGTCGACCCGGTCTGGCCGCCTATTTTTTCGAAAGCGCCGGACGACGAAGCCCAGTACTCCCACCGAGATCACGGCCAAGATCGTGGGGAAGGGCCGGCTGCGTTCTTCGGTTGTGGGAGCCGTCGCAGGTGCCTCGGAGGGGCCTGCGGCAGGAAATTCGCGTACGGCGATTGGAGCGGCTGCAAAGGGCTGGGATAGGTCGTTGAGATCCTCGCTGACCACCAACCAGCACTCGTTCTCCGGATCACAGGCCACCGAGCTTGCGAACTCCGGAGCCGGAAGGGCTCGGACGGTGAATTCGATCTGGCCGCCACCCGCTTCGTCGGTCAACGAGGTGAGCAGGGAAAGGAAGTCGCAGTCGTCACCGTTGGAAGGTTCCGGGCTGCACTGACGGAGGAGCACGGTGTAGCCGGGCTGAAAGCCCGTATAAGTCACCTTGACGGTTTGGCCGTTCGTCAGGCCTGTACTCGGCTCGACCGACACCGCCGGCGCCGCTGCGGCAGCCGCCGTAGCGGTCACAGCACTATCAACGATCGGAATCGTAAGAGTCATCACCGAGGCAAGGAGCTTGAACGCGAAGCCTCCAAATCCTCGGCCGCTAATCCTCAGCACACGCCACTGTGCGTAGGCGGGCGGATGAGTTACCAGTCGGCGAAGCAAGGCTTGGGCATCTGTTAACTCCGCCTTAGCCGGGACGTTCATCACAGCCCGGCGGCAGCGACCATGATGGCCGGATGCCCTTGCCAGAGTCCCTCCGCACCATACAAGCGCCCCCCGGAGTGTACGGGTGACGGTTGTAAGCTCGATGGCACAACACGCGTCCGCCTCGCTACCCGCCAGCGCGACAGTACCGTCGGTCAACAGACCGGGCGCTTTCGAACCGGCCACGCTTAGCGCCTATGACGTAAGCGCCTGGTTCGGGACCAGAAAGGTGTTGGAGCGGGTGTCTCTGCAGATGAGTGCCCGCCGGGTGACCGCGCTGATCGGGCCTTCCGGCTGTGGAAAGTCGACATTTCTACGAATCCTCAACCGGATGCACGAGCTGGTTCCATCCGCATCGCTGGCCGGCCAGGTACTGCTGGACGGTGTCGACATCTACGGGCCGACCCTGCGCACCACCCAGACCCGACTGCGCATCGGGATGGTGTTCCAAAAGCCGAATCCATTCCCCACCATGTCAATAGCTCAGAACGTGCTCTCAGGCCTAAAGGTTTCGGGGACCAAAGTGGTCAATAGGGACCAGCTGGTGGAGGAGTGCCTCACCGCAGCCGGCCTGTGGAAGGAAACCCGCAACCGCCTGAACGCTCCGGGCGGAGCGTTGTCGGGTGGGCAGCAGCAACGGTTGTGTATCGCGCGGGCTTTGGCCGTTCGACCTCAAGTTCTACTTATGGATGAGCCTTGTTCGGCCCTGGACCCCACCTCCACCCGGGTTATCGAGGAAACCATCGGTTCGCTCGCCGACGCGGTGACGATCGTCATAGTCACCCACAACATGCAGCAGGCCCAGCGGGTATCGGATGACTGCGCCTTCTTCCTCGTGGAGTCCGAAGGCGAGGCGGGGCGAATCATCGAAGCGGGCCTCACGGTCGACATGTTCTCCGACCCAGCCGACGAGCGCACCGCCGACTACATCGGTGGCCGCTTCGGCTAACGGCTATCGCTGAGGCGTCAGCCGCGAATGCCGGTAACTTTCAGCGCCCAGGCGCAGTTGGTCGTAACGGCCAGGATGCGTTCCCCGGTCGTAGCGTAGGCCTCGACGCTTTTTCCGGCTGCACCCTCCTGGCTCACGGCCGGCTCGGTCGAATCCGAACCGTCTGGGTTCAGCACCTGAATCTCGAACGGCCCGGTGCCGCCGCTGCGAGCGCAGTCGAAAGCCCAACCCAGCTTCCACCCGCCCGGACCCACGCGGAAACTGGCGGTATCGGCCGGGCCGCTGGTCGGCTTCACATCCAAGAGCACCTCGGGCGCCGCGGCGCCCGCAGCGGAGCCAAGAGCGGCTGAGGGTGAAGATCCGCTGGGCTCATCGCCATCACCCGCCGGGGCATCGCCAGTGCCGGTGGCCCCGGCGGCGCCTCCATCGGCGGTCGCCCCGGCCCCCGAAGCGGCGTTGGTTTCGGTGCCGTCGGCGCGAGCCTCTCCGGCCGGCTGAGCTGACGGAGTCGCACTCGGCGGAGGGGGACTGTCTCGCTGGCCATAGCCGAAGTACAAGCCCAGCAGCAACGCAATCAAGGCGATCGCAGCCAATTGCTTGGTGCTCCAGGCTCGTGCTCCCTCGATACCGAGAGACTCTGCAGGAGAGTATGAGGTTGTCAGCTCAGGAGGAGCCATCTGGGGAATGCTCAATGTTCGCTCACCTCCCGGTGATCTTTCTTTTGTCCACTGCCATTTCAAGGGCAAGATGCGGATCCAAGCGGAATGCCGACCCTGGAATATCCGGGTCGGCATTTTGATCCGCTACTGCGACGCCACTAGTGAGATCAGGTGGTCTCCGTGACGCAGTTCGCGCCCTTCAACCTGATGAAGCCGGTACTTGAAATGGCGCTTCCGATCAGGGCGTCGTAGTTCTTGCCCGTCTCAGGATCGCTGGCGTGAGCTGTGGTTTTGCAAGTCCAATCAAGGTAGGTCGAAGTGGCCTGGGTGACCCCTGCCGTCCTGAACACGTTCCACAGGAAGCGGCGGGCCGGGTAAGTCGATCCGAGCCCGGAGATGGTGGCTGGAGTAGCCGTGATCGAGTTGATCTGGGTAGACGAACCACCGGCTCGGGTGAAGGGAGCGGAAACGAATCGGCCGTAGGAGAACCAGTGAATGGATCGGCTCTGAACCGTGGCTCCCGCCGCCGCGATGGGGGCGGCGTTGTTCTCGAAGATGATGAACGGGGTGCGGTTGGTTTCGCTGATGCCGCCGGCACAACCGTTGGGGTCGAGGCCATCAAGGAAGTTCCGGAAGCTGAGGTAGGTCCCCGATCCGGTCTGCACCCCCCAAGGAATGATTGGGGCGTTCGGACCGCCCAGCTGGTTCCAGTTGTTGATGGTGCAGGGCTGGGTGAAGATCCCGAGGAGTTGGCTTTTGGAAAGGTTGGTTACGCCGGCCGACGGCGCTCCGCCATTGGGGAAGATCAACGGGACGATGGCGTCGCGAGCAAACGCTTTGAACGTGAGCCCCGTGCAGTCAGACGACTGCTTATCGCGCGACGAGCGGGCATAGTTGGAGGCGAGAGTGGCTGTTCCCGAAAGGGTTCCACACACACCCCTAACCCCATTTGACGACCCCGAGGGGAAGGCGCTCAGTACTTCGTCGTGGTCGTGGTTCTCGCTGATGACGGTGCCGTCGCTCACGCAGCTCTCGAAGGCGTCACCGGAGTTCAACGTGCAGCCGGGGCTAGCGTTGTAGAGCTTGTCCACGTTCTGCAGAGCGAAGTAGGTGGTGTCAGAGCCCACACCGCGGACAGTGTCGATCTCGTTGTTGAAGCCGGCCGGAATGGCCAGGGCCGGTCCGGCCGAAGCCAGGACCGCCACGACGGCGGCGCCGGCAAGCTTCGAGCGCCAGCGCCGTTTTGTTTCAGTGTCGATGTTGTTCAAAGTGGTCCCTCTCTCTTTGCGGTGGTTTGCGGCGCTGTCAGCATCAACGACCACCGCCGGCCTCACAATGCGGGGAAGGTGTTCTTGGGACAGAGTTCCACTGGGCGTTACCACGGCGTTCGCCGGCCGGTGAAGGACGCACGCAGCACCTGACGGCCGGCGTTGATGCCAGCTCGCCATCCCGGCAAAGGCCCGCTCGCTCGGGCACGCACCAGGGTGCCCCCCGCGACGGTCGAAACCCCCAACAAGGTGAGAAGCGAAAGCACCGACCCGGCGCCCGTAAGCGACAGAGTGCCTCCAGACTCGTCGTCTAGAGAAAGGCTCCCAGCGGCGATGGTGGTCGGAGCCGACCCGATGAGAGTCGTCGACGATGTCGTGGTCGCGCCGGGCAGGGTGGTGGTGGTTGGTGCAGTCGCCGACCCGCTCAGCGTGGTCGAGGTAGCACCGGCGAGCGTGGTGGTCGTGGCGCCCACGGCAGTCGTCGTCGTTGGACCAGTCACCGATGTCGTGGTCGTTGCCAACTGCGTCGAGGTGGTTGTGTTGGCCACCGTGGTGGTGGTCGCCGACGGAGCCACAGTGGTTGTGGTCGCAGCGACAGAGCCGGCCCCGAACGAAATCGGAACTGAGGCGTTTGGTTCGCTGAAGTCGTTCAGATCGTCGCTCACGGTTACTACACAACTAGTAGCGGCGTCGCACAAGACGGGCCCCGGTAGTATGTCGTTGGGCAGCACGTACACCGTGTACTGGAAGGTGCCGGCCCCGCTGGCGTCGGTTCGGGGGTTCGCCGTCGACAGGAAGTCGCAATCGTCACCGCTCTCGGGCGCCGGCAGACATTGGCGAATGTTGATGGTCTTGTCGGGGGTGAAACCACTGAAGGTGACGGTGACCACCTGCTGATCGGTCAGTCCGGTCGCTGGGGTCACCGACACCGCCGCCGCGGCCTGCGCCCCTGAAGCGACCACCAGGATCGCCCCGACCACGAGCGCCAGCACCGAAGCAACCCGGGTGACGCGGCCAGCACGGTCGCATTGGGCGGTCACGACGACACCATGGCCAAGCGCGGCGCACCAGTCCAGGCAGGGTGCAGGCAGTTCGCGACTGTTGCAGAGGCCTTTACCGGCCGGCCATCCTCAACCGCCGGAGCGCGCCGGCTGAACAGCAATGGTTGGCCGACTAGTTGAAATCAGTTTGCCTTTGAGACCGCTGGCGTTAGTCCTCCGCCACCCATGCTGGTGGCGCCATGAACTCCCACTCGACGCCGCCTTGAGCCCATGACCAAGTTCGACGCCCCGCCGGCGCCGCCAGCTGCCCCGCTAACTTCGCCCGGCTCACCGCTCGGAGCGGACACTCCCCTTCCCCTGGCCCAGTCCCACACCCGGGGAGACACGATCTTCCGGTCGGTCTCGGTGGCCTGCGGCGCATCGGTTTTGGTCATCATGGCCATGATCGCCATTTTTCTGAGCATCCAGGCCTGGCCCGCCCTGGCATCGATGGGCCCAAGGTTCCTGATCGACACCGGATGGACTCCGGACGGGCCCTCGGGCAACTTCGGCGTGGCCGCTGTGCTTGCCGGAACCGTCGAGGTGGCCGCGATCTCCCTCATCGTCGCAATGCCGGTGGCCATCGGCACTGCGCTGTTCATCAACGAGGTCGCGCCCCCGGTCCTCCGGCGGCCGCTCACGTCCCTTGTGGACCTTCTGGCTGCGCTCCCGAGCCTCATCTACGGCATCTGGGGGGTCTTCTTCCTGCAGCCCCGGGTGCGTGGGCTGGCTCAATGGCTGACCGACAATCTCAGTTTTATCCCATTCTTCAGGACCGACGGATTAAATCAATTCGGGGGTTCTCTTTTCGTAGCCGGACTGATAGTCGGGATGATGATTCTTCCAATCGCCACCTCGATTACCCGGGAAATAATGGCTCAAGTACCGCGAGACCAGTGCGAGGCCGCCTTCGCACTGGGCGGCACCCGGCGAGAGATGATCAGGACCGTCATCCTGCCGTTCGCCCGCAGCGGGATCGTCGGCGGAGCCATGCTCGCGCTCGGCCGAGCTTTGGGCGAAACGATCGCCGTGGTTCTCATCTTGTCCCACGAGTTCAGGCTCACGGCGCGCATCCTTCAAACCGGAGGAGAAACCGTGGCCTCCCTGATCGCCATCCAGTTCAACTCGGCAGCGGAGCGAGGCCAACAAGCCCTGGCGGCGGCCGGCCTGGCCCTGTTCGTCCTGACGCTCCTGGTCAACGTGGGCGCCCGAGCCATCGTGGCCCGATCCAAGACCCAAAAGGGCCTAGCGCTGTGATGAGGCCTCCGGGTGCCGATGCCGGTCGTAACGCGGCGGTTGCCGCACTGGCAGCCCTGGATCGGACGGCCGTCGCCCATGTCGCAGGGTCCCTCGGCAGTAGCGGCCTTCTCACCTGGGCCGTATTCCAATTGGTGCCCGGCGGAGCGCCGTTGGGATTCGCCCTGTGTTGGTACGCCACCTTCCTCGGTCTTTACTGGATAGTGGTCAGAGATTCCCTCTCTCCCCACGAAGCTCGGGACCGGATCACCAGTACCTTGTTGGCGACCGCAGCGCTCATGGCTTTTGTGCCGTTGATCTTCATCCTTTATCTGGTGTTCACCAAAGGGCTTCCTACGTTGATCGGAGGCTTTCCCAACTTCTTCACTCGCACCCTCGAGGTGTTCGGTCCCCTGGACAACGCCCAGGACGGCGGCGGGAAGCATGCGGTGCTGGGCACGCTCCAACAGGTGGGCATCGCCACCGTCGTATCGGTACCTGTCGCCGTGCTGACGGCTGTCTACCTAAACGAAATAGGCGGGAAGATGGCCCCCGTACTCCGCTTCATCGTCGATGCCATGAGCGGGGTGCCTTCCATCGTCGCCGGGCTGTTCGTGTACACGTTGTGGATAGTCGCCTTAGGGCACGACTTCTCCGGAGTCGCCGGCAGCAGTGCGCTGGCCGTCTTGATGCTGCCGACGGTCACCCGTACTGCCGAGGAGATCCTCCGGACCGTGCCCGGCGGGCTTCGGGAAGCGGCGCTGGCCCTAGGCGCGCCGCAGTGGCGCATGATCGTCCAGGTGGTGTTGCCGACCGCCCGCAGCGGACTGGTGACCGGAGCGATCCTGGGCATCGCCCGCGCCGTGGGTGAAACTGCACCGGTTCTGTTGACGGCCCGCGGCAGCCGGGCGCTGAACGTCAACCCGTTCGCCGACCCCCAGGACGACCTTCCGCTCTTCGTCTACGCGCTGATCCGCACTCCGAACCAGAGCCTCGTCGACGTGGCCTGGGCAGGGGCTCTGGTTTTGGTGTTGCTGGTGTTGACCCTCTTCATCATCGCCCGGCTTATCGGCGGGACGGGTTTGGCCAAGCGCTGAACCTGGCCTCGTCGCGATTGAACGCACTACCTCCCGAAGAGTTGCATCTCCGTTAACGCTTAAGACCATTCCTGGCACCGGTGGAGACTTCGCTGTTTCGTAGCGTCACGCGGGTACGTCGGGTCGACGAATACAACGGGGAGAACTCTTGCGCTGCATCGCCAAACTGCTGCTCGCCATCACCGCCGGTCTGATCGTGCTTGGGTCCACTTCGCTGCCGGTCGCCGCCGTGGAACGACCGACCGTCCAGGGAGTCGGAGCATCGTTCCCGCAGATCGAGATCGAACAGTGGCGTGCCGATGTCAAGCGGTTGTTCGACCTCAACGTCAACTACACCGCCCTCGGCTCGGGTGCCGGACGCCAGCAGTTCATCGGCGGCCAGGGCGACTTCAGCGTTTCGGATATCCAGTTCCTGCCCGGCGAGGTCGGCCAGGTCAAGAGGCCGTTCGTCTACGTGCCCATCAGTGCCGGCGGGCTGGCCATGATGTACAACCTGAAGGACGCCAGCGGAAAGCTGGTGCCCGACGTCAAGCTCACGGCCGAGACGGTCTGCAAGATCTTCGCCGGCCAGATCACCAACTGGAACGACCCGGCCATCACAGGCCCGACCGGGCACTCCCTCAAGGACCTGCCGATCACCCCGGTTCACCGGGCCGATGCTGCGGGCACGTCCTTCGTGCTGGGCGAGTACTGCCTGGAGCAGGCACCTGCAGTCTACAACAAACTCCTGGACGACTACGACAAGGCCAACCCCCGCAACCCCACCACCAGGCCACTGACCGAGAACTGGCCACGGCTCAACGGCTTCGCGGCCGACGGTTCCAACGGAATCGCAGACGCGGTGGCCGCCCCCGACGGCGAGGGCCGCATCACGGCTGTGGAGTTCGGGTTCGCCAAGATTCGCCGGTTTCCCGCCGCCTCGGTCAAGAACGCCAGCGGGGTCTTCACGCAGCCCACCGAGGAAAACGTCACCCGAGCCTTGGCCTTCGCCGAGGTGAGGCCCAACGGCACCCACCAGTTGCACTTCGACGGGGCCGGCAATGAGATCTATTTTCCCAGTGCCTACAGCTACGCCATTGTCCAAACCACTGGGTTCAGTCCCGACAAGGGCTTCGTGGTGGCCAGCTACCTGAACTATGCAGTCACCAAGGGCCAGGAAAAGGCCAAGCCACTTGGCTACGCCGCACTGTCGGCCAACCTGGTGAGCGCCGCGCTCGACGCCATCGTCAAGATCCCGGGGGCGCCTCCCCGGCCCTCCAATGTCGACTTCAATCCGGTTGACGGTCCGAGTGCCGGGCCTGCACCGTCGGGCCCTGCGGGCTCCGCTTCGTCCGAGACGGCTCCTGGACCGGCATCGCCTGGAGTGCCAGGAGCCAATTCGGCTCCCTCTGGTGGGGCCCCTGCTGCTGGCACCGCAACTCGCCCCGGATCCACCGCCGGTGCGACAGGCTCCCCCGCTCGAAACACGGCCGGGGCACGGCCAGCGGCGACGGCCACCAGCCCAGCCGCCCGTCCCGCCATTGCCTCCCCAGGGGCCAACTCGGCGGTCGCCTCGGTTGGGACCCCAACGCCGGTGGGCGTGGACCCGTCGGTCAGCCTGAGCGTGGGGGCCTTCGGCGCCACCGGCGGGGAACAGGCGATCGAAGCGATGGTGGGCGCCGTGCTTCTCATAGGCGGAGAGATGCTCCGACGGAAACGATCGCCGCAAGGCCGAGCAACGACCTGCGTCCAATGAGACCGACCACCAGCGTTGGGCGCAGGCCTGGCACGAAGTGTGCAGCCTCCCGCCGGGTGTCCGCCCTGGCAGGAGCAGCGGCTTTGCTGCTGAGCTGGTTGCCGAGCGTCACGGGTAGTCCACAGTCGGCCGGCGGCCCCCGGCCGGCGGCCGCTCAAGCCACGTCGGTGGTCCTCAAGGGTGCAGGCGACAGCTTCGCCCAGCCCATGCTGAACGCGATCGGACCCGGCTTGTCCCAGGGCAGTGACGGATTCGAACTGGACTATCTGAACAGTTCGGAAGCAAAGGACGAGTTCGCCAAGGGCGAGTTGGATTACGTGGTGGACCAGACGCCCCTCACGACAGCTCAAGTCTCAGCCATGAACGCCGCCGGTCGGGGATTCGCATACGCCCCACTCGCCCTTGGCGCCATTGGATTTCCTTACAATCTGCGTCCGGTCGTTGGCGACGCAGCCCGCATCACCGATCTGAAGTTGTCCCCCAAGACCGTTACCGCCATCTTCAGTGGGACCGTCGGCGGAGGAAGTCTCTCGTGGACCGATACCAAGGAAATCGACGAGGACAACGGAGGCAAGTTAAAGGTGGGTGATTCGGGGATCCGGCGGGTCACCCGCCTCGACGCCTCGGGCACCACGTCGCTCTTGACGGAATGGTTCTTGGCCGTCGACCGCCCGACCTGGGTTGGTTTCGCCACTTCGGTCAAGGCCACCAGTCCCGATCAGCCCCAGAGTTCGTTCCCCGACAACGGCGGCGCAGGCCGTACCAGCGGGGATGCCGCCGTCCTCGACCTGGTAAGCAAACAGGTGGCTTCGCCCCCCGGCGGCTTCGGATCGATCGGCTACGCATCATCGGGCTACCTCAAAGACGCCAAGGTTCCGACAACCCGGATCAAGAACTCATCGGGAGCCTTCGTGGGCCCCACCGCCGATGGCATGGAGGCGGCCATCAAGTCGGCCACGCTCAACCCCGACAACACGGTCAAGCTCGACTTCAACCCGCCCGCAGCCAACGCCTATCCACTGACCGTTGTGAGTTACGCCATCGTCCCGACCACCGGCCTCACCGCCCCCAAACGCGCTGCGCTGGTGAGGTTCCTAAAGACTGTGGCCACCACGGGCCAGGACAAGGGTGCCGCCATCGGGTTCGCCCCGTTACCCAAGAACCTGAACGACCTCACGCTCGCGCTGGCAGATCGACTGGCGGCTGGGTCCGCAGTGACCTCGACGACGAGTTCCACGCCATCCACCACCAGGCCGGGCGCCGCCACGACCACCACGAAGCCCTGCGTCTCGACCACGACGATCGCAGGCGCTACGACCACCGTCGCAGGCGCTACGACCACCGTCGCAGGCGCCACCACGACCACCCGTTCCGGCGGCGCCACCCCCCGGATCGCCATCCGCAGCCTGTCGCCGCCCATCGTTGTGGCCCAGACGGCCACCACCACCACGCTGCCGGCCACGACGACCAGCTCAAGTACTTCGAGCACCTCAAGTACTTCGAGCACCTCAAGTACTTCGAGCACCTCAAGTACTTCGAGCACCTCAAGTACTTCGAGCACCTCAAGTACTTCGAGCACCTCAAGTACTTCGAGCACCACATCCACCACCCGTGGGCCGGCCACCACCACAACATCGGTGCCGGGCTCAACGACGACCACGACAAGCTGCGTCTCTTTCCCCACTCCGGCGCCACCCGGGGGTAGTTCCTCGACGGCCGGTTCTGGCGGAGGTCTCGCCTTTACCGGCGTGGCTCTGGCTCTGCCCATAGCCGTCGTCGGCCTCGGCCTGTCGGTGGGCGGCGAAGCTCTGCGGCGGCGGGCGGGGTGGCTCATGCGTTTCATGAGGCGGTGAGGGTCGGGCCCGAAGTGGACGCAATTCGCGCCGCCGGTGCGAATGATTCCGCAATTGCGGTGGTATGACCTTCACTATCAATTCACGGCAGGGTTCACCGCCCGTTCGCTCCGAGGTTCCCCCCAGGTCATCCGACCCCTCTAGCCTGAGCCCCCGGATGCGCCTCGCAGTGGTCGACCTCGGCTCGAACTCCTTCCACCTCGCTGTGGTCGATGTCGACAGCGTCGATTCCTTCATCCCGGTCACCCGCTACAAGGAAATGCTGGGGCTGGGTGCGGTAGTGGCCCGCCACGGCCTCATTCCAATGGCCGAAGGCGATCGGGCGGCCCAGACGTTTCGCCGTCTGGTGGCCCTGGCCCGCCACGCCGGCGCTGACACCATCCTGGCTTGCGCCACTGCAGCGATCCGCCAGGCCACCAATGGACCCCAGCTCATAGCAGCCATGGCGGCCGAGTCCGGCGTGGACATCCAGATCCTCAGTGGTGACGACGAAGCCCGCCTCATATTCGGGGCCGTGGTGGCCAGTATCCGGGTGGACGAAGATCCCGTCGTCTGCCTGGACGTGGGAGGCGGAAGCCTGGAAGTGGCCGTCGGTGGATCCCACGGAGCGCCCTACTTGGCCAGTATCGATGCGGGCGCCGCCCGCCTCAGCGCCACCCACATCCTCAACGATCCTCCCCGCCCGGTCGAGATCGAGGCGGTGCGAGCTCGCGTCGACCAAGCTCTGGAGCCGGTTGTTGCGGCCTCGTCGTCGATTCAACCCACCATGGCCGTTGGCACAGGAGGCGTGGTCCGCGACCTGGCCCGGTTGGTGGCCTCACGCCGCTCCGGCTCGGTCGGTTCGATCAACCAGCTGCGCATCTCGATCGAAGAGCTGGGCAACCTGGCCGCCGAGTTGGCGACTATGACAACCGCCGAGCGCGCTCGCCTCCCCGGAATCGAGCGGGCCCGAGCGAAGGTGGCGCCCGTGGGGGCAGCGATGTTGGTCACGGCCATGGACGCCTTCGGCGTGAGCGAACTCACCATCGCTCGATGGGGTCTTCGTGAAGGATTGATCCTCGAACATCTCGGCCTAATTCTGGGCGACGCAAACGGGTCGAAGTCTCAGCCCGATCCGCGCTCGGCTTCCGTGGAGCACATGGTCCGGCGGTTCTCCACCAGCCCCGGCCGTAACGAGCGCCTGGCGGCCATGGCCGACCACCTCTTCGTGGTCACTGCTCCGGTACACGGCTTGGGCGCCGAGGACCGTCGGCTCTTGGGCTTCGGCGGGCTCCTGGCCGACGTCGGCCGCCACGTCAGTACGCGGTCGTCGCACAAGCACGGCGCCTACCTGGTCGAACACGGCAGCCTTCGGGGCTTCGACCCCGAGGAGGTGGCCATCCTGGCCACCCTGGTGCGCTATCACAGAGGCGGCGAGCCAAGCGCCACCAGCGCGGGCCTGGTCGAACTGTCGCCCGACCGCCGTCGGCGGACCTTGGCCCTGTGCGCCCTGTTGCGCCTGAGCCACCACTTGGTTCAATGCCACCTCGACGCCGCCACCGTTCACATCGCCCTGGCCGGAAATCGTCGCACCGTCGAAGTGCGCGACCTGGGCCATCCCGACAATCGGCTGGTTTCTACCGCCGGCCACGACCTTTTTGAGAAGGTATTCGCGTGGAACGTGGAGTTTGCTCCCTCCGCCCCCCCTGCCGTTTTGACTTTGTAAAAATCCGTTTCGCAGCTATGAATATGTGGGCGCTGGCCATCTTGGGGGCCATATTCTCGTTTGCCTGCACTCAGCCGGTAAAGGTCGCCGGCACTCCTGAACGCCTGGCGGCTGTCGAGCCGCCACCAGCGCCGGCCGAGACGACGTCTCCAGCCTTGGGCACGAACCCGACCCAGGTGTTCGTCAGCCCCACCGGGCGAGACGACAACGCGGGCGACAGTCCAAGGCGTCCCCTTGCGACCATCCAAGCCGCATTGGACAAAGCCCAGCCGGGAACAACGGTCACTCTGGCAGAGGGCGTCTACGACCAGGACTTCCGCTCGCGCCGTGCAGGCGAGGCCAATCGTCCGATCGAGATCGCCGGCCCTCGCAATGCGGTAGTGCGTGGTAGCGGGCAAGACCACGTTGCCGAGATAAACCACGACTACCACGTGCTGCGAGGCTTCACCATCGACGGACTCTTCGGATCAGGTGACTCACGCGACGATTACCGCAGCAAGTTGATCTGGATTCAGGGATCGCGCCCGCCCGACGGAGGCACGAGCGTGACGGGAGTACGGCTGTTGGACCTATCCATATCGAACGCCTTGGGCGAGTGCGTCCGACTCCGCTACTTTGCCGTGGCGAACGAGATCGCCGGCAACTCCATCTCCAACTGCGGGCTGGAGGACTTCCGCTTCTATGGCGGCGGGAAGAACGGTGAGGGCATCTACATCGGCACTGCGCCCGAGCAGCTCGCCGACGGCAAGAATGCCAGCGCTCAACCTGATCGCTCCGACCGCAACATCATTCGCAACAACGTCATCCACACCCAGGGCAACGAATGCGTCGACATCAAGGAGGCGGCCAGCGCCAACCTAGTAGAGCAGAATGCCTGCACCGGCCAGCTCGACCCCGAATCAGCGGGCTTTGATTCCCGGGGCAACGCCAACATATTCCGGGCCAACTCGGTCGTCGGTAGCGTCGGGGCCGGAATTCGGCTGGGCGGCGACGGGCCCGGCGACGGACTCGACAACGATGTCTACGACAACATATTGATGGACAACGCCGGTGGCGGAGTTAAGTTCATGCGCCGTCCTCAGGGCCTGGTATGCGGCAACCGAATCTCGGGGGGATCGGGTCGCGCAGCGACGGGAGCGCAGGGCGGTGGGTTCAGGCCGGCCCACGCATGCCCCCGGGCGCCTTAGTTAGGGCCGACCCACCGCCACCGGGTTTTCAACCAACGTGTTCCACCGTTCCACGGCCACCGGAAGCCCCAGCATCCACACGCCCGATCGGCCGTTGTGATCGAGGCGATTGCCCCCTACTCTGGCCAATAGGGCACTTCGTTGCACCTCCAGCACCAGGCCGTCGGTCCGATTGGCGCTAGAGACGTTGTCGAGCACTTCGGTCGGACGGCGAGGAGCGATCACCTCTATCCCGGCGGTGTTGGACCAGGCCCGGTTGGCGGACAGGCGAACCCGCCCACTGTTTCGAAGCGCCAGTCCCGACTCGACGTTGCCCCAGGCCAGATTGGATTCGATGACGGTAAAGTCCGACGCGCCGTCGACCAAGAACCCTGAGGCGGCGTTCTTGAATGCCCGACTCCCAGCTAGGCGCAGGGCTACGCCTTGACCCTGGACCGCCAGACCGTTGGACCCGTTTGCGCTGAAGGTCGAGCCCCGCACGGACAGGGCGCAGGTACCCTCGACCTGGAAGCCGTTGCGCGCAGAGAGGCGAAACGTCGAGTCCTGCACGCTGACCGCTGGGGACCTGGCGGCCGGCCGGACACCGGCCGGGCCGAGCAAAAGACCCGGCAGTGCTCGCCCTACCGATACCGACGCCCGGTTGGCCGACACCAGCGCGCCGGTGAAGGAGGAGGAGATGGTCGAGCCGGTAATTGCGCCAGAGGACTCCGTCCACGCCAGGCCGGACTCGGCACCGGCCCGGTAGCCGAGCCGGAACAGCTTCGATCTCACGACGTCCAACCAAGCGCCACGGCTGGCCCAGATGTAGGAGCGACCATCGGCCACTTCGGTGTCAGCGCGACCCCGGTCAGGATCCCACGACGTGACCGAGCTGGCCTCGATCAGAACCTGACCACCCAGGGCATGAATCCATGCCACGCGGCCGGGCGTCGAGACCAGGCGCACGGTCGCGTCGCGCAGTTCGAGGCGAGCCCCCGACTCCACCAAGACGGGGGTCGATATCGACCAGACGTCCGGCTCGGTGAAACGAAGGGCGCCAGGACGCCCCGCCCGATCCGCCGCCTCCGCCAGCCCCGCGAGGTCCAAACGGCCCGAACGCATCACCAGCACTTCGCCCTGGCCGATAGCGCTCACCACCACCTTCGGCTGTCGCTGAAACCACTGGTCTGCCGCCCAGATGAAACCGGCGCCGGCGACAACGCAGGCCAACGCAACAAGAGGTCCCGCCCACAGCGGCGACAACCCCCGGTTAGCTCGGCCCAACCCGATAGCGCTAGGCAAGGCGGACCGCACGGCGACGGATCCGCCGGTGATAAACCCGCAGTCGCGCCCGCGCCACCAGGTGGAGCACCACGGCCAAGCCGACGGCCGCGGCACCACCCAAGGCCAACCATGGTGAATCCGGCCGGAGGACTCGCGGGGCGGACCCCTGCAACGTCGATCGCTCCGCTTGCAAGAAGCCGTCTGACTCGATCACCGTGGCACGGTTGCGCGCCTGGACGCGTACCCCGCTCATCTCGGCAATTCCAGTGCCGCGAACCAACACCCCGTCATCGACATCCGTAACGCCCAGGTCAGTGATCATGGTGTAGGTACGCACGTCGAGGCCGCGCGGGCCACCGCTGATCGAGCCCCCCTCTACGGTCGAGCGCGCCGCGTCGAGGATCATGCCCGCCTGCTGGCTTGCGGTCACGGAATTACCGGCGAGGGTCAGATCGCTGGCGCCTCCGTGGCTCCAGATGCCTACTCCACTGCGATCGATGATGTTGCCGGCGATCACGTTTCCCCGAGAACCGGGCTGATCCACCCGAACACCCACACGATGGCCACGAACCGTGTTGCCAGTCACCCGGTTCGTCGACGACCCGTGGATGACAATGCCGTCGCCGCGGTTGTTGTCTACCAGGTTGTTCTCGATGATGTTTCGACTCGACTGCCGGTCTAAGACAATCCCGCTTCCCAGATTGTCGTGGGAACGATTGTTGCGGAACACGCTGTCGGTTACGTCGCCTGAACCGATAAATCCATGGCTACCATTGTCGAAGGCTTCGTTGTCCTCTACCAGCAGGTTACGAGTCTCGGTATGGGGGTCGAATCCATAGAATATGTTGTCTCGAAACACGTTTTTGCGAAATACGATGTCCCGGGCCCGATCGGTGAACACCCCGAAGAAGTTGCCACGGAACGTGGACCCGATCACCTCTCCCGTGGTGTCCAGCCCCCAGTTCACCCCGTAAGCCGATGTCCGGTCTGAACCGAGAAACGAGAACTCGCTCGCTACAACGTCAAGGCGAGACGAGTCGCCGTAGACCACGAAAGGCCTACCGTCGGCCACCTCCAAGTCGGGGCCGGAACTGTCCGCGGCTCTGCTCGTAACGCTGACACCCTCGAAACGGGCAGTCGCTGCCTGGCCACCCATGAATACGCCCGGACGGTCCACCAGGCGTATGGACCGGACCGGTGCCACAGCAACCAGAGTGGTGCCCTCAGCCTGCACCAATGCGGCTTCTACGTCGTAGACGCCCGGCTCGACCTGCTTGATCCACCCGGATCGAGACAGTGAGCCAGCAAGAGACGCGAAGCTGTATCGCGCCTTGCCGAACCCCGTGAACACCTGGGAGACGAGCCGGCCGCCCTCGATCAGATCCAGTCGTCCGACCTTCACGTGGACAGCCCGGTAGGCGGCCGGGCGCGAACACGGGTACTTCACCAGGCGAAACGGGTGGATCTTGACCAGGTTTCGAGCCGCGTTGGTTCCCTCGTACAGCTTTCCGCCAACCTCGTCGGTCGTGCCGCCCTCGAACCGGCATACATCGCCAGCAGCGGGCGGTGGCAACAGCGCCGTTTGAGCACCTACCGGCGCAGCCGCCCCGAGGCCGATGAGGAGGTTCGCGAGCACGGTAACAATCGCGGCCGCGAGGTGCGCGGACTGCATAGTTCGCGAACGTACAGCATCTAGATCCTGAGCACGAATACGCATCTATTCGTTACCTAATGTTCAGCCTGTATTAGCTGTTTTGTCACTAGTCCAACGCTAAACCATTGGCAGCGTCCGAAGACATTCTCGGTGTCACCAGAGCATTCAGGGCAAGAGACGGAGCATTCAGGGCAACACAGTGGCTAGGAAGCCTAAGAAATGGAGCTGGGATAGAGGTGATAAGCACTCCTTCGGGCGCGTCGGTAGCTGTCGTTGGCTCGGGCGTCGTGGGTACTGCCACCGGCGTCGGGTTGGCGGATCGGGGCCACCGGGTGCGCTTCGTGGACATCGACTCTCGGCGGGTAGCTGCGCTGAGCGGACAAGGCCACCCTGCGCAAACGGAGCTGCGCCTGTCCGAGACCGAAGACGACATCGTCTTTCTGACCGTTCCCACCCCCCACCAGGGTGACCGCTTCGACCTCGGTGCGCTGGAGTCCGCAGCGCGCGCCACGGGTCGGGCGCTGGCCGATTGTCCATCTCGTCCGACCATCGTCCTGCGTTCGACAGTGCCGCCCGGTACTTGCGATGGCGTCGTGCGCGCCGTCATCGAGTCGGAGTCGGGAAAACGCGCCGGCACTGATTTCCTCATGGCTTCGAATCCGGAGTTTCTTCGCGCTGCAAGCGCCGAAGCTGACTTCGCGAATCCCTGGATGACCGTCATCGCGTCGCGGTCCGCCGAAGCCACGGATCGCCTGGTAGAGCTGCTGGCGCCTCTTGGTGGCGAAATGCGTACGTTCGATGATCCTGCGATTGCCGAGCTGATCAAATGCGCCCACAACACCTTTAACGCCACGAAGATCAGCTTCTGGAACGAGATCTGGATGGTGGGTTCACGCCTCGGGATCAACACCGACGATGTCGCCAGTGTGGTGGCCATTTCCGCCGAGGGCTCCTTCAACCCTCTGTACGGAATACGAGGGGGAGCACCTTTCGGTGGCGCCTGCTTGCCCAAGGACACGGCGGGATTTCTCGGATTCGCCTCCGAATTGGGATTGGACCTTCGCCTGCTCCGGGCGGTGGTTGCGGTGAACGTCGAGGTGGCCGATCTCCTCGGTTCCGAGATCGACTCGTTTCCCCTGCAGGGCGCAAGCGCGCTCGGTCGATAGAGCAGTTTCCATAGCCCTGCTAGACACCGTCTACCTGGTGCCCCTCGGGATACTGGGACTCGTTCGGTGGACGTGCTGGTTCCTGCGCCGGATTCCTGCCTCGCTCTACCGACCGATCGGCACGGGTCACCATGAGGCACTGAGCGTCGTGGTTCCCGTCTACCAGGAAGCTCCCGCTGTCTTCGAGCTGGCCATTCATTCGTGGCTGGTCAACCGTGTTGCCGAGGTGATTCTGGTCATCGATGTAACCGACAAGGCTTGCCTGGCCGTGGCCCAGAAGTTCTTGCGTCCCGCGACCGACGCCGAGCCAACCAAGCTCAGAATCCTGCCCACGGACATACCCGGCAAGCGCGACGCCCTCCGGCGAGGGTGGAATTCGGCCACCTCCCCGTTGGTGGCCCTGGTGGACTCCGACACCATCTGGGCCGACGACGTCGCCGCCCTGGTCTGCGAGCCCTTTGCCGACCCTATGGTTGGCGGCGTCGGCACCCGTCAGAACGTGTACCACGCCGCCGGATTCTGGCCTCGGCTTGCCGACTTCTACCTGGACTATCGCTATTTCGACGAGATAGCCGCCCAGACGGTGATGGGCCAGGCAGTCTCGTGCCTTTCAGGTCGCACCGCCATCTACCGGCGCGACATCTTGATGGCGATCGAGAACGACTTCATGAACGAGCGCTTTCTTGGCGTGCAGTGCATGTCGGGCGACGACAAGCGCCTAACCAGCCTTACCCTCGCGGCCGGCCACCGTACGGTCCTGCAGCGCTCGGCGCGGGTCTGGTCAACGTTCCCCGACCGGTTCGGACCCTTCCTCCGCCAGCGCATTCGCTGGGCACGCAACACCTGGCGTAGCGACCTTCGAGCCCTTTTCGGGGGGTGGGTTTGGCGCTACCCGTTCCTGGCTTTCACCATGGTGGATAAGGCGGTGGCCAGCGTGACGCTGCTCTTTTCCGCCGGCTTCATGGTCGTCGCTGTGGTGGGGCGCCGTTGGGATGTCGCGGGTGTGCTGGCTTTGTGGTGGCTGATCAGCCGCAGCGCCAAGTCGTTACCGCACCTGGAGCGGCGCCCACGAGATCTGTTCATGATGCCTGCGTTCATCATGATGGGCTTCTTGATGGCGGCGGTGAAGCTGTGGGCGCTCGGAACGGTGCGAACCCAGCGATGGCTCACCCGCGAGGTGGCCGTTGTGGATGGGGTTGTGGTGCGAACCACTCCCCCGCCTCAAGTGGCGGCGGGATCTGTTGCGTCGGGGTCGAGCCCGTAGCGTTCGATCGCCTCGGCCACTTCCGCCGGCTTCGCCTCTCCGAGTTCCACCAGAGCAGCCAGCACCGCCACCGTTACCGCGGCGGCGTCGATGCCGAAGTAGCGGCGGAGGCGTCCCCGCGTATCGGATCGGCCGTAGCCGTCGGTCCCCAATGAGGAGTACCGGCCGGGGATCCAGCGGGAGATCTGATCGGGAACCATCGTCATGAAGTCACTCACAGCGACGAATGGCGCCCGCGTGGCGCCAGGCGACGCCGCATCCTCACCAGGGCCCGAAGCCGCCAGCACTTCGGTTACATAGGGCACCCGCGGCGCCTCCATGGGGTGGAGCCGGTTCCACCGCTCCACGCCGAGGGCGTCCTCCCGGAGGGCCTTGTAGGACGTCGCGCTCCAAAGGGCGGTGCCAACGTCGTGGTTTGCGGCCAGAAGTTGCGCTGCTTCACGGGCCGCCCCCTGGGCCGATCCGCTGAACAAGATGTTGGCCTGCCGGCTCGGCCCTGAGGGTGCTGGTGAGAAGCAGTACAAGCCTCGGCGGATGCCGTCGGCAACATCGCGGTTTGCAACCGGGTCCGCCATGGCTGGCATGACGTAGTTCTCGTTGTAGAGGGTGACGTAATAGAACACGTCCTCCGGCGCCTCGCCGTACATGCGCTTCATTCCGTCTTCGATGATCACGGCGAGTTCGTAGGCGAAGGCCGGGTCGTAAGCCCGGAGGTTCGGCACCGTGGAGGCCAGCAGGAGGCTGTGGCCATCGGCGTGCTGAAGGCCTTCGCCCTGCAGGGTTGTGCGACCCGCCGTGGCGCCGCAAAGGAACCCCCGGCCTCGGGAGTCACCGAACGCCCAGATCAGATCTCCCACCCGCTGGAACCCGAACATGGAATAGAAGACGAAGAACGGCACCATGGGGGTGGCGTGGACGGCATAGGACGTACCTGCGGCGGTGAAGCTGGCCATGGACCCGGCCTCGGTGATGCCCTCCTCCAGGATCTGGCCCGACTTTGATTCGGCGTAGGACAACAGCAGGTGGCTGTCCACCGGGTCGTAGAGCTGGCCGAAGGGGGCGTAGATCTTCACCTCGGCGAACAGGCTGTCCATGCCGAAGGTTCTGGCTTCGTCCGGGATGATCGGCACCACCCGGGCCCCGACTCCGGGATCGCGCAGCAGTTCCCGAAGCAGGCGGGCAAAGGCCATGGTCGTGGACACCTCCTGGGTGCCCGATCCCCCCGTGAGGCCGCCGAACACCTTGGGTGCGGGGGCCGGCAGGGTGGAGACGGTGGCGCGGCGCGTTGGCAGGGAGCCGCCCAGGAGGTGACGCCGTTCCATCATGTAGGTGTGTTCGGCCGAGCCCACCGCGGGGCGGCAGTAGGGCGGCTCGTCGCCATCGAGAGCCTCGTCGGAGATCATGTCGCCGAGGGCGAGGCGATCCCGGAAGATCCTCAGCTCGGCCTTGGACATCTTCTTCACCTGGTGCGTGGCATTGCGAGCCTCTACGTCCACCCCGAGGGTCCAGCCTTTGATGGTCTTGGCCAGAATGGCGGTGGGGGCGCCTTGGGAATGAACCGCAGCGTGGTACGCGGCGTAGAGCTTGTGGTAGTCGTGGCCGCCCCGGGGCAGGGTGCGCAGTTCGTCATCACTCAGGTGTTCGACCATGGCCGCCAAGCGGTGGTCGGGGCCGAAGAAGTGGCGCCGAATATAGGCGCCGCTTTCCACCGAGTACTTCTGATACTGACCATCGACGGTGTCGTTCATCCGGTTGAGCAACACCCCGTCGGTGTCGCGGGCCAACAGCTCGTCCCACCGGGCGCCCCAGATCACCTTGAACACATTCCAGCCCGCGCCCCGGAAGTTGGCTTCGAGCTCCTGGATGATTTTGCCGTTGCCCCGCACGGGACCGTCGAGGCGCTGCAGGTTGCAGTTCACCACGAAGATGAGGTTGTCGAGGCCCTCCCGAGCGGCCAGCGAAAGCGCCCCCAGCGTCTCGGGTTCGTCGCTCTCTCCGTCGCCGATGAAGCACCACACCTTCGAGGCGCTGGTGTCCACGATGCCCCGATTGGCCAGATAGCGGTTGAAGCGGGCCTGGTAGATGGCGTTGATGGGGCCCAGTCCCATGGAGACGGTCGGGAATTCCCAGAAGTCGCTCATGAGGCGGGGATGGGGGTAGCTGGTGAGCCCCGGCGTGCGGACGCAGCCGGGACCCACAGGGTCGCCGATCTCCTGACGGAAGCCGTCGAGGTGCTCGGAATCGAGGCGACCCTCCAAGAAGGCCCGGGCATAGATCCCGGGGGCGGCGTGGCCCTGGAAGAACACCTGGTCGCCCGAGCCTTCGCCGTCCTTGCCACGGAAGAAGTGGTTGAAACCCACTTCGTAAAGGGCCGACGAGCTGGCGTAGGTGGCCAGGTGGCCGCCGATACCCGGCGCCCGCATGTTGGCCCGGGTGACCATGGCCACTGCATTCCAGCGAACGAAGGCCCGGATGCGGCGCTCCATGTACTCGTCGCCGGGGAACCATGGCTCGCGCTCGGGAGGTATCGAGTTGATGTAGTCGGTAGAGACAGCGGCCGGTACGCCGACCTGGCGTTCGCGGGCCCTCTCCAGCAGCTTCATGGCCAGGAACCGAGCTCGGGAACGGCCACGCTCGTCAACCACGGCATCGAAAGACTCGACCCACTCAGCCGTCTCAGCCGGGTCGATATCGGGGACCTGCTGCGAGAACCCGTCGATAATCACCCTCCCATGCTTGCACCTCGTGCCCCGAAGCACCGCGGGTAGGTTGGCCAATTGATGGCAAAGAGCGATACTCCCAAGCCCACCCTGGTTCTGCTCGTCCGCCACGGCCAGACGGCCACCACCGGCAAGGTGCTCCCGGGGCGGGCTGCCGGCTTGCATCTGGCCGATAGTGGGAAGGCCCAGGCCCAGGCCGCTGCGGATCGAATCGCCGCCCTGCGCCGGGTGGACGCCGTGTATGCGTCGCCCTTGGAGCGCGCTCGCGAGACCGCTGCGCCCATCGCGGCGGAGCGTCAACTCAAGGTGAAAGTAGACAAGGGCCTGGCCGAGGTGGACATCGGCGAGTGGACGGGGATGGAGCTGAGGGCGGCCCGAAAGCTGGCCGGCTGGAAGACCGTCCAGAGTTGGCCGAGCGGGTTCCGCTTCCCCGGCGGGGAGTCCATCGCCGAGATGCAGGCCCGCATGGTGGCGACGATGGAACGCTTCAGGATCGCCCACCCGGGCGGCGTGGTGGTGGCGGTCTCGCATGCCGATCCGATCAAGGCCGTGACGATTGCGGCGCTGGGCGCCCACCTGGACATGTACCAGCGAGTGGTGATCTCCACCGCTTCGGTGACGGCCATCGCCTACGGCTCGGGGCCGCCCATGGTCTTGGCGGTCAACTCGCTGGGCGAACTGGCCAATCTGGCTCCGTCTTGATGGGTCGGACGTTGTCGGGCACCCCAGCGGACGGTCCGGCGATCAACCTGGGTTGCCGATGAGCTCGTCGTTCGATCTCGACTACGTCGACCACTTCACCACCGGTACGGTGGGCCCGCCCGGCCAACGAGTGTTCTTCCTGCAGGCCCGGGCTCACGGCCAATTGGTTTCTCTGCGTCTGGAGAAGTCCCAGATCGCGGCGCTGGTCACCTACCTCGACGCTCTGCTCCAGGATCTGCCCGGCGATACCGACCTGGCCTCCGATGAGAACGCCCCGCCACACATTCAGGCCGAGCAGCCGTCGTCGGAGGCAACCGGGTCGGCCGAGCCGGCCGACGAGGACGACGAGACAGCCCTTGACCCCGCCATGAACCTCGTCGAGCCGGCGGTGGCCGAATGGGTAGTGGGGTCCATGGGCGTCAGCTACGACGGCCGGTCCGACCGCATCTTCTTGTTGGCCGAGGAGATGCCCGCACTCTTGGACGACTCCGACGAAGAGACCGACAATCCCATAGCGCAGGCTGTCCACCTGGCCGCGCTGGCCGAAATCCAAGGGGCCACGGCGCGCTTCGCTCTGAGCCGGGACCAGGTAAGGGCTTTCGCCCGCCACGGGGCTCGGGTGGTGGCGGCCGGGCGGCCCCCTTGCCCCCTTTGCGGTGCTCCGGTGAATGCCGACGGCCACATGTGCGTTCGGTTAAACGGTCACCGCCGGCCGGAACGCTGAGTTCAACCGGAAGGCTCCTGGAGCGAGGCAACATCACCGTTCGAGGCCGCCTCCCATGGGCTTCGAACGCGACTCTGTTGGTCGATCTCGACGATGGACCACGCCGCTTTGCCAAAGCCGATCCCGATTTTGCTCAGGCCGCGAAGGGGCTGGCGGTCTACAAGCCGGGCCGGGGTGAGCGCCCCTTATGGGACTATCCGCCCGACCTTTACCGCCGCGAGGTGGCAGCGGCTGTGGTCGATGAGGCGCTGCGATGGTCCCTGGTCCCGCCGACGGTCATCCGCGACGGTCCCTTCGGTTTGGGGTCCCTGCAGGAATTCATTGCCGCCGCCGACGACGAGCACTACTTCACTCTCCTGGAGCGCCCCGAGCACCACCACGCCCTTAAGGCCGTCTGTATCTTCGATCTGCTCATTAACAACGGGGACCGGAAATCGGGGCACTGCCTACTGGGCCTCGACGGACGCATTCGGGCTATCGACCACGGCCTCAGCCTCCACGCCGAGCCCAAGCTCCGCACCGTCATCTGGGACTTCGCCGGCCAGGCCATGCCGACCGACTTGCTGGCCGACGTGGAAGGTCTCATCTCGCGCCCGGAGGCGCTGGTGGGCCTGGAGCCCCTGATCGACGAGACCGAGCGGGCAGCATTGCTGCGGCGTGGGGCGGCAATCGTGAGCAGTGGGACATTCCCACCGTTGCGATCATCCCGCTCCTATCCCTGGCCGCTGGTCTGAGTCGGGTGGGGTCGTCTCCGGGGCCACGGGAGGGACGACCGGACAAATTTCCCGCTGTTCACTCATGAAGTGCCCCTTGATCGACCTGTTGTTCAGACATACGATCTGTTTTCGAAATCCTGGATGTTTCCGCCGCACGCTTTGTGGTCCCAGTTTGTGAAACGATTCACGATCTTGCCTCGGCTCCTCGCCGGGCGACTCAACCGATTGGAAGAATGGCGCCCGATCCGGCGTCTCTAGGCACGAGGAGGAGAGCGGTGGCGCTCACCTGGAACAGGTCATACGACTGGGACACCGACGATTGGCGGCAGAAGGCATCGTGCCGGGATACCGATCCCGACCTTTTCTTTCCGGTCGGCACCACCGGTACCGCCCTCGACCAGATCGAGGCGGCCAAGGTCGTCTGCCGCGACTGCTACGCCCTGCCCGAATGTCTGGAGTTTGCCCTGGCCACCAACCAGGAGTCCGGAGTATGGGGAGGTACGTCGGAGGACGAACGCCGCAAGCTGCGCAAGGCCTGGCTGGCGCGGAGGCGGCGGGCTCTTGGCAGCGACCCCTCAAGCATGCGATGACGCGGGCCCCAGGGGTATGCACAGTTCGACCACCGCTCCCCCGTCGTTGTCCACTGAGATTGTGCCGCCCAGTTCCGCGGTCACCAGGGTTCGCACAATGGTCAGCCCGAGCGAGGCGGGATCCAGAGCATTCAAGTTGAACCCGGGCGAAAACCCGGCTCCGTTGTCGCGAACCCGAACTATCAGATCAAGGCCGTTGTTGTGCAGACTTACCACCACCCGACCCACCTCGCCCTGGCAACCGGGGTCGCGACC
>Ga0187894_10001875_pt1 | contig 26192 bp, 22 predicted proteins | sample GBC1701081metaG_FD_136650 | JGI IMG/M metagenome (GOLD analysis project Ga0187894, IMG submission 136650) | White microbial mat communities from a lava cave in the Kipuka Kanohina Cave System on the Island of Hawaii, USA - GBC170108-1 metaG ... | reverse complement strand
TCCGCCGGTGGCCAGGACCTCGAAGATGTCGCCCTCCACCTGCAACACGGTGACGTCGAAGGTGCCGCCACCCAGGTCGTAGATGCCGATCTTCTGCGACATGCCACGCCCCGCGCCGTAGGCTAGCGCCGCCGCGGTGGGCTCGTTGAGCACGCGCAGCACATCCAAGCCCGCGATGCGTCCCGCGTCGATGGTTGCGCGCCGCTGGGCGTCGTTGAAGTTGGCGGGTACCGTGACCACCGCCCGGTCGACCGCCTCGCCCAGGAAGTCCTCGGCGCAGCGCTTGAGGTACGCGAGCACCAGCCCCGAAACCTCGGGCACGCTGTAGGTTCGGCCGCGGCTCTTGATGGCGACCTGCTCGTTGGGGCCTTCCTCGATCTTGTAGCTCATGCGGGCCGCCGCGTACTTGACCTCCGGCGACCGGAACGGCTGCCCGATGAGCCGCTTGGCCGAGTAGATGGTGTTGCGGCCGTCGACGATGCGGCGCGCGACCGCGTCGTACGAGTACAGCGTCGAGCCGTTGGGATGGAACGAGACCACCGATGGGTGAAGCCGCCGCTTCTGCGCGTCGTGGATCACCGTCACCCGACCGTCGCGCACGGCCGCCACCACCGAATTGGTCGTCCCGAGATCGATCCCTACAACGGCCATGGGCTACGCGAAACTATAGTTCAGGCCCAGCGGACCGGAGCGCCGATACCCCCGCGTCCGGCTTCGGCCAGGGCTTTCGACATCTGCTCGACGGAGGTGATAGGCGTGCGGGAGGTATCCACCCCGGCCACCCGCAGGGTCAGGCCGCCCGGTTCGCCGCCGCCAGCGCCGCCGTCCGGCGCGGCGGCGGCCGCCACCAGCGCCGCTGCGTCGTGCGTTCTTTCGAAAGCGGCCAGCGCCGCCGCCGCGAGCGGCTCGGCGTCGGCGGGCTCGCAGGCGAGCACGAAATCGTCGCCGCCCACGTGGGCCAGGAAGGCGCCGCCCGCCGCCGAACGGCTGGCGTCCGCCAGCAGGCGCCCCAACGTCCCCAGCGTTTCGTCGGCTTGACGAAATCCCACGCGGTCGGCCAACTCGGGAAAGCCGTCCAAGCGCACGTGCAGCAGCGCGAACGGCTTGCCGGTGCGAAGCCGTTCCTCGACATGGGCCTCGAGCGCGGCGCCTGACGGCAACCCCGTGGAAGGGTCGCGCTCGCGCTCACGGCGGCGCGCCCGCACCAGCGCGCGGACGCGCGCCACCAGCTCGCGCACGTCGAAGGGTTTGGGCAGGTAGTCGTCGGCGCCCACCTCCAGCCCCTGCACCCGGTCTTCCACCGCCGACAGGGACGTGAGCATCAGGATGGGAACCGCCGAGCACAGGGGATCCGCCTTGAGTCGCCGGGCGACCTCGATGCCATCGAGCTCGGGCATCATGACGTCCAGGATCAGCAGATCCGGCTGCTGCGACCGCACGATACGCAGAGCGTCGCGACCGTTGCGGGCGCGCAGACACAGGAACCCTGCGTCACCCAGGAAAGCCCCGAGCATGTGCTGAATGGCGTCGTCGTCTTCGGCGATGACGACCTTGTTGAGAAGCACGGCCCAAAATTCTACCCCCGCTTCGCTCGGATTAGAATGGCCGCCCACATGCCCACGAGCCGAACCCCCGCTGTCGCTCCCGCGGTCGTTTCTGCCCAGGGCGCGGGGTTGAGCCCGCCGCCCTACCGGGTGGTGCGCGCGCTGCTGCGCAGCGGCCTGCGGCTGGTCACCATCGAGGCCGCCCACCTGCACACCGCCAGCATCGTCCTTTACGTGCGCGCAGGGGCGCGCTACGAGACCGCGCGCAGCAACGGTCTGTCCCACTTCGTCGAGCACATGCTGTTTCGCGGGTCGTCCGGATTCCCGGATTCGTACGCGCTCAATCTGGCCATCGAACGTCTGGGGGGCACGCTGTACGCCGAGACCGGCCGCGACTACTCACTGTTCCAGATTTCCCTCGCCCCCGGCGACGTCGATGGCGGCCTGTGCATTCTCGGCGATCTGTTCGCGTCGCCCACCTTCCGCGACATCGAGCTCGAGCGGCGGATCATCATCGAGGAGATCCGTGAGGACCTGGACGACCGCGGCCGCAACGTGAACCTGGACGATGTGTCGCGCGCCGCCGCGTGGGCCGACCACCCCCTGGGGTACGCCATCACCGGACCGCTGCGTAACGTGCGCGGGTTCAAGGTGGACGACGTGCGCCGGCATTTCCGGCGCTTTTATGGCGGACGCAACATGGTGCTGTGCGTGGGCGGGCCGGTGCGCCACGCCCGCGTCGCGCCCGTCGCCCGGCGCGCCTTCGCCGCGGTGCCGGCGGGCCGCCGCGCGCCCACCCGCGCGCCGCGGATGCCGGGCGGCGGGCCACGCTTTCGCTGGGTGGACAACGACGGCGCGCAAGTCGAGATCCAGATCCTTTTTCATGCGCTGCCCGAGCGCGACCCCGATTACCTGCCGTTGGCGGCCCTGCTGCGCGTGCTGGACGACGGGATGTCGACGCGCTTGCACTACCGCATCTGCGACCAGAAGGGCCTCGCCTACAGCGTCAACGGCGCCCTCGAGCCCCTGCACGATACGGCGCTGCTGGAGGTGGACGCCTCCTGTTCTCCCGTCAAGCTGCCGCGCCTGCTGCGAGAAGCGCTGGGCATCCTCGCCGGCTTTCGCGACGAGCTGGTCAGCGACGCCGAGCTGGAGAAGGCCAAGCATCGCTACCGGCGCGACCTGGAGGCGAGCTACGACGACCTCGACGGCCTGTGCGGCTGGTTCGGCGGCACGGAGCTCTATTTTCGGCCGCGCCCGCAGTCCGAACGTCTGCGCCGCATGCAGCAGGTTCGCCCCGTCGACATCCAGCGCGCGGCTCGTCGCGTGATTCGTCCCGAACGCCTCACCGTGGCGATCGTCGGAACGCGACACCAGGCGCTGGTGCGCCGGGTCGCGCAGATCGTGCGCGCGTTCCGCTGATCACATCACTTACAGGCACATCAACTGCAGCCGGAGGTCGTGCCGCAGTTGGTGCACTTGTGGCAGCTGCCGTTGGGGATCATGATCGACCCGCACTCCGGGCAGGTGGGGGCGTCGGTGCGGGCGATGAAGTCGAAGCTCGCCTTGAGCGGAGCGCCGCGGGGCGTGCTCCGGCGGTCTCCGGTCGCGGTGACGTCGACCACCACCACCCCCGGCCGGGTGGGCGCCGTCGGAACCACGTCGGCGGCCAGTACGGCGTCGGCCACCCGCTGCAGATCGCCCGCCGCGTCGATCTCCGTCACGGTCGGGGCGGGCGTTCCCGCGCGCAGGAACTTCGCCCCCAGCCAGCGGAAGAGGTAGTCCATGATCGAGCTCGCGCGCGGCACCTCCGGGTTACCGGTAAAGCCCGACGGCTCGAAGCGGGTGCGCGAGAACTTGTCCACCAGCAGCTGCAGCGGCACCCCGTGCTGCAGGGCCAGGGAGATCGCCGTGGCGAAGCTGTCCATCAGCCCCGAGATGGTCGAGCCCTCCTTGGCCATCCGTATGAAGATCTCGCCGGGCTCTCCGGTCTGGTACAGCCCGACGTGGATGTAGCCTTCGTGGCCCGCCACCGAGAACTTGTGCGTCAGCGACTGCCGCTCGTCGGGCAGCTTGCGGCGCACCGCCGCCGGCGGCCCCGCGGTCGCCATCGCCGCCGCCGCGCCGGCCTTGGCCAGGCCCGGATCGGTCTTGCTGGTGGAAAGCGGCTGCGTGCGCTTGCAGCCGTCGCGGTAGATGGCCACCGCCTTGAGCCCGAGCTTCCACGACTCCATGTACGCGTCTTCGACGTCCGCCACGGTGCAGTCCGCCGGTAGGTTCACGGTTTTCGAGATGGCGCCCGAGATGAACGGCTGCGCGGCCGCCATCATCCGAATGTGTCCCATGTACGGGATGGACCGCGTTCCGTTGGCCGCCCGGAAGGCGCAGTCGAACACCGGCAGGTGCTTCGGATCCAGGCCGGGCGCGCCCTCGATGGTCTCTTCCTTGTCGACGTGGTCGATGATCGCCTTGCGCTGAGCGCCGTCGTACCCGAGCCGGGCCAGCCCCTCGTCGATGGTGTTGTTCACGATCTTGATCATGCCGCCACCCACCAGGCGCTTGTACTTGATCAGCGCGATGTCGGGCTCGATGCCGGTGGTATCGCAATCCATCATGAACCCGATGGTGCCGGTGGGCGCCGGCACGGTGGCCTGGCCGTTGCGGAACCCGTGCTCCTTACCGATGGCGATGGCGTCGTCCCACGAGTCGCGGGCCGCGGCGAGCAGGTCGGTCTGGACGTAGGCGCCGTCGATGCGGTCGGCGTGGGTGCGGTGCTTGCGCATGACGCTCATGAAGGGCTGCTGGTTGTCCGGATAGCCGTCGAAGGGCCCGGTCACGTCGCGCGCGATGGCGGCGCTGGTGCGGTAGGCCCACCCCGTCATCAGCGACGTGATGGCGCCGCACCACGCCCGCGCCGGCGCCGAATCGTAGGGCAGGCCGCGGGTCATGAGCAGCGAGCCCAGGTTCGCGTAGCCGAGGCCCAGCGGCCGGAAGCGGTGGGAGTTCTTCTCGATGGCGGGCGTCGGGTACTTGGCGTTGCCGACGATGATCTCCTGTCCCAGGATGGTCAGCTCCACCGCGCGCTTGAACCCTTCCACGTCGAAGACGCCGTCGGCGCTCTGAAACTTGCGCAGGTTCAGCGACGCCAGGTTGCAAGCCGAATCGTCCAGGTACATGTACTCGGAGCACGGGTTCGAAGCGTTGATGCGCGCCGTGTTGGCGGACGTGTGCCACGCATTGACCGTCGTGTCGTACTGCAGGCCGGGATCGCCGCACTGCCACGCCGCCTCGGCGATGGCCCGCCACAGGTCGCGCGCTTTGACCGTGCCGACCGTCCTGCCGTCGAGCACCGCCCTCGTGGACCAGGGGCGATCCTTTTGCACGGCCTCCATGAAATCGTCGGTGACGCGGACCGAGTTGTTGGAGTTCTGGAAGAAGACCGACTTGTACGCCTCGCCGTCGAAGCTGCCGTCGTAGCCGGCGTCGATCAGCGTCCATGCCTTCTTTTCTTCTTTTGCCTTGCACCAGATGAACTCTTCGATGTCGGGGTGATCGACGTTCAGGATCACCATCTTGGCCGCGCGCCGCGTTTTACCGCCCGACTTGATGACGCCCGCGAAGGCGTCAAAGCCTTTCATGAAGCTGACCGGGCCGGACGCGGTGCCGCCGCCGTTCAGCAGCTCGCGCGACGATCGGATGGGCGACAGGTTGGTCCCGGTCCCCGAGCCGTACTTGAACAGCATGCCCTCGGTGCGGGCGAGCTGGAGGATGGCCTCCATGCGGTCCTCCACGGCGTTGATAAAGCAGGCCGAGCACTGGGGGTCGGGCTCGATGCCGACGTTGAACCACACCGGCGAGTTGAACGACATCTTCTGCGTCACCAGGATATGGCGCAGCTCGGCCCGGTAATTCTCGGCGGCCTCGGCGGAGGCGAAATACCCGTCCTTGACGCCCCAGGCGGTGATGGTGTCGGCCACGCGCGCGATGAGCTGGCGGACCGAGCGCTCGCGCGCGTCCGTCCCCACCGTGCCGCGGAAGTACTTCTGCACCACCACGTTGGTGGCGGTCTGGCTCCAGCTCGTGGGCACCTCGACGTCGCGCTGCTCGAACACGGTCTTGCCGTTTTCCCCGCTGATGTTCGCGGTGCGCAGCTCCCATTCCACTGCGGCGAAGCCGTCGTCGCCGGGCTTCGTGAAGAAGCGGTCGATGCCGATGCCGGGACGGCGGGCGGGCCCGCGGGCGGCGTCGCGCGGGCCTGAGCCCGGCTTGCGGGCGGCGGCAGCGGCGATTTTGGTCTGCGCCTGGGTATCTTCCGAGGCTGCTGTGCCACCGCTGACCTGAGCCTGACGAGCGTTCCGGCCCCTGCGGACATCCTGTTTTTCGAGCATGACCCCTCCTGCTGGAAAGACGGTGGGCGGCTCGGCACCAGGCCGGCCAATCCGGCGTATCTGCCCTTGAGCTCCCACGCGGCGACGCACAGCTTCATCCTACAACCTGTAGGGGTATGTCAAGCTTTTTGAGCGTAAAACCTACTACATGTAGTATGTGCGCCTGGTGAATGGCCGGGCCGTCCTGAGCGTAACCTGTGGACAAGATCGCTACTTTGGAAGCCTTTCCTGGGCTTGAACGAAAGGGCCGCCACGCAGGCGCCTGTGGACAACCCGTGGATAATACAATGTCGAAAGCTGGTTTGCATTACGTGACAGTACGTGTAGGGCAGGTAACCCGAAGTTGCCCTTGCGTGGGCAGTTTGCGATCCTTGCGGTCCCGTGCGCTTGCGCTCGCTGGTCGTCGCCGTTGTCCGGATCGCTTTGGCCCCCGCCGCCGTGTGGGGCACCGCCTGCGTGAAGGCCGACCCGCCGCCGGTGGCGCACAGGACCGGCGCGCTCGGCCCGTGCGACGGCAATCCTGAAGGCGCCCTCTGCAACGACGGGAACACTTGCACCATCAACGACACCTGCCGGTCGGGGAGCTGCGCCGGGACCGTGGTTCCCGACGGGACCGACTGCACCGACGAGGACGTTTGCACCTCCGCGGACAAGTGCTTCGCTGCCGCGTGCAAGGGAAACCCGGTGCCCGACGGGTTTCCGTGCGATGACCGTAACGAGTGCACGCTGCCCGACTCGTGCCTTGGGGGCCGGTGCCGTGGCGGACCACCGGCGGTGTGCGACGACGGGATCTCGTGCACGCTCGACGTCTGCGTGATGGGCGCTGGATGCGTGTTCTCGCCGGTGGGCGAATGTACCGGAGCCGACGGATCGACGTCGTCCGACACGCCCTACGAAAAGCCCGGGCCCATGCCGAGCCCCGACGCCAAGCTCGACTATTCCGTCGACATTCCGGTGGATGAACACGCGCCGGAATCGGAGGGCGGAACCCTGCCCGCCGACGGACCGGTCGAGGGGGGGCCGGCCTCGGACGCGCTCGCCGACGTCCGAGATGCGACGGCCGCCGCCGAACCCGGGCCCGCGACCGACGTGCCGGTCGAAACCCCGGACGCCAAGGACGGCGAAGGGCCGGACGTCTTCTATTCCGCGTCGGGCGGAGCCTGCGTGTGCGGCGCCGCCCAGACCCCGGGCGCCGGCGGGCCCACGGGGGCGGTGCTGGTTGGCGTCGTGGGGTTGGCGTGGGGCTTGTCGGCCCGCCGGAGGCGCCGCCCATGATCCGTCTGGTGTCCGTCAGCCGCCGCGTCGGCGAACGCCTGGTGCTGGACGACGTGACTCTGCGCGCATCGGCCGGCGAGCTGACGCTGATCGAGGCCAGCCGCGGCGCGGGCAAGACCTCGCTGCTGCGCATCGTTGCCGGGCTGGATCGGGCGGACGCGGGCGAGGTCTGGATCGGCGATCGCGACGTCGCCCGCCTGCAGCGCGCGTCACTGCCGTACGTGCGCCGCAACGTTGGATACCTGCCGCCCGACGGAGGGCTGATCGGGGGCGAGACCGCCATCGAAAACGTCATGCTCGCCTTCGCGGTGCGCGGCGCGCAGCCTCCCGAGCCGGCGCGGCTGTTCGCGTGGGACGTGCTGAAGCGGTTGGGCGCTTCAGCCTGCGCCGAGTGGAACGCGGAGCGGCTCTCGTCGGGAGAGCGGCGCTTGGTGGCTCTGGCGCGGGCGCTCGCCGGCCGCCCGCCGGTGCTGGTGCTCGACGATCCGTCGGCGGCGTTGGGCCCCGCGGACGAGGGCACGGTGCTTTCTACGTTGCTCGACGTGGCGGCGGCGGGCGCGTGTGTCGTGGTGGGGTCGTCGGACGCGGCGTTCGTGTCGGCGGCGGTTCGGGCGGGGGGGCGGCGCATTCGGCTGGAAGCCGGGCGCGTGGAGGGTGGCGCGACGCTGGTGGCGATCGCCTCGGGTGCGTCCCCGCCCGCGCGCGCAGCGGCGGCGGCGCACGGTTCGCCCGCGGACGAGACCGAGCGGTGACGGTGGCTTGGGTGGTTCACCGGGCGCTGCGCGACGTGCGGCGCCACCGAGCCGTGGCGGCTGTGCTGGGCGTCGGCTTCTGTCTGGCGGCGCTGCTCGGCGGTGCCTACCGTCTGGGAGCGCGCGCCGCCGGCGAGGTCGCGTCCGCGGTGCGCGGCGGCACGGCGGTGATTGCGTACCTGCACGACGACGTCGATGCCGCGCGGGCGGCCGTGCTGCGCGAGACCCTGGCGGGGCTGCCCGGCGTGGGCAGCGCGCGCCTGGTGACCTCGGAAGAAGCGCTCGCGCGCCTGCGCCAGCACCTGGGACCCGAGCAAGCGCTGCTCGACGGTGTCGAAGACGGTTTTCTTCCCGCGTCCGTCGAGATCGCGTTGACCCCGGCGCCGGCCATCGCGGCGCGCGCCCGCGGGTTGGCCGCCCGGTTGCGCCGTATTGCCGGCATCGTCGACGTCGACGGCATGGAGGACCGCGCGGCGCGCCTGTCGGCGTGGCTGCGGCTGGCGGGCTGGCTAGGGAACGTAGGGCTGGCGCTGGCCGCGCTGTGTGGCGTGACGGCGGTGGCGCTGGCGACGGGGCTGGGACGCGAACGCCGCCGTGCCGAGGGGGCCGTCTTCGCCGCGCTGGGGGACACGCGGTTTTCGTCGGGGCTACCCGCGAGCCTGGCGGGCGGCGCGTCGGCGGCGCTGGGCGCGGCGCTGGGGATCGCGGTCCTGTACGCGATCTACCGCGCGCTGGCGGCGCCGGCGTACGACGCGCTGACGCCGCTGGGGGCGGGCGGCTTGTCGTTTCTGCCGGCCGGCGAGACCGCGGCGGCGGTGGCGCTGGCTTTGGCTCTGGGAGCGGCGGCCGGGATGATGGCCGCGCGCACGCAGGACCCCGCCGATGCCGCGCGCTAGTCATCACGATAAGGGCTGTTACCTAGTCGGAACACTTGCGCTGGTCGGTTTGTTTCTTTGGGGGGCGGTGCCAGGCCGGGCGTTCGCCGGGCCGCCCCTCCCCGAGGGAGCGGCGGCGACGCCAGCCGCCCAGGCGACGTGGAGCGACTTCCACCACGGGCTGCTAGATCGCCTGGCGGCGCGCGAGACCGCCATCGCGGATCAGCAGCGCGTCGCCTCGGCTTCTGCGCGCCGCCGGGCACGCGCCCTTTACCGTTTATCGCGCGTCGCCGAGATGGGGTTTGCCGCTGAGCCCGCGCACCGCCTCGAGCGCTCGCGCGCGAGCCGCGCGGCATTGCCACTTTTCGTCCGCGATGCGGCGGAGGCGCGCGCTCTCGGTGCCGAGCTGGAACGGGTGCGCGCGGAGCGTGCCGCCCTGGCCGCGAACGCGCGCGTTCTCGCCGACCTCGACGCGGGGTCCAGCTCGACGCCCTCGGCCTCGGCGGCACAGCCACACTGGCTCGTCCTTCCCGTCAACGGCCCGGTGATCGGTCGGTTCGGCATGGCCCGCGAGCCCATCACCGGCGTCCGCCAGCGGCGCACGGGCGTCCAGCTCCTGGCCCGTGGCGGCGAGGCGATCCGCGCGGCGGGGGCGGGCACAGTCCGCCGGGTCGAGCGAATCCCGGCAGGCGGCCACGCCGTCGTCGTCTCACACGCGCGACCCGGCGCGAGCCCGCGCTGGACCACCATCGTCACCGGCCTGCGCGATGTCGCCGTGCAGCCGGGCCAGCCCGTGAACGCAGGCGACGTCCTCGGCGCGGCGGGACGAACCGTGGACGGCGCCGCCGTCGTGGGCTTCGAGCTGTGGCGCGGCCGCGTGCCGCTGGATCCGTCGGGCCGCCGAACGTTGAAGCGAGCCGTCAGGCGGAGTCGGGGGCGGGGCCGCCGTCGAGCTTTTCGACTTCTTTCTTTTGCCGGCGCTCCAGCAGCCACACGATGATGATCGAAAGGTTGTAGAGAATGAACAGCGGTCCCGCCATCAAGAGCTGCGACAGGACGTCCGGGCCGGGCGTCAGGATGCCGCCCGCGATCACGGAAAGCACCAGGGCGAAGCGGTTGAACTTCCACAGTCCGCGGGTGGTCACCAGGCCCAGCCAGCCCATCATGCCCAGGATGACCGGCAGCTCGAACGCGACGCCGCAGCCCGCCAGCAGCATCAGCAGGAACCCGAAGAGCTGATTCATCATCAGCGCCGGCTCGATGTTGAGCGGCAGCGTCCCCGGAAAGTCTTCAGCGAACGTCAGGAGGTAATACGCCGCTTTCGGCGCAATGAGCTGGTACCCGAAGATGGCGCCGCCGGTGAAACACGCGCCGGTGGCCAGCGTGACCGCGAACGCGAGGCGTTTTTCTTTGCGGTAAAGACCGGGGGCGATGAACTTCCAGATTTCCCAGAAGATGAACGGGCTGGCCGCCAGCAGCCCGAACACCAGCGCGATCTTCATGTAGACCCACATGGGCTCGGCCATGCTGGCGAAGTTGAAGCGCGGCTCGCCGGCAAGCTTCGCCTGGATCCACGCCGCGCGCACCGGACGCGTCAGGAACTCGAACAGGTTTTTGGCGAAGTAAAAGCACGCGAAGGTCGCCAGCAAGAACGCGATGCCGGCGTTGCGCAGCCGCTGGCGGAGCTCCGACAAGTGCTCCATGAAGGACATGCGCTTCTCGTCTTCGGGCTCGGCGGGCGGCGCCTCGGGAACGCCTCCCGTGATCTGCGTATCTTTGGCGGCGGCGGTCATGTCACGCCTTCTTGGACGAGCCGGGAAACCCCTTGGGTATGGGCGGGGGCGGAGGCAGGCGCGGCGCGCCACCAGCGGGTGAAGGAGCGGCAGCGGCGGCCGTTTTCGGAGCCGAGGAGGAGGGCGCGGGCGGCGGCGCGGCGGCGGTCGCGGGTGCAAGCGGCGGCGGCATCGCGCGCGGCGCCAGGCCGGGCAGCGTCGGTTTCGGCAGCCCCATGCCTATCTTCGGGGCGGCCTCCCCGGCAGGGGGCGGCGGTACAGGAGGAAGACTTTCGTACGGGCGCCACGCCGTTCCCGGCTTGAGCGGGTTCGACGTCGCCGGAAAGCGCGGCGCCGCGCCGCCGGCCAGGTCCTTCGGCAGGTCGACGCGCGTGGCGTCGGGGTTTTCGGCAGCGGCCAAGGGCTCGTCCGCGGGGACGCCGCCGGGAGCGGGGGTGCCAGCCGGTTCATCCGCCGGGGAAGGCGCGCCGGCCGCCTCCCTTTCTTCCCGTTCGAGCGCCAAGCGCGCCTTTTCGTCGGCCGCGCGCTGCGCTTCTTGCTCCTTGCGGACGCGGTCTTGACGCTTGAGCTCTTCTGGCGGCAGCAACGTGGCGTCCCGCAGCTCCTCCAGAGGCTTGCGGATGGCTTCATCCAGTTCGATCTCGTTCTTGATGTCGGAGGTGGCCTTGCGCACCTCGCGGATCATGCGCCCCAGCCCCGACGCCAGCTCGGGCAGCTTCTTCGGCCCGATGAAGATCAGGGCGAGCAGCAGGATCATCACGATCTCGCTCATACCGAGGTTGAACACGCCGTAGTTTTACCCCAGATGGGGCGGGCACGGCTCGGTCCTAAGTACAGCGCCCGGCGGCAAGAGGTCCAACTGACGCGGTGGTCCGAGCACGTACGCCCGCCGGCCGTCTCCCGACAGCACCCCCACCAGATCGGCGGCGCCCGAGCCGGCGAGCGCGATCTCGGTGGCTCCGGTGGCCGCCGCGTAGGCCAAGAGCCGCGCGCGATCCGCCCGATCGGAAAGCGGTATGGCGGCCTCCACCCGGAGGCGGCGGGCGATGTCCGAATCCGCGGCCCATCCCGACACGAGCGCGAAGGCCGCCGACGGCAGCGCCCGCACGATGGCCGCGTCTCGGCTGTCGGGCGGCCACAGCAGCGCCTCGCCCGCGCGCAGCCGGCCCGCGAAGCGCAGGAGCGGAGCCACCGGCAGGCCGGCGCGGCGAAAGTCCGAAGCGGCGGCCAAGACGGCGCGGCCGGCGCGGCTCGGTATGCCGGCCTCCGCCAGAGCCGCCGCCAGATCCAGCGCATCGCCGCGGGGCGCCGCCAGGAGCACCGGCTGCCGGCCGGCCGCCAGGGCCTCCTCGGTGAAGCGGCGCGCCGCCGCGAGGGCCTCGGCACGCTCCGGAAACGCGAAGCGCCCGTGCCCGAAGGTGGCGTCCATCCACAGCGCCTGCGCCGTGCGCGCTTCGAAGCCGGCGACGCCGAGGGAGCCCGCGTACACGATGCGCCGCCCCTCCACCTCCGCCAGCAGGGAGGCCGCGCCCGGCAAATGCCCCGATGGGAACAGCTCGATGCGTACCTCACCGAGCAAGAAGGGCCGCCCGTAGCCCGCGCACAGGGCCGCCCGCCGCACGCGCTCGCCCGTCCGTCCCAGCAGCGCCAGCGTCGTCTCGGTCAGCAGGAGCTGGCGGCGTCCCCGGTCACCCCCGCCCAGGCGGGCTTGCGGCGCAACCGCCGCGCTGGAGATAAAGGTCAGGTCGCGGCCGGTGCTCGCGTCGCACGCCAGCACCGTCCCGGCGATCCGCACGCCGCCTCGGTAGCTGAACGCGGCCGCCGCCCCCGGTGGCCTGCGGTTGCGCCTCCGCTCCATGGGCGCCGCACTCTACGGCAACGCGCGCAGGAATTGGCGACCGGCGGTGCGGCGCTGATAAGATTCGCCCCCTCATGGTCGAGGGAGTGCCGCGCTTCCGACGGGATCTGGTGGAGACCCAGGTCGAGGCGGACGGCGTTGCCTATGTCGAGGTCCGGGATCCGGCGACGGACGCGTCGTTCCGTTTTTACGACTTCGAGCACGCCATCGCCCAGCAGCTCGACGGAAAGCCGCTGGCCGACGTGGCTTCGTGGGCCACAGAGACTTACGGCTTCGAGTCTTCGGCGGAGGGGATCGCGGAGTTCGCGGAGCAATTGAGGACGCTCGGATTTCTGGAAGACGGGAACGGGGCCCCCCGCGCCGAAGCCGCTGCGTCCCCGGCCTCTTCCTTCGACACCGCGCCCGCCACCGGCGGTGGCGACTGGACGGAGAGCGCCACCACCGCCGACTGCCCGCGTCTCGAGCCCGACGTGGCCAGCGAGCCCCGTCAGCCGGCCTCCGCCGCCGCCGAGAGTGACGAGCCCGAGATCAGCTTGTTCGCCGACGCCCCGACCACCAGCGACCCCGGTCTCGAGTCAGCCGAAAATTCCGATGGCGCTCCTCCCGCCCCGGCTTCGCCGCCCGAGCTTCCCGCGGACGCCCTCATACCCATGGACACGTCGCCGTCAGCTTCGGCTGCGCCGTCCGATCCGCCGCCACCGCCGGAGCGTACGTCTCCGCCCGCGCGCGCCGACATGTCACCCGAGGTTCGCCGCTGGACGAACGCATTCGATGACCTCGCCGCGCCCGGCGACGATTCACCGCCCGCCCGGGCGGCCGCTCCTGCCCCCAGAACGCCCCCCGCCGGGGAACGCCGCCAGCCTCCACAGCCGGGCGACGTATCCATGGCGCCTTTCGAGGAGGCCCTGCGACCGGCTGATCGTCTCGCACCCTCCGCGCCGCCGGCGCGGTCTCCGCGCCGCTCTTCGAAGGTCGGCGTCGTCATCGTGGCCCTGCTCGTCGCGATCGCCGTGGCCGCCGCCGTCATCAAGCTCAGGGAGCGGCGTGGGCCCGCGCCCATTCCGGTGCGGGTGATGGCGGCGACGCCCAGCTCGGTCTATTCGTGGTTCACCACCCGCGGCGCGGTACGCGCCGGCGGGACGGTCGCCCTGACCTTCGCGTCGGCCGGCAAAGTGGCGGAGGTCCTCCCCGCGAACGCGCCGTTCCGCGCCGGTGAAAGCCTGGCGCGCCTGGAGGGCTCGAAGCGCTTGCAGGCCGAGGTGGATCACCTGCGCGAGCGGCTCGCCTACTACGAGCAGATGCGCGAGACGGTGACCGCCGCCGGCAATCAGGTCGAGGCCCGCCAGGCCGACTTCAAGATCGCCGAGAAGAAAAAACTCATCGCCGAGGCCGCCGCGGCGCTGGGCAAGCTGGCGATCGTGGCGGCCGAGCCGGGTCAGATCGTCGAATCGGCGGTGACGGTCGGGCAGGTCGTGGCGTCCGGGACGACCGCGGTGAAAATCAAAGGCCGTGACACCCAGGGCGTGTTCGAGCTGCCACCCGAGGAAGCCGTCGAAGCGCGCCGCCTCGACTTCTGTCGGGTCGAGTTGGACGACGGCCGCCCCATCGACTGCAAGTTGGCCGGGACCGCCGACACCGGCCGCCAGGTGATCGTTGACCTGCCCGAAAGCGAAGCCGGCGCCGCCGGCAAGCCGGTACGCCTGGCGCGCGGCCGCCACGAAGCCGTGTTTCCCGTCCCGCTTTCGGCCGTCGTCGCGGCGGGCGGTACCCACCGGATTTATGTCGCCACCGCCGCCGGCGCGGCCGAGGTGCGCGCGGTGACCGTCGCCGACCGCACGGCCACCCACGCCCTCGTCAGCCAGGGAATCGACGTGGGCGACGAGGTCATCATGGAGGTACCCGCCGGCCTCGCCGACCGGTCCCCGATTGCCGTTTCGCGCTGACCCGCGATCGAATCAGATCAGATCGGCTTCGCGCTCTTCACGCGCAGGATCGGTCCGGTCATCCCGATGGAGACCGCCTGCCGGTCTACGCTCGCCTCCACTTCCACGCGCGCGCCGTCGCGCCGCAGCTCCGCGACCCCACCGCCGTCCGCAAGCTGATACGTGGTCCCGTCGTCGCCGACGAGCTGCCAGTGTCCGCCCTCGAGGTCGCTTCGTCGCACGGTGCCGCGCAGCTTGGCCATGACCGAAGCTTAATACTCCGGCCCCGAGACCGCATATCGCGCGTCGACTTTCAGCGAAAGCCGGTACGGGCTGGGTCCGTAGAGGTGCCGGTATCGGGCGTAGATTCCCACCACGCGCTTTATGTACTCGCGCGTCTGCGCGTAGGCGATGAGCTCCACCATCTCGTCCAGGGGCCGCTCTCCGTGCTGGTCGCACCACCGCGCCATCGCCTTCGGGCCCGCATTGTAGCTGCCCGCGATCAGCGGGATCTGCCGGCCGAACTTCCGTGCCAGCGCCCCGATGTACGCCGCCCCCAGGCGAATGTTGGTCTCCGGCTCGAACAGCTCGTCCGCGTGGAAGGCCACCCCCATCTCTGCGGCTACCTGGGCGCTGGTGGGTGGAATCATCTGCAACAGGCCCCGCGCGTCGGCGTAGGACACGTCGTGGGGATGAAAGCCCGACTCCTTGCGCATGATGGCGTACAGCAGATGGTCCGGGTTGCCCGCCGGCGGTCCAAAGCGCTCGACCAGATCGCGATAGGCCAGCGGATAAGCTGCCTGCCACAAAGCGCGCGTCGCGCCCGCGGACCCAGCGAGGGGCGGCGACGATGGGGGCGACGTGCGGGCATCCGTGAGCTGGTACGCCCGCCGGAACCCCTGCATACGCTCGTAGCGGTCTAGCAACACCGCCTGCGCGCGTTCGCCGCCCAGCCGCTTGCGAATGCCGGCCTCGCCGCGTTCGATCTCGTAGCCGGCCTCCACCCCCATCCCTGCTGCCAGCAGCTCGTCCGCCCGCGCCACCACCGGGTCATCGATGGGCAGCGGCGGCGACGGGGGTGTGCCCACGGACGCGGGCGGCGCCGCCGCCGGAGAGCCCGTGCCCGCCGCCGACCGAGCCTCCTCGTCGAGCCGCGCCTGAGCGAGAAGGCCGTAGTACGTCAGCGGGCCGCGGCCCGCCGTCTCCCGATCCAGCGCCCGCGCCTCATCGTGGCGCCCCAACCGCGCCAGCAACCGGGCACGCCAGTAGCGGACGCGTGCGGCCGCGTCCTCGCCGCTCGTCATGGCCGCGTAGCGCGCGAGGGCCTCCAGCGCCTCGGCCGGCTCGTCGATCAAGTAGTGCGCGAACGCCAGGCACCACGCGGCGTCGTCGGCCCACGGCGTGCGAGGAAACCGCTCGATCATTGTCCGCAGCGCGGCCAAGCCTTCCCGGTAGCGCCCGCGGTTGAACTCCAGCCACCCCGACAGGTACTGCGCCTCCGCCGCCCAGCGCGACCGCGGATACCGGCGCACGACATCCTGATAGCCCACGATGGCCTCGTCGTCCCGGTCGACGCGTGAAAGCGCGCGCGCCCCATGGAACGCCGCGGACACCGCCCGTTCACCCGACAGACGCGGCGCCACCGACAGCAGCAACTCGGCGGCGCGCGGGTACTCGCGGCGCATGCGGAAGCGGGTCATTCCGGCCAGGTAGTCGCGGTCGGCGGCGTTCGACGGAGAGAGCTCCGCGGGCAGCGCGGCCAGCTCCTCCAGCGCTTCCTTCCAGTTTCGCCCTTCGCTCAGGGCCTCCGCTCGGCGCAGGCGTTCCGACACGGTCACGCCGGCATCGGATGGCCGTCGCGCGACGCGAGCGCCTTGCAGCCCCAAACGATGGCGAGCCTGCTCCGCGAGTGGGTGCGACGGGAGCTCGGCGTGGATTGCGCTCCAGAGCCTGCGCGCATCGGCGGGCCGCCGGGCCGCGTCCAGCTCAGCCAAGCGGAACCGGGCGACGGCGCGGTCTCCGCCGGCGACCTTCTTGGCCAGCAGCGACGCGTACGCGCGACCTGCCTCACTTCGCCGGCCGGCCGCCCACAGGCAGTCTGCGGTCCGCCAGCGCGCCGTATCCGCGAAGCGGCTGCCGTCGCCGCCGCCGGCGCCTGATCGCGGCGACGCCTTGGCCAGCTCCTCGAAACGGCGGCGCGCCGCCTCTGGATGCCCGCCATAGAACTCGCTTTCTCCCAGCAGATAGAGCACGTAGTCCCGGTTCGGGGTGGCCTCGCGGGGAATCGACCGCAGCACGGCGGCGGCGCCGTCATAGTCCCCGGCGCGGTAAAGCCGGAACCCTTCCCCCAGAGCTTTCGTGGGGGCTTTCGGATCGGCCGCCGCCGCCATGCCGAGGAAAAGCGCGAAGACAGCCCTCACGGCGAGCATATTTCATAATGTATATGAAAGTTACAATCATAAATACCCATAATTAATTAATTAGTTACATATGTAACCCAGAGTTACTTTTAAATCGTAACCTTGATATACTATCGATTGGCATGTTGCCCCCGGCCTTCCCTCCTGAGTTACGCCGGCGATTCCGTCCCCTCGGCGTGCTGGGGCAGGGACGCGGCGGCGTCGTTCACCTAGTGGATGACCGCGGCGATGCGGCGATCCCCCGCAAAGCCTTGAAGTGCATGACCGGGGAGCGCCTGACGAGCGATGAGTGGGCGCAGATCTCCGGAGCCGGGGGGGCAGGTGCCAGGCACCCCGCCATCGCGCGGCTGCTAGATCACGGTCATTTCAGGGAGGGCCTCTATCTAACGATGGAGCCGTGCCTGGGGCCCGATCTGGCGTCTCTGGATTTCAGGCCGGAGGCGGGCGTCCTAATAAAGGCTCTGCCCGACCTTGTGAGCGCGTTGGCTGCGCTGCACGAGAGCGGTCTCCTGCACAACGACATCAAGCCATGCAACATCAGGCTGGCCGCAGAGCTTCCGGCGGGCGCCGGAGCCTTCAAGTTGGTCGACCTGGGCCCGTCCATGTTGGTCCGCGGCGGCCCGCCCGTCGAGGCGGCCCAGCCGTGCTACGTCGCCCCCGAGCGCCTGCGCGGCGAGCCCTTCGACCAGCGAGCCGACATCTATGCCCTGGGCGCGACGTTGTTCCGGGCCTTCGCGGGCGAGCCCCACGTCGCCGGAAGACGCGCCCACGAGCTTTTGCGCGCCATGACGTCCCCGCCCTCGCTCGCCGTCGCGTGCCCTGACCTTCCGGCGTGGATCGCGGCCATCGTCGATCGCGCTCTCGCATGGTCGCCCCGCGACCGGTTCGCCAGCGCGAGCGAGATGCGCGAAGCCCTCGAGGGGGCGGATCGGCGCGCTCGTCCGCCCGCCCCGTCGTCCGGCGCCTTTCCTGCGTCGCAGCCGCGGCTCACGCGCAAGGAAAGTGGGGCGGATCGCTTTCTGGAAGGAGTCGCTGCGTTCCTCCGGGGCGCGGAGCCCGAGCCCGAGTTGCCGCCGGACGCATCTCTCGTTCACCGTTCGCTGCTCGATGCCGCGCGCGCCTGCGCCGCCGATCTCCACCGGCGACGCGCGGCGCCGGTTCCGACGGCGGTGGTACCGGCGTCCCCGTCCGGCCCCGGTACGTTGGACGCGTGCGTGGCCGACCTGGAGCGGATGGCCATCCTCGAAGCGCTGCGCGCGTGCGAAAACAACCAGACCCGCGCGGCGCAGCGGCTGGGTATCAGCCGGCGCGGCCTGTGGCTGAAGATGCGGCGCCATGGCATCCCGCTGCGCCGCGACCGACGGTCGGCGCCACCGGACGCCACAGGCGCGCAACCGGGCTCGCGCCCCGTCGATTGAAAACCGTTCGGCAACGCGATACTCGAACCCCAGGAGGAAAAGAAGATGGGTAGCGTCAATAAGGTGATCCTGATCGGCAACTTGGGGGCGGACCCCGAGCTCAAATATACCGGCAACAGCCGAGCGCTTTGCAATCTACGCATAGCAACAACCGACGTGTTCAAGGACAAGGGCGGCCAGCGCCAGGAACGGACCGAATGGCACCGGGTGACGGTGTGGGGCGACCAGGCCGAAAACTGCTCGAAGTATCTGGCGAAGGGCCGTTCGGTTTACGTCGAGGGACGGCTGCAGACGCGCTCCTGGGATGACAAAGACGGGAACAAGAAGTACGCCACCGACGTCGTCGCCGACCGGGTCGTGTTCCTGGGTGGCGGAGGGGGCGGCGGCGAAGGCGGACGCCGTTCCGCGGGCCCCATGGGCGGCGGCCGACCCGACTCCAGTCCTCCGGACGAGCCCCCCGCCGACGGCGACGGCGGGCCCAGCTCGAGCGATGACGACATCCCGTTCTAAGCTGTAACTAAGTGTATCCCGAGCCCTTAAGCCGCCGAGCGGACGAGTACGCCGACGAGAACGAGGACGACTACGGGTACGGGGCATAGCCCCGGATCCCCTGCTAGCCGAATTTCCTGGGCAGATGGTGTTTTTTAATTGCCGGACCTCCGATGTGTAGTGTCCAATGCGCCGCATGGAGGTCCGACCGATGAGAAAGCATCTATTCGTCCTGAGTTTTTTCGCAGCAGCGGGGCTGACGGCAGCCTGCTCGGGGGGGAGTAATCCAATGACTCCGGGGCCCGATGGAGGCGCCGGCAGCGGTGGCGGGGGTCGCGGGGGAAGCAGCGGAGCCGGTGGAAGCGCCGGAGCCGGCGGAAGCGCCGGATCGGGGGGAAGTGCCGGAACCGGCGGCCAGGCCGGAGATGCTGGAACCGTTGGGCCCGACGTGCCCGGAATGGAACCAGTTGGCTCGGATATGGCGTCCCCCGACGTGGCTGCGGGAGCGAAGCGCATCGTGGCCAAGGCGCGCCTCGAGCTGATCGGGAGCGGCGGTAACACCTGCAGCGGACAGAATCCGCCCGGCTCGACGATGAACAACGGCGATAGGTGGTGTGGGTTCGCCGCCCCGTTCGGCATCGGCAAGCACGAGCTGTACGTGATCAACGTGACGAAGGCCGCCGCCGGGGTGGCCATCGACTGCACAAGCGGCACCGATCCGAATTGCAAGCGTTTGACCCAGAACCTGTGGAACGAGCGAGCCCCGGGCGCGGGCAGTCCCGCCTACCCGTTCGTCCACGGCTTCGGCGGCGACACATTGCTCTACTACGCGGACGCGACGTCACCGGTGGCTTCGCACTTCGAGGGCCCGGTTTACGCGTGGCGGCCAGGATGGGCGCAAGGTCGCCAGATCAGCAGCGGCAAGGGTTGGAGCTGCGGCGGCCACGGCCGCACCGACGTGGTGATCTGCATCGATACCTATGACGCCACGCTGGCCCCCTCGGTGACCTGGAATGTCATCGCCGGGAAGCTGGTGGACATGCCGTTCCCGGCGTCGCAGTTGCCGGTGGTCGACAAGATCAACGCCAGCAACACCATGAGCGTCGCCAAGTACCGTCATGGGTTCTCGCGCAACGGCGACTACTTCATGTGGTCCACCGGCTTGAACACTACCGACAAGGAGCAGTTCTGGTACTGGAAGCTCGCCGATGGCCCGGTTGCCACCGCGAAGAAGAAGGTGGCCGGAGACATGGGCCACGGGCTCGACTTCGCGCGCTGGAGCGTGTCGTACGACCAGAAGCGCTTCTACTATTACCGGGGCTTCAACTACGACAACACCGGGGCCCCCAGGGCGCAGCTCTGGACGGCCAACTTCCCCGACATCACGAGCCCGAAGATGCTGGCCGCCAGCGTCGGCGGATACGCGCTTCCGTTCGACGGGACGGAGACGGACAAGGGCATCTTCTATCTGCAAGACGTCGCGATGTACGCCGGCAACGCCTTTTACATAAAGAACCCGACCGATGCGATGCCGACGCCGACCCTCATCGAGAACATGGTGAAGAACGCCGGCCCGTTTGCGCGCGACCTAAACACCGTTGCGTATCAAAAGGTACGCGACACGACAGTCGGGGGTACCGGCTTAGGGGACAAGTACCTCAAGAAGCTCGTCGGCACTCCGATGGGTCAATGCCCGAAGGTCAGCGACAGCACACAGACCGGCGGGTTGAGCTTCCTGCACGGCGGCGGGATCATGCTCTGGGCGGATCAGGTGGACGTCACCATCGGCATCGGGCAGGGGTTTTACACGACCACCGCCGACTGCATGAGCACGAAGTTCGCCGACGGCATCGATTCCTGGTACGTGGTCGGCAATCAGGGCTTCATCTTCACCGACGGCTCTGACGGCACGACCATGAACCTGAAGTACGTGGAGGTCACGAACGGAAACCAGTGGGGGACGATCAAGACCATTCAGGGCGGCATCGGCGTGGTGTTCAGCACGTTCACGCCGGAATACAACACGGTCATCTACACCATCGACAGCGGCACCGAGGGGGTCGATGGAATCTACATAGACGCCACCCTCCCGTTCACGGCGGTCCCCAGCACGTAAAGCCAACAAGCAGCAAAAACACGTAGACCTCCAAAAACCCAGGGCCGCGGGGCAAATGCTCCGCGGCCCTTTCGTTTGATGGGGCGCCCGTCGTCCGGCCGCCCGATTTTGCTGGGGCCGCCGTTTTCCTATAAAATCCGGTGAGGTGGCTCGCGCAATCCTCACGCTGATCGCGGCCCTGGCGCCCCTCGTTATTCCGGTTCGCATCGAGGGCGGCGGTCATCGGGACCCCGCCGCGGCAGCGATTCCCGCATCCGGCCGAGCCTTCACGGACGAGCCGCCGTCTTCGACGTCCGAGGGATCACCGGCGGCTTCGGAGACCCGCGGATTCTTTGGCCACGGCGCCAGGACCGGCTTTCAGCCTTCATCCAGCCCGCGCGAGCTGGTCTTGTCGTTCGACGACGGCCCCGACCTGAAGACCACGCCGCTTGTGATGGAAGAGCTCGACCGCCGCGGGCTGAAGGGGATTTTCTTCATAGCGGGTTGGCGTCTGGTGGGCGATGGCGTCCACGCCCTGGCGCGTCGAGATCTGGTACGCAAGCTGGCCGCGCACGGCCACCTGGTCGGCAACCACACCATCAACCACAAGAACCTGTGCCGGCTGTCGCCCAGCGATCAGGCGCACGAGATTGACGGCAACACGGAGCTGATCAGCCACGCCACCGGGTTGAGGCCGCTGCTCTTTCGCTCTCCCTACGGCGCCATCTGCCGCAGCCTGGAGGAGGCGCTGCAAGCCCGCGATCTGGTAGACGTGGGCTGGAACCTGGATCCTCAGGACTGGACAGGCGCCGACGAGGACGCCATCCACGCTTACCTGGTCCGCAAGCTCGAGCGGCTTTCAGGCCGCGGGATTCTGCTGCTTCATGACACGCACCCCGCCGCGGTCCACGCCCTGGGACGAACGCTGGACTGGATTGCGCGCGAAAACCATCGGGCGGTGCGGGAGGGACGGCCGCCCATCAAGATCCTGGACTACTCGGTCATGCTACCCGACCACCCGGTGCCCGCCACCGGCGCCGAATCGATCCTCACGGACCTTGCGCGTCCCTTCGCGCGGTTGCCCGGCGCCGCGGTGGCGCGCGCGCGAGCCGGCCTTCTTGCCGCCTCCGACGGCCCGGGCTAGGCTCCGACGCCCTCGCGGAGAGGGTGTCCATGTTCCTGCTGCGCGATGCGTCTGCCGCCGATTTCGAAGGGCTGGCTCATGCGGCCAAGCACCTCAACTCCGTCAACTTGCCGGACGACCGGGAGCACTTGCGCCGGCTCATCGAGCGCTCGGAGAAGTCCTTCGCGGGAAAACTGGAGGCCGCCAAGCGCGAGCTGTTGTTCGTCCTGATCGACGAAGAGTCGGGGCGCGTCGTGGGTGCGTCCATGATCTTCGCGCAGCACGGCACCCGCCGGGCGCCTCACATCTACTTCGACGTTCTCGATGAAGAGCGGTACAGCGAAACGCTGGACCGGCACGTCACGCACAAGGTCCTGCGCATTGGCTACAACTACAACGGCCTCACCGAGATTGGCGGCCTGGTCTTGCTGCCGGAGTTGCGCGGGCATCCAGACCAGCTGGGGAAGCTCCTGTCCTACGTCCGCTTCCTTTACATCGCGACTCACCGGGACGTGTTCCGGGACGAGATGGTATCCGAGCTCATGCCCCCGCTCGAAGCGGACGGCACCAGCCTGCTGTGGGAGTCGCTGGGGCGGAATTTCACGGGCCTGGGATACGCGGAGGCAGACCGGCTGTCGCGCGAGAACAAGGAGTTCATCCGCACGCTTTTTCCGCAGGATCCGCTTTACACGTGTCTGCTGCCGAAGAACGTACAGGAGCTGATTGGGCAGGTGGGGCCGGGAACGAAGGGGGTCGAGAAGATGCTGCGCGCGATCGGATTCGAGTACGCGCAGCGGATCGATCCCTTCGATGGCGGCCCTCACTTTCACGCGCGCACCGACGACATCACCCTGGTCAAGGCCGCGCGGCAGACCACACTGCTCGATGCGGCGGCGGCCTCCGTGGGTGTGCCGGCGCTGATTTCTGTCGAATCGCGCGAGCCGCCCTTCTTTCGGGCGGTCAGGGGAATGGTGAAGTGGGAGGGAGCCTCGGTGGCCGTGGACGGCGCGACGCGCGCGCGCCTCGGCCTTCAACCCGGAGGCGAGCTCGCCGTCCTTTCGCTGTCTGTCCGCTGATGCCTTCCACCGTTCTCATCGTCGACGACGAAAGGAACATACGGCGGACGGTGCGCATGGTGCTGGAGGGGGAGGGGTACGGCGTGGAGGAGGCCGCGAGCGCCGAGGAAGCGGTGGCGCGGCTGGAGGACATCGGCGCGGACGTGGTCCTCCTGGACGTACAGTTGCCGGGCATGTCCGGCCTGGATGCGCTGGGACGCCTGCTGGGGCGGGAGTCACCCGATCCTGACCTGACGGTGGTCATGATCTCGGGCCACGCCACGCTGGCCGACGCCGTGCGCGCAGTCAAGGGCGGCGCTTACGACTTTCTGGAGAAGCCGCTCGACCGGGAGCGGTTGATCCTCACGCTGCGCAACGCCCTGGAGCGGCGGATCATGGCCCGCGAGGTCAAGGGCCTGCCGGGGACGGCAAGTCGCCCCCGCCTGTCGCGCTGCCGGCGGAGGCCATGGCGCTGTCACTGCGCGATTTTCGCGACCACATGGAGCGCGCGTACATCCACGCGAAGCTCGACGACAACGGCTGGAACATCTCCCGGACGGCGCAGGTCCTTGGTATCGAGCGCACCAACCTGCACAAAAAGATGCGCGCGCTGGGGCTGACCCGCGAGGACCGACGTTGACCCAGGCTGTCCCCTTCGCCCGCGCGGCCGCCCTCCTCGGGCTGGTGGGCGTCGCGCTGGGCGCCTTCGGCGCGCACGTCGTGGCGAAGCGCGTGAGCCCGGCCCTGCTCGACATCTACCGCACCGCCGTGCTCTACCATTTGGTGCATGCGATCGCGATGCTGCTCGCGGCCACGGCGGGGATTCCGGTTCGTCGGCGTCACCTTGCCTGCGCCTTGTTTGCGGGCGGAATCGGGATCTTCTCGGGCAGCCTCTACCTGATGGTCGCCACCGGGGCGCGCTGGTTGGGTGCGGTGACGCCGGTCGGCGGGATCGCGTTCTTGGCAGGATGGCTCGTGCTCGCGCTCGGCCTGGCCCCGTGGCCTCATTCGGGCGGCGACGTTGGAAGAAGCAACACGAAGAACAAAGGAGACATGCCGTGAACAGCCGTTATGTCGTTCCCGTAATCGCGATGACAGGGCTCTTGATGGCGGCGGGGGAGGTCATGGCCACGAAGCGCAAGGGCCGCGGCGGGGGCGGGAGTGGCGGCAGCGGGGCGGTCAAGCTCGCGCGGAAGCTCAAGGGACACATCAACACCGTCAACTCGGTGTCCTTCGCCAAGGACGGAACCACGATCGCGTCCGGAGGATTGGACGGCACCATTCGGTTGTGGGACGCGGGGAAAGACAAGGGCAACCCCACGAAGACGATTCCGCTGCCGGAAGGGACCATCCTGTATCAGCTGGCGTTTCATCCACGGCGCGGACAGATTGCCGCGGCCACCGCCGAGGGCCTGTTGATCTTTGAGCAGGACGGCAAGCAGAAGCACAAGCTGGCGCTGGGGAAGGTGGGAGGCGTCGAGGCGGTCGCCTACGGACCGGACGGCGATTCGGTGGCCGGCGTGTCCGCCGAGGGCGTGCAGACCTGGACCTCCGACGACGGCGTCAAGATCAAGACCAACACCAAGCTCACCAACGGCAAGTCTGTGGCCTACCGGCCGCGCGCGCCGGGGTTAGTGGCGGTGGGACGCGACGGCGAGATCGCGATGTGGTACCCGTCGGACGACACGACGAAGACCTTGGAAGCGCCCGGCGAGATCATCTCGCTCGCCTTTTCGCCCGACGGAAAGCGCCTGGCCAGCTTCGGCTCCGACCGCATCGTACGCTGCTTCGACGTGGACGGGGGAAAGCAACTCTGGGAAAAAGTGGACGTCGCCAACGACTCGCGGCTGACGTTCTCGACCGACGGCAAGCTGGTGATCTCGGGAGCCGAAGGCGACATGGTGCGCGCGTTCAACGCGGATGATGGCGCCGATGCGTGGCAGGCCAAGGCCCCCAGCTCGAATACGCGCGTGCTGGCCGCGTCACCGAACGGCAAGCTGCTGGCGTCGACGGGCGACACCGAGATCCTCATCTGCACGGCGAAGTAAGCGCAGGCCGGATCGTCGGCCCGTCGTTGAAGAACGATCGCCCCTACATTTTCGCCAGCGAGGGGAAGACTGGGCAGCCGCGGGGGAAGGGGCGGGCGTGCTCGGGAGGGGTCAGCGCGGCGCCGAGATCGCGGCAGGCGTCGCTTTCGTCGCACGCCACCAGCCGGTCGATGGCGTCGTTTCGGCTGGCGGAAACCACCCGCGCGAAGTGCGGGCAATAGACCGCGATCTTGAGCAGCACGCTTCGTCGCACGGGGGTTTACGAAAATGGTTGAGCCCGTCCTCGTGTTCGTACTGCTCGTACTCGCCCCTCTGTAGACGAGGACGGGGCGCAGCCGCAGACACTAACACAGCGCGGCTGTATCGGTCCGTTGCATCCCCATGGGGGCGGGCCATGCTTGGCAAAGGCGAGAAGAACGAGGGAGGGAGGTGTTCATGAGGCGGTCATGGGGGGTGGTTGTCGCGGTGGTTTGCGCTGGGGCGGTCGCCTGCGCGACGGAGCGGGGGCTGATTCCTGGGCCCGGCGCTCCGGTGCTGCGGGCGGATCAATCCGTGGCGGTTCAGACCGACAGAGGCGTGAGGCTTTTCGTGGACGGCGACGCGTGGACGGGTAGTCCCGCCGATCTGGAAGAGGTGATGACGCCGGTCAGGGTCACGCTGGAAAACTACAGCGGCCAGCCGGTTCGTATTCAGTACCGCAACTTCCTGCTGGTAGGCGGCTCGGGGCTTCGCTACGAGGCCATTTGCCCCTTCAAGATCGATCGGCCGGGGCCGGCGCGGACGAGCCAGATCATCACGCCGACCTTCACCATGCTCGGATTCTTTCCGTCGCCTTACTTCGCGCGCTTCTATCCCGGCCTGCGGCCATGGCCCTACGCCTTCCCGTACGACGGGTTCTATTACGACCGCACGTTCGTCACGTGGCGGGCTCCTTTGCCATCGGAAGACATGATCGAGCGGGCGCTGCCGGAGGGTGTCTTGGAGCCCGGCGGGATGGTGTCCGGCTTCGTTTACTTCAACGACGTGGGCGACCGCGAGAAGCAGGTCCTGTTCAGGGCTGAGGTCGTCGGGGCGCGCGAAGGCAAGCAGGTCGCGACAGTCGCCATTCCCTTTCGAGTGATGTAGCGCCCGCCCGCT
>Ga0187894_10001874_pt1 | contig 26200 bp, 26 predicted proteins | sample GBC1701081metaG_FD_136650 | JGI IMG/M metagenome (GOLD analysis project Ga0187894, IMG submission 136650) | White microbial mat communities from a lava cave in the Kipuka Kanohina Cave System on the Island of Hawaii, USA - GBC170108-1 metaG ... | reverse complement strand
GCGCGCCGGCGCGCAACAGGTGCCCGATGTCGCGCAAGTGACCGAAGCCCTGGTCGCCGAGGCGCTCGCCGCGAACCTCGGCCTCGACCAGCAGGCGGCAGGCGTCGACCAACGGCTGGCCGTCCTCGACCAGGCGCGCGCCGAATACCTGCCGCAGATCGACCTGAACCTGCGCTATTCGGAGGCGAATGGCGGCCGGAAGATCGAAGTGCCGCAGCTCGGCCTCGAATTCCGCTTCCTGCGCGAGCGCGAACAGGACTCGTACCTGCGGCTCACGCAGCCGATCTACGACGCGCGGCTCGCGGCCGAGCGGCGCGGCGCCTCGCACCTTTACGACGCGTCGCGACACGGCCTGGAAGCCTATCGACTGCGCCTCGCCCGCGACGTGCGCCAGGCCTACTACCGCTGGCTCACGGCGCGCGAGTCGATCGGCGTGCTCGAGGCGACACTCGCGCTCGCCGCCGAGAATGAGCGCGTCAACGACAGCTTGTTCCGGAACGGCAAGGTGACGCGCGACTTCCGGCTTTCCGCCGAGGCCGAGCACCTCGAGATCGCGCAGCAGATCCTGCGCGCACGCGCCGCGCAGGACCTCGCGCGGCGCTACCTGAACCTGCTGGTCAACGCTCCGCTCGCGCGCGAGCCGGAAACGGCCGTGGTGACCGACACGGACCTGCCGCGACTTGCGGCCCGACTGCCGGCCACTCGCGGCGCGGCGCTCGAGGAACTCGCCGTCGGCCAGCGTGAAGAACTGCGCGAGCTCGATTCCGGGATCGCAGCCGCCGGTGAGTCGGAGCGCGCGGCGCGCGCGGCCCTCAAGCCGCAACTTGCCCTGGCCGTCGACGCGGGCACCCAGGGCGAGGAATGGGATTACGGCGACGACGACTCCTATGTCCTCGCATCCGTAGTGCTGCGCTTCAACCTCTTCAACGGCGGCGGTGACCGTGCCGCCATCCGGCAGGCGCGCGCGAAGGGCGCTGAGTTATCCGCGGGCCGCGAGCTCGCCGAGCAGCAGGTTCGCATCGAGGTCCAGGAGGCACTCACCGACCTCGAAGTCGCGGAAGCCTCGCTCGAGACCGCGAGCCGCCGCGTCGAGGCAGCCGAAGCGGCGCACGCCATCGTCGCCAGGAAGCGCGACCTTGGCCAGGTGTCGTCAGCGGAATACCTGGACACGCAGCGCGCGCTGACGCAGGCGCGCCTGAACGGCAATGTCACCCGTTTCCAGGCGCTCGGGGCACTGGCGGAAGTCGAGTACGCGATCGGAGGCATGGAGCCATGAAGAACACGGGATTCATCACCGCGGGGTTGCTTGCGCTCGCCCTGACGGCATGCGGCGACGGCGCCGAACCGCCCGAGGTGCGCGCTGCGGCGCCGGTGCGCGTCGCGACCGTCGAGCAGGCGCCCGCCGAGGAGTCGCTGCGCGCGGTCGGCGTGCTGGCACCGGCCGACGAGGTCCGCCTGGCGTTCAAGGCCGGGGGCGTGATCCAGTCGATCACCGTCGAACAGGGCGCACCGGTCCGGAAGGGACAGGTGCTCGCGACGCTCGCGCAGGACGAGGTCGCGTCCGTCGTCGCGCAGGCACGCGCGGTGGCCGGGCAGTCGGCACGCGACCTCGAGCGCGGCAAGGCGCTGTTCGCCGACGAGGTCGCGACACGCGAGCAGGTCGAGACGCTGGAGACGGCCCACCAGGTCGCGGAAGCGCAACTTCGCTCGGCGCTGTTCAACGCGCGTCACGCGCGCATCGAATCGCCCGCCGACGGCATCGTGCTGCGCAAGCTCGCGGAGCCCGACGAGCAGGTTGCGGCCGGGCAGCCGGTCATCGTCGTGGGCAACACCTCGGCGGGCTGGATCGTGCGCGCCTCGCTCGCGGACCGCGACGTCGTGCGCGTCCGCACGGGCGATGTCGCCGAGGTCACGCTCGACGCCTACCCGGGCCGCAGCTTCTCCGCCCGCGTCACCGAGATCGCGGCCGCCGCCGACCCGCAGACCGGCACCTACGAGATGAAGCTCTCCGTGGATCCCGCCGATGCGCGCTTCGTGCAGGGCCTGGTCGCAAAAGTCACCGTCGCGGATCCCGAGGCCGGGAGCGTCGCGGTCGTGCCCGTGAGTTCGCTGCTCGAGGCCAATGGCGGGCTCGCGACCGTGTTCGTCATCGCCAAAGGCGATGTCGCCCGCAAGGTCTCGGTTCGCACCGGCCGCCTGCTCGGCGAGCGCATCGAAGTCCTCGCCGGCCTGGATCTCGGCGAACGCGTGGTGACGGAAGGCGCTGCCTGGCTCGACGACGACGAGCTGGTGCGCGTCCTCGACGGCGCCTGAGAGTCCCGATGAGCCTCTGGTCCTTCTCGGTCCGGCGCTGGCAATTCACGCTGGTGGTGTTCGCGCTCCTGATTGCGACCGGGATCTGGGCGTTGTCCGCGATCCCGCGCGCGGAGGACCCGTCGCTCCGCTTCCCGGGCTCGCTGGTCATCGTCCAGTATCCCGGCGCGGACCCGCAGGACATCGAGCGCCTCGTGGTCGACCCGCTCGAGGACGCGCTGTCCGAGCTCGAGGACATCAAGCGCCTCAACAGCACGGCGCTGGACGGACTCGCGCTCATCGAGATCGAGTTCACCTACGGCAGCGACCCGGACCGCAAGTACGACGAGGTCGTGCGCGAGACCAACGTCGTGCGGCCCTCGCTCCCCGCGGACGTGTTCTCGCTCGAGATCCGCCAGTTCACGCCGGGCACCGTCAACATCGTCCAGTTCGCGCTGGTCAGCGAGACCGCCGACTGGCGCGAGCTGGCCAAGCTCGCCGGAAACCTCGAGGAGTTGATCGAGACCGCGCCGGGCGTGCGCCGCGCCGAGACCTGGGCCCATCCCGAGCCCGAGGTGCGGGTCGCGATCGACCTCGAGCGCCTCGCGAGCGCGCGCGTCACGCTCGGGCAGGTCGTGGCCGCGATCCAGGGCGAGAACGCGAGCATTCCGGGCGGTGCCGTGGACGTCGGCCTGCGCCGCTACAACCTCAAGACCTCGGGCAGCTACGAGTCGCTCGAGGAAATCGGAAACACCGTCGTCGCGGCGCGCGGCGACGCTGTCGTGCGGCTGCGTGACCTCGCCGAGGTCTCCTGGAGCGCCGAGGAAGAGCGCTACGTCGGGCGCTTCAACGGGCAGCGCGCCGTGTTCGTCACGGCGAGCATGAAGGACAACCTCAACGTGTTCGACGTGCGCGACGCCATCTACGCGCGCCTGCCGCAGTTCGAGGCGGCCCTGCCGGACCACGTGCGGCTCGAGCGCGGCTTCGACCAGTCGCAGAACGTCCACCGGCGCCTGTCGCGGCTGCAGTTCGACTTCTCGGTCGCCATCGCGCTGGTCGCGCTCACGCTGCTGCCGCTTGGCCTGCGCGCCGCCGGCATCGTCATGATCTCGATCCCGCTGTCGCTCGCGATCGGCCTCGCTGCGCTCTACCTGACCGGCTTCTCGCTGAACCAGCTCTCGATCGCCGGCTTCGTCGTGGCGCTCGGGCTGCTGGTCGACGACTCGATCGTGGTGGTCGAAAACATCGCGCGCCACGTGCGCCAGGGCATGTCGCGGCGCGAGGCGGCGATCGCCGCCACAGACCAGATCTGGCTCGCGGTGCTCGGTTGCACGGTCACCCTGCTGCTCGCCTTCGTGCCGCTGCTGTTCCTCCCGGAGGGCGCCGGCGACTTCGTCCGCTCGCTGCCGGCCGCGGTGCTGTTCACCATCCTGGCGTCGTTCTTCGTGTCGCTTTCGATCATCCCCTTCCTCGCCAGCCGACTGCTGCGGGGCGGCGAGCCGCGCACGCCCCGGCAGCCCTGGCTGGCGGCCGCCTGGGAACGGATCCGCGGGTTCGTGGACCGCTCCGATGCGGTTGCGGACCGGCTGCTCGCGGGCCTCATGCGCGCAATTCACCGCTTCTACGGTCCCGCCCTGCGCTGGGGGCTGGCCCACCCGCGTCGCACGCTCGCGGGTGCGCTCGGCGTATTCACGATCTCGCTGCTGCTCGTGCCGGCGATCGGGTTCAGCCTGTTCCCGACCGCTGACATCCCGCAGTTCCGCGTGCGCATCGAGGCGCCCGACGGCGCAAGCCTCGCCGAAACCGACCGGGCACTGCACTTCGTCGAGGAGAATCTCGCGACGACCGGGGGAATCCGCTGGTGGTTCTCGAACCTCGGCCACGAGAACCCGCGCATCTACTACAACGTGCTGTCGCGCAACGCCGCCGCAAACATTGCCGAGGTGTTCGGCGAAGTCGAGGACTTCGACCCGGCCCGCACCAACCGCATGCTCGACGGGCTGCGCAGGGAGTTCGAGGCGTATCCGGGCGCGCGCATCAGCATCCACCAGTTCGAGAACGGGCCGCCGGTGGCCGCGCCGATCGAGATCCGCGTCATCGGCCCGGACATCGAGACGCTGCGCCTGCTCGCCGCCGACGTCGAGAAGCTGATCGCCGCAGTGCCCGGCACGCGCGACGTGATGAACGCCGTGCGCCTGCAGCGCACGGACCTCGACCTCAACATCGACTCCGAGAAGGCGGCGCTGTTCGGCGTGCCTGCCGTCGAGGCCGACCGTACGGTGCGCCTCGCCGTCGCGGGCCTCTCCGCCGGCAAGTTCCGCGAGCCCGACGGGGACCAGTACGACATCACGCTGCGCCTGCCGATCGAGGGCCGTCCGACGCTCGACCTGCTGCGAGGCATCCAGGTGTCCTCGGCGACCGGCGAACAGGTGCCGCTCACGCAGATCACGCGGCCCGGGTTCACGACCGCCGCGCCGCTGATCAAGCGCTATAACCGCGAGCGCGCGGTCACGGTCACCGCCTGGCCCGCGACCGGCCATGCGACGGACGAGCTGACCCGCACGGTGATCGCGGGTCTCGACGAAATCGCCTGGCCGCCCGGTTACCGCTACGTCGCGGCGGGCGAAGTCGAGGCGCGCAGCGAGAGCTTCTCCGGCCTCGGCGTCGCGATGCTGGTCGCGGTGTTCGGCATCCTTGCCGTGCTGGTGCTGGAATTCGGCAGCTTCCGCTCGATGCTGATCGTGTTCGGCGTCGTGCCGCTCGGCATCACCGGCGCGCTGACCGCCCTGTTCCTGACCGGCTACACGCTGTCTTTCACCTCGCTGATCGGGATGATTGCCCTGGTGGGCATCGAGATCAAGAACTCGATCCTGCTGGTCGACTTCACCAACCAGCTGCGCGCGAAAGGCATGGCACTCGACGACGCCATCGCCGAAGCCGGCGAAGTGCGCTTCCTGCCGATCCTCCTGACCTCACTGACCGCGATCGGCGGCCTGCTGCCGCTCGCGGTCCAGGGATCCGGGCTCTACTCGCCGCTTGCAATCGTCATCATCGGCGGGCTCATCAGCTCGACGCTGCTCGCGCGGCTCGTCACGCCGGTGATGTACAAGCTGCTGCCGCCGTCGATCGAGCCCGCGTTCGCGCCGGCGCCGGCAGGAATCGCTCAGCCCGCCTGACGCGGATCCCGGTCGATCAGCCTTCGAGCCTCGTAACCAGTCGGTACACGGCGATCAGTGTGCCCGCGGAGAAGAGACCGAGGAAGACCGCCAGCACGCGCAGCAGCGTACCGCGCAGGCGCGCCGCGTCGCCGTGCAGCACCGGCGTATCGCGAACGACCCTGGAATCCGGCGCCGGATAGCGCCCCGCGCGGACGATGCGCCCGCCGTACATCCACATCCACGCGGCCAACGACACGACCGGCAGGCAAGCCGCCCAGCTTCCCCAGATCATCGCGTCCTCGAGCGCATGGCGGGTCTCGACCGGGTCGGCGATGTGCAGCCCCGCCAGCCAGTCCTGCAGCACGAAGAAGGCCGCCCAGCCGGCGACGGCGATCGCTGCCGCCGCGAGCAGCGCGCGGCGGCGCGTCGCGACGTCGGCGCGCTGGATCTCAGCCACGGGCGCCGCCCGGCGCGGGCGCGTGCTCGAGCCTCGTGAAGCGGTCGACGACGAGGGTGGTCACGACGTCCGAACCCACGTTGACCATGGTCCGCGTCATGTCGAGCAGGCGCTCGACGCCGAGGATGATGCCGATGCCCTCCGGCGGGATGCCGAAGGCCGCGAGCAGTCCCGCCACCAGCGGCAATGACCCGCCCGGGATCGCGGACACCGCGACCGCGGAGAGCACGGCGAGCAGGACCAGCGTCGCCTGCTGCGCGAATCCGAGCTCGATGCCGAATACCTGGGCGACGAACAGCACGACGCAGCCCTCGAACAGCGCCGTCCCGGACATGTTCATGGTCGTGCCGAGCGGCAGAACGAAGCCGGCCACCGCAGGCTTGACGCCGAGATCCTCGCGTGCCGCCGCGAGCGCGGTCGGCAGCGAAGCCGCGCTCGAGCTGGTCGAAAACGCCGTTGCGAGCACCGGGCGCATGAGCTTGAATGTCTCGAGCGGATTGCGTCGCGCCAGAAACCGCAGCCACAGCGACATCGTCCCGAACAGGTGCAGCAGCAGCATCGCGATGCAGCCGGCGACGAACACGCCGAGCGCGATCACGATGTCCCAGCCGATCTTGACCACCACGCTGTAGATCATCGCCGGGACGGCATAGGGCGCGAGCCGGAGCGCAAAGTGGACGATGCCCGTCATCAGGTCGTTGACGAGCCCGAGGCCGGATCGCAGCTTCTCCCGCCGGTCCGGCGCGAGCTTGAGCGCCGCCGCACCGACCAGGATCGCGAACAGGATGAGCGGCAGCACGTCGCCGAGCGCATTGCGGCTGTTGCCGACGAAGGCGCCGAACAGGTTTCGCGGCATGAACATCTCGACGACGGACATCGGCGTGACGTCCGGCGCCTCGCCGCGCTTCGCGACGTGGGCCGCGGCATCGCCGCCGTACTCCTGGAGCAGCCGCGCGCGCGAGTCCGGGTCCATCGCCGCGCCCGGCTCGAGCAGGTTCATCATCACGAGGCCGAGCGTCACGGCGATCGCCATGTTCAGGAGGAACAACGTGAAGGTGCGCGCCGCCATCGGGCCGAGTTGGGAAAGCCGGTCGAGCTGGGCCACCCCGGTCGCAAGCGAGGCGAAGATGAGCGGGATGATGACGAAGAACAGCATGCGCAGGAAAACCTGCCCGATCGGCTCGAGCACCAGCGTCGCGAACCTGCGCGCCGCATCGAGCAGCGGCGGATACGCTTCCCCGATCAGCAGCGTGACGCCGCCTGCGGCGGCGCCGACCAGGAGCCCCCACAGGATGCGGTTGGCAAGGCGGGTCCCGACAGCTGACGTCATCTGCTCGTCTCCGGACAACCGGGATCAGGGTAGCGTGAAACCAGGGTTCAGGAAGACGCAGCCCGCGCGACGTAGCCGCAGTACACGCAGCCTTCCTTGGCAGCCGGCGTTTCGGCCTGCGCGACCGTCGTCACGGCGTGGCGGAAAGCCTCGAGCACCCAGGCATCGTCCCCGTCATAGGGCACGAGCGCCGAATTGAAGCAGAGCTTTTCGCCAAACTCGGCGGCCCGCCCGTCGCCGTTGACGTACACGAACCAGCCGCGGTTACTGACCTCGAGTCCCTGACGGCGTACCAGGAACTGGTAGACGTCCATCTGCCGCCGATAGGAAGGATAGAGCGTGCGCGAGGTCGGCATCTCCGCGCGCGCGGTCGCCTTGTAATCGACGACCATCAGCCCGCCGGCTCGGGCCTGCCACAGGTCATCCACCGCGCCGAACAGCGTCCAGCCCGTCACGTCGTCCAGCCAGCGCACCCCCGTGAAATTGTGCCGCCAGCGGTCGAGTTCCGCGTGCCGGTAGGGCACGGCGTCGAGCCCGACGGAGGCAAACAGGGGGTGCGGCTCGCCCGCTGCCCGGTATCGGTCGAACTCGGCCTTCATCAGGGCGTCTACCGCGTTGTTGAGCGTGAACGGGGGGCCGCTTGGCCGAGGGATACCGCGCGCCACGTCGAGCCAAAAGCAGCGGGGGCAATCGATGAATAGCTCGATCTTCGACCGGCTGAGCTGTCGGCGTTGCAGCGAACGACTTGGCATCGCATCCTCTGTCAGGCCGGTTCCCATGGTACCGTGCTCGGTTGGAGGCATTACCATGAAACTTCTCGTCGCCTTCCTCTCTTTCCTGGTCCTGCCGCTGGCGCATGCCACGGAAGCGGCGCCGCCTGAACTCTCCACCGCGGTCCAGCAATTGCGCCAGGCCGCGGGCCGCTGGAACGTGACCACCACGCGCTACGCGGAAAACGGCGCGGTGTCCGGCGTGGCGAGCGGCACCTGGAGCTTCGACTGGGTGGTCCCCGACCGCGTCCTGTCGGGCAAGGCCGTGATCCCCGACTGGAACCAGTCGGCGGGCATGCTCTTCTACCTCAACGAGCGCCTCGTCACGCTCGAGATGGCGCAGGTCGGCTCGGACGGGCAGCTCGTCGTGATGAGCGGCCCGGCTGGCACCGAATCCCGCTCGACGCCGGTCGTCGCCCTGCCCGACGGCCGCCGCATGGTGCAGCGCCACACGCGCTTCCGCGTCAGCGTCGACCGCTTCGAATCGCGCATGGAAACGAGCTACGACGGCGGCCAGAACTGGAAGCCGGGCTACCACCAGCTCTTCGTGCGCGCGCCGGGCAAGGCGACGGAGTCAGGGGGAAAGATGTACCACCGGACCCGGCCGCAGCCCTACGTACCCCTCACGTAGCAGCACTCCGACGTAGGCGCGCCCAAAGCGAATCGCGTCTGCGCGCGTATACTCCTTGCCCTACTAAAGAAACGCCCCGGGGAGGGCCCATGAATACGAGTCGAACGATTCTTGTGCTGACGGCCGCAGGCCTGGTCGCAACCGCCTGTGCGAAGAAGGAAGAGGCGCCGCCACCCGCGGCTGAGCCGGCCGCGCCCGTCGTGGACGTCGCGGCGGAAGAGGAAGCCATCCGCAACCGCTCGGCCGAGTGGATGAACTTCGCGAATGCAAAGGACATTGCATCGGTCCTCACGGTCTACTCGCCGGACGTGGTTACGGTGTACGACGGCAACGTGCAGCGCGGCGTGGCCGAGGTGCAGGCGGGCGCCGAGAAGGGCCAGAAGGAAAATCCGAACTCGGTGATCGCCTGGTCGACGACGGGCGTCCGCGTCGCGGCCTCCGGTGACCTCGCGGTCGAGACCGGCAACATCACCCTCGATCCGGACGGCGCCGAAGGCAAGAAGCCCGCCACCACCGGCGTCTTCGTGACGGTCTGGGAGAAGGTCGACGGCGCCTGGCGTGTGATGCTGGACGCCGGCACGGAAAACGAGAAGAAGGCCGAAACCGCCCATTGAGCCAGTCTGGTCACGGCGGATCGCCCGGGCTCCTGCGAGGGCTCGGGCGATTCGACGCGACCCTGCTCACGATCAACTCGGTCGTGGGCGCGGGGGTGCTCGCACTGCCTGCGGGCCTCGCGCTCGATGCGGGACGTTGGAGCCTCGCCGTCGTCCTCGTCGCTTTCGTCGTCATTGGCTTCATGGCGCTCTCGCTCGCCGAGGTGGCGAGCCGATTCGAGGTCACCGGCGGCCCGCAGGTCTATGCCGGCATCGCGTTCGGTCCGCTTGCCGGCTTCGTCATCGGGTGGCTGTTCACGGTCTCCCGCTTCGCATCCTTCGCGCTGATCGCGCAGGTGATGTTCGACTACGCGGCCGTGATCTGGCCCACGCTCGAGGATACCCGTGCGCGCGCGGCCGGAATCACGCTGTACGCGCTCGTATTCGGCGTCCTCAACGTGCGCGGCGTGAAGCAGGCTGCCTGGGCCGGAAACGTCCTCACGATCGCGAAACTGCTGCCACTCGTGCCGATCGCCCTCGCCGGCGTCTGGTTCGCCGGATGGAACAGCCTGCCAGGCACGGAGCCGCGCGCGCCGGGCGGCCTCGCTGACGCGCTGCAGCTCGCGCTGTTCGCCTGCTTCGGCTTCGACGTCGCGTCCATTCTCGCTGGCGAGATGAAGGATCCGCGGCGTGACGTGCCGGTCAGCATCCTCGCCGGCCTCGGCCTCTGTTGCCTGCTGTACCTGCTCGTGATGTTTGCCTGCTTTGGCGTGCTGCAGGACACCGCCGCCTCGAAGCTGCCGCTGACCGACGTTGCACAGGCCTTGCTCGGACCTGCGGGCGCAACGGTCATGGCAACGGCCGCGGTCGTGTCCTGCATCGGCGGGAACCTGGTGCAGTTGCTCGTCACGCCACGCAACATCTACGCCCTCGCCGAGGCCGGAGACCTGCCGCCGAAATTCCTGGCCGTGCACCCGGCCTATCGCACGCCGCACGTCGCGATCGTGGTCAACGTCGTGCTGGCCTGGCTCCTGGCCATCACTGGTACGTTCATGTACCTGCTGGCGATCTTCGTCATCGCGCGCATGCTCTCGCACGGCTCGACCGCGGCCGCCCTCATTGCCCTGCGCCGCCGCGACGGCCCGGCGCCACTGCCGATCCCAGGCGGCAACGTCATCGCCGTGCTCGCGCTCGCTGCCTGCGCCGCGATCGTCACGACCGCATCCTGGCAGGCCGTGCGCGACGTGGTGATCGTCCTCGCCGTCGGACTCTTGGTCCGTGCGCTGGTGCGCCGGAGCGCGGAAAGGCGCAAAATGTCGACGGGAGGGAAACGCCCATGAAGCGACGAGAATTCGTCGGGGCGGGCCTTGCGCTTGTGGCCAGCGCCCCGCTGCGAGGCTGGTCGGCCGTGCTGGGCAACGCGGGCGACGTCGCCGCGAAGTCGCTCGACGGCGGCGACCTCACCTTGCGCGGGTCCGACGTTGCGGACCTCGCCGCGCGCATGCGCGGCGACGTGCTGCTCGCGGGCCAACCGGACTACGAGAGCGCGCGCCGGATCTGGAACGGCATGTTCGACCGGCATCCCGCCCTGATCGCGCGCTGCACCGGGGCGAGCGACGTCCAGGACGCCGTGAACTTCGCGCGTGAGCACGGGTTGCTCACCGCCGTGCGAGCCGGCGGGCACAGTGTCTCCGGCAAGTCGGCCTGCGACGGCGGGCTCGTCATCGACCTGCAGGAAATGCAGGGCGTACGCGTCGACCCCGCGGCGAAGCGCGCGGTGCTCCAGTCCGGGTCCCTGCTCGGACTGCTGGACCATGAATGTGCCCGGCACGAGCTCGCAACGCCGGTCGGTACCTATTCGATCACGGGTGCGGCGGGACTTACCCTGAGCGGCGGGTTCGGCCGGCTGGGGCGCCGCTTTGGCTTGGCCTGCGACAACGTGGCCTCGCTCGACGTCGTGACCGCAGACGGGCGCTTCCTGCGGGCGAACGAAGCGGAGAACCCCGACCTGTACTGGGGGCTGCGCGGCGGCGGCGGCAATTTCGGCGTGGTGACTTCCATCGAGTACCGCCTGCATCCGGTGAACCCGATCATCTTCGGCGGAGTCGTCGTCTGGCCGATCGACCAGGCGCGGGAGGCCGCGAGGCATTACCGGGACCTGGCGATGGACGCGCCGGAGGAAGTCAACCTGCTGCCCGTGTGGTTCTGGGAGGAGAATGAGCCGCTTTTCGGTGTCGAGGCCTGCTGGTCCGGCGACCATGCCCGCGGCGAAGCTTGGCTCAAGCCGCTGCGCTCGTTCGGCAAGCCCGTGTTCGACGACATCGCGCCCATGCCCTTCGTGAAGATCCAGTCAAGCGGCGACGCCGCGGCGCCGGCTGGCACTTGCGCCTACGCCAAGAATGGCTTCGTCGGCGCCCTCACTGACGACAACATCGACCTGATGCTCGACGTGTACCGGCGTACGCCCGGGCTTTACGACATGTTCATGGATCCCTGCGGCGGCGCTTATGCGCGCGTGCCGCGCGAAGCGACCGCGTTTCCGCGGCGCGACATGGCGTTCATCCTCGCGATCTGGGCCGACTGGCCGAATCGCGATGGCGCCGATGCGAAAGTCGAGCAGATGCGCGGCGTCTGGCGCGAGCTCGAGCCTTTGACGCAGGGCTTCTACACGAACTACGACGGCCAGGGCACGGCCGACGCGCGCTACCGCGAGAATTTCGGCCCGAACCTCGAGCGGCTGGTCGCGCTCAAGGCGAAGTACGACCCGGGCAACCTCTTCCGCCTGAACGCGAACGTGCCGCCAAAGCTCTGAGCGGCGTTCAGTCCGGCCAGGTCCGGTCGCCGAGCTGGCAATTCGAAACAGCCTCCGCCGTCGCCCGGATCCGCGCACGGCTGTCAGCGATTGCAGGCGCGAGCGATGTTCCCTCGGCGAGCGCCGACGCGCGTTCCACCTGCCGGCGCGATTCGTCGAGGCAGCCGGCGTCGAGCAGGAGCTCGGCAAGGTTGTTGCGCGCCGCGGCATGGTCCGGAGCCAGCAGGATGGCGCGCAGGTAGGCATCCGCCGCCGCGGCCCGGTCCCCGTCCGCAAGCGCAACGTTGCCGAGGCCGAGCCAGGCGTGCGGCTCACCAGGCCAGCGCGAGATCGCGGACTCGTAGGCCGCCCGGGCAGACTGGCGCTGGCCTGCCGCTTCCAGCCCGGCCGCCGCTTCGATGAAGCGCGCGGGTCCTGCATGCGCGGGAATCTCCCCCGGCTTCAGCACGGTCATCGCGAAGCGCCCGCCCTGGTGCCAGGCGCGCGCGAAGCGCTGCCACTTCATTTCGAGCCGCTCGGTGTCGCCGGAACGCAGGATCGCGAGGTTGCGCTCCGCGTCGTAACCGACGAGCACGGCGTAGTGCCAGATCGGGATCTGCGGCACGCCGCGATTCTGCAGGAGCAGTACGGGCCGGCCGGCTTCGAGTTCCTCCACCATCTCGTCGGCAGTCGTGTCCAGCACCCAAGGCAGCCGGCCGTGGCGGCGCGTCGCGCCGACCAGTTCGAGCGAGAGACTTCCTGCGCGACCGGGAAGGTAGACCTCGGGCACCAGTGCATCGGGGTTCACGTCGACCCCGCTCGCGACCAGCAGGGTCGCGAGCGCGGCCGGGCCGCACTGGAAATCTTCCTGCGGGAAAAACGGAGTCTCCGCAAGCTCGATCGCGGGCGGTGCGGATTCCGGCAGCCCGTCCTTGAGCGGCGGCGAGGCGGCGCAGCCGGCGAGCAGCGACGCGAGCGCCGCGCCCGCCAGCCCGCGCCGGGTCACGTCTTCTTGAAGATGTCGATCACCCCGACGACCTCGAGGATGATCAGCACCAGGAACACGATACCGATGATCGCGAGGGCGTCGCCGCCGGCGGGCGCACTCTCGATCCGGTCCGCGAGCGATGCGATTTCCTGGTCCGACAGCGCGGCAAGCCGGCCCTCGACGGCCAGCGGATCCACGCCGAACTCGACCAGCTTGGCGCGCACGTCCGCCCGCGCGAGCGTGGCATCCACCGTCGCGCGCGGATCGCCGGTCCGCGTGGCTGCGACCGCGTCGGCCGTCCCGACGACGCCCGCGAGGGCAGGCTGCTGCACGCCGAGCGCGATCACGCTCACGCTGAGGAGCGCGACGCAGCTGCGGCGAAATCCTTCGATGACCATGGGATACCTCCCGTCTTGCCGATCGCCGAAACCTAGCATGTGGGACGATTCACTCGCCGCCTTCCGGTCCATAGAAGAATACCCACGTCGCAAAATCGGGGGTGAAATCCTCGAAACGGTGCGGCACGCCCGCTTTCACGAACAGAGTATCCCCCTCGTGGAACGACGCCCTCTGTCGGCCATGCACGAAGGTGCCGGATCCGGCGATGACGACATACAGCTCGTCTTTCTCGTGAGGTTGCTGTCGGTCGACGCCGACAGGCCGGTAAATCTCGATCTCGAGCGTGCCCTGCTGGAACAGCGTCACGAATGTCGCGCCGGACTTCGCGAGCGCGGCGCCCGCCTCGGCGATCGTCCAGGTCTGGCTGTCGATGGTCATGTGCCGATGCGCTCCTTCACCCTGCGGATGTTGCTTCGCACCTGCGCCGCGGCCGTGGTGTTGTCGCCGTAGCGCCCCTTGTGGACGTGCCGGATGCGATGCACGCCCGGCACGTCGAGGCCCGCCCCGTCGGTGCCGAGCAGCCAGCGGTACGCGGCGTCCTCGTAAGTCTTCGCCCAGCGCGGCGCCGGGCGCTGGTAGAGCGGGAGCTGTTCGCAGTACCCGCATTGCCGCGCGACGTCGCCGTGCACGACCTGGTAGGCGCCCTTCGCCTTCGGCGGGTTGATCGCGAGTTCGAACTGGCTGGTGTCGATGTCGGCGACCCGCGGCCGGTCACGCTCCGCCGCAATCACCGGGTCGTCCTCGGCCAGCATCGGTGTGATGCGCTCCTGCTTCGGGTAGGTCATCAGGTCCTGGCGCGCCTGCAGCTCGCGGGCCAGGCCGTCGATGCAGCCTTCGTGGAACACGATATCGCAGTCCGAGAACCACACCCAGTCCGCTTTCGTCCCGCGCGCCACGCGGTTGCGGCCGATCGAGCGGCGGAACAGCTCGGTGGGCGGCAGCTCCTGCCAGTTCCAGGCGACGCCGGGCGCGGCCACGCCCCCGAAGAACTCGAGCATCGCGCGCGTACGCTCGTCCTCGCGCGCGTAGAACACCGTCATGCGCACGCGCGCCTGGGTCGGCGCATGAATCACGAGCGAGGAGAGCTGGTAGCAGAGCAGGTGCGCGTACTGCCAGCAGTGGCTCACGATCTCGATGTCGAGCGTGCCGGAGCGCGCTGGCAACGACGACGGCTCGGGCGGCACGAGGAACCAGCGCGACGGGATGATGCCGGTCGTCGCGACGCGCAGCAGCATCTGCTCGAAGTTGTCGCGCAGGCTCATTCCGGGGGCCTTCGTTCGCCGGTCCAGGGGTATCGCTCCACCACCGCGCGGCAGTCGCGCCAGTAGAGGTAGTCGGGGTTGGGCTTGCGCCAGTCGCCGTAGATGCAGGCCAGGACGTCCTTTGCATTGTCGGGCACCTGCCAGCGCTTGCCGTACAACTCGAACGTGGCGAGCCCGTGCGCGGGCACCTCGTTGATCAGCTCGAGCGGCGGCTTGCGCTGGTGGAAGTACCAGCGGATGTTCGCGCCGTTGCGGTCGAAAAGGAAGAAGTCGTACTTGACCGCCTCGAACTTCAGCGTCCACATCGTCGTGCGGCCGTCGTTGTTCACCTGCGGCGGCCGCAGGTTGTAGCCCCGGGTGCGCAGCATGCGCATCGCCGCGAGGAACTCCGGCAGGTCGCGGTCCAGGAAGCCGAAGTCCGAGTCGCGGTCCCACGGAATCGGCCGGCCGTCGCGCATGCAGCCGAGCAGGAGGCCCATGATCAACCAGTACTTGTCGGCGAACGGGGTCTCGGCGAGCAGCTCGTGCAGGCGCACGAGGCCCCGGCGCCGGCGATCCTCGAGCTTCCCCCAGCGCAGCCGGTAGACGAACTCGTTGAGCCTGCGCACGCGGCGCAGTATAGCCGCGCGTTGGCAACTGGGGGGTCAGGCACCTTGACTTGGAGGGGTCAGACACCTTGAGCAGTCACCATCGGAGACACGTGATTCACGAGCTACTCGCTCAAGGTGTCTGACCCCTCCAGAGCGGCGGCAGCGGGCAGTGCAAGACGGCGCAGATTGCGCGCAGGAGTTCCGACTCCGGGACCGTCATGCGCTGATCGTGGGAGATGGTCGCGGCCAGGGCCTGGACGAGCTGCTCCTTCACCTTCGGCTGCAGCCGGTCGAGGCGCGTGAGCGCCTGGTCGACCTTCGGCGGCCAGTGCGGCAGGCGCAGCAGCGTCGGGTGTATGCCCGGCAGCAGCAGGCGGATGCCTGCCTCGTAGGCTGCCCGGGCAGCGGCTTCATCCTCGCTGCCCTGCGACGCGAGCACCGAGAAGAGCGCCTGCAATTCGTCGCGCGCGCCCTGCGCGGAGAGGTAGCCCGACGCGCGCCGGCGCGGGTCGAGGTTGTCCTGCAACTGCACCTGCGCCAGCTTCCGCAGCGCGTAGCTGAAGACCGAGACACGGTTCTCGCGAATCAGCAGCGCGTTGAGGCACTTGAGCAGCTCGACGCGCTCGGCACGCCCGAGCTGGTTCAGCGCCGCGAACACCTGCAGGAGCGCCGGCATGCGTTGCACGGCGGTGAGCTTGTCTGCCTCGGCCAGCATGGCCACGACCGCATCGTGGAATTCGCCGCCGTACTGCTGGTGGATGTACGCGAGCTGCCGCTCGCGCGCTTCCGGCGCAACGTCGATGCCGAGCGCGAGGAACAGTGCCGTCGCCTGCTCCGGCTGGCGCGCGGCGCGGCGGAAAGACTCCGGCAACGAGGCGAGCACCGCCTGCGCCTGCAACACGTGTTCCGTGCCAGGGTTCGCGACCAGACCGGCGACCACGGCCGGCGCCAGCACGACGGCGCCCTGCAGCAGCCCGCCCGCGCGCGCCGATCCGGCCGGCGTGCGCGCCGCGGCCTCCTCCTGCTCCGCGGCCCGCGCTTCCGTCATGCGGCGCCGGACCTCGTCGAATTCGGCAGGCTGGAAGCTCGGGTCGATTTCGCGGATGCGCTGCTCGAGCGGCGGGTGCGTCGCGAACGCGCGCAGGATTCCGGGTGCGAACAACATGTGCGCGACCTCCTCCGCGTCCGCATCGGAGAATCGCGAGCCGGCACCGAGCGCGCCGATCTTGACCAGCGCGTTCCTGAGGCCCGTCGGGTCGCGCGTGAACTGCACGGCCGATGCGTCGGCAAGCGACTCGCGGTTGCGCGACACCGCGGCCTGAATCAGGCGGCCGAAGAAGAGCCCGATCCAGCCGAGCGCGAGCACGATCAGCGCCGCGACCATGATCACCACGAGGCCGCCGCCGCCCTTGCGCCCGGTATCGCCGCCCCGCGGCACGAAGCGGAGGATCGTGCGCGCGACCATGGCGATGACGGTGAGTCCGAACAGCAAGCCGATCAGCCGCGTGCTGAGCCGCATGTCGCCGTTCAGCACGTGGCTGAACTCGTGCGCGACGACCCCCTGCAGCTCGTCGCGGTCGAGGTGGACGAGGGCCCCGCGGGTGACGGCGATTGCCGCATTCGCCGGGCTGTAGCCCGCCGCGAATGCGTTGATCCCCGCCTCGCGCTCGAGCACGTACACCTGCGGCACCGGTACGCCGGAGGCGATCGCGATCTCCTCCACGACGTTGCGCAGGCGCCGCTTGAGCGGGTCGGCCGTGTCCGCGCCGACGCGCGTGCCGCCCAGTTGCTCGGCGATCTTGCTGCCACCGGCCGCGAGCGAGACCGTGCGGGCAAGGCTCGAAAACCCGACCGTCCCCAGCACGACGATGCTGGTGACGAGGATCGTGGTCGGGTAGCGCCACAGCGACAAGTCCTGCGAGGCAAGCAAGCCGCCGTCGTCCTGCAGGGAAAGGACCGCGACGGTCGCCACGACGACGAAGTCGATCGCGATGACGATCGCGATCACCGCGAGGATGAACAGGAAGACCATCCAGCGCGACTGCCGCCGGGTGGCGGCCTGCCGCGCGAAGAAGTCCATGCCTCAGGACCTCGCGCCGGATCCGCGGTTCAGGCGAACTTCACCGCCGGCACGTCGCGCTTGGCCGGCGACTCGATCTCGAGCAGCTGCGCCGGCTGGAACGCGAACATGTTCGCGACGACGCTCGACGGGAAGACTTCGCGCTTGTTGTTGTAGCCCATGACCGAGTCGTTGAACGCCTGACGCGCGAAGGCGACCTTGTTCTCGGTCGTCGTCAGCTCCTCCGAGAGCTGCATCATGTTCTTGTTCGCCTTGAGGTCCGGGTAGGCCTCGGCCAGCGCGAACAGGCGGCCGAGCGCGCCGGAAAGCGCGTTCTCCGCGCCGGCAAGCTGCTGCACCGCGGCCGGGTCACCGGGGTTGGCGGCCGCGGCTTTCAGGCCGCTCACCGCGGCGTTGCGCGCGCTGATCACCGCTTCGAGCGTCTGCCGTTCGTGCGCGAGGTAGCCCTTGACGGTTTCGACCAGGTTCGGGATCAGGTCGTGACGGCGCGTGAGCTGCACGTCGATTTGCGCGAACGCGTTCTTGTAGGCGTTGCGCGCCGTGACCAGGCCGTTGTAGATGCCGATCGCGAAGACCGCGAGCAGAACGATGACCAGAAGGATGATCCAGCCCATGGAAGACTCCCTGAAGGTGCCGGTGCATACATTCGAACATTTGCATGATACTGGGGTGCGGCTTGGCTGTGACAGATTTCTGCCACCATCAGGCCATTTCCCGCGGCACCGTGCGACGCTTCGCCAGCTATCGTCACCGGGATTTCCGGACTGCGGAGGTGCCCATGCCGCGGCGACCGCGCCTTCACGTGCGGGGTGGCTTCTACCACGTGACGCTTCGGGGAAACCATCGTCAAGCAATCTTCTTTCAGGCGGCGGATCGAGCGCGTCTGGACCAGATCGTCGCGGAATCGCTGCAACTACTTTCTGCGAGGCTGCATGCCTACTGCTGGATGACAAATCACATGCACCTGCTCGTGCAGGTATCGGATGAGCCGCTCGGCAAGCTGATTCTCCGCATCGCTGGCAAGTATGCGCGAATGGTCCAACTCGCCATGAAGACTACGGGCCATCTGTTTGAACGGCGCCACCATGCCGTGCTGGTCGATTCGGACAAATACCTGCTGACGCTCATCCGCTACATTCACTTGAATCCGGTCCGCGCAAGACTTGCAGCGAAACCCGGCGATTACGCGTGGACCAGCCATCATGAATATGCAGGCAACCGCTGCAAGCCGTGGGTCACCACCAGCGTTGGACTCGACATGCTCTCGGCCGACCCGCGCGCGGCGCGCCTCAAGTACCTGCAACTCCTCGATTCTGACGATAACCTGCGTTGGGGGGCTGGGCAGCTCCGGCTCAATCAGGACAATCCTCTGGTTCTTGGAGACGATTCATTCCTGGCGCGCATCAAGGCCCCTGACTGGAGCCCCAGGAAGTGGAAGAACCTGGATGAGCTGCTCGCGGAATGCTGCAGGCGCTTCCAGGTGACGGCACACGACCTGGCGTCCCCCAGTCGCAACCGCTACCTGAGTACTGCACGCGCCTGGCTGTCAAAGGAAGCAGTTGCCGGGCGCATCGCCACAGCTACTGCCGTAGCCAGGATCCTTGGCCGCACTGAGACTGCCATTCGCCGCCTGGTCGAACGGCACCGGAAGGATGTCGCTTGAAACGTTCGAATGTATGCACCGGCACCATCAAAGTCGCTGGCGGAGCCACTGCGAGATGTCGTTGATCTCTGGCACGCACACCTGGTGCTGCATGGGGTACTCCTTCCACTCGACGCGGTAGCCGGCGGCGCGCAACCAGTTGCAGGCGGCAAGCCCGAGCGCGAGCGGCAGCACGGGGTCCTGCTGGCCGTGGCACATGAGGATCGGCGTCGCCCGGTTTTCCGCCGCAAGCTCCGCGGCGAGCGTCGCCTGCAGCGGCAGGTAGCAGGAGAGCGCCAGCACCCCGGCAAGCGGCTCGGGATGCCGCAAGGCGGCATGCAGCGCCGTTGCCGCGCCCTGCGAGAAGCCCGCGATCACGATTCGCTCCGACGCGACGCCGAGGGCGCGCTCGGCGGCGATCAGCGCCGCGACCCGCGCGACCGATTCGCGCAGCCCCGCCTCGTCCGCACGCCCTTCGGCCGTCAGCGTCTTGATGTCATACCAGGCGCGCATGCGCATGCCCATGTTGAGCGTCACCGGCCGCATCGCCGCGTGCGGGAACACGAAGCGCACCGCAGCAGACGCCGGGAGCTTCAGCTCCGGCACGATCGGCACGAAATCGCGGCCGTCGGCGCCGAGCCCGTGCAGCCAGATGACGCTCGCCGTGGCCGGCGCCGCGGGCGCCAGGACGATGGCGTCCGCGGTTTCCTGCATGCGGTAGGTCACGGGCTCAGCAGTCCTGGTATTTCCAGTTGCGTGACTTGCCGGCGGCCAGCAGCGACAGCGCTTCCGCGAGCCGCCTCGCGCGGGTCTCCTCGCGTTTCGCCTCCACCAGCCACTCGACGTACTCGCGTTGCTGGCCGGGCGGCAGCCGCGCCCAGGTCGCCCGTGCCTTCGCATCGTTCTTCAGCGCGGCGGCGAGGCAGGGCGGCGCCTTCGGCGGCGGCTTGCGCTTCAGCGCCCGCTGCGGGCGTTCGCCCGATTCGTTCAGTGCCACGGCCACTTTCACCGCGCGCAGGATCGCCGCGTCCGGCGGCAGCTCGGCGCGACTGAGATACCGGCGGCCGCCCATGCCTAGCTTTGCGTCCTTCGGGAACACGCGCGCGGCCTCGGCGCCCAGCTTCTCGCGGATCAGTTTCCCGCTCCAGAAGCCGAAGGCGACGTGCTTCTTGAACGCCGCCATCATCGCGACGATGCCCTCGCGCTCGAAGGCGGGCACGCCCCACTTGATCGTCTCCTCGATGCGGGGGCAGCCCTTGTGCATCAGCTTGCGCAGGTGGCGCAGGATCGGCTGCGCGAAATCCGCGGACTTTGCGATATAGGCATCGACGGCGGGATTCTTCATCCGCCGATTCTAGCGCGGCAGGTACCTCTGCAGGAGCGGCCACAGGCTCGCTGCCAGCACGGCGACCGCGACGACGCCAAGCAGGTTCGGCTGTACGAGCGCCGCAAGCACGCCCGCGACCTTTTCCGCGACCGCCGGACCATGGCGCCACACCGCAGCGATTGCGGCCGCGCCGATGCCGGCCGCGGCCGCTGCGTTCGTCCACGCCTCGCGCCGCAAGCGCTGTGCGGCCTCCTCGCGATGCCGATCGATGCGGGCACGCTTCACCGCCGCCGGCTCGACGGCGACGGCCGCGACCCGCACCGCGAGCCGCGCCGTGAATTCCGGCGAGGTGTCCACGCCCGAGAAGTGCTGCCGCAGCCGTGCGTCGAAGCCGTCGTCCGGCAGGCTCATGCGACCTCCCCCGCCGCAGCGCCCAGCTCCGCCGCAAGCTTCGCCCGTGCACGATGCAGGTGCGTCTTCACCGTGTCGGCCGGCAGCCCCATCATCGCGGCGACCTCCTCGACGGTCCGCTCATCCAGATAATAGAGCGTGACAGCCTGGCGTTGCTTCTCCGGCAGGGCCTCGATCCGTCGGCGCAGCTCCGGGTCGCCGGCTTCCGCAGCCGGTTCCGCGGCAAGTCCCTCGACCTCGGACATCACAGCGGCGTCCGACAGCGACACCGACTTTCGCCGCGCGCGCAGCGCGGACACCGCAGCGTTGCGCGTGATTGCGTAGATCCAGGTCGAGAGCTGCGCACGGCCATCGTACCGGGGCAGTACCTGCCAGAGCTTCACGAACACCTCCTGCGCCAGGTCCTCGGCAGCGGCGCGGTCTTGCAGGATGCTGTACGCCAGCCCGAATACGCGGCGACGGTACGCCGGGACGAGCCGCTCGAAAGCCTCCTGCCCCCGGCCGGCCTGCACGCGCTGGATGATCTCCTCGTCGGCCGGCATTCGGGTTGGACCTTCTCTTCGGTTGATACGCAGCGGCGCGTCGCCCGGTTTCACCCATCTTATCGCCGGCGGCTGAAACCCCTGGCCCCGACCTCGCGTATCAAGGGACATGGAACGGCGAATCCCAGGATCGGCAGTCGAGCTGCGAGCGCTCGAGTGCGTGGTGGCCGCGATTGCTGCGCTGCTCGCGGCGGACGGTATCCGCGCGATCCTGGCGCCGTTCCGGAGTGTGTTCGGCCTGCTGCTGGGGCCATGAAACAGGAGTACGGAGATGGAAGTTGAACAGATGGCGTTGCTGCTGCCGATCCTCGGGATCGTGCTCGGCGTCGGCGTCGCGGTGGTTGCGATCGTTGCGGGACATCGCGAAAGACAGAAGCGCGTGGAGCTTCGCCATCGCGAGCGGCTCGCAGCGATCGAGAAAGGCATCGAGCTTGCGCCCGACCCGGAGCCGGACGCCGGCGTGAAGAAGACGAGCTCGCTGAAGAGCGGCCTGTCCGGGGTCTTCATCGGCGCGGTGCTGTACGCCGCGCTTTACCGGGTGGTGAGCGAGGACATCGCGCTGTTCGGCCTCATCCCGGCCGCGCTCGGCATCGCGACACTGATCAGCTACTTCGTCGAGAGCCGGAACAAGGCCTGACCGCGGGGGTTACCCGCCGATGACGATGCGGGCGACGGTCCCGCGCGGGGCGCGCGGCTCGAGACTCAGGCGCCCCGCCTCCCCGAAGCTGAGCCGCAACCACTCGGCGACGTTCGCGCGCCCGCAACCCCGCGGCAGCCGTGTCGCCATCTCGGGTCCGATGCCGCGGCCGTCGTCCTCGACCTCGATGACGAGCTCCGCGCCGCGCGCATACGCACGCACCCCGACGTTCAGCAATCGCCCGGACTCCATGCCGTGCCGGACCGCGTTCTCGATCAGCGGCTGCACGATAAGCGCCGGCAGGCGGTACGTGCCCAGGCTTTCCGGCATCGACACGCCGTAGCTGAACTGGCCGTCAAAGCGCAGCTTGCACAGCTCGAAGTAGCTCTGCAGGAACTTCATTTCCTCGGCCAATGCGACGATCGGGTGGTGGCCGGCTCGCAGTGCCACCTGCAGCAGCTCGCCGAGCCGGCCGATCGCGTCGAATGCGCGGTCGCGTTCGCCGTTGTGCACGAGGCTCGCGATCGCGTTCAGACTGTTCAGCAGGAAATGCGGGTTGATCTCCGCCTGCAGCGCGAGCAGCCGCGCTTCCGCGAGTTGCGCCTCCAGCCGCACCCCCCGCAATTCAGTCTGCGCCGCGTCCCAGAGCGCCTGCAGCCGCAGCCGGTTGTTGCGCACCGCGGCGAAAGCTGCGAGCGCGATCGCGAGGATGCTGAAGTTCATGCCCCAGAACGCGGGGCCGATCGGCGCGCGGAAATAGATGTCGATGAGCCGCGCGAACGTGAGCGGCAGGTCGTGCCGCACGACGTAGCTGAGGTACGACATGCCCGTCGATCCGATCAGGGCGATTCCGCTCCAGGCGACCAGTGTCGCGGCCCAGGCCGGCCGGCCGGGCCCGGAGATGGTCCGGTGCAGTGACCGGTGGATCGGCGGGCTCATCAGCACCCAGAAGCAGTAATGCGGGATCATCGCCATCAGCGTGTCGAAGAAGCTGGTGTCGCGACCCGACGCTTCGTCGTTGACGTAGAGCCCGAAGGCGACCGAAAAGGCCACCGCAAGCCAGGCGCCCGCCAGTACCCACCAGCGCGAGGGGCGGTCGCCGATCAGCCGCTCGGCGTCGCCGCCGCGCGCCGGCACTTCGGCTGCGGCCGCCGAGTCCATCAGCTGTCCTTGCCGCCGATTCCGGTGAGGAGCTTTTCGAGGACTTCCCGCCGTGCGCGGCCCATCGGCAGCGTCGGCCCGTCGCGCAGGTGGATGGTGTAGCGGCCGTCGCCGCCCGAACGCACCTCGCGCACGTGCGCGGCGTTCACGATCGCGGAGCGGTGGATGCGGAAAAACTTGCGGGGATCGAGCTCGGCCTCGAGCGAGTGCAGCGTCCGCGAGAGCAGGTACTCGCCGTTCCTGGCATGGACGCGGCTGTACTGGCTCGCACCCTGGATCCAGGCGATGTCGTCGACCTCGAGCGCGAACATGCGCCGCCGCACGCGGATCGTCATCTGCTCGGCATACCTGCGCTGGGGAGCCGCGGTCCCGGCGTGCGCGGCGCCGTTGGTGGAGACGGCGCCCGCGATCTGGCGCGCGAGGCCGGCGACGCGCCGCTCGGCGATGCGCGCCTTCGCGCGCATCACGCTGCCGAGGAAGCGCTGGCGTTGTACCGGCTTCACCAGGTAGTCGGCGGCCTGCACCTCGAATGCGGGCAGGGCGAACTGCGGGTGGGCGGTCACGAAGATGACGTAGGGATGCGGCTCGCCGATCTGCTGCAGCAGGTCGATGCCGCTTCCGCCGGGCATCTCGATGTCCATGAAGACGAGGTCCGGCTGCTGCTCGACGATCTGGCGGCGGGCCTCGATGGCGGAGGCGGCCTCGCCGATGACCTGCACCTCGTCGTCGGCGGCGAGCAAGGCCCGGACCATGCGACGCCCGAGCTCCTCGTCGTCGACGATGAGCGCACGCACCCTGTTCGTGCCGTTCTCCGCCATGTGAGCTTGCCCGCTCAGGCCGTTGGCATTCTGCAACATCAGATGCACCTTCCCTGTCGTTCGTTCCGTGTCACTTGCGAACTGCCGGAATACTTGGCCAAGTGCCGATTGATCGTCGGCTGGGGCCAGGATGTGCCGGCCCGCCACCGGCCTAATTAGCGCCCAATGTTGCGAATGCGCAACGTCAGATGCGACGAAGCGGTGCTATTTGATGCCGGATTGTCCGGAACCACCCCGGTACGGGGAAGTGAACGAAAACTGTCTAGCGGCGCGTGTAGTAGCCGTCGAACCAGGTCGTCCAGGTTGCCCCGTTATCCTGCGACTCCTCGAAATGTTGCCGCACGCGACCGTCCGGCAACGACGACCAGGTACCGCGCAGGCGCGTTGTCCGGCCTTGTGTCAAATATTGAAGGGGGCCTTCGAGCCTCATGCCGCCCTCGTGCGGCCCGCCTTCCATGTGCAATAGCAGGCCGAGCCCGATCCAAAGCTGCTTCCACTTCCCCGCTGCCGGGTCGTAGTAGTTGTAACTCTGCCCGGTACCTCCGGCCGCGGAACGCCAGCGCTCGACGAGCACGCAGCCGTTCTCCTCCTTCGCGATCGTATTGGCGCCCGCCGGCGTACCGGCGGCGTCGCGCACGTCCCACTCGCCGGCCCAGAAGTCGAACTGCCGGAACGATCCTTCAGCGCAGGGCGGCGTTGCCGCCGAGGCGGACGCGGCAGACAGGCAGGCCATCGTCAGGGCGGCTGTGGTCTTCAGCGACATGACCATGGATTCTGGCTGGTAATTCCCGCGAAAGGATCACCTGGCCAAAGCTGCTCGCCAAGATTTGCAACGTTTGACAAGGCATTGCGGGCCCGCCGCGTCAGAGGTTGCCGCGCTCCCACGGGCCCCAGATCGCGAAGGTGATGCCGGGGACCTGGATGTTCACGAACAGCACCTCGCCGTCCGGATCGAAGCAGGCCCCTGCCCACTCGGACGTGCGATACCACTCGGGCTCGATGCGCTTGCCGGCCGCGACCGTATCCTCGAGCGCGAGGTCGATGTTGTTCTTCGCGAACGCATACGAGTCACCGTCCGCCGTGATGCCGATGAGCCGCGTGCCCTGGCCGTTTTCGTCCTCGATCGCCTCGCCGTTTTCGCAGAGCAAGAGGCCGCCACGCGGGCTCGCGGTGATGTTGTCGAAGTTGTCGCCGACCTGCTGGCTGCCCGCGACGAATAGTGCGCGCAGCGTCTGCGCCGCGGGATCGTACGCCCAGATGGCGCCCTCGCCGCGGCCGGGCGTGCCCACTGCGTCACGACCGGCCTCGGTATCGACCATGTAGAACCGCCCGCCGTGGTGGCAGATACCCTCGCCGCGGCTCAGCAGCAGCCCGCCCTGCGCCCAGGCCTGCAGGAACGGGCCGCTCGCGCGGCCGGGCTGGGTCGTGATGTCCGCCGGCGGCTTGCCCGGATTCGCGTCCGGGTCCTCGATGTCCACCCACTCGATGCGATGCACGTCGCCGACCGCCGGCGCGCGCAGGTCCGCGTGGGCGCGCCCGGCGACGCGCGCCGCCTGCAGCCGGCCGCCGGCTTCGTAGTCGCCTGCGGTGACCTGCGGGTTCCCGGGAGCGAATCGATAGAAGCCGGCGTTGTAGGGCTCGTCTTCGGTCAGGTACGCGATGCCCGTTGCCGGATCGATCGCGACCGCCTCGTGCAGCATCCGTCCCATGCCGACGATCGGCCGCCCGGTCGTCGCCGCGGGATCGGCGGTGACTTCGAACACGTAGCCATGCTTGCGCCCGCCCCGCGGCGTGAGATCGATGACTGTCTCCTCGCAGGACAGCCAGGTACCCCAGGGTGTCGCGCCGCCGGCGCAGTTGTAGATCGTCCCGCCGAGCGACGGTCGTGCGCTGACCCAGCGCTTGCCGCGGAAGCTGAGCGTCGTCGTGCCGCCCGCGGGGGCGAAGGCAGGGTCCGTCGCGGCGGTGTCGTAGCGCGCCGGCGCGAGGATCGGGGTCGCGAGCGCGCGCTCGTGATTGCGCACCAGCGTGATTTCCCGCTCGCCGCCGACGGTGCGGGCGGTGACCACGCCCATGCCATCGTGGGCGCTGGGTGTCGGGGAGCCGTCCGACATCGCGTCGCCGGTCCAGGAGTAGGTTCGGTACTCGAAGCCGTCCGGCAGGTAGATCAGCGGCAGGCCGGTTTCGAGGTCCTTGACCGGCCGGAGCGGGCCGTAGGGACCCGGGACGAAGCGCGACTCGCGCGACGTGGCGACAGCCCGGCGCGCGTGCAGGGCGCCCAGCACGGCGACGAGCGAAGCCGAACCCGCGAGAAACCCGCG
>Ga0187894_10001873_pt1 | contig 26201 bp, 22 predicted proteins | sample GBC1701081metaG_FD_136650 | JGI IMG/M metagenome (GOLD analysis project Ga0187894, IMG submission 136650) | White microbial mat communities from a lava cave in the Kipuka Kanohina Cave System on the Island of Hawaii, USA - GBC170108-1 metaG ... | reverse complement strand
GGTCATCCAGCTCAAGGACACCGGCGCCAACGCCTTCTTCAACATCACGACGCCGAAGTTCGCTGCTCAGGCGATCCGCAAGTCCGCCGAGATCGGCTGGAAACCGGCGCACTACCTGAACAACGTGTCCGTTTCGGTGGCAACGGTGATGAAGCCGGCGGGCTTCGAGAACAGCCAGAACATCATCACGGCCTTCTACTTGAAGGATCCCACCGACAAGCAGTTTGAAAACGATGAGGACATGAAGGCCTGGCGCGAGTGGATGGCCAAGTACAATCCGGGCGGCAGCATGGCCGATGCGTCGAACGTATTCGCCTATGCCGTCGCCTACACGATGCACAAGACGTTGGAGCAGTGCGGCAACGACCTGACGCGCGCCAACCTGATGAAGCAGGCGGCCAATCTCAAGAAGCTGAAGGTGCCGTTGCTGTTGCCGGGCATTGTCGTCAACACCAGCCCGACCGACTTCTACCCCATCCAGTCGGTCCGGTTGGCGCAGTTCAAAGGTGAAAGCTGGGAGCTCTTTGGCGAAGTGATGTCCAACGAGAGTGTCTAGTGTGATCAACGGATTCAGGCGGCCGCCGCACTCCGTGGCGGCCGCTGGGAGGAGAAATGACATGAGGACGACAAGGCGTAGTTTCGTTGGTGGCGTTTCGGCTGCGGCGTTGTTGGGTGGTGGCGCGGCATATGCCCAGAAGGGCAAATATGACGTCGGTGCCAGCGACACCGAGATCAAGATCGGTAATTGCATACCCTATAGCGGTCCAGCCTCCAGCTACGGCGCCATTGGCAAGGCGATTGACGCCTACTGGAAGGCCGTGAACGACCAGGGCGGCGTCAATGGTCGCAAGGTCAAGTTCATCTCGCTGGACGATGGCTATAGTCCGCCCAAGACCGTGGAGCTGGTGCGCCAGCTTGTCGAACAGGAACAGGTGCTGGCCCTGTTCAATACCTTGGGCACGCCGACCAATACGGCGATCCACAAGTACATGAATTTGAAGAAGGTGCCGCATCTCTTCCTGGCGACCGGGGCCTCGAAGTGGGGCAAGCCCAAGGAGTTCCCTTGGACGATGGGCTGGCAGCCCGACTACCACACCGAGGCGGTGATCTACGGTAAGCACCTCGTTGCTACGATCAAGGAACCGAAGATCGCCGTGCTGATGCAGAACGACGACTACGGCAAGGATTACTACGAAGGCTTTCGCGAGGGGCTGGGCAAGGACGTCGGCAGGATCGTCAAGACCGTGACCTACGAGGTGACTGATCCGACGGTCGACTCTCAGATCATTCAGCTCAAGGATTCCGGCGCCGATGTCTTCTTCAACATCACGGCGCCGAAAGCTTCGGCGCAGGCGATCCGCAAGGCGGCCGATATCGGCTGGAAGCCGGTCCACTACCTGAACAATGTCTCGGTCTCGGTGGCCGCCGTGATGAAGCCGGCCGGTTTCGAGGCCAGCCAGGGCATCATCACGGCCGCCTACATGAAGGATCCGACAGACAAGCAATGGGACGATGCGCCCGACATGAAGAAATGGCGCGACTGGATGGCCAAGTACCTTCCAGGGGCCAATCTCGCCGACAACAACAACGTCTACGGGTATGCGGTCTCATCCACGCTGCACAAGGTGCTGGAGCAGTGCGGCAACGACCTCACGCGCGACAACGTCATCAAGCAGGCCGGTAACCTCAAGAAGGTCGCCATCCCGCTCCTGCTGCCGGGCATCACGGTCAACACCAGCCCGACCGACTACTACCCCATCCAGTCGGTGCGCTTGCAGCGCTTCAAGGGCGAGACTTGGGAGCTGTTCGGGGACGTGATGTCCAACGAGAGCGCCTAGCGCCAGCCGGTTGAAATGATTGGACGGCCACCGGGACGATCCGGTGGCTGTCTTGTTTTGCCGGCAATCCCTCGCATGGACAATGCGACGGATTCTGATGCCGCAGGTCGGAATTTTACTTCACGGCTGCGACGAATCGCAGCATCCTTCCGGCGTACCGGGCGCAAAGTCCCGGCGTAACGGGAGGTCTTCAACCCATGAGCACAACGAGACGTGGTTTCGTAGGAGGCGTGTCAGCCGCGACGATGCTGCTCGCCGGCAGCGCGACGCGGGCACAGAAGGGCAAATACGACGAGGGTGCCAGCGACACCGAGATCAGGATCGGCCACACCAACCCGTATAGCGGTCCGGCCTCGTCCTACGGCGTCATCGGCAAGGCCATCGACGGCTACTGGCGGATGGTGAACGACCAGGGTGGCATCAACGGCCGCAAGGTGAGGTTCATCACCCTGGATGACGGCTACAGCCCGCCGAAGACGGTCGAGGTGGTGCGCCAGCTCGTCGAGCAGGAGAAGGTGCTGTGCACCTTCAATACGCTGGGTACACCCACCAACACGGCGATCCACAAGTACATGCACCTCAAGAAGGTGCCGCACCTGTTCCTGGCGACCGGTGCCTCCAAGTGGGGCAAGCCCAAGGAATTCCCGTGGACGATGGGCTTCCAGCCCGACTACCACACCGAGGCCGTCATTTACGCCAAGCATATCCTGGCCAACGTGAAGGATCCTCAGATCGCCGTGCTGATGCAGAACGACGATTACGGCAAGGACTACTACGAGGGCTTCCGCGAGGGGCTGGGCAAGGATGTTGGTCGGATCATCAAACACGTGACCTACGAGGTGACAGATCCGACGGTCGACTCGCAGACCATCCAGATGAAGGACTCGGGCGCCAACGTCTTCTTCAACATCTCGATTCCAAAATTCGCTGCCCAGTCGATGCGCAAAGCGGCGGAGATCGGATGGCGGCCGGTGCAGTATCTCAACAACGTGTCCGCCCAGGTGTCGACCACGATGAAGCCGGCTGGTTTCGAAAACGTGCAGGGCGTCATCACGGCGGCGTGGCTGAAGGATCCCACCGACCATCAGTGGGACAACGATGCCGAGATGAAGATGTGGCGTGAGTGGATGGCCAAGTACAATCCCGGCGGCAACGTCCAGGACGTGAACTACGTCTATGCTTTTGCCGTGTCGTTCACCATGCACGAGACCCTGAAGAAGTGCGGCAATGAGCTCACGCGGGAAAACCTGATGAAACAGGCGGCCAACCACCAGAAGCTCAAGGTGCCGCTGATGCTGCCCGGCATTTCGGTCAGCACGAGCCCGACCGACTTCTATCCCGTCCAGGCGGTACGCCTGCAGCGCTTCAAGGGCGAGACCTGGGAGCTGTTCGGCGAGGTGCTGGCGGCCGAGAGCTCCTGATCGCCGCTGTCGATGCCCGGGAGCGCGGACGACAACAGCGCCGCGCTCCCGCAGTTCGCCCTGCGGAAGCAGTGTCTTGGTTGTTACTTCGCGCCGATGCAAGCTTCCGGCCGGTCATATCGATCGCTGCCGATCAGGGAGGACAGACTTGGCGAGGATCACCCGCAGGACGTTGGTTGCAGGCGCTTCGGCGCTGGCGGTGGCGCCGCGCATGGCGAGCGCCCAGAAGAAATATGATCCCGGCGCCTCTGACACCGAGATCAAGCTCGGCCACACCAATCCCTATAGTGGCCCGCTTTCGGCCTATGGCGCGATTGGCCAGGCGATCAAGGCCTACTGGACCATGGTCAACGCCGAGGGCGGCATCAATGGCCGCAAGGTGACGTTCCTCACCTACGACGACGGCTACTCGACGCCCAAGACGGTGGAACTGGTTCGCAAGCTGGTCGAGGAAGATCAGGTCCTGGCGATTTTCCAGCTGCTGGGCACCCCAACGAACACGGCCGTTCACAAATACATGAACGCCAAGAAGGTACCGCAGCTCTTCGTCGCCACCGGCGCCTCGAAGTGGGGCGATCCCAAGAACTTCCCGTGGACCATGGGCTGGCAGCCCGACTATGCGACCGAGGCCGGCATCTATGCCAAGCATATCCTGGCGACGGTCAAGGACCCGAAGATCGCGATCCTGTGGCAGAACGACGATTCGGGGAAGGACTACGTCGCCGGCTTCATGAAGGGCCTGGGCAAGGGGAACGAGAAGCTGGTCGTGGCCTCGGTCAGCTACGAGGTCACCGATCCCACGGTCGACTCGCAGGTCATTCAGCTCAAGAACTCCGGCGCCAACGTTTTCTTCAACGACGCGGCACCCAAAGCGGCAGCGCAGGCGATTCGCAAGGCGGCGGAGCTGGGCTGGAAGCCCGAAGCGTTCTATCTCGCCAACGTCTCGGCATCGGTCACCTCGGTGCTGAAGCCCGCCGGCTACGACAACAGCCAGGGCATCATCACGGCCGCCTATCTGAAGGATCCGTCGGACAAGCAGTGGGAGACATCACCCGACTTCGTCCAATGGAAGGCCTGGATGGCGAAGTACAACCCTGGCGCCAATCTCGCCGACTCGTTCAATGTCTATGCCTACGCCGTATCGGCCACCATGCGTGAGGTGCTCAAGCGCTGCGGCAACGAACTCACGCGCGCCAACGTCATGAAACAGGCCGCCAGCATGCGCGACCTCGAGGTGCCGCTGCTGCTGCCCGGCATCAAGATCAACACCAGCGCGTCCGACTTCTACCCGATCCAGTCGGTGCGCCTGCAACGCTTCCAGGGCGAGACCTGGGAACTGTTCGGCGACGTGCTCACGAACGAAAGCGAATAGTCAGGCCACGCCCACGAACAGGAAGTCCAACGCGGCCGCCCGGAGACCCTCGGGCAGCCGCGTTGGTGGTGACGCGACGGCTAGCGCACGGTGGTGGTGCGTCGATCGCCGCGCGTCGCCTGCGCCATCCTGCATTCGCCAAACGCCAGCTTGCCGTCCTTGTTGGCATCGCAACGGTCAAAGCGGGTATCGTCGGCGGCGAGCCACTCGGCGCGACTGATCACGCCGTCCTTATCGGTATCGAGACGCTGCAGCAGGCGCTCGGCGCGGGTGCGGCGGCTATCATTGGCCGGCTTGGTGGTGTCAGTCTGCGCGTTGATGCCGCCATCCTGGCTCTTCGGCATCTGGCGGCGTGCACGCTGCGGGCCCATCAATTCGTCGGCTGTCAGGCGGCCATCCTTGTTGACGTCGAGGCGGGCAAAGATCGCTTCGCGGGCGGCATGCGACTCGTCGCGGTCGACATAGCCGTCCTTGTTGGTGTCCATGCGGTCGAAACTGGCGCGCTGCTGCGTGGCGCGATCCGGCCTGGCCGCCGGCTTGGTCGCGTCCTGGGCCAGCGCCGGTGTCAGCGTCAGCGATGTGGCCGCCAGCAGAACGGCGATCAACGAACGTGTGCGGGACATGTCAGGTGTCTCCCTGAGGCCGATGGGCGGCCTGTTGTGGTGGGGTACGCGGACTGGCGGCACGGCATCCCCGGGGCTTCACGTTTTTCTTTTCGTGCCGATATGGTTATCTACGGACAACGTCATGAAGCGCCGCGAATCAGGCGATATTGCGGCGATGTTATACAACTTATAGGAGTGGCCCATGGCGGGCTTTGACTACGATCTTTTCGTCATCGGTGCCGGCTCGGGCGGTGTGCGGGCCAGTCGCATTGCTGCGGGCCATGGCGCGCGTGTCGGCATCTGCGAGGATGATCTCGTGGGTGGCACCTGCGTGATCCGCGGCTGTGTGCCCAAGAAGCTGCTGGTCTACGGCTCGCACGTGTCGGAGGACATCGAGGACGCTGCCGCCTACGGCTGGACGATCCCGCATCCTGGCTTCGATTGGGCCACGCTGCGTGACAACGTGCAGAAAGAGGTCATGCGCCTGAACGGCGTGTACAAGAACCTGCTGAAAGGCGCCAATGTCGAGCTGGTAGTCGGCCGCGGACGCCTGATGGACGCCCATACCATCGCCGTCGGCGAGCGTACGGTGACCGCTGACAAGATCCTGTTGGCGACCGGCGCGCGACCCTGGCGTCCGGACATCGAAGGGGCCGACCTCGCCATCGTGTCAGACGATGCTTTCCATCTGCCGACACTACCTAAGCGTGCGATCATTGTCGGCGGCGGCTATATTGCGGTCGAGTTTGCCGGCATCTTCAACGGGCTGGGCAGCGAGGTCACGATGGTGGTCCGCCGCGAGCGCGTGCTGCGCGGTTTCGACGAGGACTGCCGGCAGGCGGTGCAGGATGGCATGAGCGCCAAGGGCGTGGCGTTTCGCACCGGCGCGCAGATCACGCGCCTCGAGCGCCGCGCGGACGCGATCACGGCGACGTTTGCCGACGGTACATCACAGGACGCCGACGTGGTGATGTACGCCACCGGGCGCCACCCCAACACGGTCGGCCTGGGTCTTGAGAAAGTCGGCGTGCATCTGGACAAGGCTGGTGCCGTGGCGGTCGACGAATGGTCGCGCACCACCGTGGCCAACATCTACGCCGTCGGCGACGTGACCAACCGCCTGAACCTGACGCCGGTGGCGATCATGGAGGGGCATTGCTTCGCCGACACGGCGTTCGGCAACCGGCCGCGCAAGCCCGATCATCGCGACGTGCCGTCGGCCGTCTTCTCGCAGCCGCAGCTGTCGACCGTCGGCCTCGGCGAAGAACAGGCGCGCCAGATCTATGGCAACGTGCACGTCTACGACGCGCGTTTCCGGCCGATGAAGTACACCTTGTCGGGTCGCGAGCAGCGCACGTTCATGAAGCTGGTGGTCGATGCCGCCTCGGATCGCGTGGTGGGCGTGCACATGGTGGGCGACGATGCCGCGGAGCTGATCCAGGGCATTGCGATTGCCGTGAAGGTAGGGGCGACGAAGGCGATCTTCGATGCCACCGTCGGCATCCACCCGACGGCGGGCGAGGAGTTCGTTACCATGCGCACCCGCCGCCCGGATCCCGCGCCCACGGCGAAGGCCGCGGAGTAACGCCGGTTTTGGGATCTCACGAAGCGGGAGGCGGCGCGATGGCATTCGATCTAGCGGCGGCGGTGGCGGAATTCTGGCAGGCAAGGGGCCGGGGAGAATACTTTCCGAGTGCCTGGCTGGACCGGTTGACCCTGGACCAGGCCTACCAGATCCAGCTTGGTCTGATCGACCGGCGTGTCGCGGGCGGCGAACGCCACATTGGTTGGAAGGTCGGCCTGACCGCCAAGCCCATCCAGGAGCAGTTCGGATTTCACGAACCGGTATTCGGTTGCATCCTCGAGAGCGAACCGAGCGGCTCCGTCTTGCAGGCCGCCGAGCTGATCGCACCGGGATTCGAGAGCGAACTTTGCCTGCGCATGGGGCAGGACCTGTCCGGCACGGTCACGATGGTGCAGGCACGGGCGGCGGTCGCCGGTGTGCATCCGGCACTGGAGATCATCGAGACCCGTGGCGACCTTACCGCCCAGATCGCGCTCGCGATGGCCGACAATGCACAACAGAAGACGGTGGTGCTGGGCGAGCCTGTGGCGCTGGCGGACAAGCGGCTCGATCAGGTGGCCTGCCGCGTCGACCTGAACGGTGCCACCGTGGCCGAAGGCGTCGGCGCGGCCGTGCTGGGCGATCCGCTGAACTCGGTGGTCTGGCTGGCCGGCAAGCTCAGGGAGTTCGGCCGGACGATCCGCGCCGGCGACATCGTCATGACCGGCTCCTTCGTGCGGCAGTTTCCGCTGACGAAAGGCGACGCGGTGCGGGTGATGTTCAACGGGATTGGCGCGGTTGAAGTGCGGGTCGGGTAGTCTTCACCTTTCCCGCAGGCATGCGGGAGAGCGGATTCACCAGACCACCGGGTACTTCGCGAAGCCGCGGAAGCGGGCGCGGCCGCCGCGCACGAAGTCGCCGTCGCGGCGATAGGTCGGAAAGCGCCGGATGAAACGGTCGAGCGCGATGGTGCCCTCCAGGCGCGCGAGCGTCGCGCCCAGGCACATATGGACGCCGGAGCCGAAGGCAACGTGACGGTTGGGCGTGCGCGCGACGTCGAAGCGGTCGGGGTCGGGGAATTCGGCAGGATCGCGGTTGGCGGCGCCGATGCCGATATGGATGTAGGTTCCGGCCGCCAGCCTCTCGCCGCCGATCTCGGTGTCGGTCGTAAGCCGGCGGTTGCCGAGCTGATTCGAGCTTTCGAAGCGCAGCCCTTCTTCCACTCCGGTGCGGATCAGAGTCGGATCATTCCGCAGGCGCACCAGTTGGTCGGGAAAGCGCAGCAACGCATCGAGCGTGTTGCCGATCAGATTGGTGGTGGTCTCGTGTCCGGCGTTGAGCAGGAAGATGCAGTTCTGCACCAGCTCCTCATGCGTCAAGCGCTCGCCATCGACCTCGCCGTGGATCAGGGTGCCCAGCACGTCGTTGTCGTCGGCCGGCCGCTTGCGGCGTTCGGCAATGAGGTCGTCGAGATAGGCAGAGAACTCCGCCACGGCGTCGTCGCCGATCTGCTGCTTCTCGGGTGAGATCACCGGCTCGAGCGCGCCCAGGATGGCCAGCGAATAGCGACGGAACGGATCGCGCTCCGCCCGCGGTACGCCCAGCATGTCGCAGATCACCTCGACCGGCAGGGCGAAGCCGAAATCCTCGATCACGTCCATGCGCCCGGCGTCGGCGGCCTGGTCGAGCAGGTGATCGACGATGGCGGCGACGCGCGGTTCCAGAGCCTTCAACGCGCGCGGCGTGAAGGCGGCGGCCAGCAGCTTACGCACGCGCGTATGCAGCGGCGGATCGTTGAACACCAGGCTGGTGGTGTGATGTCGGTAGAGCGGCGAACCGACACCGAACTTCGGTCCGAACTCGACCTTTTTGTCCGAGCTCATGCGCGCATCGCGGTAGCAGAGCTGGATGTCGGCGTAGCGGCTCAGGAACACGCTGCCGTCGGGCAGCCGCTTGACCGGCGCGAAGCGGCGCAGCGCGTGGTAGCGCGGGAAGGGATTGTCGAGGAAGTCGCGCGTCAGGTGCGCCAGGTCGAACGACTCGGCGAATGCGCGGGCCTCGTGTTCGGGCAGCTCGATGACGCCTGGTGCGGATGTGATGTTCATGGCGGGCCTATTCATTGTTCGGACCGCGGGCGTCCACGCGCGCATCGGCGCGCGAGCGCCGACAGTCTTTCACTCCTCGCTTCGCTGCGAGCGATGCGGGCGTGGACGCCCGCGGTCCGAAAGATGACGTCCTTGGCTTCGTCAGAACTGCTCCTCCGCCAGCGCGAACACCGTGCGGCCGGCGCTTTTCAGCGGGCCGAGCTGGGCCAGCGCCGGCGGCAGCACCACTTCGGCATAAAAGCGCGCGGTGACGATCTTGGCTTCGTTGAAAGCTGGGTCGCCCTCGCGGCCGGCGAGGTGCCGATGCGCCACCAGTGCGCCCTTGGCCAGCAGCCAGCCGCCGAGCGCCGTGCCGGCCAGGCGCAGGAATGGGACCGAGCCGGCCAGCGCGGCGCCGAGATCGGCCTTGCCGGTTTCCGCCACCCAGGCCGTGGCCTCGTCGAGCGCATCGGCGGCCTTGTCGACGGCCTCCGCCAGGACCGCCATGTCGTCGCCGGTGACCGTCGACAGCTCGGTCGCCAGCGCGCGCATCTCGGCAGTCAGGCCGCGCATCGCCTCGCCGCCGTCCTTGGCGACCTTGCGGCCGACCAGGTCGCGCGCCTGGATTCCGTTGGTGCCTTCGTAGATCGGCAGGATGCGGGCATCGCGCAGATGCTGCGCCGCGCCGGTCTCCTCGATGAAGCCCATGCCGCCATGCACCTGCACGCCCAGCGATGCGATCTCGTTGCCCAGGTCGGTGAACCAGGCCTTGACGATCGGGATCAGCAAGTCGACGCGATCCTGCGCCTGGCGCCGGGTGGCGTCATCGGCATGCTTCAGCGCGCAATCGATACCGGCGGCCGTGTAGTAGCCCAGGCCGCGCATGGCCTCGATCTGGCTGCGCATCGTCATCAGCATGCGCCGGATGTCGGCGTGGCGCACGATCGCCACCGGCTTGGGATCGGGCTTGGTGTCGTCTTTCGACTGCACGCGGGTCCGTGCATAGGCGACCGCCTGCTGGTAGGCGCGCTCGGCGATGGCCAGTCCTTGCACGCCCACCGCCAGCCGCGCGTTGTTCATCATGGTGAACATGTAGGAGAGGCCGCGACCTTCCTCGCCGATACGGTAGCCGATGGCGCCGCCGTCGTCGCCGAACGACATCACGCAGGTCGGGCTGGCATGGATGCCAAGCTTGTGCTCGACCGACACGCAGCGCACGTCGTTGCGCTTGCCGGGCGTGCCGTCGGCGTTGGGCAGGAACTTGGGCACGATGAACAGCGAGATGCCGCGCACACCGGGTGGCGCGTCTGGCGTGCGCGCCAGCACCAGGTGCACGATGTTCTCGGCCATATCGTGCTCGCCGTAGGTGATGAAGATCTTCTGGCCGGAGACCAGGTAGTGATCGCCCTGCGGTATGGCGCGGCTGCGCAGTTGCGCCAGGTCGGAGCCGGCCTGCGGTTCGGTCAGGTTCATCGTGCCGGTCCACGCGCCGGACACCATCTTGGGCAGGTATGTCGCCTTCTGCTCGGGTGAGCCGTGATGATGGATGGCGTCGATGGCGCCCTGGTTCAGCAGCAGCACCAGCCCGAAGCCCATGTTGGCCGACTGCCACATCTCCTGCACGGCGGTGGCCAGCAGCCATGGCATGCCCTGGCCGCCGTATTCGGGGTCGAACGGCAGCGAGTTCCAGCCACCGTCGATGAACTGCTGGTAGACGCCGGCGAACCCCTCCGGCGTGCGCACCACGCCATTCTCGAGCTTGACGCCTTGCTGGTCGCCGATACGGTTCAGCGGTGCCAGCGCATTGCCCGACAGTTTGCCGGCCTCCTCCAGCACGGCGTCGACCATGTCCTCGGTCGCGTTCTCGTAGCCGGGCAGCCCGGCGACCGCCGCCTGGCCGGCGATCTCGCGCAGAGTGAAGCGGATGTCGGCAAGTGGTGCGGTGTAGGTCATGGGCGTGTGCCTCGGCTGCTTGGTGATGTTTCGCGCACCATAGGTGCGGTGGGGCAGGTCGGCAATGTTTCCTGACCATGGCGCAGGCCGGGTGACTCGCGATAAAATGCGGTCATGAGCGAGCATATTCTGCTGACCATCGACGGCCCCCGGGCCACCATCACCCTCACCAATCCGGCGGTTCACAACCGGCTGGCGCCGGCCGACATCAAGGCCTTCATCGCGCATCTCGACACGATCGAGACGGCGACGGATGTTCGCCTGCTGGTCGTCACCGGTGCCGGCGAAAAGACGTTCTGTGCCGGCTTCGACCTGGGCTCGCTGAAGCCTGGCGCCGCGTCCGGTAACGAAGACGGCGGCGATGGCCGGCGCTACGGCTTCGAGGTGCTGTGCGACCGCCTGGAAGCCAGCCGCGTGCCCACGATCGGCGCGCTGAACGGCAGCGTCTATGGCGGCGGCACCGACCTGGCGCTGGCCTGCGACTTCCGCATCGGCATCCGCGGCATGCGTGCCTTCCTGCCGGCCGGACGGCTGGGCCTGCACTACTATCCCAGCGGCCTGCGGCGTTTCACCGAGCGGCTCGGGCCTGGCGTCGCCAAGCGCTTCCTGCTGCTCGCCGAGGAGTTCGACGACGCCGAACTGCACCGCATCGGCTACCTGGACTGGCTGGTCGACCGCTCGGCGTTTGCCGCCAAAGTTGACGGGCTTGCCGCCACCATCGGCGGCCTGGCGCCGCTGTCGCTCTCCGGCATGAAGGCGTCGATCAACGACGTCGCCTGCGCCGTATTCGACGAGGACATCATCCGCCAGCGCATCCGAACCTGCGCGATGTCCGACGATCTGGTCGAGGGGATCGCCGCCGTGAACGACAAGCGCAAGCCGGTCTTCCGGGGGCGCTGACCCATGTCCCTGCGCCGCCGCGCTGTGCTGGCGGGAGGGATTGGACTGGCGGTTTCGCTGGCATCCCATCCGCTGGCGGCGCGGCAGCTGTCGTTCCAGCGCCAGCGTTACGCCGACCAGAGTCAGTACCGCATCCGCTGGCTCGACCACGAGCAGCGCGAGCGCGACGTCACCTTTGCGCTGTCGGCCACGGAGATTGACCAGGCGGCACGGCTGTTTCGCGAGTTCTCGCTGGAGGGTATGCGCGATTACCTCGAGTCGGCGATCCGCCTGACCGCCGCGGGATGGGCGGAGGTGAAGCTGCAGATCGAGCGGCGGCCGATGGCTGTCGATACCGTGGGCATCTCCTATCGCCTGAACGGGCCGCAGCATCTGCTGGCCGATGCCAACCAGCAGGTCAAGCAGACGATCGAGCAGAACAAGGCGCGCTATACGTCAGCGTACCTGCGCCGTGTCGATGGCAACACCATTTCAGTCGACTACGTGGCGGCTACGCGTCGCTATGCGCGTGCCTTGTGGCCGCTGGCGCAAGCGATGCTGGCGATCGCCGGCGGCGCCGACGAGCGCGCCCGTGTGGCGCTGGCCCTGTCGTTCTTCCAGGCCATTCCCTACGACGAGCTGACCGACCGCGTGCGCAACGGCGGCTACGACTTTGCGCCGCCACCAACGTTGCTGGACATTAACCGCGGCGATTGCGACAGCAAAGCGGTAGCGCTGGCCTGCGTGCTGCGTGCCGTCGCGCCGGGGCGGCGCAGTGCCATGGCGACCATGCCCGGGCATGCCATCCTCGGGATCGACGTGCCGTGGCGCGAGGGCGACGCCTGGGTGCGCCGCGACGGCCGGGTGTTCATTGCTCTTGAAGCCGCTGGGCCGGCCATGGCGCCCGTTGGTCGGGTGGCGCCGCAGACGGCGCGGTTCCTCGACGCTCAGAACTTCTCGGTCTGGCCACTCAGCGTATAGGCGTGCCGGTCCCCCGCACCTAACTTCTTGATTGCAAGTTCCTTTGTTATCGTCAGTCGCTTTGTGATCGCGATTTCCTCGTCGCTCTGCGCGTCGGCGGCCATCGCGAATGTCTTGCGCCGCTCGACATGATCGCGTCGTTGGAACACTGTGTGCCCATCCAAGAATCCCCGGCGGGACGGATTGGTCGTGGCGCAGTCATCCCAAGCTTTGCCACACCCATATCGCTTGTGAGTTAGTGCTCATTTTGCCATAATGCCCATCGCTCGCGGCAGCCGGCTTGACGGCAGAGGAGCCGCCCTTGGACGAAACGCGCACCACCGCACCCCGATCCGGCGACGTCGTCAGCGGCGATGATTTCGTATCGCTGCCGGCCGGCTATCCGTTGGCGCGCTACCAGCTGATCGAGACCCTGGGCCAGGGCACATTCGGCATCACGTATCGCGCCCACGATGCGCAGCTCGATCGCGCCGTCGCCGTGAAGGAGTACTTGCCGGCGGCGCTGGCGGTGCGTCACGGCGGCACCCAGGTGCTGCCGCGCTCGACTCGGCTCGCCGACGACTTCCGCTGGGGGCGCGAGCGCTTTCTGGCTGAGGCCCAGACCCTGGCGCGGTTCGAAAACGCGCCGGCCATCGTGCGCGTCTACGATTTCCTGGAGGCCAACGGCACCGCCTACATGGTGATGGAGCTGTTGCGCGGCGAGACATTGGAGGCGCGGCTCAAGCGTGACGGGCGGCTGGCACCGGAGATTACCGAGCAGCTGCTGAAGCCGTTGCTCGACGGTCTGGAGCGCGTGCACGACGCCGGTATCCTGCATCGCGACATCAAGCCGGCGAACATCACGCTGGATGACGAGGGGCAGCCGACACTGCTCGATTTCGGTGCGGCGCGTGCCGCCGTCGTCGGGCGCACGCAGGCCATGACCGCAGTCTACACGCCGGGCTATGCCGCTGCCGAACAGTTCACCTCGGCGACGCAAGGTCCCTACACCGACATCTATGCGCTGTCGGCGACTCTCTACCAGTGCATCACCGGCGCCATGCCGCCGACTGCGATGGAACGGCTGCTGGACGATCGGCTGGTCCCGGCGTCGCGGGCTGGTGCCGGGCGCTACTCGCCGCGACTGCTGGCCGGCATCGATGCCGGGTTGGCCCTGAAGGCGCAGGATCGTCCGCCCACAATCGCCGCCTGGCGGCCAATGCTGTTGGACGGCCCACCAACGGTAGCGGCACCGGTGCTGCCGCCCGCACCGCCGCCTGCGGACGACGCAAGGACGCGGGTGGCGCGTCCCGCCGCGGCAGCGCAGCCGTCGCGACCAGGTTCCTTCAGGCGGTGGGCGATCGCCGCTGCCGTGCTGCTGCTCGTGGCCGGTGTTGCGGGCGGTGGCTACGTTTACGTCCGTGATGCCCAGGAGCGCGCCGAGGCCGAGCGAGTCGCTGCCGAAGCGCGACAACGCGAATTCGAGGCGCAGCGCCAGGCCGAGCAGGCCCGTCGTCAGGCCGAGGAGCAAGCGCGCCGGCAGGCCGAGGAACAGGCACGTCGCGAGGCCGAGCAGGCGGAAGCGCAGCGTCGCGCCGAAGAAGAAGCCAAACGGCAGGCGCAACTCGAGCAGGAAGCCACGCAACGTCAGCAGGAGGAGGCCCTTCGCCAGGCCGAGGCCGCACGACAGCAGCAGGCGGAAGAAGCGCGCCGCCGGGCCGCCGAGGCGGAAGCACGGCGACAGCAGGACGAAGAGGCCCGTCGACGCGCCGCCGAGGAGGCACGCCGCAACGCCGATGCGGATGCGCGACGGCAGCAGGATGAAGACGCGCGTCGGCGGGCGGCGGAAGAAGCCCGTCGCAAGGCCGATGCCGACAGTCAGGCGCGGCGGCAGCAGGACGAGGAGGCGCGCCGTCGGGCGGCCGAGGAAGCGCGCCGCAAGGCCGATGCCGACGCCCGGCGACAGCAGGAAGAAGCAGCGCGGCGGTCACAGGGTGGCGTCGACGGCACGTGGACCGGTGTCGTCGAATGCTATCCCGGCGGACCCAAGGGGGCCGTGAACATGCAGGTGGCGGCCGGGCAGGGGCGCGCGACGGTCCAGGGCATGAAGATCGCACTGCGCATCAGCGAGGGCTCGGTGGTGTCCGATCTGGAATGGATCGGCCAGGAAGGGCGGGAATGGATGGCGTCGATGCGCGGCCGGCCGGCCGGTGATTCGGTCGCGATCACCGGGACGGCGCGCACCATCGGCGGTCGGCCGGAGACGTTCCGGCCCCAGTGTACGCTGAACCTGCGTCGCCAATAACCGCACGCCTTGCTGGCGAGGAGCCCCGCGCTCGTGCGATATGGGCGCGCGTGACATTGTGCGATGATCACATCTGGCGGGACATGGGGCGGGCTTGCGGGCCGATGGTAGGGCTGAATCTGTCGCCGCTCGCCGTCGGCAGGACGGTGCCGAGGGCGAACGTGCGGCGGCGCGCCGCGGCGCTCGCCTTTCTCGGTCTGGCTTTGGTGTGCCAGGTGGCCGCGGCACGGGCACAACAAAGCGCCTTTACCCAGCGCATGATCGGCAGCGACGTACAATTCTCCTACACCTTCAGGGACGCCGACAGCGCCTCGCATAACCTCGTGTTTCAGCTGCCGTCCGCTGACATCGAAGCCGCGATGGCGCTGTTTCGGGACTATTCGATTCCGCAGCTTTACGGCCATGTCGAGGCCGCGCTGGCGCGCGAGGCGAAACAGGCCGGCGTGACTTTGCAGGCGAAGCGGGTTGGCGACGGCATGTCCTTTGTGATCTTCGCCGACAGTGCCGCCAAGCGCGATGCCTTCAACGCACGCATGGACGGGATTATTGAAACCGCCCGCCAGGCATGGCTGCGTAAGCACGCGCGGCGTGCCGTCGGTCCGGCCATCCACATGGACTATCCGGAAGCGACACGGCGCAACGTGCCCGGCCTGCGGTCGGTGGCCAAGGCGCTGGCGGCGCAGACCCCGGGTGCCGACGACCGGACCCGGCTGGCCAGGGCATTGAACTTCGTGCAGGCGATCCCTTACGACGACCTGACCGATCCCCGCACGACGGGCGGCATCGAGTACGCGCCGCCGGCGGCGATGTTCAAGCTCAACCGCGGCGACTGCGACAGCAAGACGGTGGCGTTGGCGGCGATCCTGCGCACCTTGACGCCCGACCGGCGATTGCTGTTCGTTACCCTGCCGCAGCACGTGGCGCTCGCGGTCGATCTGCCGCCGCGGGAGGGTGATGCCGCGGTCACCCATGGCGGCCGGCACTGGTTGCTGCTTGAGCCGACCGGACCGGCCGTGGTGCCACCGGGGCAGGTCGCGCCGACCACGGCGTGGTATATCGATCGGCCGAATGAGGTCATGTATTTCGAGATGAAGGAGCCATAACGCGATGGACCGGCGCCTGGCGGCCATCCTGCACGCTGACGTGGTCGGGTACAGCCGGCTCATGGAAGGGGCGGAAACCCGCACCTTCCGCGAGCTGAAGATTCTGTTCGACAGCGTTTGGCTGCCGGCGCTGGGCCGCCATGCCGGACGGCTGGTGAATACGGCCGGCGATGCCATGCTGGTGGAGTTCGGCAGCGCCGTGGCCGCGGTGCGCTGCGCCATGGAACTGCAGGCGGTGATGGCTCAGCGCAACACCGGTCGGCCGCCGGAGCGGCATGTCCTGCTGCGGATCGGCCTCAATATCGGCGAAGTCATCGTCGACGGCGACAACATCTTTGGCGATGAAGTGAACGTGGCGGCGCGCATCCAGGCGCTGGCCGAGCCAGGCACCGTCATCGTCTCGTCGCGGGTGCGCGATGCCGTCGAGGGCAAGGTCGGCTTCGATTTTACCGATCTGGGCGATCAGCAGGTCAAGAACATCACGCGGGCGGTGCGGATTCATCGCGTGATCGCCGTCGAGCGGGGCGGCGACGCGGCCACATCGCTGCCCGCGCAGCGGCCGGTGCCGATGGAGCCATCGTCGCGCACGGCCTCGCCGTTTGCGACCGAACAGGCCACGCCGGTCGGCACGCCGACCGCGCCGGCACCGGTGTCGCATCCGCCATTTCAACCGGCGGCACCGGTGCCATATGGGTCGGCACCGCCGCCCGCGCCCGCACCGCAAGGGCCGCCTGCCGGTCCATCATTCCAGCCGTTTTTCGCATCCCCGCTCTCCGGTTGGCGTCTGGCCGGTGCCGACCGCGCCGGCACGCCGGTCGATCTACGCCTCGACGGTGGGCTGCTGGAGCAGTCCGAGGGCGTCGTGTTCGGACGCCTGCCGCGCTATTGCCACCTGACTTTCGACAACGACAGCATCTCGCGCCGTCACGCCCGCTTCAGGGCAGTGGCCGGGACCCTGACGGTCGAGGACCTGGGGTCGACCAACGGCACGGCAATCGACGGCCAAAAAATCGAGCCCTACCGGCCAGTGCCTTTGCGTGAGGGCTCTCGTGTCAGTCTGGGTGAAATAAAGGTTGTTGTTTCAAGAGGTTAACGTCGGGAGGGTGACAAAAGCGGCATCCCGCACTACATAAAGTGCAAGTCTGCGCGCGGCGTTTGCCACGGGCAGGCTGTCGGGGATAACGGCCATGAACCTGCTGCGCGCTTTGTCTCGTCTGCCTCTGTCCATCTGGTTGCGGGGCCTTGGTATTGCGATCTGCGTGATCGCGATGCTGGCGTTTGGCCTTGCCGTTGTCGCCGCGGCCGTGGTCGCGGTCGGCGTCGGTGCGCTGATCTACAAGACAAGGGACTGGCTGGGCGGGCTGTTCCGGCCGCGCGCGACAGTGCCGGTCCGCGTACGCTCGACGCGGGTCAGCGACGCGGAATACACCATCATCGACCGTCGCTGAACGTCGGCGACCGAAGACCTCACGATGGCATGCGTGCGGCGGTGACGCGGTAGCGCGTGCGCTGGCCGATGCTGGTGAAGTCGAGCGCATCGATGCCCTTGCGAATGGCGTCGGCCTCGGTCTTGTCGCGCACGTTCGTCATGATCTTGACGATGGCGTCCATGTCGTCGTCGGAGATCCAGCCGCTCATGAGCGTGCGGATCGACTTCAGCTTCACCTCGGTGCTGAGGCGGGCGATGTCGGGGCCGCCGTGCGTATTGACCCAGTCACGCACATGATCGTCGTCGTTGACCCACCATGAGCTCGGGTTGTTCTCGGCAGCGATGTCGCTGACGTTCTTGCTCTCCAGCACGCCCTGGTCGACGGCCATGATGTTCCCATCATAGCCTGGCTGCACGGTATTCGTTCGCTGCAAACCGAAACGGCCTTTGATCTTGCTGACGGGCCCCTCGTTGTAACGGTCGGAGAGCCCGATGATGTGTCCGAATTCGTGGGCGGCCGTCCAGGTGAACGCATTGTCTTCGTTGGCGTTCAGCGTCATCTTGCGGCCGCCGCCCGAGCCGCTGACGTTCGATGGGCCGCTCATCTTGACGGCCTCGATTTGAGTGGCGTTGCCGGCGCTCGTGCTGTTGCCGCGGAAGGTGACGGTGATATTGGTCTGGACGACGAAGCCGTCGGGGAAATTCTTCGTCCACGTCGTGTTGATGGAGTCCTGCACGGACTTGGCGCGATCGGCGGTTGCCTCGTCGCCGTACATCTCCATCTTGCCGGTGATGCTGACGGCGCCGCCGTTGCGGTCGACCCATAGACCGGCGGATGGCGAGAAGCGGCTGACGGCGAGCGAATCGCCCATGGGTCTGCTCCGTCGACAGATGATTATCAAAACTATTGTGTGAATACTCACTTGTCAAGTGATTGAGGTACGCAGACCTGCCTTGGGAAAGGGAACAGCTTTCGATCCCGTCGCACGGCGCGCAGGAAAGAGGGAGCGCATGCCGGGTCTGCGCATCGCGCGAGACTTGATCGGGTCAGCTCGCTTTCATCCGTACGGCAAGAACGGGTAGCGTCGGGCCGACCAACGGCATGGGGCCTGCGCATTCATGAAGAAGATTTTCACGGCGACGCTCGGCACGGAAACCAACACGTTCTCGTCGCTGCCGACGGGACTGCAGCTGTTTCAGGACACCTGCCTTTTCCGTAAGGGCAACTACGGCGACAAGACGCCGATGTTCGGCGCACCGCTGGCGGTGTGGCGCCGCATGGCGCAGGCGCGCGGCTGGCACATCGTCGAAAGCCTCTGTGCCTTCGCGCAGCCGGCCGGCAAGACCGTGCGCAAGGTCTACGAAGATTTCCGCGACGAGATCGTGGCCGACCTCAAGGCGGCGCTGCCGGTCGATGCGGTGCTGCTCTGCCTGCATGGCGCCATGGTGGCTGAAGGCTATGACGATGCCGAGGGCGATCTGATGGCCCATGTGCGGCGGGTCGTTGGTCCTGATGTGCCGGTCGGCGTCGAGCTCGACCTGCACGCCAATGTCGGACCGCAGAAGCTGGAGAACGCCACCGCGATCGTGCTGTTCAAGGAATACCCGCACATCGACGTCTCGGATCGTGCGGTCGACGTCTTCGACCTGATCGCCGACGTGCTGGACGGCAAGACCAAACCGGTCATGGCCTGGTTCGATTGCCGCACCGTCGGCGTCTTCCACACCACGCGCCAGCCGATGCGCGGCTTCGTCGACAAGTGCACGGCGCTGCAGGGCAAGGACGGCGTACTGTCGGTGTCGGTGATCCACGGGTTCCCCTGGGCCGACGTCGCCGACATGGGCAGCAAGCTGCTGGTGATTACCGACAACGACAAGCCGAAGGCTGAGCGGTTGGCGCGCGAACTGGGCATGGAGTTCTTCCGCCTGCGCGCCGAGACTCAACCGGCCTACGCCACGCTCGATCAGGCGCTGGCGCGCGCCGCCACGCACAACCAGCCCAAGCCGCTGGTGCTGGCCGACGTCTCTGACAATGCCGGTGGCGGTGCCGCCAGCGATTCGACGTTCATCCTGCAGGCGATGCTCCAGCGTGGCATCAAGGACGCCGCCATTGCCATGTTCTGGGATCCCATGGCGGTGCGGCTGGGCTTCGAGGTCGGCGAGGGCGCCGAACTCGACATCCGGCTCGGCGGCAAGCTGGGCGCGATGTCAGGTCCGGCGCTGGATGTGCGCGCCAAGGTCATCGGGCTCAAGCGTGATGCGCGCACCCACGGCTTCGGCGGCAGCCACGTCTATGTCGGCGACATGGCCGCTTTCGACGTCAACGGTATCGCGGTGGTGTGCAATACGCTGCGCGCGCAATGCAAGAGCGTCGATGCCTTCACCAATGTCGGCATCGATCCGTCGACCAGGAAGGTTGTGGTCGTGAAGTCGATGCAACACTTCCACGCCGAGTACGCACCGGTGGCGTCGGAGATCCTTTACGTCGCCGTACCCGGTGCCGTGGCGCCCGACTTCCTCAACATGCCGTACGCGAGGGCGTCGCGTACCCAGTGGCCGTTCGTCGCCGACCCGTTCGCCAAGGCTTGAGGTCAGACACGCCTGAGAGCGCCGGCAGAACGCCGGCGCTCCTGAGCGCGACGCGGATGCAGGCGGCTCAGCCGGCCTGCAGCGGGTCCGGGCCGAACTGGTTCGGGCCCTTGGTGCCTTCGAGGAAGCCGCACTCGATGAGGTACCAGAGGCCGCCGATGACCGGCACCAGCGAGATCAGCACCCACCAGCCCGACTTGTTGCGGTCGTGGAAGCGTTTGACGCCCAGAGCGATCGACGGCCAGATCATCGCCAGATAGACGGCGATCGAAATGATGCCGATCAGCGTCGTGATGACGCTGTCGCCGAATATCCCTCTGAAGATCAGGTTGATCACGATGAGGACGATGTAGACGACCAGCAGGGCCACAATGCCGGTCCAGAACTTGCCGCGGTTGATTCGTCCGTCGAAGCTCAATAGCAGAGGCTTCAGATTGTCCATCGTACCGCTCCCCCGAGCTGGCCGCGATCCCGGGGTGGATCACGCGCCGAGGCCGCCCGCGTCAGGGTGTCAGAACCTCCCGACACCTCAACGCGGCAGCCGTTACGGTACGATCATATCAAAGTGAGTAATCGTTGACCACAAGGATTTGGGGTTAACAGTCCAAAATGGACAACATAAAGTAACAGGGTTACTTGGCCTCCTGCTGGAGGGCCTGCAGCCGCAGCACCTGACCCGGTCGCCGGTCGGTCACCTTGCCCGCTTGCCATACCGGCACACCGTTGCAGATGGTCATCTCGATGCCGGTTGCGGGCGCGATCGGATTTTCGAACGTGGCAGTATCGGCCACCGTCGCGGGATCGAAGACGCAGAGATCGGCGTAATAGCCCTCGCGCACCAGGCCACGTTTGGCGAGACCGAAATTCTGGGCCGACGTTGACGTCATGCGCCGCACGGCATCTTCGAGCGGGAACAGTTTGAGGTCGCGGCTGTAGTGGCCCAGCACGCGCGGGAAGGTGCCCCACAGGCGCGGGTGCGGATGCTTGTCCAACGGCAGGCCGTCGCTGCCGATCATCGCCATCGGATGCGACAGCGCCTTCTGCACGTCCTCCTCGCTCATCTGGAAATAGATCGCGCCGGCCGGCTGCAGGCGGTCGGCCGCCTCATGCGGGGTGCAGCCCAGTTCCTTCGCCACATCACGCAGGTCACGGCCGCTGGCCGACGGCATCGCATCGGACCAGGTCACCAGCACCTTCTCGGCGCGGTCAATCATTTCCCGGCGCAGGATGGTGGAGCCGGCGACGTAGGGATAGACGTCGAAGGAGATCGGCCAGTCCTTGGCCGCCGCCTCGAACTTAGGCAGGGTCTCGCGCATGCGGCCGAAGTTCTGACGGCTCGAACACTTGTGGTGCGACACCACGATCGACGCACCGGCGCGGCGGCCGATCTCGAAGGTCTGTCCATCGCCTTGATGATGTGGTTGCCCTCGTCGCGCATGTGGGCGGTGTAGACCGCCATGTGTTTGCCCAGCGGCTGGGCGATCTCCGCCAGCTCGTCGGTCGTGGCGTGCATCGCCGGCGGATAGAAGAGGCCGCTCGACAGGCCGATGGCACCGTCGGCCAGCGCGCCGTCGAGCATGTCGCGCATCGTCGCCACTTCGTCGGGCCTGGCCGCACGCTCGAGATCGTTGCCCATGACGCTCAGCCGCAGGGTCGAGTGGCCGACCAGGAAGGCGCCGTTGATCGCCGGCTTCGCCGCTTCGACCTTGCCGGCGAACTCGGCGAAGGTGCGCGACAGGAAGGCGTCCTGCTTGACGATCAGCGACAGGAAGTGCGGCGTGTCCTGCAGGCGCACATAGGGCGCGGCGCTGGCGCCGCAATTGCCGCACACCACCGTGGTGACGCCCTGGCTCGCCTTCATCGCCATGGTCGGATTCTCGATCAGGGCCGTGTCGTCGTGCGTGTGCACGTCGATGAAGCCCGGCGCCACCGCCTTGCCGGCAACGTCGATGTCGTTGTCCCCACGCAGGCTGCCGGCCGCGCCGATGGCGGCGATGCGGTCGCCCTTGAGTGCCACGTCGGCGGTGCGGCGCGCCTCGCCACTGCCATCGATCAGCGTGCCGTTGCGGAGAACAAGGTCGTAAGCGGGCATGATGGGGTTCCAACGAAAACGGGGATGGATACAGGGGAGCATATCCTGCGGCCGGGGACTAGCCAGCAGCGCGCAAGGCAGATCATCCGGACCGCCCGGCTCCTGCCGCGCGCTTCATTTTCAACGGAAACCATGAGCGCGCCGGGAGGCGCGCGGTCCGATTGAGCTACCGGGCACCCACCCGGGCCAGCTTGGCGCGCTGGTCATCGTCGCGGTGCTTGCGGGCGACGGCGGCCTTGCCGCCGGATGTTACGTTGAACATTTCCAGCGTCTCGAGCTCCTCGGCATCGGGCGGCGTGATGGCGAGGTCCGTGTAGGTGGCCCGCGCCGGGTTGTGCGCGACGCTGCGATAGATGCGATAGCCGCCATAAAACATCTTGGCATAGCGGAACGCCTTGCGTGCCGTCTCGGCCCAGTATTTCGGATAGAAAACCAGTGGACTCTCGATTGGCAGGTCTCGGCGGCGGTCGGTGCGATACTTGCGCCGCAGCACGCCGCCCTCCAGCGGATGCACGCGCTCGATGCAGAGCATCATGTAGAACCACAGCATCAGGCGCATCTTGGCGCGTGGCCGGCCTTCGGGTAGCGCCGCGGCGCGACTGATCACGGTCCTGAAGTGCTCGGGGCCGTAGTAGGTATGCCAGGCTTCCTCGTAGACGGCGTCCCACTCGGCATCCGACATCTGCGCGTGATGGGTGACGCGGTGGTTCAGGTCGTACTTGTTGAGGTCATCGTCCATCCAGATCCGGCTCTTGAGCAGATGGAGATGGTCCTCCGAGCCGGGTAGTGGTGTGAGGAAGAAGAACTCCAGCAGGTCGACCGGCAGCTCGCGCTTGATGATCTCGATGTCGCGCAGGATCGACGCGCGCGTGTCATTGGGGAAGCCCAGGATATAACCGGCATAGGTGGTGACGCCGTAGCGCCGCCACATCTGCAGCATGTAGCGATACTCGGTGATCTTGTTCTGGCGCTTCTTCGCCGCCATCAGGTTGTCGGGGTTGATGTTCTCGAGTCCGATGAAGCAGCGGTTGACCCCGGCGCGGCAGGCCTTCTCGATGAAGCCGGGGATCTTGTGGCACAGCGTGTCGACCTGGATCACCAGCTTGAACTTCAGGCCCTCGTTTTCGCGCAGGCAGATCAGGCGGTCGAACAGCGCCTCCCAGTCCTTGTTGCGCGCGAAGTTGTCGTCGGTGATGAAGAACTTGCGCACGCCTTGCCTGGCGTTGTCGCGAATGATCAGCTCCAGATCGTCCGCCGTGCGGAAGCGGCTCTTGCGTCCCTGCACGTTGATGATGGTGCAGAACGAGCATTGGAACGGACAGCCGCGCCCCAGGTCGAAGCTCGAACGATGGCCCTCGGTGCGCCGCACCGCGTCGCGCCACAGCATCGGCACCGGCTGGCCCTCGAGCGACGGTAGGTCCTTCATGCGGTTGTAGAGCGGCTTCAGCGCGCCGGCGTAGGCATCGCGCAGCACTTCCTCCAGGCCGCCTTCTTCCGATTCACCAGCAAAGATTGCGATGCCCATCGCCTGGGCCCGCCGGATCTCTGGCGGTAGCTCGGGTAGCATCGAGAGGCAGCCGGACACGTGGAAGCCGCCGATGGCGATCTGCATGTCCTCGGCGAGGAACTGCTTGGCGAGATCAAGCGCGCGCGGAAACTGGTTCGACTGCACGCCGATGAAGCCGATCAGGGATCGTCCGCCGGCGCGTTTGATCTCGGCGATGATCTTGCGCGGCCGGATCCGGATGTTGGTTTCGTCGAACGCCGAGAGCCGCAGCGCGACGTTGGGGCCCAGCACCTGGCGCTTCTGGCAGTCGAGCGCCAGGCCGTGGACCGCGGCCAGCGTGTTGGCCGGGATCGCTGAGCGCAGCCACTGGATGGGGTAGCCGTCGTCATCGTAGTGCGTCGGCTTGATCATGACGAAGTGAAACAACTCGGAACTGCCAGCCATGGCGGTTCCGCCCGCGACTCCCTCGGAGAGGGTCCCGGACGACGAGCGCATCGCGGCGGCCGTCAGCCGCGCAGCAATCGTCTCGGGCGGTGTCCTGTGTCGGCTCGCCTCGGCAATTTCGCCGTTGTCATTGTGGAGCCCCCCAATCGATTCTTATCGTATACTCTACAATACAATTGGGAGATCCCAAACAGCGAAACGCCGCCGATCTCGCCTATGCCTCGTTGCGATTCAATTGCAAGTCGGGCTCGAAGGGATAGAGCGGCTGGCGGCGGTTCTTGTAGTCGAACAGCTTGAGCTCCGAGCTGGTGACGCCGTCGCCGTCGCACATCACGATGTGCTTGGCGATCGGCTCGAAGCCGGCGCGGAAATGCTGGCGCGACTTGATCAATACGTACTTCTTGCGCCGCGGGTCGATGCCGCAATGGGTGAAGACACCGAGATCGAACGGCTCGCTGCGCTTCTCCGACACCACGATCTGCATCTTGCCGGTATCGAGCACGGCGGTGCGGCCCATGCGGATCCTGGTGCCGGTCGCCATCGGGCCGGTGACAGTGAACTCGCCATCAGTGATGCACTTCACGGTGCCTGTCACACTGAGCGGTTTGCCCTTCAGATTGAGCTGCGGCATGTCGATCTTGCCGCCAAGCTCGAGAGTCACCGTGGCGCCGATGCCCGCCTCGATCATCTTGGCGACGTTGGCCGGGTCCCAGATCGGACCTGCGGCGACGTCTTCCAGGCCTTGCTTCATCGCCTCGGCGACCACGCTCATCACGTCCTGCGTGCCGCCCGACGCGGTGTTGTCGCCGTGGTCGGCGAGGATGATGGGGCCGCCGTCGAGTTTCTTGGCACGGGCGACCTGCGCCGACAGCGCTTCGCCGGTGTAGAGGAAGGCCTCGCGACGTTCCCACGCCATGTCGAGCAGGCTGTTGAGCAGGATCTCGCCCTCGGCCGTGCGCTTGTCGCAGACGATCACCGCCGAGCAGGAGAGATGCGGGATGTCGGCCTGCGGGAAGCCGCCGAACACCGAGGCGTTCAGCACCTGGCCCGAGTCTTCGGCCGCATTGGCGCGGTCCATGATGTCCTTCATGGGCTGGCGTGAGGGCGTGTGCGAGAGCGTGCTGGTCAGCATCGGCCGGAAGCCCCACACCATCTTCGGCGCGATCTCGCCGTTGAGCGCCCGCACCAGCGTGCGGCCGGCGCGCTGCGCGGTATGGCCCATGTCGATATGCGGGTAGGTGCGATAGCCGGTGACCACGGTGGCGTTCTCGATCATCGCCGCCGTCATCTGGGCATGGAAATCAAGCCCGACCGCGATCGGCAGGTCGGGTGCGAGGGCGCGGATGCGCCGCAGCAGCTCACCTTCACCATCGTCAAAATGCTCCACCACCATGGCGCCGTGCAGCGCCAGGAAGGCCGCGTCGCAGCCCTTGCGGATCTCGCCGACGATGGCGTCGCACATCTGCTCGTAGGCCGCCTTTTGCACCAAACCGGACGGGTTGGCGCTGGCCGCCATCGGCAGGGTGAATTCGGCGCCGATCTCCTGGGCGACGCCGATGAAGCCGCCGGCCTGGGTGTTGGTGCCCGTCAGCTCGGCGATGGCCGCAGGGCCGGACATCGCTCCCATGCGTCCGAAGGATTCGATCGGCGTCGGTACCGGCGAGAATGTGTTGGTTTCGTGCATCATCATGGCGATGACGATCTTGCGGCGGGCCATGTGTCCTCCCAAAGGGCCATCCGGATGTCCGGGTGCAAGTGTTTGATACGGCAAGATGTTGCCGGTTTTCACCGGCTGCTTCCAAGGGCGCGACCTATTAGTAAATCGCATGACCCTCATGCGGCTTTCTGTTGCGTTGCAAAAATGCAACACCGTAACGCACATAAACAGCTGTTTAGCTTGTTGAAAACGAACAGGAAAAAGAAGCTTGATTCCTGTTCGCAGGTGCACCATATTCGGCTTGTGACAAACGTCGCTCGGCGACCTCTGTGTTTGTCATATGCCCGTCTTGGGCGTTTCCTCCCTAAAACTCGGGCGGTGTCTTCGGACACCGCTCTT